>SDBV01008374.1_pt1 | contig 13970 bp, 19 predicted proteins | sample 2277081 | NCBI WGS metagenome assembly SDBV01 (sample SAMN10402039, study PRJNA504765) | marine sediment metagenome | isolation source: marine sediment core GS10_PC15, 223 cmbsf | place: Arctic Ocean: Southern Knipovich Ridge | collected 2010 | reverse complement strand
CCAACCCTCGCTGGGGATGGCGGCCACCCGCACGGCGCGTCCCACGTCCTCGGTACTGTCCCACAGGACGCTGGAGGCAGTCAGCGTGTAGGGGCCGGAACCGGTCACGGTGATGGTGTGGGTGCTGTCCAGATTGGACGCGCGCAGCGGGGCCTGCCCGTCTTTCCACGCAATGCGCGTCAGGGAGAACGCCACCGCGCTGGTGCGGCTCAGTTTGTAGGGGTGCTTGTTGGGCGTGCCCACGAATTCAACGTCCGCGGACTGCGCACCGGCGATGGCAAACAGATCGGCCTCGGGGAACGGGCTCACCACCTCGACCGGCGTCGCCGGCGGGTCTTCCAGACGGGCCTCCTGGGTGTAGAACCTGGCGTACAGGTCCCCCCACTCGACCATGTAGGCTTGCACGGTGGAGAACTCGAACGGGCGCAGGACGACCTTCTTGGTGCTGGTCTTGACCTCCGCCACGTGGCGGAACCCGGAGCGGCGCATGAAGCCGCCGTGCGGCAGCACGATGCCGTTCTCCGCCTGGCGCATAGCCTGGAAATACTGACCGAGATCGTCGCGCCCCTCCATGCGCGGCGACAGTTCGCCGGCGACAAAGGAGTTCTTTATGGGATTGAAACGCCCCACGGCTAAACGATGGGACCGGCCCGCAACGGGCCGGTGCGAACGCGGCTGTCCAGCCACGTGCTGGCCTCGATAATCTCCGGCGTGCCCTCGATGGCGTTGAGCAGCTTGGCGTCCTTGATCGCGCCCCTGAACCCGATCAGCGCCAGCTCGATCATCTTCTTGCTGGCCGACAGTTTCGGGCCCAGTTCGATGGCCAAGAACCACCCCAACGCGTCGTCAAATAGCGCGTCAAATTGGCGGGTGTCGGTGACGCGCCGGATGTAGAACAGGGGCAGGGTATCGCCATCGGCCAGGATGCGATCCCCCTCCTTCTTCCACGGTTGGGTGCTCGCCGTGTAGTTGCGCTGCAACTCGTCCTCGTCAAACAGACCGACGATCGCTAGTTGATCGGGCGGGACGGTGAACTGGTTCTCGAAACCGAACGCAGGTTTCGTGCCGTCCGGCGCCAGCGTTACCCGGGTCATCGCAAAGTTCCACCTGTAGCGGCGGAGCAGCGCGTCGCGCTTCAGGGGGTACTGGCGCTTCGCGGCGCGCGCGGACGCGCCGTTATCGTCGAGCGACGCGATGGCGGGAATGCCGAGGTGTCCCAGCGCGGAGTTGGCAATCTCAGTTTCTGATGTGGCCATGACACAATTTCTAGCACGAACGCCGACGACGGCGCAAGCGGGGATGGATGCCGCCTCCGACCGGCGCCCCGCCGAGGAGCGGCGTCATGCCGAATGCGGTATCAATTTCCACGGCCAAGGCAGCCAGCCGGCGCACGTCGAACGTCATCGGGAAGGCGGTGTCGGTCTCCAGGGCCTGCAGGATACTCTCGAGGCGCACGGCCACGATCGGCCGGGCGGTGTCTGTTTCTACGGCCTGCCCGATAGCGCGCGCGATGGAGTGGCCCATGGGGAAGGCGATGTCAGTCTCCAGGGCTTGGATGATGCTGACAGCCTTTGAGTGTGTCATGGGAAACGCCGTGTCGGTCTCGAGCGCCTGCAGGATCAGTCGGCGCAGGGCGAAGTCGATCGGGAAGGCGGTGTCCGTCTCCGCAGCCAGACCCAGCACGTGCGTGCGCAGGGGAACGATCGGAAATCCTGTGTCTGTCTCGGTCGCCAGGCCAATGATGATAATACTGGCCCCGAGGGAGGGGGTGATGACGAACGCGGTGTCCGTTTCGATAGCCTGCGTCACCAGACGGCGCAGTTCCACTGCTATCGCAAAGGCGGTGTTGGTCTCGGTCGCTTGCTTCACTAGGCGGCGCAGTTCCACCGCCATCGCGAATGCGGTATCTGTTTCCAGCGCCTGCCCAATGGCCAGGGCTTTGGCGTGCGTGAACGCGAAGGCGGTGTCGGTCTCGAGGGCCTGCTTGACCAGGCGGCGCTTGGGATCGATGGCGACCGGGAATGCCGTGTCGGTCTCCAACGCCAGTCCGAGAACGTGCGTTCGCAGGGGGACGACCACAAAGGCCGTCTCCGTGTCGCTGGCCAAGCCGATAGGGTGCGTCCGCACAGGAACAATCACAAAAGCGGTGTCGGCCTCACTGGCCAGCGTCACGAGGCGGCGCTTGGGATCGATGGTTACGGGAAAGGCGGTGTCGGTCTCGAGGGCAAGACCCATGTTGACAATCTGACCTATCGAAGCGGCCTCTTCTATGGCCCAGTAGAACCACTTTCTAACAGTGCCATCGTTTATAGTGTTTATCGTGTAAGTCCAATCGCCGCTATTAAACGACGAATGGCTATGATCTTGAACCTGTGTCGCTGTATCGTCGTTGTAGAAATCAATGGCGTTGCTGGCAAATAGACTGGCAGTGTTGGTCGTAGCAGCTGCGTCTTCATTATACCAACTATGACAACTCTCATTTCCTGCTCCAGTATTAGAAGATATACCTATCGGGCCTTCCGTAGCATTGTTATTGATAGCGTTCTCTATAACTACTCCCGTCAACATTAAACCAACGTATTGCGGCGTGAACCCCAATGCAACACTCGGCGTCCATGTCGCGCCGCTAGTCGGGCTATCAACAGAACCGATCTTGCTCTTGCGATCATCCAGGTCCAGCGCAAGGGCATACATTTCCATGCCCGCGCCGGAGGACACATCGCGCTCGGTTAACGTATAGCTGGTCGTACTGGCCGCAGTTAACTCAAGTCCCCAGTCGTTTGTGCCGGCTTCTGTCACCATCTTAAGACAACGATTATTACGTAGCGTGTTGGCTGGGCTGCCCACCGCGTTATTGTGATCCGAAGCCCAGCCAAGACAGCGGTTTACGAAGGTCGCGTGATCCGCCGTGTCGATATGCGCCACGCCGAAGCTGTTATTTATGCCGGTAGTGCCACTTACGCTCTCTGCCGAAACATCCACCCCGATGAAGAACACCAAATCCTGGTCGATGCCGGTGGTGACAGTAACTGTATCACCCGGCGGTGTAATATCGTTGGGTGTGTCCACAACATCCAAGGAGAACTTAAGATCAGCCCCGCCAAACATAATGACGGTAGCCAAGTAAGCCTCCGCATTAACGTTTGCAATGTTGGTGAGGCGAACTCCATCCGCAATAGCACTGGCAATTCCGCGAGTACGGCTTACCCCAGCAGCACTGATTAGATTATAACAGTGGCCACTCAACTTGCCCGAGTCACAATCAACCTTGGCGGAACCATGTTCGTCCTGATGATATATACCCTTATTGAGGGAAAAATCGCTGAAACCCATGGAAGTGCTGCTCTTATCTGTTACCGTAGTATCAGACGTAACTTCCGATAGCAAGACGATGCACACCTTCGGAGTGCCGAAGCCGGCTTTAGTGAAATCCGCTGTGCCTGTAGCGCTAGTCGATACCGTGCCGTGGACGACCGCAACCTTAACGTCGCCGGCCATCAGCTAGCCGCTTCAGCCAACCGCGTGTTTACCTCGGCGTTGGTGGCGTAGAACGTCAGGTTCCGGTCGCCGATCAGCATGAGGATGTTGTCAAGCGCCTTCCGCAGCCGCAGCTTCTTGGCGGCAGTGTTGGCCGTATCGTGGATGGCCTTTAGTGTGTCCAACTCGGCCTCGTCGTCCGGGGTCATGTTGAACTGTGCGATGATCGTGGCGCGTGAGAAGCCAGCAGCACCATCCGCCCACTCGGCCACAGCCGCCTGAAAGCCGTGTGCGTTGATCCTGGGCGCTTCGATGCCGCGCAGTCTGTTCAACAAGCTCATGTCGTTATCCCCCGTCCTCGGTCGGAGCAACCTTAACGTCACCGGCCATCAGAAGTGGTCTCTAAGCGGCGCGGCCGAAGCCCGCGGCGTCAACCTGTGCGGTTAGATCCGACCCATCCGTGGTGACGGCGAAGTCGTGGTGGGTGAGCGGGATGCGCGTGGCGTCCGCGGCCGCGTCCTCGTAGAACACGATCAACTTGGTGAGCGTATTGTTAAGGGCCCCACCGGCCGGCGACCAGGTCTGGTCAGGAACATCCAAATCCACCCGGTTGTTGGTGTCGTCCTGCGTGCGAACGCCGGTCAGGGCCGTCTTGCGAACGTAACTGGTGAAGTCCGCCTCGGTGTTGCCGCCCTCGACGAAGATGTCGGCCAGGTCCGTGCGGTCCACGAGCGTCGCCTCGACCTCGTTCGCTTTCATCAGCAGGATGCCGACATTAGCGGCGGCGTCGAGAATTTTCTCCGCCATCGCGCCCTTCGCGATATTGAATACGCCGTCAGCCATGAGAGGTAATCTCCTTCTTGAACTGGTTGTACTTGTCGACCGCAGCCTCCAGTAGCCCTTCCATCTCGAGGAGCTCGTTGGCCATGGCGGTCAAATTCTCGGTGTGCTTGTCTCGCGCGACCGCGGTTGCATCAGCGCAGTTATCCACCTGGGCCTTCGTCTTGGCACGCTCGGCGTGAACCTCCGCGCGCATCTTACCGATGGCGGGCGCAAACTCCTGACGCTCGGCGACGTGCCGGGCCTGCTCGGCGTGAAACTCGTTGGCCACCCGCGTCTTTTTCTCGGTGAGGGCCGCAACCTCCTCGGCCAGGTTGGTATGCACGGTCTTCAGGTCCGCCAAACTGGCCAGAAACTGGGCGGCCATGGTCAACACGCCGTCAGCGTCGACGACCGTCTTGGCCCACTTAACGATCGAGGCGGCCTTCTTCTTCTGCACCGCGATGTCTCCGTTATTCATGCCCGGCTCACTTTCCAAACAGGTAGATGGTGACGTCCACGCCGGAACCGGCGGTGCGCGCCGGGCGATACCAGTAGACAGCCTCCTGCACGCTGTCGATGCTGTCGGCCGTGGCGTGGGCGATCGCGATGCCCTGCGGGTCCTTCAGAGCGACGAACTTGGTCGGGGGGTCAGTCTCCGCTTCCAGAGAGCCCTCAAGGGCGTAGGTCGCGCCGCCAAAAATCCCCTCGGTCTGCATGGTCACGTCCGTCTGGCGCCCAAAGGCGAGTGCCTCAAACGTGTCGTTCTCGGTCGCATTCGGCCACTTGTAGACCAGGATGTCGGCGTCGAACGGCGTCTTGACGCGAACGGGTTTGATGAGCGCCATGGGCCGCTACTCCAGCGTCGCGCCCGTCGTGGGCACCTCGGACGGCAGGCTGGTCTTGCCAAACTCGCGGCTGACCGCGCGCATACAGGCTCGCAGACCATCCATCACGTCGATCTTGGTCGCGGTGTCGTCGAAAATGACCGCAGCCACGGCGGAGCCGATGGCGTCATCCGTCGACTTGGTCACCGTGTGGGTGCGGTCGCTGTTGGCAACCGCTTGCATCGTCAGAGCAGCCATACTCGGGCTCCTTCAGAAGGTTTAGAGGGGCGACTTAGGGCATTCACCTGCGCCCCTCTCGGCAGACCGGAGACGATGTCCGCCTTCAGTCGACGGCGTAGGTGACCTTAAACGCCAGGTCACCCGCCACTTTGTTGGTCGGCGTAGTGACGATCGCGATCCCGATGAAGTACTCGCTGTCCGGGTCCGCAGCGTCGCCGGCGTCTTCGAAGACCTTCTGGCCGGTGAGTTCGATGCCGCGCGCCTCGTGAGCCAGGTCCACGAAGGCGGACGCGGCCTGAAGCTGTGTCACCAGCGTGGCGTAGACGTTCTCGTCCTTGGTCTCGGCCGTATCGGCGGCGCCGGAGTAGATACCGAGGTCGAAGGTGCCGACCGGGGTCGCACCCTCCAGATCGTCATTGGCGATCTCGATGCTGAGAATAACGGCGCCCGTGGGCACCCCGCACAGCATGATCACGTCATTGGCGTCGAGGTCGCCAACGGCCAGCGCGATATTGCCGCTCTTGGTGCGGACGCGCGCGCCGTCGTTGGCGATGTTGTTGGGCGTGCCGGCCGCGATCAGCGTCGCGCGGTTCGCCAGGAGTGAGCTTTGCTTGACAGCCATCAGTTTGTTCCTTTTTCCTGACGATTATTCGGTAGCCGCGACTTCGACGACCATCTCGTCCTCGATGCGGACGGCACCCCAGGTGCCCCAGCTATAGATTTGCAGGGACATGCGCTTGTCGGGGCGGGGAGACGCCACGGACTGGGGCGTGTCGCCCATGCCGATCGCGCATCCGTCCATCGCCCAGGCCAGGCAGGCCCGCTCGGTGCCGGTGATGATCGGCAGGCGCTCGGTGCGGATGATCGTGAACCCCAGGTAGGTGTCCAGTTCGCCCCGCACGAGGGCCTTGACCGTGTTGTAATCGTTGGACGACACCTTGTCATCTTCCAGCATGTCGCGAAGCTGGCGGGCCGACAGGGCGAAGAACCGCGGGATGAACTCGTCGACCTCGGCGGCGTCCAGCAGTTCCTTCGCCTGGATGAACTTGGCGACGGTCATGCCGGTCGAGCCGGAAGCGATCTTCTGGCCGGCGGGAAGCGCGACGGTGGTCGTGCCGCTCTTGCCCTGAGCCGCGTTGCCGCGGAGGGCCGCGATGATGCTGTCGTCGATCTGGCGACCGAGGGTGCTACCGTGGCGACGGGTGTACACGCTGGCCGGGTCGATGAGCAAGCGCACGCGCGACTGCTTGTCGATCAGATCGGCCACGTCATAGTCCGTCATGAACCCCCAGCGCCGCGAGTGCGGGGTGTTATTCAGCGGGGTGTCGCCGTGGAGGGCGGTGATCTCGTTGGGCACGTCGATGCCCCCGACGCGTTCGACGGCGAAACTCTCGCCCGTAACGGGCTCCTCACGCACGGCGTTGCGCAGCCGAGAGAACTTCTGCTCGGCCAGCATGTGGACGTTTGCCGAGAACTGCTCGACGTAGCTTTCCGGGACGGTAATTGACATGGACCGGGCTCCTGGTTCGGGTCAGACAAAAACACCTGTGGTAGGCCGTAGTGGCCCCCAGAGGGAACAAAGGTTCAAACTCGTATGTTCCCGCAGGTATCCCTGCCTGCCGACACCCCCGTGAGAGGGTCGGAGCCGTTCAAGGGCTGCGCGTAGTCCTTAGATAGCGTATTCCATATTTTGTGTCAACTCACAGCGCCACGGTGCCGGGGTTGGCCCGCGCAAACCACTCCTGCGCCTGGTCGTTGATCTGGCGCGCTTTCTGAGGGTTCTTCTCGTTCAGGGCCTCCTGCAGCAAGGCCTTACCGCGCGCCCGGGCCTCGTCCGGGGACACGCCGCCGCCAAAGTCCGGCGCCGGGCTGTCGCCGCCGGCGCTGTCCTCGGCCAGCATGGTTCCTACTCGCACCAGCGCCTTCATAAGCACGGGGCTGGTGCCGAGACCGGCGCTGTTGATCTGCTCGCGCAGTTCGTCGCCGCCGAGCTTCTCGACCGCGAAGTCCGCGATCTTGATGTTGGTGTCGAATTTCTCGGGACCCCACTCGGTCTTGAGGGCCGCCGCATTAGTCTCGGCGTCCGTCGCCTCCTTCGTGACCGCGTCCTTGTGCTGCTGCGTCATGTACTCCGCCAGGAACCCGTAGGCCGAGTTGGCGTGTTCGGGGAGGTAACCCTCCTTGTGGGAATGCGCGATCCAGGCCTTGGCGAGCTCCGTGTCGGGCGCCATGAACGGGACGCCGTTCTCGACCGCCTTGAGAGTGTAGCCGCTGACGTCGTCGGGCAGGCCCATCTTCGTGAAGACCGCGCGCCGGCCCTCCGCATCGTCCGCGGCAGGTATAGTCATGAGCGAGTTTGGATCGCGATTGCCCAGCATCTGCTGCGCCGACACGAGCGACCGCGCCATGGCGTCGACGTTCTCGACCTTGGCCAGCGCGGCGTGGGTCTTCAGGTCTTCGGCGACGTGGTCCCGCCAGTTAATGGCGTCTGTGGCGAGTTGACCATCGCCCGCACCATCGCCAGCATCGCCTGCACCTGTGCCTCCACCGCCGCTTCCGGTATTCCCTCCGTTACCAGCCCCTCCCCCAGCACCTGCACCGCTCTCTCCAGCACCCGCGTCGCCCTCTCCCGCACCTGCACCGCTCTCTCCAGCGCCGTCGTAGAGCACTCGTAGGCCGTCTTCTCGGTCGAAATCATTGGTCGTCTCCATGGTTACATCTCCGGTTCGGGATTTTGTTCAAACTGCGCTGGATCGGCGTCTATCATGATGCCGATCTCGATGAGGACCGAGCGCTGACCCTCCGAGTAAATCAGGTCTTCCGGTCGGGTGCCCGTCACGTTCACAACACTGCCGCCGCTGGACGGGCACCACATCGGTGCGCGTGTGTGGCCGAACTTGTGCATGAGATAGGCCACGACAATTTGGCCCTCGAGGGTCGTGAAGGTCTTCTTGTGGGCGACGCAGGCCTCGGCCCGCGTGAAGGTCATGTCTGTGGGTGTCTCCGTGGACATTAGGCTTTCTCCGCTCGGATTTGCGCCGCGCCGGCCGACTGTAGTTTTGCCACGGCACCGGCGGCCTCGGGCAGTTGCTCCAGCAACTGCTGGGACTGGGACTGCTTGGCGCGCGCCTCGCGCACCCGCTTAATCGCGACGGAAGGCCGGATGACCTTGCCGGGAACTCCCGTGGCCTCGGCGATGACCTCAGCCCCCTTGTCGGTATCAATAATATCCAGGGCGCCGGGGTCAACCTCCGCCCACGGGATCATCTGCTCTATGAAACGCGCCATAGCCAGCCCGTCGGACTGCTTCTGCGCCGCGCTCAACGGGGACAGGTACTCTACCTCCAGCTCGGCGCCGGTATCGTCGAGCGCCGGCGGTGGCGGGGGGATGTGGCCCGATCGGCGCAGCACGCTGAACGACCGCATGACGAACGCGCCCAGCAGCTCCTCCTGGACGCGCACCAGCATGGGCGACACCGCGCGATTGCGCTCGTCGGCCTGCTGCAGGACCTCGGTTGCGGTCTTCACCGGGCTGTCCGGGGTGATGAACAGGGGGACGAAGTAACCCTCGCGGATGGCGTCCTGGCGCTGCTTCAGGAGTTCGATCCCGATCTCAATGCGGCTGGCACCAGGCGGGAGCAGGGGCACCGGTTTGATCTCGCCGTCCGAGAACGACAGGCCACCGGGATAGAGGCGAATGGGGGAAACGATGCCGCCGTCGGGGATCAGCAGCGGGGGGTCGACGATCTTCTCGGCGCCGCGCAGGATGGTCTCCGACATGCGGTTCGACATGCGGATGTCCGGCATGACGGTCATGGCCGGCGATCGGCCGTAGACGTCGTCCTGCACGGTGTACCACCGCGGCACCTGGTAGGGGAACTCCTCGAAGGTCCCGAGATCGACGCGCACGCGGTCCTCGGCGTTCATCCAGACGCTGGCGAACTTGCTGTCGCGGGCCAGGAAGCGCTTCGGGAACAGGTCGTGGACCACCTGGTCCGTCACCGGGATCACCGAGTGGATGAACCGCACCTTCTTGTGTTTGCGGCCCTGCACCGGTTTGTCGATCGCCTTACCCAACGAGATGTTGTCTTTGCCCTCGGGGTTGAAGCGCTGCTGCGCCTGCCGCGGCGTGAACGCGTGGGTGAGGTGCATCGTGTCGATGTCCCCCGCCTCGTTCTCCGCGATGACGGCATTCGACAGATGGTGCGATCGGAGTTTTAAGCCGCTGTCGCCGGGGCCGACGAAGTGGACAGAGGTCCCGTAGGAGCCCAGGTTCAGGTAGGCGCGATGGAGATGGGTGTACACGTTGGCCGCGGTCAGTCGCGCCAGCGTGATGCGCGCGGCCTCCTCCAGCCACGTCTTCACCGCCGGGTCTTTGTTCAGTTCCGGGCGCCCGCGAACGCGGTACTTAAACCACTGCTGCGCGGGATTGTTCATGAGAGTGTGCAGGAAGGCGGCAAACAACTCCAGGCTGCGCGGCGCCGTGCTGTCCAGCACGAAGCGGTTGCGGTTGACGCCGGGCACCGAGGTGTCCGTGAACGTGGCCTCGCGGGGGATGGTGTGGCGCGCGATATCCTGCCACACGGTCTCGAGGGACGCGCGCGCACCGCGCAGCTCCTCCTCCTCGCGCAGCAAGGCCTCCGTCAAGGTGTGTTTAGGCACCTATCGTCCCGCCAGCAGGGTGCGCTGTCCTAGCTTGCCCCGCAACTGGGTAAGGAACTTGGCGGGAGACAGACCGGTGCCGGAAATGAACGTGGACCCGCGGCCGGTGCCGGCTGAAGCGGGGTCCGCCTTGACCGCGGCGTTGACTACGGAAGTGCGCTTTTGCGCCGGTGCCCGCGTGGGAACCCCACCCTGGGGGACCGATCCCTTATTTAGCGGGCTGTCGTCACCGCGCTGGCGCGCGGCAGCGTCCTTGGGATCATGGAGGATGCGCACGACTAGGTCTGCCCGAGAAGCGACTTGGGCTTCTGATCCAGGTCGTTAAACCCAGAGCTACCAGACAGCAGCGTGGACCTCTTGCCGGTGCGGGCGAAGGCCGCGGCGCGGCCTTTGCGGTCAGCCTCCTCCGCGGCGCGGCGCTCGGCGCCGGCGTCCTGTTGCGGGGTGACGACGGGGGCCGCCTTCTGCGTGCCCCCACCGCCGAAGAGTTTGAGGAGGGGACCGTACAACACGCGCATGATTAAAAAACTCCGTGGACCTGTCGCTTGTTTCGTCGGGCATGAAGCGCCCACCACCGAGCCTTAGCATTTTCGTCGCGCTGCGTCAAGGGAACGAACCCGCCGGACAGGGGGTTGTTCTCACTGTCGGCCCACCTGACCGATCGCGTTCCGGGGGTCGTCGCGTCCGCTCCCACCAGCGCGTACTTGATCTTGCGCTTCCGCGCTTCAACCGGAACTTCATCCTCAGCCGGAACTTCATCCTCAGTCTTAGGTGGTTCGCTATCGGAGGTCGGCATGGATGAGACTTCGGATCACGTGGTTGACATTTCGCTGGCGCGCACCAGTACCATCCCACCCAGACGCCACGCGCTGTCCAGTCAGCATGTTAGCGCGCTGCCGGGGATCACTGATAGCCTGGTCATGCTCCCGCACGTCCTCGTAGCGCAGAACGCCGAGGTACGCCGCCATCCACGTCAGGCACGACGCGGCCTCCTCGCAGCGCTCCACGGCGCAGAAGTGACTGACCACCGGCCAGTGGTGGATGTGGTAGGCGTGGGCCAGCTCGTGGAAGACGGACACGTCCGCCGGGTTCGGCACCAGGTACAGCAGGGGGCGCGCGCAGTGCCAGTCAAACGCGATACGGTTACGCGCGCCCGGCTTGGCGTCGCGGATAAAGCACGTGTTCGCCAGGATGTACTCCGCGTCCCGGCCGGCGACGGCGTAGAACGCCCGCGTGAGCTTGTCTCCGATCATAACTCCGAGCTCCTCGTGGTGTGGGGGTCCAGCGCCGCTAGTCCCGCGCCGACGTTTCCCGCGCGCAACCCCATGGCCAGGGAGCGGAACGCGTCGGCACCGTGCGACGCCCAGTCATGCAGGGGCTTCTCCCGGAATACCTGGCGACGCTCGTCGTACTCACGCCGGTACAGGGCGAGGCGATCGAGCCCCTCGGAGCAGTTGCCCTCGTGAAACCAGCAGGTGGGGATGAGGGCCTGAGCAGCGGCGATGCCGTCCCAGGGCACGTGTCGCTTGACCGCCGTGACGCGTACCCCGAGCTGCTGTAGGATGGAGCGGCGGGACTTTCCCGAGCCCAATTCCGTAGTCTCCACATCGTGAGGGAGGAAGTGCTTGATATATCGGTAATCCTTCTGTTCGAGCACGTCAGCGTAGTGCTCCAGGGGGAAGCCGCTGGCCTCGTAGTAGTCGATCAGCCGCGGCCCGTCCGGGCCCATCTGCGCGAACCATATGGCCGTGGCGTCGTCCCAGCCCAGGTCCCAGCCGGTGTACACGCCCAGCATGGGGTTGATCGGGAACGTGATGATGCGCCCCTTCTGGCGCACCGCCTCCAGCATGCGGGCGTAGATGGCGCCCTCCACGGCGGCGTCGAAGGAGCACTCGTACTCCTGGTCGTACTTGGCCGGCCCCTGGTCGAGGCGAGCCGACTTCAGTTCCGGCTCCGTCAGGATGCCGGTCTCGCTCGCCCGGTACAGGGCTGCGTAGTAGTCCTCGCGGAACACCGTCTCGTCGACGCCCGTCTCCGGGTCCGTCAGGACGACGCCCTCGCCGCGGCCCCACATGTCGGCCCGGCGGTACATGGTGTGGAAGTAGTTGCGCCCCTTGGGCGTGCCGATCTTGATGTCCCACTGGTTGGGGTCCCCGTCCTCGTCAACGCCGGAGCGATCGGCGTCCGACAGCATGGGGCGGACCTGCTCGGTCCACACGCTCGGGGGAAACTCGGGAAACTCGTCCTCGACGCAGCCGTCGAGGTACAGGCCGCGCAGGCGCTGCTTAGGGCTGTCGACACCGTAGAGGCGGATGCGGGCGCGCGATCCCCGCTTGGTGGGTATCCACACGGCGAGCTTGCTCTCCTGGACCAGAACCCCGGGTATCTTCTCCGTGAACGCCTTCAGGTAGCTCCAGGCGATGTCCTCGGCCTGGGAGTACGTGGGGGCCAGGTAGGCGTAGCGCCCGTCGAGGAACGGGCACAGGTAGGCCTTCTTGATCAGGCGGCGCACGCACATGACAGTCTTGCCGAAGCGACGATGCATCACCAACACGTTGAAGCGGTTCAGCGCCTTGTCCAGCTTCTCCTGCAGCGGCTTCAGGCCGACGATGCCCTCCGTGGCCATGGCCGCCTCGATATCGAAGTCGGCCGGCAGCACGATGTTGTTCTGCGCCATCTTGGCGAGCGCCTTGGCCTGGCCGAGGACGCTCACAGCAGTCCCGCTAAAATCAGCGTCCCCACAATTGGCCCCGACAGCATCAGCGCCACGAAGCACGCAAACCCGAAAATCTGCCAGCGCGTCACAGCGACCACCCCCACAGCTTCACCCAATTCAGCAGGTGAAACACGGAGTAGAACAGCAGAGCTACCCCGAGAATGACGCCCATGAAGGCGGTGTACACCAAGATGCCGAGCCCCACCACCTTCAGCCCCACGGCAATCTCCCTAGCGTAGTGCCGCCAAATCAGGCGCAGGAACCAGGCTATCACGACCGGAACGCCTTGTCGGCCAGTTCGGGGAACACGCGCCGGCGCATGAACTCGCGGCAGCGTTTAATTGTGGCGGGATGGTTCCAGCTGTAGCCATTCGGGCGGGGAATGAAAGCAAACCGCCCACTAAACTCCTGAAACGGCATGCGCCACTTAAAACCAAACGCATTTCGCACCGGCGCCCCACACAGGATCACCAGGCGATCACGCAGCATTCCGCTGTTGATAAGGTTCCTGGCGGCACACCAGGCGCACTCTATAGGCCACGGGTCCGAGGGCATTGGGATTAGGTTGATCCTATCCGAGTGCTCTTGAAACAAGGCGCGATTTCGTAGCCCCGTCACCCCGTACAAAGGCTCCCACACCTCGAGGCACTCTCCGACGAAGAGGGGTCTAAGAAGCACCATTCGGGCCAAACACCTTGTGATCGGGGTCCGTCTTGCAGATGGTGCGCCGCGCTTCGGCCAGAGCAGCGGTCGCGCCAAAGCGCCGCTCTACGGCACCGGCGGTCGACACGCGGCAGATGACCAGCACCGCGTCCTCGAGGACTCGGTCGGCGACGGCCGCGCCCCGGTCGAGGACCACGGAGCGGATGGCGTCCGCCTGGGGCGACAGGGCCGAGCAGGACGAGAGGAAGAGTACCGCGAGGATAGCAGTCAAACCGGCCCATCCCTTAATTCGCGCGTTCTCTTCAAAAATGGGTTTCCACATAGGGGCGTCTCCTCTGGCAAATAGGGGTCCCATGGGAATATAGGGGGGGTGTCCAGGCATGTCAAGGTGTGCTTGGAAACGGCAGAAAACTTCCTTTGACGCAGACACAAATCAGCGGTACTTTAAAGCATTAATCTTAAAAATATAGAAATTCAATGGTTTCTTCCGATATAATAAATTACAGCAATTAACTTTCTCGGGATGGTGTCATGGCTCAAAAATCAAAAATCGAATGGACCGAATC
>SDBV01008373.1_pt1 | contig 13972 bp, 12 predicted proteins | sample 2277081 | NCBI WGS metagenome assembly SDBV01 (sample SAMN10402039, study PRJNA504765) | marine sediment metagenome | isolation source: marine sediment core GS10_PC15, 223 cmbsf | place: Arctic Ocean: Southern Knipovich Ridge | collected 2010 | reverse complement strand
AGCTTTCTGTTTCCAATCAAGCATAGACCTTGGACTCATCCCACAAGTAATCATAGTAATTCTTCGCGAAACCTGCGAGGCCCGGATGATCTGCCCAAATGGCTAGACTCCCACCAGAACCATCTCCACCGGCTAGCAGGAGAATCACCTCCCTGGCGTCGCTTATGACTCCGCCACCGAACATTGCCTCCCGCATCTTTACATCGCCCCACTTACTCATTGCCCTGACTGCAGTGGGGCTCGTACTCCTGTGGGTCATGATTGATATCTTCACTCCTTTTCCCTTCAGGGACAATACGATTGGACTTGCAATATCGATGAGACTCTCAATAGCCGGTGGAACTGCCAACATCAGTTCACCTGAACATCCCTCGAGAGTCTCCTTCACTTTTGTGAGGATATTAAAATCTCCACGGACGATCCAGATATCAGGTTTCTCCTTCACTCCCCTCTTTTCGAAGATTGGAAGTAATTCACTCAAAACCTGATTCTCATTCTGAACTCTTGACCGCTCGAGTCTCATCTTTAACGTGTCTATAGCAGAGTCAGGAGACTTTGGGAAGAACTTGCTAGGCCGAGAGTGTTCGGCCTCGACCCAACCTTTCACCTCGAGGTTATTCAATACATCATATATCTTAGAGTAGGGTACGCCTGATTGCCTACTCGTCTCGACCGCAGTCATTGGTCCGGTAGATATCAATGTGGTGTATGCTTTTATCTCGTAGCCAGTAAGACCTAGGGCCTCGAGAGCCTTTTCGGTCTTCACGCTAATAGACAACTACCTTACACCGTATGAGGCGTGTGGGAATGCTTATAAATAAATTACTTGGAGTTCTCACCACTACCAGTGGTAATTGATGGCACAAATAGAAGAGATAAAATTCCGTCAGACGACCAAAGTTGGTAAGGACCTTAGGGAAGGAGAACAATTCATACGACTTACCCAGAGTATCTGTCCAGATTGCAACAAGATCTTGCCGGCGACCATCTTTGAAAGAGAGGAGAAGGTCTTCATGCGGAAGACATGCTCTGAACATGGCGAGATAGAGGAGCTTTATTTTGGGTCGTTTGAGATGTACAAACGATTTAGCACATTCTGGCTCGATGGAAAGGGTACCTTAGCAGCCAATGTTCCTATGGAAAAGTGCGCGTGTCCCACGAACTGTGGTTTGTGCACCAACCACTTGAGTCATACCGGACTCTCCAACATCATTGTCACAAATAGATGTGACCTAACTTGTTGGTATTGCTTTTTCTACGTTAAGAAGGGGTTGGAGGGGGCCTATGTCTATGAGCCAACGACCTCACAGATCACTGCAATGGTAAAGACCCTTAGAGCAGAGAGGCCTGTTCCTGGTAATTCCCTCCAGATCACAGGGGGAGAGCCAACTCTTCGAGACGACCTTGCTGACATCATAAAAATTATCCGCGCCGAGGGTGTAGATCACATCCAACTAAACACAAATGGAATCAACCTCGCTCTCGATCCTGGCCTCGCAACACGACTCAAGGAAGCAGGACTTAGCAACCTTTACCTGAGTTTTGACGGCGTAACACCGAAGACGAACCCGAAGAACCACTGGGAAGTCCCTTACACTCTAGAAAGCTGTAGAAAGGCCAACCTTGGAGTTGTCTTTGTTCCAACTGTAATCAAGTCGATTAACGATCACGAGTTGGGAGATATACTCCGATTCGCACAGGAGAATATGGACGTCGTGAAAGCCATTAGTTACCAACCTGTCTCACTCACGGGAAGGATGTCCAAGAAGGAGAGGGAGAAATATAGAATCACTATACCCGACTGTATAGATAGGATAGAAGAACAGACTGAGGGACAAGTCACTAGGGATGACTGGTTCCCAGTGCCGAGCTGCTCTCCAGTAACTCACTTCATCGAAGCTTTCACAAAGAAACCTCAATACGATCTTTCAATTCACTTTGCGTGCGGAGCTGGAACCTATGTCTTCGAAGACACCGAGACAAAGAAATTAGTACCCATGATGTCATTCGTCGACATTCCTGCACTCTTTGAATATCTTGAAGAGAAGACAGATGAGCTTAACTCGGGAGCGAGTAAGTACCTAATAGCTGCAAAGTTCCTTTCCCATATTAACAGTTTCGTTGACAAGAAGAAACAACCGAATGGCCTCAGTTTTGCAAAACTTCTAACAAACGCAATCCTGAAGCATGACTACAGTTCGGTCGGACAATTCCATATTCGAAGCTTGTTCCTAGGAATGATGCACTTCCAAGACAAGTATAATCAAGACGAGGAGAGGCTACAGAGGTGTGACATCCACTACCTGACTCCAGACCTGCGGATAATCCCATTCTGCTCTTTCAATGTGATTCCCGAGTGGTATAGGGACAGAATCCAACAGAAGTACGGTCTGCCGATCGAAGAGTGGGAGGCGAAGACTGGCGAAAAGCTAGAACAAGCGCTCTACAGAGGTACCCTCAGGCGAGCAAACAGACATCAACCTGCCTCTTGCGGTCCAAACGAAGTCCGAATCGAGCCGATTACTGGTACCTGATAACTCAGTCTGCTGCATGAAGATATGCAGGACGTTACTCCGCTTAAGGGCCTTAGACCAAACAAGATTAATGGAGTAAGTTTCAGCACATCCCGCGGAAGCTTCCCGTATGATGAATCGTGTACTCTCAACATAAAGTTTGGCGTAGACGGAGGGATCAGGGATTCATTTCGTCACGAAATATGGATGGACGCCCACAGGAGGAATGACAAATACTTCAGGATCACTTACAAGCTGGAGATCAAGAAGGTCACCATGGGTCTCCCCCTGAAAACCTTGATCAAGCCGGTCAAGGCTGTAAGGAAGGCTTCGATATACTGGACGAGGAACCCTGAAATGGTGAGACTTTTTGAAAAAAAAGTTTGGGCATTAATTATCGATGAGAGACGGGCACCCCATATCCCTGCTACCGAGGAAGAGGCCCGAAAGAAGCTGTTCGAGTTTGAGGCTAGCTTCCAGATATTGGGAGCTGACGTCGGGCGAGGGAATCACACACTGAGAGCTAAGGTCGGTGCAAGTTGGGGGAGGCATATCTTTTCAGAGAAAGGAACGATTTCAGGCAGTTCCAACTCAATCAAGATAACTTGCACTTAACTAGTCCCGAACAAAGCTATAAGTAAAATGATAGCACAGGATGAAATCCGAATGGCCCGAGGTTGTTCCAAGTGTGGTAGAGAATTGACCGCTCTGCCAATTGGCGATCACACAGATTTTGCGTGTCCTTCATGTGGCCCAAGCGCACCGTTCTACTGCACCAAGAAAGATGACTGGCGATGAGCTCTACTTCCAGCTAGTTGCCTTATGGCCGCCCGTCCAGACTCCATAAAGCTTGTTGCAAGAACTGCATTTGACTCCTGCATCACTGTAGAACTTGATGATCCCTCCGCAAGTACACGAACCAAATTCACCCTTCCCATCTAGAACCTCTACAATCCGTTGGATTCTGGCTCGCATGTCTGATTCACCGTATAACAATAGTTATATGACAATTTCTTTATAATGTTTTTCCCAGATCTAGGAGAATCACACTAGCTGATTCTTGAGCCCTCTCTGAATGCGATTATCGCAGCAGCTCTCAAGTCCCGAACCCCTCTCCTATTGGGTTTGGAGTTGATATTGGAACTGGTCCCTCTCTCGTCAACCAGTTCGATGCGAGCTGCTTGTCCGACGGTACCTTTTAGACCATTCACAATGGATGCTGCGAGCCTCAAGTCACCGTTCCCGACTCTGATTATGTTCTCTCCATCAGAGTTTTTGGTGAGCTCTTGGAGCTTGCAAACTCTACTCGCGACCTGATCTGCCGACGATAGAATGGCACTATAGATCTCATCATCACCATAAAATGCAACAACACCAATTCTCGAGCCGGGATCTATCCCGACAATCAGCTTTCCGTTACCCTGGCTCTGAAGTCTCTTAGCTATTTCATGTCTAAGACTGCTCGGATCACTAAACTCCTCCAACGCAATGATAGAAGGGCTCTGGATAGTCTTTCTCTCGGACAGTGTGGTAAGAACCACTTTCACGCCTTTCGGGACTTCGCCTCCTGGAATCAGGCTCCCGAAAGGAATCCCAACCTCTTTCAGAAGGGAAGTTATTCTATAATATGCTCGCCCGCTAAGGGTGGCTATGGCTACTGGCGAAGTGGAATTTCTTGCCTTAGCCCTAACTAACAGTGGTCACCGGCATCATAGAATCCAACTCCTCGCCTGTTAAATATTGGCTCTTGGGCAAGAAACCATGTCTGGAAATCGAGCAGAGTTTTAATTAGATTGAAGAGACTCGAGAACTCCCGCCTAGAGCTCCTCTTGACCGACGGAATTAGCACTTTCCTCTTCGATCAACCGCGCACACGCGATATACTAATGCTAGAGATCGTTAAGGAGAGACTTCAAACCGGCAAGGTCGTCTACATAGATCTTGATACATCCTTCACTACCTCGTTAATGATAAGAAATGCAAACTACGACAATCTCACGATAATCCTTCCCAAAGGGCATGAAGTTGAGGAGGCCTTGTTGGTTCTACTTTCCTGGACGACACCCAGCATGAGCCTGCTGGTGCTGGATTCGGTTACCACTTTCAACCAAATAATTGGAGGCCTGACTTCCTTTACCTCTAAGAACAGGAAGCTAGGCCTTTATCTCGCCCTCCTCAGAGGGTTAGCTTCTAGAGCTTCGGCACCTATTGTAGTGACAAGTCATTGGGGTTACGCGAGGGCCAAGCGCGGTACAGACGATTGGACAAAACACTACTCTGGAGGTAGGGTTCTTGACCACCACAGCTCCAACATCTACAGTGCCAATATGAATGATGAAGAGATCTCGATTAAGGTGATCAAGAGCCATCAGACGCAGAAGGACGAAATCTTCTTGGTTAAATCAGAAACCTTTGAGTCCAAGAATGGAGTAGCCAATAAGCACACTGATTGAAACCAGCAAAATACCACCCAGGACAAAGGTGGTAGCAATTCTTCCCCTGAGAGCTTGCCTACCTCCCGTGAATACCAGGTAGAAGCCTATCATCCCCATGGCTATTATTGAGAAATTTATAAAGCTCTCTGCGACAGTTTGAGCAAGTCTAGTCGGAAGTATAGGAATTCCGCCGGCATCTTGCCTACTCCCTTCGAGAATGGAGTTTACTGTACCAGCTGAAAAGATGAATATGATAGTAATGTAGCTCAATTGGAGTCCTCTGTTACGAATGAATGTTGCCAGGCCTGTCGCATTCCGTGTAATGCGAAAAGGCTTTACCCTCCTTGTCAGCGAGGAGGCTAACCTATCGACCGCTCTCTTCACTCCCATCTAAATCACTCAATTCTAACTTCGCGACATCTAATGCCCATTGGCCGGTCTCTGGAAGAGATATGACCTTTTTTAAGTAGTTTCTCCAAGAAAAATCTCCATATCCCGTCTGCCATACTGAGTATGCTTCTCTAATCCTTTCCGATGCAATCTTGTGATAGCGGCACAATCGAAATGCCGCAATTGACTCCCTCTCGCAGAGGAGGCATGTTTCACCTAACATTTAATCAAATCCTTGATCCTCTCCTCCTCTTTTTGGGACATTCAGGATTGATACAGAATTTCCAGGGATGCCCCTTAAATCTGGTACCGATTATCGGCCAACTACAGAACTCACATGAATTGGCAGTTGGCCTGATTGCGCCCCTTTGAGGAAGTGGAGCAGAGGCCCTGCATCCGGCCCGAGGATAGTTGCTACAAATTACTGATCTCTTTTTCGTATTTCTCGAGACCAAGATAACAAGCTCGCCGTCTCCGCAGACCGGACATGGCCCTAGCTTTTCCAATGCACTCCGAGCCGTCAAACCTTTGGTAAGCAAGTTACCAATCTCCTGCTCCGAATCCTTAATGGAGTGCAATACGTCGACGAGATGATCCATGGCCTGTTCGGCTATGCTAGCGCCATCCGTCCTACCGCTACCAAGATTCTCTAACTTCTCCTCCAAATCCTTTGTCATCTCGGGGGAGAGAATAATCGGGGCGTGATGATTCAAAGTATCTACTAGAGAGAGCGCGATCTCCGTAGCTCCCAAAGTCATTCTGTTATTCCCAGGCTCTGTGTACCCTCTGTCTACAATTGTCTTTATTATTCCAGCTCTGGTGGCCTTTGTTCCTATCCCTTCACTTTCGATCTTCTCCAGTAGGGATCCCTGATTATATCGAGGAGCAGAATGATCGAGTTCTTCATTCAGGTCAACCCGCCTCACCTGTAGAAAGTCTCCTATGGCAAGCTTGGGTATGCGCGTCTCCCCCCTACCCCGATATCTCTTATAGTACTTGAGCCAACCTTCCTCCAGCAACTTCATTCCGAAGAACCCGAATTTGTGATCCGCGATCCTCACTCCGACATCTACTCGCTCTTTCAGTACATCTTCTCCAAATAGCGAGAAGAATCGCCTGACGATCAGGTCATATAGCTTGAATGACCTCACATCCAATTTGCGATGAGGTACTTCTCCAGTGGGGTAGATTGCAGGATGGGCCGGGTCGTCCATCCATCCCTGGCGAGGTATTAACTTCTGCCCATCCAGAAGAACTCTGGCATTGTCTTCAAATGAGTAGACTCGAGATAGCCCCGCAATAATTGACTTGTAGTTGATTGAGGGTGGGATCTTCTGACTAGAAGTCCTTGGATAGGATATCAGACCGTCGAGGTAGAGCTGCTCCGCAAAATACAAGGTCTGGCTCGGATTATATCTAAAGACTCGATAAGCCTCCTTCTGAAGGTCTCCCAGGTTGAAAGGAGTCGGAGGGGGTTGTCGTGAGGTCGACTTGTTAACCTCAACGACCTCTGCTTGTTGCCCTTCACAACCAGCGACTACTCCCTCGGCATCAAGCTTATTCGGTATTCTACTCCGTCCATAATTTGCTATTATCTCTTTCTCGCCAGGTTTTTGGAGAATGGCGGAGACTTTCCAGTAGGGAGTTGGAACATGGGTTCTAACTTCAATTTCTCGCTCGACTAGAAAGGCAAGAGTAGGTCCCTGAACTCTCCCTATACTCAATGTTCTGTAACCCCTCTTTGCGGAGAGGAATGCTTGAGAGAAAGCTCTGGACAAGTTGATCCCATAGAGAAAATCTACAAGGTGTCTAGTACGGCCAGCCTCTGCCATCCTCCCGCCCAAGCCAGGCTTTGCTCGCTTGAACGCCTCTCTCAGCTCTTCTCGTGTTAGGGTAGAGAACTTTACCCTCAGAGCAGTATCTCCATCAACTCTTGACGCGTAATTGAGAATGTTATAGCCGATGGTTTCCCCTTCCTGGTCAAAGTCACAAGCGAGAATGAATTCATCGGCGTGCGCAGATAGCTCCTCTATGACCTTGATCCTACCCCTGAGGTGTATGCTCTTGCGATCAACCTCGTCCTTAGGACGCCAAGCAACGTCAAATACCGGATAGACTTTTCTGTTCCGCCCCGTATCAGCGATGGTGTATAGGTGACCAGATGCTGAACAAATGACGTATCGTTTTGCACCATCGTCGACCTGCAGCACCTCCACACTCCCAACTCTAAGAGATCTGGATCTTCCATTTGTGAGGGCACTCGCAATCTTTCTTGCAGCAGCGGGCTTTTCACATATCACTAAGGAGTACTTACGTCCAGCCAGAATTTCTTGGAGATTTGATTGAGCGGATTTCACCAGCGTCTGAGTCAGCTGCACCGGAATACTTAACCCTGCGGGACCGCAGGGCTAAATAGAAACTCCGTGTACGGGATAATCCTTATTTCTCCTGAAAAATTCATCAACTCATATCCGTGTTAGCTTCTAGTCCTTTGATAAGGCATTTGGGATTTGCTCCCATTATCATTATGCTACTTTCACCGTCTCTTCTGAATTTTGATTTGGCTAAGGATGATCCCGAGAGAGTCATCATTTATGCCTCAAGCGAACCTGCAATTGTAAGGGCTCAACGGCTTGGGGTTGACGCAGGGGATGAAGAACTTACACTAGATCTACAACAAGAGGCAAGTGAACTTGTCACTGCGTTAAGACGAAATGGAATGAGGCTTAAAGTCATAGACATCCTCACCCATACGACACATGTCATTATTGCAGATGTATATAATCCAACAATCATAGACGACTGGACAAAGGGACTCTCTAGAGATATAGAGATTTATCGGGATATAATCTTGAAGGTCAATCTGCAGAGAAGCATTCCTTTGGTCGGCGCGGATATAGCGCATGATTACATCATTGCCGAGGGCCTCGGTTTAGACGGGGAAGGAGTGGTAGTTGCAGTTGTGGATACAGGCATCGATTACAATCATCCTGATCTCGGGGGAGGTATTGGGCCAGGGCACAAGGTAATCGCCGGTTACGACTTTGTAGGGGATGACGACGATCCAATGGATGAACAGGGGCATGGGACGCATGTGGCGGGCATAATCGCAGGCAGCGGTGGCATAACAGGGATGGCACCTGGAGCAAGTCTACTTGCATACAGAGTAGTAGAGAACAGCGGTCGAGTCCGAACGAGCAATGTTGCGAGAGCATTGGATAGAGCGGTTTTGGATGGAGCTGACGTTATCAACCTGAGTCTGGGAACAAGATTTACAGTTGAGGCACTAAACGATATTGTGAGAAATGCAATGGATGTTGGAGTGATAGTCGTCGCTGCGGTAGGGAACAGTGGCCCCGCTCCTGGGTCTATTGGAGCTCCAGCGAGCGACATTGATACGATTGCCGTGGGAGCAGAGTACAATGACCGCCCTGTTAGACTTGGGATTATGACAATCCCAGAACTCGGTTTAGAGATTATCGGACTGCCAATGGAGGACTCGCCCGAAATTCTAGGGGAGTTACGGGGCGAGGTTGTATTCGTCAATTATGCAAGACCGGAAGATGTTGATGGGATCGATCTCGAAGGCAAGATTGCCCTTGCAAGAAGAAGAGGGGAGACACCAGACGAAATAGTGTTCTTCTCAGAAAAGGAGGCCGCAGTAGCGTCTAGGGGCGGTAAGGGTCTGATAGTTTTCAATACTGAGCCCGGAATAATCCGAGGGAGACTAATCCACCCTGACAACCCTTCTGGATATAACCCGTCGATTCCTACCGTCTTCATAACCATGGATCAGGGCGAGGAGATCATGGAGGCCCTGTCGAAAGGCGATGTTATTGGAACGCTAGCACTCGAAAATCGGTCACATACGGACAAGGTCTCGCTATTTAGCTCACGCGGTCCCATCTCCCAATTTTACATTAAGCCTGATCTGATCTCCCCCGGAGAACAAGTCAACTCGACCTGGCTGGGCGGAGGATACTCTATACAAGATGGAACGAGTTTTGCGGCCCCCCATGTAACTGGGGCAGTTGCCCTTCTTCTCCAACTTCACGGGACTCTAACCAGAGATCAGGTGATGGGCATATTAGGTCCATCTGCAACCCCACTCGAGAATGCCTTTGGGGAGCCCTGGCCTGCAGATCATCAGGGATCAGGCCGCCTAGATATGGAGATGGCTGTAAAGTCCCCGATGACAATCGTCCCTCATCAGCTTTCTATCAACCTTGCGTATGGCCAACCTCGTTTTGAAACTTCCATTAGAATAGATTCACTGGTCGATGACTCTAGGTTAGTAACTCTACTTGCTCAATGGGACTCGTCAGACCGTGTCTCGTTTGCTATAAACACATCTTCCTTCGAGCTAGCCGGGATGAGTTCAGAATACGTGAACATCTCTGCCCATTTGGTTGATGAGTCGGGGGGAAATTCGGCCTCACGGATGGACGGGTGGCTGATAATTAACGTAGATTCCCACGATGAAATGGTCGACGCAGTACGATTAACCGTCCCGTTCGTTGTCTCCATCAACACAGTCTCAATTAACGTGACCAGGAATGAGAGGATTTTCGAAATCTCTCTAATCTCTCCTTCCTTATATGAAATTGGTACGGTTAGAATTATTGGACCAGGGCGCACAATCTCGGAGGATGAGATAGTACCAGGAGAACTCTCATCCTTTTCACCCCAGGAGGCGGGAGAGCATTGGGTCGAGATCGGGGTATTGGGCGAGGACGGTCTAATCTTTGGAGCCGCAATTTTCACGGTTTCGGCGGGCGTCCCAGCCCCGTCTCCAGAAATAGAGGTTGCACAGATCATACCAGTGCGATTCCTTCAGATCCTACTTGGCTCTCTGAGTTTGATTGCGATCGGGGCGGCGATGTATGTTGCAGCTGCGGGCAGGAGGAGGACCTATGTCTGATTCTTCCGTAAGTTGTGCATGGCGACCAGATCTCTTTCAAACATCATAAGCTCATCTGGTACACTAACCGATATTGGGTCCTTTAGAGAAAGCCCCTTGGTCCTTTTCGCATTCCAGGTCTCCGAATTAAAGTTCGAAATCTTCACCGAATATTCCCTCAGGCCATAGTCCCAAACTGGCTTAGGTAGTCTTTGAAGATGAATGCTTTCTTTAGAGTAGATCTCGTTCCAAATTCGCTCCGTTATGAACGGTGTTATCGGAGCCAATAGGAGGAGGCAGGTCTTGAGACAGAGGTGTAATGTACTCCTTGCTGACCTGATCTCATCATCACTGAAACCAACTCCGTAAGCCCGCTGTTTTACCATCTCAAGATATTGAGATGCAAAAGTATTCCAGACGAATTCTCGAACTCGGTTCGAGGGTATGAAGAAATTGAAATCATCATATCCTTTCGAGGATTCCTTAACCACATCAGAAAGCTCGTCGAGTATCCATTTGTCAGTGTCCAGGATCAATTCGTTCGCGTCTTCAATCGGGAAGCTCGATATGAAGCGCGCAAGATTCCAGAGCTTCGTTAAGAATTTTCCTACTCCTGAAATCTTGTCTTCTGAAACTCTGAAGTCAGAACCTAGACTCGACTCAGACGCGGCCCAAAGCCTGAACACATCAGCGCCATACTTTTCGAGGATCGGGGCCGGGTCGATAGCATTCCCATCTCTCTTCCTGATCTTTTTTCCGTTCTTATCAACCCCGTGACCCATAATCCATGCATGGCCGAAGGGGGCCTTTCCAGTTAGCTGATAGCATCTTAGTATTGTATAGTGAAGCCATGTCCTGACGATATCCTTGGCTTGGGGCCGCAGCGTTACAGGATAGGTTTTGGCGAAGAATTTCTCGTCACTCATATATCCAGTAATAAACAGAGGAGAGATACTGGAATCCATCCAGGTATCGAGGGTTCTTTCGTCACCTACGAAATCAGTCTTCCCGCATTGACTGCAGCTTGAGAAAGGTGGATCCTCTTTCCAGGGCCTGTAATAATGCCCCGGATCTGGGACATGTGGTGCCCCACAGGATTTACAATACCAGACAGGGACTTCTGTCGCATAATAGCGCCGTCGGGAAATGGGCCAATCAATTGAGATTGATGAAATCCAGTCGAGGAGTCTCCTCCGATGTTCTTCGGGATGAAAAGCTAGGCTCTCCGCCTCCTTGTAGAGCTGATCTCTGAACTCCAATTGTTTCAGGTAATATTCGTCCATTGGGATTATCTCTATGGGGGTTTCGCTTCTCTCACAGATGGGAGTCCTGTGGAGGAGATCTTCGACTTTTATTATTAATCCTTGGCTTTCAAGATCCGTGATAATCTTCTCCCTTGCTTCCCTCACCCTCATGCCCTCGTAAGGTCCTGCGTTTGCTGTCATACGTCCATTCAGGTCTATAGCAATAACTTCCTCTAGGCCGAGTTCGCGGAAGAGTTGCACGTCTGTATAGTCCCCGTAGCTGCAGATCATGACTGCGCCGGATCCAAAATCGGCTTTCGCGCGGGGGTGTGGAATGATCTTAATCTCCTTGTTGAAAATCGGACTTATGGCCGATAGATTATGATATCGTGTATACCTCTCATCTTTGTCATTAACAAGGACAGCCTTACAACTTCCTATAAGCTCAGGCCGTGTAGTTGCGATTATAATCTCATTACTTCCTTCGTCCTTGATTCCAAACTTGATGTAGACAAGTTTTGAAGGTAACTCTTCATACTCCACCTCTGCATCAGCTATCGTGGTTCGACAAACAAAGCAGTAATTATTCGGTCTCTTAGACTGATAGATGAGGCCCTGATGCCAGAGCTTGATGAAAGTAGACTGAGTGAGTTTTCTGTAATCTTCAGAATCCGTTCGATAGTACTTCTGAAAGTTTCCGGACATCCCCATTCTTTTCATTACAGCGATCATCTCTGCCTCGAGATCATCAAGAGCTGTCTTGCATAGATCAATGAACTTTTCTCGCGGTGTTGTAGCCATCCTAACCTTGTACTTCTTCTCAGTATACAATTCGACTGGAAGGCCATTTCTATCGATACCGATGGGGAAAAGGACGTTATGTCCCATCATTCGAGCTGTCCGGGCAATCATGTCAATCTGCGAATAGTGTGACGCTGCTCCTATGTGCCAGGGTCTACCCGATGGATATGGAGGAGGGGTATCGATTACGAAGGACTGTCCGCCTTTTTCTACATCGAAAATGTAGAGTCCATTCTTTTCCCAGCGATCAAAGATCTCAGTTTCAAAGGAGGGTTTCCACCTCCTCTCATTAATCTTAGGAGTAAGTTCCAAAGACTATCACTATATCCGATACCTAAGGAGCGCCCCAAGTGAACCAAAGCCCTTCAACATGCGGCCCTCTTCATTCCGGCCGGAAACGACCTCCATCTTTGCACCAGCATCTATAGCTAGGTCGTCCAGAATATCGATCAAATCCCTTTCCTCTGCAGTATAATCCTGGGAACCACAAGATGAACAAGGAGCACTGATCAGTCCTTGTTTCTCGGAAACATAATTCTCCCTCTTTATTATCTTCGACTTTTCTTCACCGCATCTTTTGCACTTTACCTTAATCTCCAACATGTTCAGATCATCAGAGGCAATAACTACATCAACGCTGGCAATCTTCAGGGCTTCGATTATCTGACTCACCCCGTAGATCGCCAGTCCTTTTTCGCGATTAATCTCCTGCAGGAACCTTTGGACAAGCTTTCTCTCCTCAACCACTCTCACATTAGAAAGGAGGTCACGTGACTTTTCTAGGGTCTCTCGGACGCCTTCCCTGCCGGAGTAAGCCCCGTCCAAAACCGCCAAGATACGATCCTTCAATCTATAATCCAGATAATCACTTTTTAGGAAATAGTCCTTGGTGGGGCCAGGACCGCTAATTATGAGTCCTTTGACCACAGTCTCTTCAAGAAAGATCTTCTTCGCGTGATGAGCGGCCCGGGAATAGTAGCCAGAAAGCTCCATCTCACGGAGTCTTTGGTATCTCTTCGCGGACTGACCACCTGCCCTAGTCTTGCCGCTGCCCCCGGAGGTAATTACTTCCTCCACGTCGAACTTGTCCCCCGCAAGGATACCATATCCTGCTTCGGTAGCATCGATAGAAAGGATCCCGATGATATCCGATACCTTGAGCATATCGATCAAGTGTTCAAGATGGAAATGGTCGTCACAGCGATAGAGGAAAGTTTGAACGGGTTTCGGAGGGACTATCTCATTGACAAAAACCTGCTCGCTCCCCGGCCCGTTCGTGGGAAGTGCACCAACAAATAGGACAATACCGTTATCCGGGGTCTTCTTGAATAATTTGAGGCGCGCCATTGTTCGAGTCAGGGCATCCTGAACATGATTCCTGGTAGTATCGGACTTGATGTTTGAAGCCGTTCCGTACTCTTCCCTCAATCCATTGATGACCTCATGCAGGGCTTTCTTAGGAGGAACGTACAGGGATACGAGTTCTGTTCCCCTGCCCTTTTTTGATGAGAGTTCTTTCAGAACCTTCCTAGTCTTGTATGTAGCTACCGAATCTACTTTCTCTGGCATATGGATGCTGTGCTCCGCTATCTAGCTGCGTCGTCGGGTAGGTGTCGAGAGAGCATCCTTGTAATTTGTACCAATCGATTGGTAATAAGAATATTCCCGTCAAGATTCAGATCACCTTGG
>SDBV01008372.1_pt1 | contig 13973 bp, 26 predicted proteins | sample 2277081 | NCBI WGS metagenome assembly SDBV01 (sample SAMN10402039, study PRJNA504765) | marine sediment metagenome | isolation source: marine sediment core GS10_PC15, 223 cmbsf | place: Arctic Ocean: Southern Knipovich Ridge | collected 2010 | reverse complement strand
GAAATACCCGGGCAACACACAAAAAATAGGCCCCCTGTAGAGTCGGCCGACGCGGCCGCGCCGGCCTCCAGGGGGCCTCAAAACGTCGTTTTAAGGGTCAGAAAAGGGGTGAAAACTCGATCTGGTAAGTGGTTCTGAAGGCCCCTCCGAACCTGATAATGGAGATCTCCAGGCCCTTGTACGCGCCATTCTCCAGGACAGGTAAGAGCTGGGCCGTGAGGTTCGCGCTCGTGACCACGAGCTCTTTTCGGGTCTCCTGGCCGTCTTCCTGGTCGATCGTGAGGATGAGCTCGTGGACAACCTTCGAGATCCCGATCACTGGATCGGGCTTTACCGGGTCTTCCCGCCTCCAGGCGACGACGTGGATCCTCTTGGGGATCCCCCGGCGCACGATCACTGCCGGCAGTTCGCTGGCCATCTCACTCCAGCCCCAACTCGCGCCGCCGGCGGTTGCGGAGCTCCCGCGCCAGGCGTTGGTCCCGCGTCTGATAGAGGTTGTACGCCTCGACGTATACGACGAGCCACGGGGGGCGGAAAACGTCGATCTCCGTCCCGAGCCTGGCCGCCGCCGGGTCGAGCTGGGGGGTTACGTGGGCGACCACCAGGAGCTTTCGGATCGGGAGATCCCTATATCGCTCCAGCTCCGGCGTCTGGTCGACGAGGTTTGCGTACACTTCGAGGGATCCGAGCCCGGCGACGACTTTGAGGATCTTCGCCTCGATTATCCACAGCTTGCCGTCCTGGACGGCGGCCGCGTCGACCTCGGGCCGCCAGGGCCGGGCCAGGCCAATCACGCGAGCCCGTGCCGTCTCGCCCGGTTCGAGCCCGGGCACCGGCCCTAGCGGCTGGCCTAACCTATACCAGGAGCCGCCAAACCGCTCGGCCATGTATTCGGCGATCATTCGGCGTTCCCGAGGCTCGGCCACGTCCGCCCCCTCTTGACAAGGTTCTCGAAGCAACCGTAGCCTGAAGGAACAGCCCGTGCAAGGCGTGAATGGACGTTGCACGGGCTCGTTTGCGTCTTGCACGGTGCCTCGTACACCAGAGGAGGACACTGTGGCAATCTCGATCAAGCCCCTCGATCAGATCTCCCAGAAGTGGCTCGACGTCGCCGGCGGGGCCGGCAGCTTCTACGAGGCCGGCATAGCCGCTCCCCGGCGTCCGTGGGCGAGCTCCACGCTCTTAGCGGCCCCGAACTTCCGCGCCGCCGTCCAGGCCGCCAACATTCAGGCGCTCTTCGAGCGGGGAGTGCGCGACGCCGGTGACGCGAAGTGGGCCTCCAGGGCTAAGGAGCTCGGCGTGAGCCGCTACTCTCAGGGGATCGCCATCGCCGAGGACGCCTACACCTCGGGTTTCGCCCCCTATCACTCGGCGATCTCTCGGATTGACCTGCCAAAGCGCCAGCCCCGGGGATCCGACGCCAACATGGACCGGGTCCGGGTCATCGCTCGTGAGCTGCACGCGATCCGAGTCGGCCGGGCCGTCTCCCGATAGGCAAAAGGAGATCTGAGTCATGGGATACTGGCAACGCCGCCGCCTCCACAAGGAGTCGGCCGTCGACGCGAACACCTCCTGGCGTTACCCGCTCCCCAGCGTGGGGCTCTACAGCGCCTTCAGCGTCGCCATCGAGGCCGACCGCTACGCCGCCCGGGCCTCCGCCGCCGCCCAGGAGATGCTCCACGAGGTCATCTCAAAGATCGAGATCCTCAGCGAGGGGACCAAGGTCATCAAGAGTCTCCGGGGCCCCGAGGTCAAGGCCCTCAACCTCTTCGACTTCCGCCGCCAGGTGCCTATCCAGCACCGCGAGGCCGCCAACGGCGTCAACCTGGACACCCTCTACCTCCTCGCCGGCCGCAGTCTCCGCGACAAGGAGTACATGTTTGACATGGCGCGGATCGCCGCGCCCGAGCTGGTCATCACCAACGCGCTCACAGAGGACACGGCCGAGTACTGGGCCTCCGATACCCTCGACTACACCATCTACGGCTGGCGCTGGGTCGGCGATCCTCTCCCCTTCCCCAAGGGGTACTTCCGCGCCGACGAGCGGATCTACTACTCCACCTCGGCCCTGAACGCCGAGAAGCCCATTCAGATCACCACGGGGAAGCGGATCCGGCGGATCCTTCTCAAAGGCTGGACCACCCGTACCAGCCTCGGCGGCCACGTCAACAAGGTGGAGCTCAAGGTCGACGAGGGCGAGTACTCCGTCGCCGTCCACGACTCGATGATGGAGTGGGCCCTCCAGAACAGCGTCGAGTACGGCCTGGACCCCAGCTTCTACGTCGCCGTCTATATGTTCGAGAAGGACACGACGCACCAGATCGACGTCAACCTGCCCTACCACTCCACCGCCCTCGCCGCCATCGCCGAGAACAAGGGCCAGCACGACGTCTCCGCCACCATCGGCAGCGGCACCCTGGACACCGTCATCAAACACGACGGCGGCGGCGCCATCACCGTCCAGGAGGTCGAGGTCTGGGTGGACGGCCACGGCTACCAGCGGGCCGGCCTCTTCGGCTTCGACCTGGAGGACGATCTCTCGGACATGCTCGACACCCGCCAGATGGGCAAGCTCGTGCTCATGCTCACCGAGCAAGCCGCCAGCAAGGTCATCTCCGTCGTCGTCGAGGAGGAGGTCCTCTACTAGGCCATGGAACAGTCACCGCCCCCAACGTGCGCGGTGGCATCGTGCGATCGCCGCGTCGAACACAGCACCATGGACGGCCTCTACTGCACGCCGCACGCCATCGAATGGCTGATCGGCGGCGTGCAGCGCCTGGAGAACGCCTCGGCCATGCCGGCACATCCCGTCGGGCCGCACAGAGATGATGTGGTTTCCCCTCCGCCGTAACCCCCACGACGTCGTCGCCGTCGGCCTGAAGGTCCTCTACTCGGAGCCTGTGCCCCAGGGCCAGGAGTGGCGCATAGAGCGCCTGGCCTACGAGGGCGACACGGCGACCTCCGGGGGCGAAACCCGGGCCCGCGTCTACATCGAGGGCCACGGCTACAACCATTACCTCCACGAGCAGGACAACCCCACCGCCGACGCCCTCTATGTGATCGTGGAGCCCTTCACTCTCGCCGCCGGCGAGCGCGTCGCCGTGGAGTGGGACGAGGCCCAGGCAGACACCCGCCTCCGCATGTACATCACCGGCCACTTTCGCTTCCTGGACAAGGCCGACTAGCGCAAAGGATCCCGCCCCATGTCCTACAAGCTCGAGATCACCAAGAGCCCGGGTGACACCTGGAGCCTGGAGATCTCCGACGACCTCGTGATCTCTTTCTCGGACCCGCTCCCCGCCCTGCCCACCAACGCCATAAACGAGCTCATGTCCACCATCGAGCGCGTCCAGCGGATCCTCCACGGCCACGGCTGGGACAAGATCGAGCTCACCAGGATTCCCTAGCCCCTGTGGGCCATGCCCCTCTACGGCTTCGACCTCGAGCTCCCGGCGAACACCGCCGAGAGCTCACCCGTGGAGCGGGACGTCACTCTCACCGACGGCGTCCTCCGCCAGGTCAAGGTGCTGTTCCCAACCGGCTGCGCCGGCCTCGCCCACGTCCAGATCCGCCGCTTCGAGCACCAGCTCTTCCCCGCCAATAGCGACGGCGACCTCTCTGGCGATGGCACCCTGATCGAGTGGGAGGAGAATGAGGACCTCACCGATGCTCCCCACACCCTCCGCTTGACCGGCTGGAACATCGATGACACCTACCCCCACAAGATCTCCTTTTGGTTCAACGTCCAGGATGCCGTGGACGTCGCGCGCGGCCAGGAGACCATCGGCTTCCTGGCCCGCCTCCAGAAGCTGCTAGGGCTCTAGCGCTATGTCTGTCGTCCTCGATGGCAACCCGGGCGAGCGAGTCCTCCTTTACGGCGCTGACGGCACTTCCCTCCTGAAGGTCGCCACCAACGCGAGCGGCCAGCTTGTCGTCGTCGGTGCTGGCACGGGGGGAGCCGTTGAAGTAGTCCAGGACACACCAGACGACCTCCTGGTCGGTCCTCACGGCTACATCTCCGCCGCTTGGAAGCGCCAGCCCCTGCAGTTCGGCTACGGTGGCGTCGTCGAAGAGGACGTGCGGATCGAGTCTGCCGCTGGCGGCACTAACGTCCTCACCACCACCGCCGTCCCGGCCAACCGCGTCCACGTCGTCACCGCGCTCTCCCTCAACAATCGCACGACGGCCGCGACCACCGGCTCGATCGAGCTAGCCAGCGACGGTGAGTTCGTGGGGGTCGGCTTCCCCCTCACGCTCACCCTCGCGGACCGCCGCTACGGCATCCAGGCGCTCCTCGTGATGGAGGCAGGGGAGAGTTTGCGCGGCATCATCTTCGGGGCCACGGGGGGCGACGATCTCCACTTCAACCACCGTGGCTACTTCTTCGACATAAACCTGTAATGACACGGCGCGGCTACTGGGACTGGGGCTACCCGCAAGCACCCATCGCCGCCGTCCTGGAACAGGACCTCGGCGAGCTGGCCGCTCGCCTCGGCTCCCCCGTGTTCTACGATCGCCAGGGCCAGGTTGTCCTCATGGACAGCTTCGAGGACGGGATCGCCCCCTGGCGGGCCTCCCTCGACGGCGCCGGAGCGGCCGCCGCGCTCTCAGCCGTCACCAGCCGCCACGGCCGTTACAGCTTCGCCCTCACTGCCGGCAGTGACGCCGGCCTGAACGTCTCCGTCACCCGCTTCGTGGCCCCCCTCCAGGACTCGCCGATCGGCATCGAGGCCTCCTTCACGTTGAACGAGGACGGCACGACGACGGAGCCCACAACTCAGAGCTTCACGTTGCACCTCGAGGTATTCGACGGCGTCACCCAGAAGCGCGGCGCCCTCCGCCTCGTCCTTCCTAGTGGCCAGGCGCAGATCCTCGACGAGAACGGGGTCTATATCGACGTCGGCGATACGGTCCTCTACTACGCCAACTCGAAGGTCTGGCACACCATGAAATACGTCCTGGACCTGGACGCTGGCGAGTATAGCCGCGCTCGGATTAACAACGTGGCGATCCCCGTGGCCAGCAACGCCATCCGCACGCCGGCGTCGGCCCAGCGCCCCTCCGTCCACACGTCCCTCGAGTACGTCGGCGTCAGCGGCTCCAACCCCGTCTGCTACGGGGATATCGTCCTCCTGAGCCAGGCCGAGAAGTCAGCGTAGGGCCAGGCCCGCCCTAGCCTGCCTTGACCCCCCGTGCTACCCTGGCAGCGCCATGAACGGCACCAAGTTCGCGGACCTGGTCAAGCAGCTCGGCTTCCCCGTCGTCGTCGCCGGCTGGCTCCTCTACCAGCTCCCGCAGATCAACGGCACCCTCATCCTCCTGGTCGAGAAGATGGACCGCCTCGTCCAGCTCGCCGAGCGTGTCCCGTGAGCATGCCCACCTGCCCCACCTGCCACTCCTCCGATCGCGTCATCGAGCTCCCCGGCGACCGCTTCACCTGTCTCCGCCGTCACCACAGCGGCCGTCCCAGCCGCGCCACGGACACCCTGGCCGAGCGATACGCCAAGGGCATAAAACGCGCCATGAACAGGGTCACGGAAAGGCTCCGCTGATGCCCCTCCTCCTCGTCCCCGCCCTCTACAACGGCATCTGGGTCCAGAGCGTCCACTTCGATATCGACTACTACCTCATCACCGCCATCATCTCGGCCGAGTCCAGCTTCAACCCCCTGGCCATCGGCGACAACGGCGACTCGTATGGCCTCATGCAGCTCTACCTCGGCGGCGCTGGCTACGGCCACCTGCCCTCTCAGCTCCTGGAGATCGACTACAACCTGGAGGTCGGCGTCGCCTATCTCCGCCAGTGCATCGATGCTTACCCTGACGAGCTCCCCCGCGCCGTCGCCGCCTACAACCGGGGGATCGACGGGGCGAGCTGGCTAGATAGCCCAGAAGCCGACGCTTACGTGGATAAGGTTCTTGACTGGGCCGAGTATTTCCGGCAGATTGGCATCAAGCGGGACACCCGTCTCGCTGACGTGCAGTAACAGGAGGCCCGCTATGATTCCCGATCCCGCTACACTCCTCCGGGGTATGCCCGGCGCTAACAGCGCCCCCGATGGCCTGGCAGCCGTCGCCCCCGCCCTCCAGGTTGCGATCATGGAGGCCGGCAAGGACTCTTGTACCTGTACCTCCTGCCGTGCCCTCCTCAAAGTCCAGGAGGCCCTACGAGCGACCGTCCTGGGCACCCCGCAGCCCAGCTCCTAGACCGCTATGGCCATCCCGGACGAGGTCTCCATCATCAACGTGACGGAGATCCCGCGATTCGTCGGCAGCCAAGTTACCATCGACGTCATGGTCACCTACCAATCCGGCGTCCTGCCCCCCCGCACAGTCACCATCCCGAAGGCCACGGACTCCCCAGAGGCCCGCCGCGAGGCCATCCGTGCGGACCTGGCCAAAGTCATGGCCCCGAGCGGCCCGCTACGCTTCAAGCTCACCGAGCCGCCGAAACCCCGCTAAGGCCCGGTTTTCGGGGCTCTGTGGGCACGGGGCCGAACGTGGCCCCGCAGTACCTCCGGGTTGCCGTGATGCCAGACTACGAGATCCTTGCCCGCACTCCCTTCCCTGGGCCCGACGCTCCCACCGGCAACGTCCAGCGAGTGGCCATCACCTTCCGGCTGGCCGGCGACGTCTCCTCTCACACCGTCTGGATCCCCGCCGACATAGCCGACGAGGCAAACATAGCCAGGGTTATCGAGCTGTGGATCGAGAAACACCCCCAGAGCTGAGTCCCGCCGAGCGCGAGCTCATCGCCGCGATCCCCTGGGACCGTGTCCTCCTCGACTCCTGGGGCGATGGCTGGCCCTGGCCCGTCGGCCCGATCCTCGATTGGCTCGAAGTCGCCGTCATCACCCTGGAGGAGTGGACCCGAGACAACGTCCTGAACGGCATCACGGGCTTTCTTGGCACGCTCTGGGGGTGGCTGAGCGGACGCTTCGACTCGATCTGGAATTGGATCACCGACCGCGCCGGTTTCGTCCTCTCTCAGATCCGGCCGATATTCGACTGGACCGTCACCCAGCTCTGGAACGCCGCCCGCTGGGTCGCGGCCACCGTCGCCGGCGGCTGGAACTGGCTCGGCGCCCACATCACCGCCTCGGCCGGCTGGCTCTGGGATAACTTCACGGCCGGGATCTCCGTCGTGAGCTCCTGGGTCTGGGACGCCGCCGGCTGGCTCTGGGGGAACTTCACGGCCGGGATAGCCATCGTCTCTAACTGGGTCTGGGACGCCGCCGGCTGGCTCTGGGGGAACTTCACGGCCGGGATAGCCATCGTCTCTAACTGGGTCTGGGACGCCGCCGGCTGGCTCGCCGATCTCCTCCGCGCCGGCTGGGACTGGCTCTGGGACGTCACGGCGGCCGGCTTTACGGCCGTCAACGCCAAGATCGACGAGACCCTACAGTGGATCCAGGACCACGTCATCGACCCGATCACGGACCACCTCTGGGCCTGGTGGGACGTCGTCAAGGTCTGGACCCAGGCTATGGTAGGGGCCGGCTGGCAGACGATCCTCCGCTTCTTCGCCGAGCCCTTCCACGCCTCGTTCTCGTTCGTGGACGTCCTCAAAGGCATCTGGGGTGGGTTCGTCGCCGTCATCAACGCGATCACCGGCGGCATCGGTGTATTCCTCGGCAAGCTCTGGCAAGTGTGGATCCTGCCCCTCACCACCGAACTGCAATTCGTCTTCGGAGCCCTGCCCACCATCATGCCCACGCTGAGCCGAGGTGCCCAGCCAGACCTCGCCTGGACCGCCTACCAGGCTATGGGTCTGGGCATGCTGGACCGCCACCTCCGCGCGATTTTCTCGTTGTGGCTTATGAAGCTCCAGCCCGGAGCTTGGTTCGTGGACACCAGTTTTATTGAGAAGATGGCCTATCAGAGCATCGGCTTCGACCAGCTCCTCCAGGCCGCCTACATCCCCGCCTTCGACATTGCCATCGGGCGAAACATCCGCTACCGAATGAATCGTGACATGAGAAACGAGCTCCCGTCCCGTGGTGAGCTCGAAGAGATGTTCGCCAAGCACGAGATCAGCCCTGAGCTGTTCGCCGAGACGATGGCTCTGCACGGATTCGACCAGGAGTGGATCTCCATCTTCAAGTCCGCCCTCTTCCGGGACCCGCGAATGCATGAGGTTATGAGGCTTTCGGAGATCTTCGCCCCGCCGACGACGCCTGACTCCCGCGCCCTCGAATATGCCGCCCGTGGCGGTGCCCAGGGGATCTCAGGCGCGGATTGGTGGCTGCATTACAAGATGGCCAAAGCCGGCTATGACGACGTCGACGTGCCTATCCTGGTCGACGCGATCAAAGCCATGAATCGCCGGCGAGAGCAAACCCTCTACATCATGCAGTTGCGCCGGCTCCATCGGGCCGGCTACATGACCGAAGACGAGGTCATGGCCTCGCTTACCGGAGACGCAAACCCGGTGCCCATGCGCCCGGACGTCGCCGCCGCCCGGTTGTCCGGCATGCGCCTGGAGCGCCTTTACGAGGAGACCAAGATCCGCGAGGACGTCGTCCGTGATATGTACCGCAAGGACGAGATCGACGCCGACGAGCTGGACCTGGCCCTCTCCGCCGTCCTCGTCGACGACTCCCAGCGCTCCCTCGTCCTGTCCGAGGAGCGGATCCGCAAGCTCCCCTCAGTCCGTGTCGCCAAGCCCCCGGACCCCTTGAAAGCGCTTCTCGCCCTCCAGCGCGAGCAACAGCGCCTCGCCATCGCCCAGTTCCGCGCATACCTCCTGGACGCCGACGAGCTGCAAGCTCACCTGCAGGTGATCGGCCTCACGAACGCCTTCGCCCAGGTCATCACCAGCCTCGAAGTCGTCCGCCGGGATGCCAGGCCGCGCCCAGTCAAGCTCGTCTATCAGACGGACACTGGCCGCGCCCAGCTCCAGGAGGGTAAACTACAGTTCCGCGCGGGCCAGATCTCGGACGGCGACCTCTACGCTTTACTCCTGCGGCTAGAGGTCCCTGAGACTATGGCCCGCGCACTCGTCGGCCAGGAGCTCTCCCGGATAGCCGGCCGCCCGGTCAAGCCGCCACCGGAGGATCCCCCCTACTACCGGACTGAGGCCGGCAGGACGCGGATCCGCGCCCTCCAGCTCAGCTTTCGCGCCGGCGACATCGACGACGCCCGGCTCTTCTCCGGCCTCTCCGGCCTGGAGATCGACCCGGACTACGCCCAGGCCCTCGTCGACGTCGAGCTCGCCCGCCGCGCCGGCCTCGTCCAGCCCGAGCCCACGCCGGAGCTCCCCGCCTACCTCACCGAAGAGGGCAGGATCCGCGTCCTGAACCTGAAACTCGCTATCCGCAAGGGAATCATCGACGAGTTCGAGCTCCTGGACCTGCTCCTGGACCTGGAGGTCCCGCGCCCAACGGCCGAGGCCATCGTCGAGCAGGAGCTCATTCGCCAGTTCACCCCAGAGGAGGTCTGACTGTGAAACTCCATATCGTAGCCACGGACAACCGAAAAACTACGACGATGGAACATATCGCCATCGACAGCGAGCTCGTCACCCTGCATATCATCATCGACGACGTTCTTGTCCGCCGGCTCGTGATTGTACCCGAGGGGGTCGAGGTAATCCTCATCGCTGAAGGAGGCGAAGATGTCCATCCGTGAGAAGTTGGCCATCTACGGCCCCAACAAGCGCAAGTGGAGCGTCCAGGTCTACGAGGCCATCGAGCACTCCGGCGTCAAGTGGGTAGTCTGGCGCACGGACGCCGATCCCGAGGCGCCTATGCGGCTGGAGCACATGGAAATCAAGGTCATCGTCCAGGGCGTCGATCGCTTCAACCTCTCCCCCTGGGTCAACCCCATCGAGCTGGCCGAGTCGCACTGGCAGCTCCTCAACCGCGTCGTTCCGCCCGGATCGGAGATCTGTTGGGACAACGAGCCCCAGCTCGACCCCAAACGCGCCGGCCGTTGGTTCGCCGAGAACTGGACGCGCTACTGCCGCTCTTACATGGCCCACTGGCGTTGGATGGACCACGGCGGCCGTCACCCCCTCATCCTGCCCGCCCTCGCCGTCGGCTGGGATCGCAACGGCGCTGTATGGCACCAGGTCCAGGAGGAAAATCTCCGCGAGGCCGAAGGCGTCGCCCACCACGCCTACTGGCAAGATCCGAGCGACCGCTGGACCAAACAGTTCGGCGACCCCTTGAATCTGCTTCCCACAGAGGACGGACGTTACAATAACTACATCCTGGAGTTTGGCAGTACGGCCCTCGGCCGGCGTCACGACGACCACCTGGTCGACTACGAGGAGTGGCTCCGCGCCCTGCCCGATTCCGTCCGCGTCGCCGCCCTTTTCATCCTCGACCCAACGGACGACTGGCAAGAGCTCGCCATCACTGACGCCGTCCTGAACTGGTTTCACAACCTCGCCGACTGAGGAGGTATCCGTGGCTGAACCCTATTTCCCTCCGCCCCCCAACGATATAAGCGAAGACCAGTGGATGGAGTTGATCGCCGCCGCTAGGGCAGTTCCCCCCAGGCTGCCACACGGACACCCTATGAACAAAATCCGCCGCTACTACATGACCCGTTTCCAACACCTCGCCCGCATAAACAGACTCACCGAAGACGAGGCGTGGGCGCTCGTCGCCACCGCAGCCTGGCCACATGGCTGAGCCCTTCAGCCCCCACCGCCTCTTCGAGCTGGACGATCTGGAGTCCGAGGAGGACCTGGAGGCGTACATCCGCGCTCACGAGGAGACCGCCTGGGCGCTCTCCGAGCCCTGGGCCCTGGCCGACGAGGCGTTCGAGTGGGCGCTCGACGCCTCGATCCAGATGATCGAGGAACAGGCCGAGCTCGCAATCACCGACCCCAGCCGCTACGCCGCCCAGCAAGGCGTCTCGTTCGTCTTCCGCGCCAGCGTGATCTACGGCTGGCACAGAATGCAGGGGAAGACGCGGACGGCCTCCGCCGCCCGCGCCCTCCGGGGCGCTCGAAACCTCCTGTTCCTCCTCCTGCCGGACCCTCTCGATATTCCCACCATCATCCTCGTCGACCTCCTCTTCCCCGTGTAACCCACCCCCCTCTCACCGTTTTCGCACCAAATCCCATAGACACACCGTTCGCATCCGGTTTACACTCCTGGCACCTTTGCAGGAGGAGGTACGCCGTGACTTGACCCGCCCTCAGCTCTTCGCTCGCAGCGAAAACCTGAGTCTCCAGGAGGTTCCCCGTGCAACCACCGACCGCCAGCCTGTACCCCGTCGAGTTCGCCGTCTGCAAACTCTGTTTCTCGCTCATCCAGGACACCATGCCCGGCGTCAACTACCCCCGGTCTCTTGTCCAATCCACCCTCTGGATCGCCGAGGACGTGCCCGCAGCTCACCGCCTGGCCAAAGAAGACGACCACGTCGTCACAACCGTCTGTGGCCACACCTACAGCGTCGACAGCCCCGCGCTCCTGCCGGTCATGCTGGGGACCACCCCAGGAGCCCCCCTAGAGCGCCCCTAGCGGCCCAGAGGCCCTAGCGGTCAACTTTTCATGGAAATCGCCCAGAATCGAGAAATACGGCCCTTAGCCGGGCTCCTGGAGGACCAATGCAAGTAGTAGATCGGCCCGCCCCCCTTGTTTGGAGGATGCTCCGCATCCCGGAGCACGTTCTCAACCGTCTCCTGAACTTCAGTGCCCCAGGCGAGACTCGTGGTGGAACCATCTCCCGGCTCCTCGACCACGATGCCACCTGTCCCACCGCCAAGATCGAGCGACTGCAGCGACTCGCCCGGCAACAGGCCGGGGCGAGCGACCCCAGGAGGTAGCCCGTGACCACCAAGCTCAGCATGGCAACTCTCGATGAGCGGCTCCGTCGTGTCGAGGTCACATTACTCGACATGAAGCTCGGCCTCGACGACTACGAGGGCGCAAACCTCGGATGGTTCGCCGTCCTGGGCTTCTGGCATGAATCGCTAAAGCGCTTCGCCGAGCTCGTCGATGTCCCGATAGTCAGTGCGGCCCCAGGCGATCCCTCTGCCGACGAGGCCGAGGCCGCCGTCAAGGGCCGCCCACCCACCAGACCCTTTACCCCCGACGAGGAGCCCCCCCATGTCGAAGCCGAAGCGCCTGCCACACCCGAAGAGAGAGTCGACGTTTCGTGACGTCTCCGCCCGCTGGGTCGATCCCTACAACCCCCATGTCGTCCTCTGCCACGATTGCTGGGAAAAAGGGGGTAAGAACGATCTCGGCTACCAGGGATGGACCGGCATGAGAGCCCGTCACATCCTCCGCCACGATCGTCGCGGCTACGAGACCCCTATCTCGTTCTGCGGCATTGATTTCTCCGGCCAGGGCCGTGGCACCACCCCCGGCCAGGGCCGACTCATCCTCGATTCCTAGCCCCAACGGAGGTACACCTGTGCCAGACAAGGACGGCAATCCAACCATCGCCGAGCTGGACGAGCAAGAGATCGACGAGGCCCGCGCCCGGGCCGCCGAGAGATCCCGCGCCACCACCGGTCCCACCCACATCCACGACTTCATGTCGCGCCGTCGCTCTATTTCTTCTTCTTCCCCAGACAGACCCCCACCCAGTCAGACAGACGGGGTGGGGAGGGTGAGCGAAGAGCGAACGTCTGAGGGAGTGGGGGGGGGAAGGGTGGGGTCTGAGAGATCGGGCGAAGAAGAAGAAGAAATACGGCCGCAAAACGTGGCCCCGCAGGTATCAAGCAACGGTGTCCACCCCGTCGTCATCTCCTGTCCATTCTGCGGGCCGGTGGCGGCCCCCCATGTGTGCCTGGGTGCCTCCCGGTTCGAGGTCCCCGTCCCGAACGAGATGGAGGAGCTCGTTGTCTACCTCATTACCATCTGGGACATCCACTACGCCGAGCTGTTAGCCCTGGAGTGCGGACCCGAGTCCATCCGGTGGGCTGTGCGGATGGTTTCCCGTGGCACCAAAGACGGCGAGGCGTATAGCCACGCCGCCGGCCTCATCGTCAAGCTGGCGCGTCGCCTCTCGGCCGCCAACCGCCGCAAGCGCTAGTTGGAGAGGAGGACGAATAACATGCAAGGTCGCTGTTGGACTTGTAAGGTGGCCTACCACTGGACGGGACGGCCGAGGCTCAAAGACAGTCGGTGTCCGAAATGTCGGGGGCGACTTCGACTGACGACGCACTATCTCCGCTCGGTGCCGTGGCTTGAACAGCGCCCGTTGACGGCCACGCCCGTTGCGGCCAGCGGGTGAGCTGACTATGGACCTACGCTGGGTCGATCCGAATAGCATCATGGTCCCGGAGGTCCGGCTCACGAGCGAAATGGACGCTGAGGACCTAGCGATGTTCCGTGAGAGCATCCACGAGTCCGGTCTTCTCGAGCCGATCTCCGCTATCGAAGAGGATGGCCATCTCGTCCTCACCAACGGCCTCCATCGCCTCCAGGCCGCAGTCCATGAGCGCCTGACGGAGGTGCCCGTGGTAGTCAAGCCAGGCACCCTCCAGGGAGCTATGCTGGAGAACCTACAGACGTCCAAACTCCACGGGAAAGCCAAACCGACAGAGGTCCGAAAGGTCATCAAGGCCCTGGAGGACGAGTACGGGATGGACTCGGACGAGCTCGTGGCAAAGACGGGTTTCTCCCGGGCCTACGTCGAGCAACTGATGTGGATAAACCGCGCTCACGCCGACGTACAGGAGGCCCTGGACGAGGGCACAATCAGGCTGGGCCACGCGGCAGAGATCGCCCGTATCGAGGACGAGGACGTCCAGCTCAATATGCTGCAATTCGTAATCTCCGGCCGCATGTCAGTCGACAACCTCCGCATGGCCGTGCGTGAGTATCGTCGCGCCACCGCGACGGCGCCGGCCGCGCAGCCGGCGCAAGCACCCAGGCAGATCCCACTGATTGCGTGTGACGCGTGTAAGCAGCCTCAGCCTGTCTCGATGATCCGGTCGATGGCCCTTTGTCCGGTGTGTTTCGGTGGCATGATAGCCGCCGCCCAGCGTGCGGATGCTCTGGAGGA
>SDBV01008371.1_pt1 | contig 13974 bp, 13 predicted proteins | sample 2277081 | NCBI WGS metagenome assembly SDBV01 (sample SAMN10402039, study PRJNA504765) | marine sediment metagenome | isolation source: marine sediment core GS10_PC15, 223 cmbsf | place: Arctic Ocean: Southern Knipovich Ridge | collected 2010 | reverse complement strand
GGATATATGGTCTGGCTTTGGCTTCGAGAAGATCAGGCATTTTATATCGGTATTCTCGGTGGATTTGTATTGTTTCTCTACGGTCTTGTTCCAACGCTTCAACCATCACACTTCCATAGGATTTACGCAGCCTATGGAGGTATATTTATTGTCATGGCGATGTTTTGGGGTTGGGTCTTTGAGGGCATAGCTCCAGATATCTTTGATATATTAGGTGCAGTCGTAGCTCTTATTGGTGTTGCGATAATATTTTATTGGCCGCGAAAAGATGAATCACTATGGCAAACCTCATAACCATCTCGTTATTGTTATTTTTTTTGGCTGCACTTCTTGAGATCGCTGGCGGATACCTCGTATGGTTATGGCTTCGGGAGAACAAAGGATGGCTTGTCGGTTTAGCGGGAGCTGCTTTATTATTCGTTTACGGAGTAGTGCCAACACTTCAACCAGCACCTTTTGGACGAGTGTACGCGGCATATGGAGGGATATTTATAATGTCATCCATCATTTGGGGGCGAGTGATTGACAAAAAGAAACCTGATCGCTACGAGATTATTGGGGGCGGCGTTGCCTTGATCGGTGCGGCGATCATCATGTATGCGCCAAGATAAGTTGGAGTAACCAGAAATATTATGAAATACTGTATGCCGTCAACCCTTGAGCGCCCTTATCTCTGAGCCCTTATTCGTCCACTAGTACATTCAATTTAAAATTTAATATTTATAATCGACAGTTTATCGTTGTTACGAGGAGTCTTGTTCTTGGACGACGTCGTAATCTCAGATATTTCGAGAAGCGGGCTTTGCTTCGAGTTATCTACTTCTTCACCATCGAGAGGATCATCTTAACGCGAGTTTTGGCCTTGACCGCGTGAGAGACATCCCTTGGCATGACAATTGATTCACCCGCCAAGACTTGGTTATCTTCGCCGCCGATGGTAATTATCGCCTCGCCTTCGACAACGTTTAGCAGCGCGTCGAAAGGAACGGTGTGTTCACTCAGCGATTGGTCGCCGTCGAAAGCGAAAACCGTAACAGACCCGGCCTCGCCTTTGATGATCATCCGGCTGACTATAGAGTCATCCTGATAATCTATTAGATCAATTGCGTTAAAAGGACTATTTAGTTTTTTCTCAGCCATTAATTTATTATCTCCTTATTCTCTTACTTTTTTACTTCGCCCACTCAAAATCTGCTTTCGGCTCTCTGCTCTCTTACACCTTACTCCTTACCCTCTCACTCCTAACTCTTTACTTCCACCACTCGAATCGACCCCCGGGTCTTATCTGCCGAGCGCTTGCGTAAGATCCATCGCGTGTTCCTGCTCGGTCGCTAGAATATTTCTTAGTTGTTGAGCAAGGGCATATTCTTTAATATCTTCCGCCTGCTCAATTCTAGTCTTATAACGCTCGATCGCGTCTTCTTCACCCTCAAGATCCTGTTCGAGCATCCGGACGTTTTCGGATGCCGTATGGATATCTCCGACATCGACTGTTGGTACTCCGCCAAGATAGCCTATCTGATCGGATAAGATCATCGCGTGTTGTATCTCCTCGTTCGCGTGGATTTTCATCTCTTTAATTATGTCGCCGTATGCGGCACCGGTTACTACCGCCGAATGTTGGATATACTGTATGGCTGCGGAAAACTCAAGCGCGAGGTCGATATTTAGGAGCTCGACCAACTTATCTCTTTCCGTGTCCATGGATACCACTTTGTTTCTCATTTCCATTATTATCTCCTCAATTATGCTTGGATGCTAGCGCTTACTAGTATTATTTATACCAATTATTTGAATTTTTTATCATCTTTTTTAAAAATACGATCAAATAATAAAAGACAACTTCGGGCGCGCCCTAACAGTCTTGTGTAGATAAAAAATAATTACCGATGCGCCTACGCGTTGTTTTTTAGCTTGTTCGGGCACGACTTTAAGCTGTAGGTCCCGATCTATTGGGCTTCCTCGAAAAAGATGAGATCTAATGTGACCTTATTAATCTCGGCGTCATCTTTGGGTGAAACTTCGAAGACCTCTATTGTACCGGCGCTAGTCTTCGGGACACTGAAGTGTATCGTTTTATTGAACTTGGAGAATTCCTCGATATCCGCGCCTTTTGCCATCGTGAAGGTATCGACGAGCGTCTTGCCGTCTGCGTCTTTTAATCTGATACTCACGATATTTTCAAAAACTCTAGCCTGACCGGTAACGATTACGGTACCACTGGCGAGTGAATCCGGTTTGGGACTTGTGACGATCATCTCGCCGCTGTCAGATTCTATACTCTCATCGGTTTCGATTAAGACTTCATCCGTTTCTTCTTCTTCAAATTCACTGAGCTTTTTATTAGCGGTATTTAACAGGGCGCTACTCTCTCTTGCCGCGGTATCCAGTTGTGACTTCACAAGCGTGAGTTCGTTACCTAAAGCGTCACGCTCATTTTTATAGTTATTTGCTTGATAGATGAAGTATGAGCCGGCAAGACCTTCGAAGATCAGAAGAGCTGATAGTACGATTATGGTTATTCCCTTGCTATCTTTCACGGACACTCCTTATCAAAGTTTTATTATAGGGAATCGGATGTCAATAAGGAAATACTCCCGGATTATGCGACGATTTGTCGGGTATATTCATAATGCGAGTTTAATAGTATAACGGTCGGCAGCGCCGGTCATCTTGAAGGGGTTGATGATAGTGAGCAATGTATTTGAAGAGGGTTTATATACATCGATGGGAATGTTCTTGTTCATGCAGGATAAAGCTCAGGAAGTCATTTCAGATCTTGTCGATGGCGGAAGGATAGGAGCAGACGAGGGCCGTCGTTTTGTCGATGATTTCGACAGAAGATTAAAAAAAGAATCGAAAGAATTTAGAAGTACAGTCGATACAGAGATCCAAAAAGTATTAAAGGAATCGCAGATAGCAACGAGATCCGATCTCAGTAAGATAATGATAAAACTGGAAAAAATGGAAGATAAGATCGCCGACATGGAAGAAGGCGTGAGTAATAACAAAGCTGACGAGGGAGACGGCAAGGTATTAGGTTGACGGTGCTTTGACTCTCGACTACTACTCTTTTATTATACATATTAGGTCTAAAGCAAGGGGTTGTTAATGCAGTGGCGACTGGTCGTAACGCTTATCGTCCTGATTGTCGTTGTACTTTTTTCTCTTACAAACGCCGCTACCGTAGAAATTAATTATTTATTCGGAAGCTCGAAGATATCGCTTGCGCTTGTTATAATCCTTTCCGCCTTGCTAGGTGCCATCTTCAGCGCGCTTGCCGGCCTAGGAAAGCAGTTAAGGTTTAGACGTTCTGTTAACGAGAAAGATCGTAAGATCCGCGAGCTGGAAAGCAGGCTCGAGGAATCCGGTACCGGGTCTCAAGAGACCAATTAAATCCAATATCTTAAAAGGAATAAGTGTCAAAAGTCTGGAATATAGGTAAACCTGACGAAAGAGCTATCGGTCTTGCCGATCAGTTAGGGGTCTCTATCCTGGTTGCCGACCTATTGGTCAAGAGAGGAATATGCGCGTGCGAGGAAGCAAGGCGCTATCTAAGACCGGATATAAGCGATCTTCACGATCCTCTAATGATGGCCGGAATAGCCGATGCCACTGATTATCTTACAAAAGCGATAGCAGACGGCTGGAAGATGTGTATTTATGGTGACTTTGACGTCGATGGTCTTACTTCGACGGCGTTACTTTTTGAGGTTATCGAGGAGCTTGGAGGCAAAGTCTTTCCCTTTATCCCTGATCGCTTCAGGCATGGCTATGGATTAAATGCCGGTATCATAAGTCAACTAAAAGAGAAGGAGTACGACCTTCTAGTGACAGTCGATAACGGTATTTCTAACTTTGATGAAGTCGCCGCCGCCAAGGATCTTGGCTTAAAGGTGATCATAACCGACCATCATGAACCTCCAAAAGATCTTCCTCCCGCTGATGTGATAATCAATCCGAAACAGCCTGATTGTAACTATCCGTTTAAGGAGCTTGCCGGTGTGGGGGTCGCTTTTAAGCTAGCTCAATCTTTATGCGCCGGATTTGACAGAGAGGAGCTTGCTTTGGACAAGCTCGACCTTGTTGCTTTGGGTACCATAGCTGACATGACTCCTCTTGTCGATGAGAACAGAGTCCTTTCTTATATCGGCTTAAAGAAGTTAAACGATCTCACAAGGCCGGGCATTAAAAGCTTGAAAGCGGTTAGCGGGCTAAGCGGCGACATTACATCCTCCGCCGTAAGTTTTACTATCGCCCCGAGGCTGAATGCAAGCGGGCGGATGTTAAACGCTCGCGACGGCCTTGATACTTTGTTGGAAAAGGACAAGAGCGTGGCCGATGATCTCGCCGCCAAACTACAGAGGTATAACGATCAGAGGCAAAGGATCGAACAGAAGGTGTTTAAAGAAGCTCTTGAACAAGTGGAGAGCCTTAAGTTAGGCGATGGAAATTCCGTCGTCGTATCAGACGAAAATTGGCACGAAGGGGTTAAAGGAATTGTGGCCTCCAGATTAGTAGAGCGTTACGGCCGGCCATCGATAGTCTTTGCTTACCAAGACGGTTTTCTTAAGGGGTCCGGCAGGGGTATACCGGCCATAGACCTAAACGCGGCTTTATCGAAATGCGAAGATATTATTGATAGTTACGGTGGCCATTCGCAGGCAGCAGGCTTAAAACTCGACCCGGCCCGACTGGATGAATTTAGAAAAAAGTTTGAAGAGGTTTGCGCCGAGGCGCTGCGAAACGCCGATATGATCCCGACACTGGAGATTGACGGTGATATGGATCTGTCTATGATCGATGATGGGCTTCTGGACGATATAAGCATGCTGGCACCGTTTGGGGCCGAAAATCCGGTCCCCAGATTTCGCTTAAAAGATGTCTTTATAGAAGATCAGCGCTATCTATCCGCAGGAAAACATATAAAGTTTTTGGCTCAAAATGAAGGCTATAGCATCGAAGTAGTTGGTTTTAGACCGGAAAAAATCGAGATGATCTACGCACACAGGTCCTCTGCTGATCTGATTTTTGAGATAGAGAAGAGGACTTGGCGTGGGAGCTCTCATCTACAGTTGAAATTAATAGATATCGACTTAAAAGACGAAGCCGACTGTCAAGGTCAAGGCTTTAACGATCTTTATCAAGAGTTGATCACTTGTCTGCCTTCCGAATTAAACTATGAAGACATATTTAAAAAAATCGATGATACCCATGAACTTCCTAAGATCCATTTCATCGACAGGAGGGGATCGGATAACGATGATTATTTAAAAAAGATCATCGGTCGCTCCCAGCGCTCTCTCGTATGCGTACGAGACCCGAAAAGCGCCATTATCGTGTCGGAAAAGCTTAGGGAACTGAGCGGAAGACCGAGACTCTTTCCCCTCCACGGAGGACTTTCAAAAGAAGCTAAAGAGAAGTTGGTGAAAGCCTATCAATCCGACACTTTTTCGATAGCCGCGAGCCAGGATCAAGACATCAGCGCGATCGGAGACGAGATAGATCATCTCATATTTCTCCATCCACCATATTCACTTGTCTCACTATCTCTCATCCTCAGCAAGGTAAAAAAGAAAGGTACATCTCTCTTTGTCCATCTGCTCTTTGGAAGAGAAGAGCTCGATGCTACTCTTGATATCGTCGGTCGATCTTATCCATCGCGGGGTGATCTAGTAAGGGTATACCGTCAGTTGTCGGAAGGGTCTTATGAGAGCGGGGGACCAAAGGAGTCGGTTCCGCTGAAAATACTGGATGAACTTGGCCTGATATCGATGTCGGAAAAAGGACAACTTTGTCTTAAAGACAGTAAGAAAGTAGATCTGGATTCCTCTTTGATTTTTCAAGAATGTACGACTATACGGTCCGATATTGATTCTTGGGCTAAGACCGCGCTTACTATGACACCTTCGAAAATAGCAAAATACCTTACTTCTCTCTAGCTATGGCCTTGCATCAGGTTATACAATGAATAACAGGATCATTACATAGGTTAAATATGCCGGAAAACGAGATCGAAAACCTTATAGAAAAAATGGCCGCCTTCAACTCCGATGTCGACAAGGACTTGGTAAGAAGGGCGTTTTCACTCGCCAACGAACTTCACAAAAAGCAGCTTAGGAAGTCAGGCGAAGCGTTTATTCACCACCCTCTCGGGGTCGCCGATATTCTGGTAGATCTCGAAATGGATACCACTACGATCGTTGCCGCCCTACTTCATGACGTCGTGGAAGACACCCACTATTCGATAGAGGAGATAAATAAGGACTTTGGTGAAGAGGCGGGCCTCTTGATAGACGGGGTGACAAAGCTTGGAAAGATAAAATTTAAAGACCAGGCTGAAGAACAGGCTGAAAATCTTCGAAAAATGCTGATAGCCATGGCTAAAGATATTCGCGTCATCCTTATAAAGCTCGCGGACCGTCTTCATAATATGAGGACTATTTGCTACTTGTCTGTAGAGAAGCAGGAAGAAAAAGCAAGGGAGACCCTTGAGATCTACGCGCCGCTTGCTCACAGGATGGGAATATTTCAGATTAAATGGGAGCTGGAGGATCTGGCTTTTTGCACGTTAGAGCAGGAGAAATATCAGCAACTTCAAAAACTGGTGACCGAATCCAGAGAGGTTAGAGAGAAATATCTGGAAGGGGTCATGTCGCAGATCGGTGAGGAGCTGGAAAAAGTCGGCATCAATAGTCGCATGAGCGGGCGGACAAAGCATCTTTACAGCATTAATAAGAAAATGAAACAAGGTGGAAAAGAGTTTGGCGAGATATACGATCTCTCCGCTATCCGCGTAGTAGTCGATGATCTACGGGATTGTTACGGGGTTTTGGGGGTGGTCCATTCGTTATGGAAACCGCTTCCCGGCAGGTTTAAAGATTATATCGCTATGCCGAAATTCAATATGTATCAGTCACTTCATACGACCGTGATCGGCCCGAGGGGGCTACCTTTTGAAGTGCAGATCAGGACCGATCAGATGCATAAAACAGCGGAGTACGGTATCGCCGCCCATTGGCGATATAAAGAGGGTAATAAAGTACCCGATAAGTTTGAGGATAAACTTTCCTGGCTCCGGCAGATGATGGAGTGGCAGAACGAGACGGAAGATCCAAAAGAATTTATGGAGAGCTTAAAGATAGATCTCTTCGAAGATGAAGTATTTGTCTTTACCCCCAAAGGGGATGTGCTCTCTTTTAAAACCGGGGCGACCCCTCTTGATTTTGCCTATTCCATACATACGGATGTAGGTCACATGTGCGTAGGGGCTAAAGTAAACGGCCAGATAGTCTCTCTCGGGTATCAGTTGCAGATGGGCGATATAGTTTCCGTGATGACGAGCAAATCCTCTAACGGTCCCAGTAAGGACTGGTTGAACCTCGTGAAGACTTCCAGCGCCAAATCAAAGATACGTCACTGGTTTTCTAAGGAGGTCAGAGAGGATCATGAGCAGCTGGGAAAAGAAGCTCTTGTAAAAGCGCTTAGAAAACAAGGTGTAAATATCAAAAACGCCACAAAGACAAATATCATCGACGCCGTTCGAGAAGAGATGAATTTTTCCAAGATTGAGACTTTTTACACAGCTCTTGGAGCCGGAAAGATATCTCCTAAGCAGGTCTCTACAAAGATCATTAGAGAGCTTACCAAAGGCAAAAAAGGTGACGAGGAGGTCGCTGAAGAAGAGGTGCCGGAGATCGCTCCCAGGCCCTCAAGAAGACAGGAAAGGGCAACCGGCGTCAAAGTAAAAGGCATAGATGATATGCTGGTAAGGCTTGCTCACTGCTGTCACCCGGTTCCTGGAGACGATATTATCGGCTTTGTAACCAGAGGGAGAGGGCTTTCAGTCCACAGGGCCGAATGTCCTAACGCACAAAAATTGTTGGATGATCCAGACCGTATTTTGGAGGTCTTCTGGGATACTCACCATAAATCTATATATCAGATAGAGATCCGGGTCGAGGCTTTGGATAGGACAAAGCTTCTTCAAGATATAACGACGATCCTAAGTGAATTCGGCGTGAACATATTATCGGCAAGCGTTGCCACCAGAAAGAATGCGATAGCTAACTTTCGCTTTATATTTGAGATAGGCGACCTTTCCAACCTGCCGACTATCCTCGCGACGGTCAAGCGGATCGATGTTGTATTCGACGCTTTCCGTGTGATGGCAAGTCATACGGGTACCAGCGCAAGCGACGAAGGTAATATGTGAGAGTTCTTCTTCAAAGGGTCACGTCCGCGAATGTGAAGGTAGATGATAAGGTCACAGCCGAAATTGGCAAGGGCGTCCTTATTCTGGTAGGCGTTTGTGTCAATGATATGAGTAAAGACGTAGAGTATCTGGCAAACAAGATATCAAGCCTTAGGATATTCGGTGAAGACGGTGGGTTCGATAAGTCTGTCGTCGATATAGGCGCCGAGGCTTTAGTCGTCTCCCAATTCACCTTATGCGGTGATGTAAGAAAAGGGAGAAGACCATCGTTTGACAAGGCGGCGCCAGCCAAAATGGCGAAGGAACTCTATCAGTCATTGATAGACGCGCTTATTGAAAAAGGGGTAACGGTTTGCAGTGGCGAATTTCAAAAAATGATGAGTGTCGGCTTGGTCAATGATGGCCCGGTCACAATATATATCGATTCAAAAAAGGAGGAGTAATAGTTGGTGGATGATATAAGAATAGAGACGGTACCTGTCGGTCAATTGGCTACGAACTGTTATATAATTTGGAGAGAAGATTCAAAAATTTCTGTTGTGATCGACCCCGGCGATGAGGCGGAGAAGATCGGAAGAATTATTGACGCAGAAGGTTTGGAAGTCACCCATATAATCAATACTCACGGCCATTATGACCATATTGGCGCTAATGGGATTCTTTCAGAGAAAACGGGAGCTTGTATTTACGTAGACAAGGAAGACGAAGATCTATTAAAATCCGGCGAGAACGATCTCTCCTCTCAAGGCGGCGATTCATTTGTAAAGAGTAAAGAGATAAAATATCTTAGCGGCGGCCAGGAGATAGAGGTCGGTCGTATCAAGATGCGGATCATCTCAACACCCGGACATACAAGAGGGGGGATTTCTATTCTTGTCGGTCACCATCTGTTTGTGGGGGACGCTCTTTTTTCAGGATCGATCGGAAGGACGGATCTTCCGGGCGGAGATTATGACACATTGATCGATTCAATAAAATCCGGGTTGCTTGCCCTGCCCGATGAGACGATAGTCTATCCCGGACATGGTCCGGCAACGACCATAGGGGCGGAGAGGGTCGCCAACCCTTATCTTAATTAGGGCGGACATCTGTTTTGCGGTTGCGTGTCTCCCGTGCCATTGAACCTTTTAATAATATCCTCTATATTTGCTAGGAGTTAGAAAAAGAGATAGGGATCATGTCTGATAGCTATAAATTTTTTGATGTGATAGCTGATCGTAGAAGTATAAGATCGTTTTCTAAAGACGCGGTACCTCGCGGGACAATCGAAAAGATACTATCTTCGGCGATTCTTGCCCCAAGCGGCACTAATTCGCAGCCCTGGCATTTTGTCGTTGTCGAGGATCATGATTTAATAGATAAGATGGCTGCTGCCGTTCACGACAAGATGGATGAGATATTGTCGTGGCCCGAAAATGAGAATAAAGAACGCCGGATAAACGCCTACAGGAGGTATTTTACTTTTTTTAATAAGGCCCCTGTGGTCATAGCCGTTCTTGGCATGAATCATCAACTGATCGTAAGAAAAGCGATCGAGTCTCATGGCATCAAACAGAAAAAAAATAGGCCCAGCGCCGCTCATTTAAGTGTTGGTGCCGCTATTCAAAACCTAGTGCTGTCAGTTACCGCTTTAGGATATGGATGTTGCTGGATGACCGGTCCGTTGATTGCGGCCGATGAGATAGAGGAGCTGCTGGAAGTAGAGGATCCCTGGTACCTAACGACTATAATACCGCTTGGGAAACCAGTAGAAGAACCACCTTCGAGATCAAGAAAAGGTCTGGATAGAGTCGTTACCTGGATAGGCAATAACGAGGCATGATCGGCGCCTAATTAAAAAACCAAAAAATAATCGGTCGAAAGATATATGGATAAAAGACAAGATAAAGTAGGCAAAATATTTAAAGCGCCCCGGGGTACCCAGGATTATCTTCCCGAAAAAGCAACTCTTCTTCACCATCTCGACCTGAAAGCTACAGAGTTGTTTGAGAAAGCCGGATACCGGCGGATCGTGACCCCCACTTTTGAAGAGACCGGGCTCTTTCAAAGATCAATCGGCGAATCAAGCGATATCGTTAGAAAAGAGATGTACACTTTCGAGGATAGGAAGGGACGAAGTCTGACCCTTAGGCCTGAGGCCACCGCACCTGTTGTCAGGGCATATATCGAGCGAAACCTTCAGGCCGAGATCCAGCCCGTCAAACTTTTTTATCTGGGGCCGATGTACCGGTACGAGCGCCCGCAAGCGGGAAGGTACAGGGAATTCTGGCAACTTGGCATGGAAGCCATAGGCTCGAAAGAGGCCTTGATCGATGCCGAGGTAATCATCGCGCTTATGCGATACCTTTATGAGCTGGGGTTGAAAGAGATCACTCTGCATGTCGGCAGTATGGGTGACGACAACTGTCGCGCGGGCTATGTGAGGGAGCTAAAAAGTTATCTTGAGCCGCGATTAGAATCGTTTTGCGAGGATTGTAAGGAAAGGATCAAGTTCAATGCCTTAAGAGTCTTTGACTGCAAGAAGGAACCTTGCAAGCAGCAGCTTAAGGAGGCTCCAAAGCTCATCGATCATCTATGTCTTGAGTGCGACGATCATTTCGAAAGCGTAAAGAGGCTGCTAAAGGGGTCAGGTATCGACTTCGTGATAGACCCTACACTAGTAAGGGGTTTTGATTACTACACCAGAACCACGTTTGAAGTAAAAAGCCCGCTGCTTGGCGCCCAGGATGCTCTTGGCGGCGGCGGTCGTTATGATAGACTGGTCGAGCAATACGGGGGTCCGGACAGTCCGGCAATCGGGTTTGCGCTCGGAATCGAGAGGATAATACTGGCCCTTGAAAAAGAGGGCGTCAAAATAAAGACTAAAAAAGAGATCGATCTTTTTGTGGTCGCTATTGATGATTCCATTAAGGAAAGAGCTTTTAAGCTGCTGGGTGAGTTAAGAGAGGCCGGTTTTAGCGCCGAGATGGACTATCTTTCAAGAAGTATAAGAGCCCAGATGAAACTAGCTGATAAGTCCGGCGCGGGATATGTTTTGATAGTCGGACCCGATGAGCTTCAAAGAGATGAAATAAAAGTAAAGGATATGCGGACAGGCGCCGAACAGAACATCGAGATAGGCCGGGTAGCGTCTTATCTTTTAAGGAAAAAAGAAGATGGAGAATAATGTGGAATTACCTACTACTTTTTCAACAAGATCGCACACGTGCGGCGAACTAAGAACTGACGATGTCGGAAGCGCTGTAACGCTTGCCGGTTGGGTTCAAAAAAGAAGAGATCACGGAGGTCTGATCTTCATTGACTTAAGAGATCGGTCCGGTGTTACTCAGGTGGTCATCGATCCAAAGACCCCCGAGCCTTTTTCGCTGGCGGAAAAGGTACGAAGCGAGTATGTGCTTGAAATAAAAGGAAAGGTCTCCGGTCGCCCTGACGGTACGATCAATCCCAATCTTGGCACCGGAGACATAGAGGTGATCGTCGAGCAGATAACCGTTCTTAACTCATCAAAGACACCTCCTTTTGAGATCGAAAATGAGCTGCTTATTGATGAAAATCTTAGACTAAAATACCGTTATCTTGATCTTCGCAGGGAGAATCAGATAGAGAATCTAATCGTCAGGCATGAAGTGGCTACCGCGACAAGAGATTTCTTTAACTCTCAAGGTTTTATAGAGGTTGAGACTCCTATGCTTACCAAGAGCACGCCGGAGGGGGCTCGGGACTTTCTTGTTCCCAGCAGGGTGGTGCCTGGTCATTTTTTCGCGCTTCCTCAATCACCGCAGCTATTTAAGCAGATTTTAATGGTCGCCGGGGTAGAGAGATATTATCAGATAGTCAGATGCTTTAGAGACGAAGACTTAAGGGCTGATAGGCAACCGGAGTATACACAGATCGATATGGAGATGTCTTTCGTCACCCAAGAAGATATTATCGACCTTATCGAGCTGCTGATGGAAGCGATCTTTGACAAGACAGACAATGACGTCAAGATCCCGTTTCCAAGATTAACTCACAGGGAAGCTCTTGATATATACGGAAGCGACAAGCCTGATCTGCGCTTTGATATGAAGATCATCGATCTTTCTAAAGACTTGGGCCTAACGAAGTTTAAAGTCTTCGCCGACACCCTTTCCGGTGACGGGATGGTAAAAGGGATAAAGGTGTCCCCTGATAAGCCTCTTACAAGAAAAGAGCTTGACGGACTTACCGAACACGCTAAGGAGTTGGGAGCTAAGGGTCTTGTTTGGATGGTGGTGGAATCAGAATCGCAAGTCAGATCCCCGATAGCCAAGTTCTTGGAAACTGACGAGATAGAGCAGATCATCCGGTCAATGGACGCGGTTGTTGGAGATACGATATTTATAGTAGCTGACAAAAGGGAGACGACCTGCAGTGTTTTGGGGAGCTTAAGGCTTAAGCTCGCTAGGATGTTCGATCTTTTTGAGGAAGGGTTTAAATTTTTATGGGTTACCGATTTCCCCCTGCTTAAATGGAACGCCGAAGAAGAGAGACTCGATAGCGAACATCACCCGTTTACCATGCCAAAGGCGGATCAACTTGACCTTTTGGATTCGGCCCCCTTAGAAGTCATAGCGGACGCCTATGATCTGGTGATGAACGGAACAGAACTCGCTAGTGGAACTATCCGTATACACGAACGCGGTCTCCAAGAAAAAATATTAAAGATGCTGGGCTTAAATGACGAAGAAATGAATGAAAAATTCGGTTTTTTATTGGATGCGCTTGAGTATGGCGCTCCGCCCCATGGAGGGCTGGCAATAGGACTGGATAGATTGGTGACATTGATCCAAGGTCTATCGTCGATCAGAGACGTAATAGCGTTTCCAAAGACTCAATCGGCGAGTTGTTTGATGACCGGAGCTCCCGATAGAGTGCAAGTGCGGCAGCTAGACGACCTGAAGATCAAAACTACCGAACCGGAGATCGAGAAGAAAGATGAGAGGGAGTGAGGGGCTGGCAGCTATGTCGCAGCTTGGCTATATAGACCTGATTGATGCGTCTGTGTTATAGTTCAACCTGACCTTTACGATATAGAAACAGTCGAAATTATGAGGTTAGTAGAGATAAAAAAGTATATTTTAATCATCACAATAGTTGTGTTATCCCTCTTCTTGATCGGTTGCGGCGGTTCATCCGGCTCTACAGCGTCGACGACCGAGACCGCAAGTCCAGAGACGGCGGGCGGGTCCGCGATCAAGCCTAAGAATTCCGTAGTCCCAAGACCTTTTACCTCAGATGAACGGACGCCTGTCTTTTTTACTGACGCTCTAAAGCAGAAAGAACCCATTTTAATTGCTTTTTACAATAGCGAGGATTCAGTAAGTAAGGAGGTCCTTGCGGAGATCAAGATCGTCTCTGACAAATACGGTCAGTCCGCTACGTTTCTCATTCTAAAGCCCGACGATAACGAGGAGACTTCGCGTTTAGCCGAACAACTCGATGTCGGGTTCACCCCATATATCTCCGTCTTAAACCGTGATGGCACCATCATTTTTGAAAAGACGGGTTATATCGATAGCAAAGTGATCGAACAAGCCGTCTATGACGCGGTAAATAAGTAAGCGATTACCTAGCTATTCTGTTATCGTATAATTCATAATTGCAAAAAAATAGACAGCAACCTATCAAGTATAATTTCTATTTGCCGATTTAAGAGATATTGCTTGTAGTAAAAAAAGTAGCAGCAAACGCAGCATGAGAGGTGGAACGTGAAAAAAAACGCGCTAATCGTCCTGGCA
>SDBV01008370.1_pt1 | contig 13974 bp, 11 predicted proteins | sample 2277081 | NCBI WGS metagenome assembly SDBV01 (sample SAMN10402039, study PRJNA504765) | marine sediment metagenome | isolation source: marine sediment core GS10_PC15, 223 cmbsf | place: Arctic Ocean: Southern Knipovich Ridge | collected 2010 | reverse complement strand
GAACGTTTTATATATTATTTCAACAAATTGCTGTGGCCCGACCCCCATCCCTCCTCCCTGCCCTGTGTCACATGTTTCATGTTTCAATCGCCGCCATGCCGTCACACTTTTAAACCACCCTTTATACGCCAAAGTTAGTGACATTGGATATTGACAAATAGAAACTTTTCGGTATGAAATAAACCATTCCTTTTTTGACTATTGATTGCTCATTATTAACCCTATAATGTTATTTCATAATAATTGTGTAAAAAAAGTTACCAAAATCAAGCCGGGGCTATTCAAGGAATAAGAAACCCATATAGAACTCATTATTAATATTATTGTCAATTTTCGAAAAAATTTACATGCATTCTGTGGCTACTCCAGCACAGACGCTTGATAATCGGTAATACCATGAAGTTTGAGGAAAAAGAAATATTAGTTGGTGATTTGAACCTTGATTTGATAATTAATTCAACGAACATTGGGTTAATTGCCGTCGACGCTGACTGTCGCGTCATTTTTTTTAATAAATATGCTATGGAATATTTGTTGCTTGATGAAAAAGATATCATCAGGCAGCCAATTTCAATGATCCTATCATCGGCGCCATCTATTTTCGAGAAATGCATTCAAACTGGCAAACCTTACTCAGGGCTGAAGCTTTTGGGTAAAAAGGGAAATATTATCGGCAATATAACACCAATCAAGAAAGGTAATAGGGTTGCAGGGGCGGTGTGCACATTTATGGGTGCGACTGACATAGAACACACTGCCATTAAGCTTGATTCCTATAAAAATTTGAGCCAGGAACTGGAAGCAGTATTCAGTTCAACTACATACGGCAGTTGGCTTTGCAACGGTGATGGAACTATTATCAAGCTCAATGAAGCCGCAGAAATACTAAATGGGATCAAGGCCAAGGATATTGTTGGCAAAAAAGCTTGGTACTTGGTTGAAAAGGGCTGGACCGATCGATCCGCTACCGGGGAAGTATTAAAGACAAAACAAAGGGTGAGCTTTATCCAACATATGAAAAATACTAAAAAAGATTTGATGGTAACAGCGACACCGGTTTTTGATCAGGCTGGAAACTTGTTTCGGGTAGTCGTAAATGAAAAAGACATTACCGCATTGAGTGCGTTAAGAAGGCAGCTGGAACGTTCTCAATCAGTCACAGCAAGAACCCGGGATGAATTGTTGGAATGTAACCTGCTAGAGTTGAAAGATCAAGAAATCATAGCTGAAAGTGAGGCAATGAAGCAGGTTTTGCGGATCTCTTTCAAATTAGCTCGCCATAGTACTTCAGGTATTCTCATTCTTGGTGAATCGGGAGTCGGCAAGGGGTTAATTGCCAAGTTCATCCACAAAAACAGTAGCAATCAAAATATGCCGTTTGTTCAGATAAACTGTGCAGCTTTACCGGAGACTCTTCTCGAAGCCGAGCTTTTCGGCTATAAAAAAGGTGCATTTACCGGCGCAGATGACCGTGGTAAAATCGGTTTAATTGAACTTGCGCAAAATGGCACGCTATTCCTGGATGAAATCGGGGATATACCGCTTTCCATTCAGATTAAGCTTCTGAATTACCTCGATGACCATTTAGTACGGCCTCTGGGCGGAGTTCGATCCAAAAAGATTAATTGTGTAGTAATCGCCGCCACCAACCGAGATCTTGATGATTTAATCAAGCAGGGACGATTTCGTGAGGATTTGTTTTATCGGCTCAACTCCTTTACAGTTACAATTCCTCCGATTCGACAACGAAAAGAGGATATCTTTGAGTTGGTCAACTTTTTCTTACAAAAGTTTAACGAAACATACAAGTTAAAGAGGCGGTTTTCGAGTCGTTTGATCAGGGCACTTCAATCTTATCAATTTCCTGGAAATGTGAGAGAATTAGGCAGTATCGTGAAGCAGGCTGTTGTAATGAGCGATGATGAAATCATAGATGAATTTATTCTTACGTCTATCGGAAAGATAGATGATCGTAAACTAAATAAATCTTACGATGAAAAGAAAAACTTGTCAGCTCAAGTAAAGAACCTTGAAAAGGAAATACTTGAAAAGGCTGTATTAAAGTACAAAACCACCAGAGAAATGGCTCATTATTTGGGAGTCAATCAATCCACAGTGGTAAGGAAAATGAAAAAGTATGGGCTGATCAGCCCGTCGATGCATTAATGCATCAATCTCAGATCTATTAGGCTGAAATATTTACCAATAAGATCAAATAGCTTTTGATGTAAAAAAGCATCTATTTTAATCATATTAGTTTCTGTAGGTTAGCGTCGTTTTGATGCAAATTTGCATCAAGGCTGCCTTCTTTATCATCCTATAGTCTTCGTAACAATCCTAAATCTCTAAACTTTTCCCCCCAAAAGCTACTTGGCACAAATCATGCAGCTCTTTTCACGTGGCGTGTGCGTGCATAATTTTCTTAAATTCCAATCCGTCTTTAAATAAATGGATTTAACACCTTGCCTCTTAAAGCGCTATCTTCAATCAAATTCACCAAATGAACTACCCCGCAGCAGAGCTGCGAGGTATCAAAATGAATTTTTATCTTATTAACCCCGATGCAGAGCATCGAGGAATTCTTTTGATTAAATAAAGGTGGCAAAGGTTCTTATTTCAGATTAAAGTCCTTCAGATTCAGCTTTCTAATTTTCTAATAATGAGCAGATGATATGGCAGGTGTGACAGTTAGAGACATTATCAAGAACTTCGGTGCTGTGGAGGTCCTTAAAAAAATTTCCTTGGACGTCAAGGATGGAGAGTTTATAACACTCGTCGGCCCGTCCGGCTGCGGAAAATCTACTCTCTTGCGCATCATCGCCGGCCTTGAGCCACAGGATCGAGGTCAAGTTCTGATCGGCAATCGTTCTGTAGATGATCTGCCTCCGCGCCATCGCGATGTGGCAATGGTATTTCAATCCTACTCCCTTTACCCTCATCTGACCGCGGGAGAAAACATCGCCGTGCCGCTGAAGATGCGCCAGTTGTCAACTTTACAACGGTTACCGTTGCTGGGCCGGCTCGTACCAGGTTACCGTGCCATCCGTGGCGAGATCACGAAGGAGGTGCGGAAAGTCGCGGAAATGCTGGAACTACAGGAGCTCTTGCATCGCAAACCGCGACATCTTTCTGGCGGACAAAGGCAGCGCGTGGCTGTGGGGCGCGCCTTGGTGCGCCATCCTCAGGTGTTTTTGATGGACGAGCCTTTATCTAATCTGGACGCAGCGCTTAGAGTGCAGATGCGGTCCGATATTGCAGAACTCCACAAGCGCATCGGAGTGACCTTCATCTATGTGACCCATGATCAGGCCGAAGCGATGGTCATGTCGGACCGGGTTGCGGTGATGATGGGCGGCCAAATCCTTCAGATCGGATCGCCCGCAGAGATTTACTCCAACCCGGAGCGTATTCATGTCGCTCAATTTATCGGCAGTCCCAAAATAAATATTTTGGATGGCTCAGTGCGTAGCGATGATTTGATCGGGTTGGGAAAACAAACAATTGCGATCAGCACCGGCGCGCCGGCAGGCACAAAAGTTTATGTCGGTATGCGGCCCGAATGTATTGATGTCGATGTCACCTCTGGGGGGGAGCTGAACGGGCTCGTGAGGCGTCGCGAATATTTGGGATCGGAATTTTATATCTACGTTAAAGTCGACAGTTCCGAGAACTTACTTACCGTGAAATTAAGTCCGGACCGAGCCGAAGAGATCAAAGACGGTACCAAGGTCTCGCTAAAACCGCAATTGAGCCACGTGTTGCTATTTGACGATCAGGGACAGCGGCTTCGTTCAAAGACACAAGAATCTTGCGATGATAAAAATTAGATAAAAAAAATGCCAATAGCGTTGTTGAAGATCAAAACCTGGATTTATAGACCGCTCTCGTTGAAGGCAAAGGAGGAGCTTGCTGCGTACGCCTTATCAGCGCCTGCGACTATTCTGTTGTTTGTGTTATTGCTCGGGCCCGCCTTGGCAGTGATCATTATGTCCTTCACTGATTGGCAGTTTGGCGCAAAGACGCTGAACGTGGTTGGGTTCAAAAACTATGTGGAAATGTTCAACGACAAAATCTTCTGGATCTCGATACGCAATACGCTTATCTACGTGTCGTTGGTGGTGGTGGCGACCTGCAGTTTGGGCCTGGGTGTTGCGCTATTGATCGAATCGCGCCGTTCTTTCAGGCAAGTGTGGCGCACGGTCTACTTTCTTCCCGTGACGGCGACAATGGTGGCAATGGCATTGGTGTTCGAATACATCCTGCACCCTGCTCTCGGACCTCTGAACTATGTACTTAGCTTGTTCGGGATCGAGGGGACGAACTGGCTGCAAAACCGTTCGACAGCGCTTTTGACTCTAAGTGGAATCGGCATCTGGCAATCGGTCGGCTTCAACATGGTATTGTTCCTGGCCGGCCTGACATCAATCCCACGCGATCTCTACGATGCGGCAGATATCGACGGCGCAAGCCGTTTCTTTACCGTGGCTTGGCCGCTACTCGGGCCGACAACCATGTTTGTCGTGATCATTTCATGCATTCGCTCGTTTCAGGTATTTGATACGGTGCGGGTGCTAACCAACGGCGGTCCGAACCGGGCGACGGAAGTGATCCTTTATACCATGTATTCCGAAGGATTCAGTTATTTTCGTTCGGGCTATGCCGCTACGGTGACGGTAATCTTTTTGATCTTTGTATTGACCTTGACGCTGGGGCAGCGGCTGCTCATCGAAAGGAGAGTGCATTACGGATGAACGTTCATCGTGCAAGTCGACTCGCTGTAGGTGGATTGCGTCACATAGTGTTGGCCTTTGGAGCCTTGGTCGTGTTGTTCCCTTTTCTTTGGATGCTTTCGACATCGTTCAAGCCGCCAAATGAAATCTACACTACTGAGATACAGCTTCTGCCTCAGCAGTGGATTGTTGGGAATTATATCCGAGCTTTTTCAGCGCAGCCGCTATTACGCTATCTCATAAATGGCGTGATCGTCACCATGGGTATATTCATCTTCCAGGTGCTGTTCTCGCTACCTTGCGCCTTTGCACTTGCGAAGTTGCGCTTTCGTGGGCGCGAATTTCTCTTTAACCTGGTAATCCTGGGTTTGTTGATTCCGATATACGTAGTCGCTATTCCGCTTTATTACATGTTGTTCAAGGCCGGTTTGTTAGACACTTACGGGGGGCTCATTGTTCCATTTTGGTTCTCAGCTTTCGGAATTTTTCTGATGCGGCAATTCTTCAAGACTGTGTCAGACGATCTCATCGATGCTGCACGACTGGACGGTATGAGCGAATTCGGACTCGTCTGGCGCATCATGTTGCCGGTCTCCTTACCTGCCTTGTTGTCCTTTGGTGTTTTTTCAGTGGTGTACCATTGGAATGATTTTTTCTGGCCCCTAATTGTTGTCAACAAGGGAGAAATCGCTACCCCGCCGCTTGGCATTTTATTTTTTCGCAATGCCGAAGCGGGTAGTGATGTCGGAGTCATGATGGCGGCTGCGGTGGTTGTGGTGGCGCCCTTGGTTATTGCGTTCTTGATGGCCCAACGGCGATTCATAGAAGGCATTACCATGGGCAGTTATAAATAAATGGGTAAGATTGAAAGTAAAAGGAGGTTAAGATGAAACGTTTAGCTTTATTTGTAATTGTAGTGTTGTTCATGGTCCTGACTGTCGGTCCCGTCAAGGCGGCGACGGAAATCGTTGTCGCATATCCTTATCCTGAGATGTTCGATACATCGTTCAACCTCATTAAGGAAAAGTTCGAAGCAGAGCATCCGAATATTAAGGTGAAGTATGAGCCCGGATACAAGAATTACGAAGAAGCCACCCAACGCCTTCTACGCCAGGCACTCACCAAGCAACTTCCGGATGTTTCGTTCCAGGGCATCAATCGGTTGCGCATTTATGTCGAGCGCGATCTCCCAATTCCCTTGGACTCCTTCATCAGCCAGGAAAAGAACTGGTCGAAGCACGGGTTGAATAATGCCATGGTGGAGGTAGGTAGTTCCGGCGGCAAGGTCTACGGCTTTCCTTTCGCGATCTCGACGCCGGTAGTGATGTTCAACAAAAATCTTGTCAAACAGGCCGGCGGCGATCCAGCTAATTTCCCAAGCACTTGGCCGGAAATATTTAAACTCGCCACTAAGATCGACGCCTTGGGCGCCAAAATTTATGGCATGCACTATGTTTGGACGATTACCGGCAATTGGATGTGGCAGGCGCTGATCTTCTCCAATTGCGGTAACATCCTCGATTCGTCCGAGCGCAAGGTAGCCTTCAACGATGCGGTCGGCTTAAAGGCCTTTCAATTGCTCGACGAAATGGTCAAAAAGGGGAAGATGCACGATCTGACCCAGGCCGATGCATATAACTCTATGTATGCCGGCGCTCTTGGCATGATCATCACCTCGGTAGCAGGTCTCAGCATGATAGAGAAGAAGGGAGTTGGTAAGTTTGAAGTCGGCGCGGCACTGTTTCCTGAAGTTAATCCCGGTTGCGGCCGCGTCCCGACCGGCGGCAATCTCGCTATGATGTTCACCAAGGATCCGAAGAAACAGGCAGCTGCTTGGGAGTTCATCAAGTTCGTTACGAGCCCCCTCGGTCAAACCTATCAGGCGGGCAAAACCGGCTATATGCCGACGAATGAACTCACTATTAGTGATCCGGATATGCTGGGTAAGTTCTATGAAAAGAATCCTGAACACAAAACCACACTTAGGCAGATGGCCTATGTGACTGGCTGGTATTCCTTCCCTGGCGAAAATGCGCTGAAGATCACTGACGTGATCAGGGATCATTTGCAATCGGTAGTAAATCAGAGTGCCACGCCAGAAGCTGCTCTTCAGTCAATGACCGAGGACATCCAGCGTCTGTTGCCAAAGTGAGGCTCTAAAAGCTTGTAGATCGAATGCCACTTAATGGCCTCCCATTCATCTCCTTTTTGCTCCACGTTGGTATGAACGGGAGGCCTATTTCCATTATAAGCGGCAGAAAAGATTATGAGCAAACAGGACAAGCATGAATCGATAACGTAGAGAAGTGCACTTATGAATGTACAAACCTTCACCCTATCCGGGCCGGCTAATGCAATTTATCTGAACGGCATCGTTCTGACCATGGATGAGCGGAACACAGTGGCACAGGCGCTAGCAGTTAGGGGTGATCGGATCCTATCAGTCGGTGCCGACGAGGATGTGCGCATCCATGCCGATGCCAGGACCCGCATTATTGATCTCAAGGGTAAGACACTGCTGCCTGGTTTTATTGACGCCCACGGCCATTTCCCCGAATGGGGTCGAAAGGTATTATACCATGCCGACTTGAGCGGGCCGCCCATAGGAACCGTTGAAGGGATTGACGAAGTGATCGAGGCTTTGCGTAAGAAAGCATCCGCAACGCCGAAAGGAAAATGGGTGATGGGGGTCGGTTACGATCACGGACAGTTTAAAGAGAACCGCCATCCGAATCGTTACGATCTGGACAAAGTATCCCTCGATCATCCTGTCATCGCCGTGCATGTTTCTTTCCATCTTGGTGCTGCCAATAGTGTCGCCCTTGAGATGGGCAGGATCACAAAGGATACTCCGCAGCCGGTCGGGGGTGTCATTCAAAAGGATCCTAAAACTGGTGAGCCCAACGGTGTCTTTGAGGAATTTCCGGCTTTCGATATGGTGATGGGATTAGCTCCTCCATTGACAGATGAGCAGAACCTCGAAGTTATCGAGACTGCCGTGAAAGAATATCTTCGCGCAGGTGTGACCACGGCGCAGAACGGCCACGCCAAGTTGGACACGTTCGATCTCTTTGAAAAAATGACAGCAAAAGACTGTCTGCCGATCCGGGTTGTGGTCTGGCCTGATTGGCAGCAGGCGCTTGCAATCAAAGAGGGCAAGCGCCTATTTAACGCTACGGACAGTGACAAACTGATCATGGGGGCGGCGAAGATCTTCGCTGATGGTTCGATTCCCGGCTATACCGGCTATCTCAGCCTGCCCTACCACACACCTTATGAGGGCGATGCCGAGTATCGCGGATATCCCATGTATCCACTCGAAGAGCTCACCAAGATGGTCAAGAAGTTGCACAGCGCAGGCCTGCAAATTGCCGTTCACGGCAACGGTGATGCTGCCATCGACGATATCCTGTACGCATACGGCGAAGCGCAGAAGGAATGCCCGCGCGACAACACCCGCCATCTGGTTGTGCATAGCCAGACCGCACGGACCGATCAGCTAAATGAGATGGTTCGGCTCGGGGTCTCCCCCTCATTTTATACCCTGCACACCTATTACTGGGGCGATCGTCACCGCGATATTTATCTTGGCCCCGAACGGGCGATGCGGATCAGCCCGGCGCGTTCAGCAGCGGATATGGGTTTACGCTATACCTTTCACTGCGATACACCGGTAGTGCCGATGACGCCCTTGCTGATGGTGTGGGCAGCGGTCAATCGCATATCGTCGAGTGGCAAGCCGATCGGACTTGAAGAGCGGGTGACACCCATGGAGGCACTTCGAGCTACGACCATTGATGCCGCGTGGCAGTCTTTCCAGGAGGGCCGTATCGGGTCGATTGAGCCTGGCAAACTTGCGGACGTGGTTATCCTATCGGCCAATCCGCTCGACAATCCCGAAGGCATTCGCGACATTGAGGTGTTGGAGACAATCGTGGGCGGAAAGACACTTTTTAGTCATAAGCAGTAGACGAAATCAAAAAAGCTCACCTGGTAAGTACTGCCACCGTTAAGAGCAGCTTATGAGCTATACTGAGCGCCTTATTTAAATGCGCACAATCTTCTTAAGGTATCATTTCCATTTTTCCACTTTAAGAAGACTTTTTCCACTGCTTGTACGATATTTTCCAATGACGGAAAATATCGATTATGAATCGCTAAACGGCGAGTTAGTTTCCAAATACGTTCAATAGGATTGAGTTCCGGACTATAGGGAGGCAAAAATTCAATACTGAAACGATCCGAACAGTTCTGGCGCCATTCTTTATGCAATAAACCATGATGATACCTTGCATTATCAGTGATCAGAACTACACGGCGACCTGAGTGGCAACTAATGCATCGTAGCTGCTTAAGGAAAGTAAAAAAGGTTTCAGAATTAAATTTATCCATCTCCATACGATATGTAAACTTGCCGTCTCTTAGCCGAACCGCACCAAAATAACCTATACTTTTTCGAGTTGGATGATGTAGTAAAATCGGGTCTTTTATTTCCGGTGGGACCCACATGCGACAACGTGACCCATACTGTTGAAAATGAACTTCGTCTGTTGCCCATAGATCAACATTTTTATCTTTTGAGAGCTTTAGAATTTTTTTTAAACCTTAACTGCTCGTTAGGATCAGCATGGGCGATCATAGGTCGGGGCTTTCGCAATCTGAATCCAAACTGTCGAAACAACCTTTGACATTGCCGAACACCCAGATCGATTCCGAATTGTTTTTGAATAAATGCAGACAACGTTTTTCCGTCCCATAGATTTACTGAAAGTCCATAATCTGAAGGTGAGCTGCGCAAAGCTGCATCTATTTGGTTTAATTGGTCAAGTTGAAGCCGTCGAGGACGCCCAGGACGTTCAGCCTCAGCTAAACCGGCAAGTCCTTCATCTTCAAAACGCCTTGCCCAATATGCAACAGCTCTTGATGAGTCTCCAAGCAATTGGGCGACTTTTCGGCAACTCAAACCTTGGGCAACCAAAAGGACAGCGTGCAGCCGATGATCATAACGCGCTTCATGAGACCGGCGAATTTCATCCTGCAGAGCGAATACGATAATTTCAGCATCAGAAATCGTTGTTTTTTTCATGCGCACACAATAACATAAAATAATTATATGCGCAAGTATTTATGTCGCTCCGTATAGTTCCGTTAAAATGATTTTTCTGTGCTGACTTGTCAATACCCATAAACACCTAAGTTTTACCTTCATTAAAGGAGCAATAAAAGAGATGAGAAGGGTTGCGGCCGATTTGGTTATAAAGAATGGAAAAATTATTACTGTGAACGGAGAAGACGCTTTTGCGGAGGCTGTTGCTGTCCTAAATGACATCATCTTAAGGGTAGGAGCAAATGAAGAAATCGAATCTCTTATCGGAAAAGAAACCAGGGTCATTGACATCGCCGGCAGGACATTAGTGCCGGGATTCATAGACACACATACTCATCCTGCGCTGACGGGTGAATTTCTTTTCAGCCTTAATTTGATGGATATGGCTGCAGAACTGACTCCTTCAATTGCTGATTTACAGCAGAAGATTAAAGAAGAAGCAAATGTAACACCAAAAGGTGAATGGATCGGGGGAAGAAATTATGAGCCCAAAGGAGTGAAGGAGAGCAGGTGGCCGACAAGGGAGGAGCTTGATGACGTCGCACCTGACAACCCTGTAATCATAATGATAAGAGGAGGTCATGCTCACGTAGTGAATAGCAAAGCTCTCGATTTGGCCGGTATAACCAAGGACACTCCTAATCCAGAAGGAGGGGTCGTAGAAAAGGATCCGGTGACCGGAGCGCCAACAGGTGTTTTTAGGGACGCCCCACTCGTTAAAGAAGTGATTCCAACCGCAAATCTGGATGATTTGAAAAACGCTCTTTCTTTTATAGGAAGGGAGTATGCCAAAATAGGGGTTACCTCTACCGGGGATGCAGGCATCCCTTATGCGGATAATCCTGACTGCTACAGAGCTTACCAAGAGGTGGTTGCTGAAGGCAGGTTAAAAACCAGAATCTACTTAATGATTTGCAATGATTTTTACAGGGAAAATGATCTTGGGTTAAGAACAGGGTTTGGTAATAACCAGCTGCGGTTAGGTGCGGTTAAACTTTTTATAGATGGTTCCATCCAATGTTATACGGCAGCTTTCAGCGAACCATATATAGGAAAGACAACTAGAGGAATAGAAGGGCTGCAATATTCTAAGGATAGGTTTAATGATATTGTTGCTGATGCCCATCGGTTAGGCTATCAAGTAGCAATCCATGCCGTTGGAGATTACGGGATCACTTTGGCCGTGAACGCAATTGAGTATGCAATGATAAAATTTCCCAGACCTGATCCGCGGCACAGGATTGAGCATGTCCTTTGCCCTACTTTCGATGACTTAAAGCGGATGAAGAGATTGGGCATTATTGCAAACTTTTACCTTTTTCACCCATGGTTTTGGGGAGATAAGCATATTAATGAATACATAGGGAAAGAACGTGCCGACAAAATGGTTCCAGCCAAGACCGCTATGAACCTTGGTATCATTTCATGCGCGCATTCTGACTGCCCAATTTGTATTCCTGGCGATCCTGTTTGGCCTTCCGATCCTCTGTGGGGAATGTGGTGTGCTGTTAACCGAAAGACTAAAGGCGGAATAGATATCGGATCAGAAGAGAAATTAACGCCCATCGAGGCTTTGCGGGTATATACGATCAACGGCGCTTATGCGTCCTTTGAGGAAGATATCAAGGGATCAATTGAGATCGGAAAGCTGGCAGACTTGGTGGTGTTGTCTGACAATCCTCTAGAAGTAGATTCGTGGGAGATAAGAAATATTAAGGTAAAAAAGACAATTATCGGAGGAGAGATCGTTTACGAAAGTGAATAATGTGTCATGTCCAGAACTTGACACGACAATGGTTAACTCCTTTGGGTTATTAGAGAACTGAATTTCCAAATACTATCTTTAGTTTATGTGTATGAAAAAATGGGCTTCTTTAGCGCTTACCAGTTGAGGCAATAGAGAAACAAGGATCGCGAATGAGAAAAAAGGCAATAATGAATCTACAAAAGGATTATTCTTCTTTTCTGGAAGGAGCCAAACGTTTTGAAACCGCAATGAAAGGGGTTCCGGATCGGGTTCCGGTGTGTGCGCAGATGCATGAATTCGTCATGAAAGAAATCGGGGCCCACGCCAAAGAGTTTTATACGACCCCGGGATTGTTGCCTACCGGGACTCTTGAAGTTCAGGCGAAATATGGTATCGATGTACCCGTTCTTGATTATGATGTTTACAACATTGAAGCTGAAGCTATCGGGCAAGAAGTGAAATACAGTGAAACCGATATGCCGGACGTTGATCGGATGAAGCCGCTGATTAGAGATCGCAATGATCTGGCAAAAATAAGAACGCCTGATTTTGATTCCAAGGGTCGGTTTGCCAATGTGATTGAGATGAATAAAATATTCCGTAACCTGATCGGTGATGAAACGGAAACCACATTAAGATTTTGCGCGCCTTTCAGTTTAGCGTCCAACATCAGAGGGATCGAGCAACTGATTATGGACATTTATACAGATCCTGATTTTGCACGAAGCCTTTTTGATCACGTCACGGAAGAACTTCTGGTTCCCTGGATTTTGCATTTAAAAAAAGAATTTCCGAAGGTAAAGGGTATCTCAGGAGATGATGCCGCCGGCTCACTTCCCATTGTTAACCTGGAAATTATAAAAGAATGGATTGTTCCTTATGTACTGAGACTGAGAAAGGTATGTGGTCCGGAAGTATATGTACCCAATTGGGTCGGAGAGAGTTTCTTACAGAATCCGGAGGAAATTCTCGACCTTAAGCGACAGGTTTGTCCGGGTTTTGTTGAAGGTCAGGATCCTGATGTCGAGAAACTCGGCCCTGAGCTGTATAAAAAATATGCAGGAAAACATCGCATGCCCTTGATTCTCGGAATCGGGGCGAGTTTTCTAGCCCTGAGCACACCTGAAAAAGTATCTGAGCGGGTTAAACACTATGTTGAAGTCGGTGGCAAAGGCGGCCGCTTTGCTCTCTATCTGTGCAACCTTGGTGCAACAACTCCTCCGGAGAATGTTAAAGCTGCTATCGAGGCAGTTTGTAAGTATGGTAAATATAGTCATTAAATTTTAAAAGCGTTTCTAATTAGCTGTTAAAAGGAATGTTAATTGTAAATCTGTGAAAGTAGAATATTGGATATTGCGAAATGTCTATTCAGGAAGTATTCAACGCAGTCACCGAATTCAATAAAGACAATGTCATCGAGTTGGTTAAGGCTGAAATTGATAGTGGAACTGAGATTTCAATTATACTTAATGATGGTCTAATTGCTCCTCTGGATGCGGTGGGCAAACAGTTCAGTGATGGAAAGCTATTTGTGCCGGAAATGCTCAGAGCTGCCCATGCGATGAAGGCGGGTCTCGAAGTATTGCGCCCGTTTCTGGAGGACGCTGAGACTGAGCCCAAAGGCACCATTGTGATCGGTACGGTCAAGGGAGATCTCCATGATATTGGAAAAAATCTTGTAATGATGATGATCGAGGGAGGGGGGTTTAAAGTTATCGATTTAGGTGTGGATGTGGTTTCTGACAAATTTATTGCGGCTGCTGAAGATAACTCAGCCGATATTGTCGCCATGTCGGCCCTCTTGACCACTTCCATGCCTGCCATGGAAGCTACTGTGGCTGCAATAAAGGATAATGGCTTACAAGTCAAAATCATGGTTGGCGGAGCACCGGTGAACCGGGAGTTTGCCGATCGAATCGGGGCCGACGGTTACAGCGACGACGCACCGGGAGCTGTTAGCATAGCGAGAGAGTTTAGGGTATTGGGATCAAACCTTGATTATTAAAATAAAGAATCCACCGCTCGAAGGGGTGGTATTGAGTTAACTCCTAAAAAGGAATGAGTTTGTCATGCCCCACAGGGGACAAGGGTTAAATGAGTTGTTCCCTATTTCAACATAGAACTGTTTGCTCTATTGCTCAGTCCTTCGCTCAATGTTTTCTTTATACTTAACCAGCAATTCCCGTATAAAATATTACTCATTAACTTATCACCATATATGGGAAAAAACGTAAATATAAAGGGGTCAAGTCCGCTCTTGACCTATTTGTATGCCAGTCGCGGGTTATTTGATTCGAATCAACGACTATGGCGAGCTGGGGTCGGATCAAGACAACCAATTGATATTTTTGGAATAAGATGTTAAACGCAGGGCTGTTTTGTGTCTTAGA
>SDBV01008369.1_pt1 | contig 13974 bp, 16 predicted proteins | sample 2277081 | NCBI WGS metagenome assembly SDBV01 (sample SAMN10402039, study PRJNA504765) | marine sediment metagenome | isolation source: marine sediment core GS10_PC15, 223 cmbsf | place: Arctic Ocean: Southern Knipovich Ridge | collected 2010 | reverse complement strand
GAAGCGCGCGAAGTTGCGAGCAGGGAACTCCAAAAAACTGAACAAAGTAGAGGATACGAAGATCCACGCGAACTTATAAATCGAATTGAAACCGATGCTCACAAGATAGCCTCTCAAATCCAGCTGGAAGGCGGCGCAAGGATCAGCGAGGCTGGCTTTATTAAATCAGAACAGCTTGCCGGCAAAGGGAAAATTCATTTAGACAATACTAAAGGCGGCCTCGAAAGAGACATAAAAGTTTCTTTGGAAACCTATCAGAAATTGGGAAAATATATTTCTGAGAACGGAAAATTTGAAATCAACCACGATGCCTACCGGGGTGATATATGCGATGCGGCAAAGGCTTCTGGGCAAAATTACAATGGTTCGCATGGATTGAGGTGGAATTTTGCCCAGGAACGTATGGAAAAGCTTCAAGAGAATGGCAGGGGATACACGGAGGCGTTAAAAGAGGTTTCCGAAGAAATGGGGCACCATCGAGTAGATATCACCGAACATTATTTGCGTTAGGCATTCTGCCGACCCCCCCCCTTGCAGCCATTGGTTTTTTTGCCCCGCCGGGACGGTTCGGATCCGGCCCCCTTCATGATTTTCGGCAAAAGCATGAGGTTTATGCGTCTTTAGGCCAGTTAATAGCGACTGGACATGTAAGAGGGCTTTGCTGGCTGGCTTTCTCCACGTAAGATAAAGCACTAGTCGCTTACGATGTTAAGGGAAAAGCTTATAAAAATCGGCGCAAAGATCGTGAAGGGGTCACGGTACACCTATTTCCAGATGGCAGAGTCGCCGTTCCGATGAAACTTTTTGCGACGATTCTTAACAGGATTGATGGCTTAGGCTTGAAGGAGCATAGATTTCCAATAATCGAAGGACATTATTGTTTCCACGGGAAAGGTTTGCCCTGACAACAATAATAAGGCCATTCCCCGGCTAGTTGAGTGGCTTTTTGATTCGCAATCAGTAGGTCGGCGGTTCAAATCCGCCCGCCGGCTCCATTGAATCAATGAGTTGTTAATACACGCCACTCCTCCAGCTCAGATTAATAGCGGTATAATAACGGATGTAATTAGAAGAACTGGGGGTAAGTTAAAAGATATTTCAAGCTCGGGATGTACGGTTTCCGACACATATACTCTTGAAGTAGTAGTTATGCCTACGGGTGGAATTCAGGCAATGATCCCGACGCTAAGCGAGTGGGGGATGATACTGCTTATTCTTACAATGCTGAGCGCTGGGGTTTATTACAGGAGACGGTGCTTATAGGTGTATTAAGATCGGCGTTTTTGCAGGGCTTCGACGATATATTCAAGGTTTTGTATATCTCTGTCTGCTTTCTTTTGGTAAATGGTTCTTATTTTCTCTATTGCATTTGCGAGTCTAAGATTACGAGCACCATATTCAGGGTTTTTTTCCGTAGTCATCGGTAGGTCGTCGATTTGATTAAAAGCAACCTTCCTGCCAGTCAAAAGCCAGTCTATTGAGCAACCTGTGAATTTTTGGATTTTAATAAGACCCAAATATGACGGTACTTTTTCCTTTTGCCAGTAATACTGAAAGAGTCCTTTTTCTATCCCAACTTTTTTTGCCCAAGTGTAAGGCCTGACGTCCTTCATAAGTATTTTTAAGCGATCTTTAAATGTTTGTGCCATTGCTAACTCCTCTGGCTAAATCATTATATAGTTCATACTATACTCCGTTATGGAAAGATATTCCATTTTGAGATTCTTTTTATTAGTATAGAGCCGATTTGTACGTAGTTTAATTTAATATTCTTTTTATATGGAGACATGAAATGGCAAAGAAAGCAGTAACGAAATCACAGATAATCACAAACATTGCAGAATCAGCAGACATATCCAAAAAACAGGCAACAGCAGCTCTCGAAGCTCTTGTTGAGATGGCCTATAAAAATGCCAAGAATGGCTTTACCATTCCGGGACTGGGCAAACTTGTAGTTGTAAATCGTAAAGCTCGTATGGGAAGAAATCCTGCTACTGGTGAAACAATAAAGATTAAAGCAAAAAAGGCACTTAAATTCCGTATTGCTAAAGCTGCAAAGGATGCCGTAGTTCCAGCTAAGAAGTAGCTGAAGACAACCCCGTTCAATTTTTCGAATGAACCGCACTTCCATTTCCCATTGGAGTTTGACTCCCAAGTAGGCAAAGGGAAAATAAAGGTAGTAGGTAAGGTTAATATATGTCCAGATGGTCTAAAAGAAGGTACAAGTGTAAATGTAGAAGGACAACTTGAAAGACCGAGATTTACGTTTAAAGGAAAGGAGATGACATCTTATCAAATTCGTGCGGAGAAGGTTGAGTGACTGGCTAATTGACCCTTATTAAATGGTTTTCTTGCTTTTTCGCGCAAAGTCGAAGAGCATTGAACCTTCTTTCCCTTGAGAGTAATGGCGGAATAGTCTCTTGGGGATAGAAACAGGATTGATAAGCCTAACAAGATATGGATAAACAAGCTTTGTTCTCATCGCAACAGTATAAGATGGTCCGCCAGTATCTTCTCTACTCTTACGTACAACAGCAGTTACCTGAGATGCACCAACTCGATTGCCAGATACAAAGTTCCTCAATTCCCCAAAGCTGAAACATTCTCCACCTGAATCGACGTTTAACTTTGATGAAGAGGCACAGACTAGGGCATAGTGGCCAGACTTGGTGCTCCGTTCCTGGAAGCGGCTTGTAACTATTGAGCCATCAGGAAGGTCGTACATATCTCCGTTCAACGTTCTTCCTCGCGTCCATACAACTATCTGACTAGGACTTACATCTTCCTTGCGTGGTTTTGATTTTATTGGGCTGAAAACAACTTCCGGCTGGGGTTCCACTAAAAGCAATTTCCTAATGGATGGGCTTATTGCATTTCCAATTCCCCAGAGAAATAGTCCACCATTGGCTATTCGTTCTGCCTCTTTGCGGGCAATTATTTTCTCTATCCCCTGCCCAGCTTCTGCCCCAAATCTAGTCCAGCAGAAGTGCTTAGGAATCCCACTCATATTTTTCATTGTAGCCATATGCATTAATATGCATTAGTATGCATTAATATGCAAGAGAAAAATTGGCCAGCTCAACTCCATGCAATTATGGATACGAAAGGCATAAATCAACCGAAGCTTGCAAAGGAAGTAGGAATAAGCCAATCGACAGTTTCACGAGCTCTACGTGAAGAGCCAAAACGCTTGGGGGAGGCACATGTTAAACTCTCAGCTTATATTCGGAAGAATGAACGGGAGCTTGGGTTAAGGCTGAGTAGCCCTCGTGACAAGGTCATAGCGACAATTGATAACGTGTGGGATAACGCAGACACTCTCGCTGATGCAATTGCACGAGTAATCAAGGCCCTTGAGTATTTGCTTCTGCAATCGCGTGGAAAGGAGAATGAATAACCTTGGTAGATGATGCGAAGAAACTCAAAAAGTCATTACAGAAACTTGGCTTAAGCAATACAGCAATAAAAGTAGCGTGGCCTGAATGGTGGAGTGATGACGCAGAGGTTTCAGCCTCGGCAAAGGCAGAGTTGCGCTTTTCCCTTTCACGCAAATTAGGACTTGACCCACGTTCACTCCTAGAGGACGAAGAGCCCCGCTTTGTTTGGCGAGATGAGGCAAAATATAAACACCTTACAACAGAAAGTGACCAGGAACGTTCGGCAATCACCTCTTTTGGCGTTTCTATAGCCAAGGCAATGACTTTGGGGGTGGAACAATCCCGTTCCATTCACGGGGTAGACCCTCGGGGATTGCGCAGCAGTATTTTAAAGAATGCACCTTGGGTTAGGTTAGTTGATCTTCTAGGACTTTCATGGGGTGTTGGGATACCGGTTATTCACTTACGAGTATTTCCATTATCAGCTAAACGCATGTGTGCGATGACCGTAAAGGTGGGAGATTGTTACGCAATTTTGCTCAGCAAGGATGCCGTATACCCGGCACCGGTTGCTTTTTACCTTGCGCATGAGCTAGGGCATATTGCCCTTGATCATATAAATGATTGGACAGCAATTGTTGATCTGCAAGACTCACTTGAAGCGACACAGAATGAAGATGTAGAAGAAATAGCTGCAGATCGATACGCATTAGAACTTCTAACGGGATTGCCAGAATTCAAAATTCTTACTGAAGCTAGTTCATATGGTTCACGTCAACTTGCAGATAAGATTCTGGCTATATCTAAAGACTTTCAGATAGAACCAGGAACGATGGCCATGTGCTTTGGTCATTCTACAGGCGAATGGGCACAAGTTCAGGGAGCCATGAAATTCATCTACACCGAGGAACATGCAGTTTGGGAACAAGTAAACAAGGTTGCACTTAAACAGCTTAACTGGCACTCCATTACTGATGATTTAGGGTCGTTTTTACGATCTGTAATGGAAATGTAATATGAGAGTTGGAATTGATAATGACATTCTCCATAAAGGTGCATGTTATGGCCTCCTGTTTAAATTCATCAGAGCTATCTCAGTAGATATAGAGGATGTTGGTGTTTTGGGAGAGGCTAAATATGTATTACGCGATAAGCTTAACAAAGCCAACATAGCGGGCAATCGGGAAAAGGTTATAGACGATCTTATAGCTTTCATCAGCCAGGTAACAATACTGGAACCTTCCGCAGAAGAGCTGCGCCTAGCCGCCAATCTAGAATACGCGGCTCAACGAACACACCTGAATTTAGATTCTGGTGAAAGTCAGCTCTGCGCCATTGTTATACGAAGAGCTTGCTCTAAGCTTGTTACAGGAGATAAAAGAGCTATCATTGCCCTTGAAAGTATTTTGATTGAACGTAATGAAGCGACTCTACTTGCAAGTAAAGTGGTCTGCCTTGAGCAAATACTATTAAAACTTCTAGAGATAGAAGACCCTTCCGCAATCAGGAAAGCCGTGTGCGCAGAACCATCCGTAGACAAATCTCTAACTAATTGCTTTAGCTGCTATGGCGAAGAAGTTGGTAAAAAAAGTTGGATAGAAGGGCTTCAAAGTTATATTGGTAACTTACGAAAGGAGGCCGAGATTATTTTAGCTACACAATAGTTTCTTGACTCAAAGAACATGCTGTAAGAAAAAGGGTATCATGACTGAAAGGTAGAGTCGAATTATGGTTAAGACTTGTTGCGGAGATGGACTGCATAAGGACTGCACAACTCGGCTACCAGCTTGATAGGAATAATGTCCTTATCAGGATCAGGAGAAACTTCCCCTTCATCAGTTATTTCCAGGCAAGCTTTGTCTACACGGCCACGTATATAGCGATTACCAGCTCTTCCAGTAGAATTTCCTATTGCAACGCGAGTCCTTGACAGAGGAAGGCCAAACTCTTCCTTATGCAAGTTTTTTATGGCGAGTGCGAATCTAGAACCAAGAACGTTAATTCCTGATGGTATATTTTCCCAGCCTCTGCCATCAGTCGAAAACTGATCAGCACGAATTTGCTCAGCATAATGTTTAGAATCTATCTCCTGCATGCATAAATAGATCACCCCTCCTTTAGATTCATAATCCTTAGCAAAAGGCTGAACCATAGTTTGAGGATGGCAAGTGTTACCACCATACCCCCAAAGGGCATACCCCTCATCTTCAATTTCTTTGGTCTTGCGAGCAATTATTTTCTCAAGTGGCTCCTTAGCATGGATCCCTACTTTCATAAATAAAAGTCCGCCCCCAGCTTTAATAATGTCAGACATTTTCGCCCTCAATAAAATCAAATTCATATTCATCATCATGCGCTTTTCCATAGTCCAAGCGCTTTTTTTCCCGCACATATTTTACACGCAGGTGATTATTGCGACCATAAAAGTTTTCAAGCCTTGTTTGGTCTGTAATTGGTGCGTACGCTCCCGGTGGCTTGTTGCCAGGTAGCGTATTCAACATCAAGTTACAGGATCGTAATTCAGGAGCATCATCAAGATGGTATGAGTGTAGTTTGGGCATCATTTTTTGGACAAAGAAACCAGATTCAAGGGAGAATTTTTGAGTAGCACTCAAAACACGCTGAGTCCATTCGAACTCTTCATCATCAGCAATAACAATCATCCCTTCCCCTGAATAAGCCACCGCCTCCATGCCACGCTGAGCAAAGACCTTAACACTTTCACCATTATTGCTGGCACCCCAAGGTGGATTTGTATAGAAGCAATCAAACGCTGGGTTTTGATCAGGAAAAGCATCAAGGCAATTATATAATTGTGATTGCAAATGATCTAATTTCTCGCTATCTGCAAACCGTTTTACTGCACTACAAATACGCTCATCAAAATCAAATACCGTAATCTTGGATGGCCCATAGTCGATAATATTGCGCTTCTGTAGGTAGGCAACACAAACGCTAATTGCATCACCATCGCCGATAAAAGCTAGGCGTTTATCCTTCGCCCACCTTGCAACTAATTCACTTTGAAGAACCATGTCACCAGCTTTCATATAGATCTGATCGAGTTCCCTTAGCGGTCGGGGCCGGTTTTGGATAACATCCGAAATGGCATTTATTGCAGCCTTAAGATCAACTTCCTTTTGTGGCTCCATTAAACTATACCTTTCGCCTTCAGAACCGACTGGATATTCCAGCAAGTTATAAACATAATATCTACAAAATTATACCTTAATTCAAATAATTAAATAAAGTCACTTTCACATAATCCCTATATTTTCTCCCACAACCCCAAAACTCGCCTGTTTGTTAACTTTGTACATCAAAGATTTCTAAAGTGTTGAATATCTCTTTCTAATTGCGCTTTCATGGTTGACCAGTCGTATTGATTGCATAAAACCTTTGGATCAAATTCTCCTGACTCCAGAACACGCATTATATTTGGATATCGTTGCTGAAAGAAATTCCAGGTTGCTAGATGTTTCCCACGAACTCGAGGGTCTGGATGATTGCTCATTAGATCATATATCCCATTGAGTAGTCGAAAGTCCCAAAGGATATCCCAGTATTCATCTGTCTCATTGAGAAGAAATGGGTCAATTGGTAGCTCTCCTTTTGAATTACGTTGTAGCCGTTCGAGCGATTGGTTAAGAAAAACAAAGTTCAACTTGTTATCATAGCGTGCAGTTGGAAATATACCATTGTATTTATTACAATTGTCATCGATAAAAAGACCTACTGCCTGGATGCCTTTTTCGTTCAAGTATGCATCAATAAGAGCCTTTCCGTAAAAACACTCGATATTCTCTAACGTGTAATGATCAAAATCACCTGCTACTAAAACGGCACGAAAATAAATGTCTTGACCAATTAGGCGATACTGAAGGTCTTGCACAAACTCGCAAGCATACATCACGAGGTATTTATGATCGTTTATATTATTAGCATTATCTCTGTTATAAACTAAGATTGTGTCTGAGAAAACAATCGTTCGAAAGACATCGTGCGTATGAACATTTAAAGAATTGATAATACGATAGAGTGTTTTTATACGTTGTGGTTTTTCTTGGACTAGTTGATTAAATCCGAGAATATCAATGTAGAGGAGATATCTTTTTTGTGAGTCTTTCAATTTAAGAAACCAACTCCCCTTTAAAGGCCTTCTGCATGAGAGCGTCAAATAAGGTGGAGATATCTTCTGCTGATTGCTTTTGTTTTTCTTTCAGGGTCTCGATCTCGATATCTGGCATTGGAGGACTACACTGTTTAACGGACTGTATATTTACTTTAAATTTTGAGGCATGAATGAAATCTAAAATAATCCTTTTTTTTTCTTCTTTCTGTTTATTTTCGTTTTTTGACACAAAGAAAACCCTTAGGAAATTACTTTTTATTTACCTTGATCCGTAGATATCATTTCTTTGTCATAGCCATTAGTTGTAAGGTACGCATTGTATCGTCCGTAAAATATGTTTTATCTGAAATACTTAAATCAGCAATTTCCTTTAAAATACTTTTAAAATCCCAAAGCTCAATTCTAGCTTTTTTCGCTGCTTTTGGAACATCATCCTTCCATCCCCAGGTAACGATGACTTTAGTATAGTTGCTTCTTTTAAACCCATACTCTTTCAGTTTGTTTAAGACATGTGGATTGTTAAATTTATGGTTAATGAAATATCCGAGAGTTCTTCTTTGCCCAGCCTGCTTGACTCTAGTCTTCAAATCATCGATTGAAAACGGTTTATTAGTTAACAAGGAATAAGATCCCGATATGGAAACACCACTTTCTATATGGTAACGCTTAATCTCTTTTGGATTTGAAGCATCAATTGCGAGTAGGTCTATTTCCTTTTGCCCACCACACTTGATATTTGGCATGGTAAACCAGCCTTTTACATATCTCGCGTAGGCTTCAACAATTTTCTCAGTAGTTTCCATGATCACCTAAAACCTTGGATATTGTTTATTACTTTCATTGCATGCCTAGAAGAGTTTTTAAGTATTTATTTTCATTGGTTCTTCTGAACATATAGATTAAACAGAAATACATGTATGTGAATATCTCTTAACTCATCCTCTTTTGAGGAAAATACGTAGCGCCATTCACCTTCCGCTTGTTGCCCAAGGTCTTTTTTTATGCTCGGATGATTTTCTAAAGTTTCAGGAACCTTTTCCAATAATTCTGAAAACCTAGCGTTACGCTTGTTAAATATAACGATAGCAGCCTTGCAGTCACGCCATGTAAGGTATCCAGCCAATTGGTCTATAGCTTCGGTGAGCTCTTTTGCTCCTCTCCATACTTTACATTCCGCAACAAAAGCAGCTCTATCCTGGTCTTCTATACGAATATCGGTTTTACCAGATAGCCTGAAGGTTTCGCCTGTTGCTCCACCTTGGTAGTGACCATTCAAATGAGCCAAGATTATGTCCCTTAACTCCTCTTCATCATGAACTGCATAGGTTGATGGTGTTGACTCAAAGGTACAACCCACGTGCCTAATTACTGAAAGTATATGCTCGTAATCGTCTACTGCAATACCAGGTTCCGGCTTATAACCACCCTTGGGTATCTTTGGTAAAGGCCTCACCAATTTTCTTCTAACTGATATGGTACGTATTTCAGGAGCCCCTTTTCTCCTCTTCAATGGAATGTTGAGTGTTTTCACTAAGTTATCGTGTGTTTTTAGTTTTTCGCGTCTATTCGAAATTGCTTTTAAAATATTACCTTGAAGAGAATCATTAAAACTATCAACTTGAATTTTTTGACTTTCAAGGTAAAACTTCACATCTCTGAGGGTTTCATCAAGTAGGGTTTTTATTTTTTCTGGTCCCTCATCACTCGGCTGTTCAATAATTATATCTAGATACCCTATCCCTTTAGAGTCAGGGTTGCGAACAATTCCACGAGGAAAGACAGATTGCCATTGGTTCGGTTTTAATTTCCATAGCTTATAATCTCCTGAATAGGGGACTGAAACAATAATTCTAATACCATCTACATACATAGGTCCTCGCTCTCCAAATAGGTTGCGGTCACGGTACTGGCTTACATCAATTTTAATTTCATCTTGCTCCATTGCCTTTTTATCTTCGTGAAGCACAATTGGTTCAACAATCAAAGTGTTGTAAATATGCTCGACAATACCATTATCCTGTGAAGCGATAAATTGCCTTTCTGGTATTGCATCAACTTTTTCTTTAACTTTGGAATCTTGGGACATCAATGCAACATCCAAATCACCACCGTAAAATAACAATTCATTCTCTTGATAAAAAACCATTACTCAATCCTTACCTACCCACCAGGGCAGCTTTTGGCCAGTATGGGAAGCTATATTTCTATATATTTCATCGCGTTTCTTGATTTCGCTCTCAACCAATTCTACGGCCTCTTCATCAGTCAGAACCCTTATTCCTAAAGCTCCCAGCTTTTTTCTATTACCAAGGATTCCACCAGGTTGGCGCTTTGAGCCACCATCGGAAGTAATTAGGATGCAGTTGTATTTTGAAGCATTAAACACAATATCTACATCATTCTTCTGATTTTCAGTTTTGCCCCCATCAGGAAATAGCATGCGTTCAATTTTGTGAAACATATTTCTTTCATCACTTGTAGTTATGGAGCTGATTGAAAATATATGTGCTGTTGCCTTTTTGGATCGCTGCTGGTTTCCTCCTGCCCGAGCTTCAGAATGTGCTGTTTCCGACATATAGATTGTTATTACCTCATCATTTTCCCACTTCTCAAGTTTATTCATATTCTCCAATTTACCACCGGCATTTATCCGGTTTGTGTCAATATGAAATGTCATGCGATCCAAGCATCTCTCAAAAATATCCATATAACATCAACAATAATTGCCTATTTTCATTTTTTATTAAAGGGATGGGCGACGCGAGTGCAAAACATTTTCCTCCTAAATGGAGGGGGTAAAGGCATAGGGAAGTTAGCTTTGCAGAAACTCACCTCATTAGGTATACAAAATTTACGTGTATTCATTCTCATCAGGGTCTGGATACAACCCCCTGTCAAGTTCCAAATAGTCAATTTCTTCAAAATCATTAATTTTAAGGCCGCAATAATTGCATAGCAACTGAGAAACGAATATTCCTACTACCCAGCTATTAGAGCCCTCCACATCAAAATCAGGCTCTATAAATAGTAAAGCTCTATTATTACAAGCAGGGCATGGAATCTCAATTACATCAACATCACTAGTTTTCGATATTGTCATGGCTTCATGATTCTCCTTTTCTATCTTCTGAATAATCTTAGGAGTGGGTTCACTTTTGTCCCAGGTTTGTTTATGGGTGCTTAGTTTAAGCTCCACAGATGATGAAACTGATTTTTGGCATTTTGTAGAAATAATGACTAACCGGGTGGAATCTGTTACGAGGGTGTTAATGTTAACATCAAGTTCCTTAGCAAAATCGTGTATTATTTTAATGAAGTGTTCTAGTAGAAATTTTTTTGCTTCTTTGAGGTTAAGTTCTTTTAAAGGTCGGTGAGCAATAATGTCTCTCATTTTTTTTAGATAAATAAGTTTTCCTGAGTCTAGTTGGGCAGTTTTAGAGATGTTTAATACGCTAGATAAAGCCAATCCAAAAGCAATCATATCGTTGCTACTTGCTGGAGGTTTTTTAAGTAAATTTGAACTTGGCAAAAGTGATTCTTTGTAAAGCTGATAAACGGTATATTTAAAATCCATTTTTTTATATACATATAATGGATTAACGCGGTGTAATATTTCTTTTAGTACTCGTTCAATTCCCAGTGCAAAAAGAAGTATTGCTTCAATAACCTCTTCGTCAGTAACATCTTCTGATATCTTGTTTGAAGTTTGTTGCAATAAAGTTCGTGCATCTTCAAGAAAATCGCTCATTTACTTTGCTATCCTTTGGAATAAATTACAGTCATTCTGGAGCTATAGTCCACATGAATGATTGAATATCTATCATGTCTCTAGGCTTTAATTCTTTAAGTTCAACCCTAAGATAACTGGCCAGCTTTAAAACTCGTTCATATGTTTGCCAGTTCAGTTCTGACTTGTAATGTATTTCAAACCTGCATACCCTGGCAGCATTCTTAGTAATTTCTGGCTTTAAAAATATATATTGATCTGGATAGGCAAGAAATAGAAAGTATGTGGCCGTAGTCCACTTTGCCGCATTTATTTCTCTTAACGCTTCAATAAAACCATTAAACCTATCTTCCATGTTATCTTGACCATATAGCTGCACAAAAAGGGCTTTTGAGAATATTTCCTTACCTTGAGAACTTCCTAAACCATCTTTCAATGCCATTTTTTCGTTTGGGAATATCAGGTTTGTTGCACTGACTACCTTCAAGGCTCGTTTGCTAATTTCATCGTAGTCCTGATTGTTTAAAAATGTATAGAACTCTTTTTCATTAAGAAGTTCTGTAAACAATTCTCCTGCTTTTACCTTGTAGGTTCTTTCTTCATTATTGAATTTATCGCCGTAAAATCCGTTTGGATAATTGCTTAGAAAATATACTATCGACTCAAGGGGCGTTTTATATTTAATGTCCCCATCCTGTATTATTGATATGAGGTTATCAAGCAGTGGATGCTCCGCTTCGGTTCCTTCCACTTTTAACAATGAAACATGCTTCAGAGAAATGGTTTTTTCACCAATGCCTACAAAAAATACAAGAAACTTATCATCCCCCAAATTTTTAAGTACTTCACCAACACCCCATTCAGGCAAGGCTGGATGCTTAACCCTCTCTCCCTTCGCAAAAGACATGTTTGATAACCTCGCTTTAAAAGTCATATTTTCAGAATAGGATTCGTATGTTTCATCTAAAAGGCAAGCATATTTAAATTATCAGCCTCCTTCCATTGACCTTTAACCACTCCTTGGATTCCCTGTAGTCTGGAAGAACCCGCTCAACGGATTTCCAGAACTGCGATGAATGATTATGATATTTAAGGTGGCATAGTTCATGTACTACCACATAATCTACTATGCGACTTGATGCGATGATAACTTTCCAGTTGTAATGGATAACACCTTTGCGACTACAGCTTCCCCAGCGGGATTTTAAAGTCTTCATGCCTACGGATGCAGGTGTTGCTCCTACGATTTTGGAGTACCGTTCTGTCTTCTCTTGGAACTTTTTTGTAGCGTGTGCAAGATACCATTCCGTTACTAAAGCTTCTATTAAGCTAAGAGAATCCACGTTTTCAGGAATCTCCACTGTCAGCCTACCGTTAATCAGCTTAACTGTTTTTGATTTGCCAGACTTTACTTTTAACCTGTAGTTTCTACCCAAGTAAGTGAAAGCTTCACCACTGACGTACTCTTTTGCTCGAACCACAAGCGGTTGCTTCTGTAATAGTAGTTTTCCTTGTATCCATTTACTTTTGCGAGATACGATTTTCTCAATTCGTGGCACAGAGAGCCTTTGAGGAACAATCAAGGATACTTTTCCATCAATAACCCGAATTGAAACAGTTTTGACTCTACTGGTTCTTTGCACATCAGCTTGGAACCCATCTCCATGTAGAACTTCAGCTGGCATACTCATCTTCCAAATTTCACTTTTGCAAGTTCAGTAAATCTGTCCATAACAGCATTCCTAACGCTGTCATCATCAAAAGAACAATCCGATATTCTACGTTTAATATCTCTTTTTACTCTTCTGACCTCATCATGCTTGTTAAAAAAATCAACAATGCCTGTAGCTTCGTCTAACATTTCAACCAAGTCTTTAGTTACTTGAATGACTTCCTCATGCACAGATTCATCGAGTGTTTCGTTTTCATTGCTATTTAATATTTCAGCCTCAAGTATTCCGTAAAAAGCATACTCGGTTCCAGTCAAACCAAGCTCTTCCGCCTTCTCTGTGCGGTTCTTTTCAATACCATCTCTGAATTCAAACAGAAGTTGAGCCAGTTCTTCCCAATGGTCTTTATGCCTATTGATAATATCTTCCAGCTTTTTGCTAAGTTTCTTGTAATACTCCTCGTCTTCCTCAATATTTACAGAGATGTGGTGTCTGATAGCATGTTCAATTTCGGAAGCCTTTGCTCTAGGTGACTTATGCTCACTTACCTTTTCTTTGAAATTTGCCGCCAGCAAATCAATGGGCGGTATCTTTGGGTCAACGCCTGTCGCCCTGATATGCTCATCAATAAGTTTTCGCACCTTCTCTCCAACACCTGCGAGGTCAAGTTGACTGTCTCGGTAAAGGTTCATAGCTCCATGATTTACTTTTCCTAGAAAGTGCAGGTCTGATATAAAGGGTTTTGCGGCAATGTTTGGCATGACAATGTCCATTTGCCTTGCGAATTTCTTGAAATCAATTTCAAACTGCTGTCGTTTTTCAGGGTTCTCAAGAACTAGGATACATGCATCCAAATCTTTGATGTCCACTTTGCTGAAATGTCCCATAACTCGTGTATGCATTGCTTGCAGTCTCGGAATCTCTTCCTTTAAATCCTTTAAAGCGCCCGCCACATCGTCTGACGTAAACATTTTCAATGCTTCAGTCAGGTAATCGCTTAACCCGTAGTAGTCCACTATGAATCCACGGCACTTTCCTTCATAAGTACGGTTGACCCTTGCAATAGCC
>SDBV01008368.1_pt1 | contig 13976 bp, 12 predicted proteins | sample 2277081 | NCBI WGS metagenome assembly SDBV01 (sample SAMN10402039, study PRJNA504765) | marine sediment metagenome | isolation source: marine sediment core GS10_PC15, 223 cmbsf | place: Arctic Ocean: Southern Knipovich Ridge | collected 2010 | reverse complement strand
AGGGGGCATTGTCGTTCGCCTGGTGCGCGAAGTAGTCCATCGTCCGTTGTCAGTGGTCCGTTGTTCGTCAGAGAGATTGCCACCCTTCGATCCGCCAGCGGGCGGACTCCCCCGCCCATGGCGGGATAAACATCGAGTATCCAGGCTATTTCAATAGCACCATCTTGATCCCGGCGACAAAATCACCTGCCACCCCCGCCGTTGGCGTGGCATGCAGCCGGGCGATGTAGACCCCGCTGGGCAGCGGGCGGCCCGATCTATCCCGGCCGTCCCACACTACAGAATGGTAGGCTGCCGGCTGGTGCTCGTTCACCAGCACCCGCACCTCCCGGCCCAGCAGATCGTAGACCTTCAGGGTGGCCCGCACGTCATCCTTCAGGGCGTACTTGATGGTGGCGTAGGGATTGAAGGGATTGGGGTAGGCGGGGGAGAGGGCGTATTCGGTGGGGATCAGGTCTTCCTGGGATTGTACCTCTTCCACCTCCGCTTCGACTTCGGCCACGGTGGCAATTGCGGTAGGCAAGCTAGGCGCGGAGCCACCTAGTCCCTCATCGATATAGGCGTGGAATTTGCTGCCCTCCTTGGCATGGAAACCAGGTGACAGGGTTATCTTGCTGCCGGCGGCAAACGTGACATCGCCGTTAGTCTCAACGGTGAAACTAGGTCCGGCTGTGATGGAGTTGGTGGCTTCATAAGTAACGGTTTCGCCAGAAGTAAGTATTTCATTTATTAGAACCAAGTCTGTAACAATTAATTTAAACGGGGAAGTATATGTAAGCATATTACCTGATCGGTCATCCGACCAAACAGGATATACACGCCCAAAATTTATATCAATCCCAATATAGTCACCCGCGTAGTTACAGCAGAAACCTGTTATCCCGTCTCCTGCCCATGTTGAGTCACTTACTTTGAAGTCCTGCCAAGTGGATCCACTATCATACGAAACAGCAACAAAAGTTTCCGCGCTATCGTTATCAGCAAAGTTGCGGGAGTCATAAAATGTACAGACCAAGGTACGTGTCACAGGGTCAATAGCAATCCACGGGAACCATTGATCCTTCCCATTATTTTGGATATCCTGATTGACACGTACAGGAGAACCCCAGGTATTTCCGCCATCTGTAGATTTAATCATATAGATATCAGGGTCTCCAGTATTAATACCTGGTACCCCGCGATTGGTCCATTCAATATAAATTTCTCCGTTTTGGTGATTAACTGTCATAGAAGGAAAGCTATTTGTTCTCATAGTCTTACCTCCTCCAAGTTCTGGTGCCGGGAAAACAGGAGGCTGATTACGAATACCCCTAATATTACTAATAATGCGGTTTGCAGGTTGCCAGTTAACACCTCCGGAGGACTTTGCAAATCCAATTGACGTTTCAAAATGGGAACTATCTGTCCACTCATCATAAATAGCCCATGCTACATATACCTCTCCATTAGGACCACTTTGAATATTCACGCCTTGGTTATGACTGCCCGCATTCACTGCGGTACTTATTACCGTATCAGCACTCCACGTGAGACCACCATCTGTTGATCTGGAAATTTCAATTTGTCGATTATTTGGCGACCCGTTCTCAAATCTTGTCCATGCACTATACAAATTACCCTTATAATCACTTACTGAACTATTGTCAACCCACAAATGATTCTTATCCAAAATATCCGGCCAAGTAAGTCCCGGTGCGGCTTGTACATGATGCCAGGTTTGGCCAGAATCGGAAGACCAAGCAACTCCTTGGCCCCGATTGCCGGCGATGTAGCCTACATAAAGACACCCGTCACGGTCAATCGCTGTGGCGGGATCTCCCCTATTAGTCCCTCCAGCACCTTGCACACTGCCAGCCCATGTCTGCCCGGTATCAGTCGAGGTAAAAGCATCTGCTCCATAGATAGTAGTAACTGGCCAATTACTTGAGTTATTGGAGTTTAAAGCGATATGCGGAGTAGTTGGATGGATAAATACTGAATTCTCAGATTGAGTCGTATTGTTCGTATCAATAATTGCATTATCAGAGGAAGCTGTGGGTAAAACGGTCTTACCTCCCGCCCTGTTTAAAGCGTTAACGGAGTCTTCATCGGCTGGACTGCCTGTTACATCTATCAGGCCGAGTTTAGCCATCTCTTGCCAATGGGCTATGCTCAATATTCTTGTGTCTATTTCATGATTTTGATTTTTCTTCTTCGGTAATGACGATTCTTCTTTTTTGTTATTATCAAGCTGAGAATAGGCAAACTCGTTTATGAACAAAATACAAATAGCTAGCAAAAAAATAATACCAAATAGCTTATGAGACATCATATCCTCCTTTAAAAGTTAAAATATCGTATAGTGATCAATAAAATCTATCATTGTATTTTCTTGAAACTAACCAAATCAAACAGAATAGCTGAAACAGAAACTTCGGCCATACCCGCGGATAGTTTGATGTTCAACGTATCAGTAAGGTCGATAGTGAGAGTATCGTTAAAAGACACCACACTCCATTCATTGAAATCATTAAAAAGACCACTTTTCTTGTGAATGACTTTACCTTCTCGAATCTGAACAAGCGAAATATAGCCATTCCAGGGGGGATTAACCGTTTTCATCCAAGCGCTTAATTCAAAGATACCGCGTTCATTTATTCCAGTAATAATTGTTTCGATAAAACCCTCTTGTGGAACCCACCCAGGTTCTAACCGTATTGACCAATGTCCCCCTTCTGGAGGAGCATCTTCTTTAAAGATATTATAATAAGCTAAATCAATTGGAGAAGTCCAACCATCAAGACTCGGCTGGCTATCAATTTCAAAACTTGGATTGGTAATCAGATTGTCTGGTTCGATGTCGTTGGGCTCCTCACACTGCAGTGCAAAGGCCAGCAACATCAGCATGAGTGGAAGCAACGGAAGCAACCAGACCGCCCTATTGGATTTGATGCGCATAATTCCCCCTTATTTCTTATAGTTTTTTCTGTATTCCCTCATTTCTCCAGCTCCGCCACTCGGGCCTTCAGGGCCTGGTTCTCCTTATCCATCTCGATCATGTACAGCGTCAGTTCCTCGATCTTCTGTAGCAGCAAGGCCTGCATGTCGCCCAGGGCAACGCCGTTTTCGGAAACTTCCTCGGCTGAGGGAATGTCCGGCAGATGCTTATGGGTTTGAATGAAGATTTCCACTTCATTAAGAGGCTTCAATTCGTAATCATCTTCAAAAACAAAATCCGACCAGCCGGTTTCAACGACGACGTCCTTGGCTCTTATTTTGCCATTGACGGCCAGCTTATAGCTGCCTGGATTCGTCGTCCCGATGCCCACGTTGCCGCCGGATGATGCTAGTAAAATATTGCCATAATCAGAAGCGCCGGAAGGTGTGCCGCCCTTAATATATACCGCACCTCCAGATCCGAATCCCTCACCTCCTGCGCCCCCGCTAATCTCTATATCACCACCTGTACCACTAGGCCCGCCACCTATTGGTCCACCTTGTCCACCAGTAATTATTATCTTGCCACCAGCCGAGCCTGCTCCACCAACTCCACCAACAAGATGAGCACCAGTCGGTGCAGGAGTTTTTGCACCGCCGTTATCGCCAACTACATGCAATTTAGCTGTCGGGTTCGTCGCTCCGATGCCCACGTTGCCCTGAACCAGTAGACCATTCGATGGTGCCGTATTAGTACCAGAATAAGACGCTCCAATAACAGCAGAGCCTTCTACATCGAGCTTATTCTTAGGGCTGGTCGTCCCGATACCCACGTTGCCAGAGCTAAGGATGGTCATTCTCATTGTAGGGGTGATCACAGTCTGCGATCCACCCACATCTTGAGGATCAGCATAGAAGTTCATTTCTCCATTTATGAATCTAATAATATTAGAGCCCGCCCAGTTTCCTTGAGTCCAGTCAGTCCCATCATAATCAAGGTTGTGAGTGAGATAGAAAAACCTATTACCACCATAGGCGTGATTTATAAACCTAAATCCTCTGTCATGTGGGGCCTGGCCTGCAATCAATTGAACGTGAGCCGTATAATTCGCAGGAGAAGATACTATTTCTATCCCGTTTACGGTTGGGCTTATGCCCGCTATTTTCAACTTATTATTCCCAGGACTCGCTGTCCCGATGCCCACCTTGCCGCCATTGTAGTAGATATCGCTGCCGTTGTATAGCCACGGTTGGGCTTGGACGGAAGTGCAGAGCATCATCATAAGGCCGATGACAGCTTTTAGTGACTGTTTATTTCCCGGTCTAGACATGTGGCAATCCTCCCTGGCTAATTGAAGACGTTTCTTCCATTCAAATATACAAAATCTACGGCGATTTGTCAAGCCGGTGGCGCTATATCTCCTGAGCATTATCCGCCTGAACCCCCGGATCGCCGATAATTATTGCCCGGCGGGTGGAAAAGCGGTCATCAGGGGTTTTATCTAACCCCCGGCGTGATTTCCTGATTAGGAGCTGTCGAGCGTGGCTAGGTGGCGGCTGGTTCCCGGGCCGGACGTCCCCAGGGAGGCAGGAGTTTCAGCAGCACCGCCAGAACCAGGAAAGGCAGCACCAGCAGTACCAGGGCCATGAGCAGGCCTTCCACTCCCATGATATCCAGCTTTAGGGAGGTAAGCCCCCGGAAACTTTTAGAGAACATCTGGCCCCCCAACACCACGTTCCAACGGGTGGAGAAGATGCCCACCTGGATCAGGATGGCGGACAGGAAATAGAGCAGCTTACGCAGTTCGGCGTTGAACCAATAGAGCTTGACTATGATCAGGATCCCCAAAGGCAGGATCATGCCCAACAGGATCTGCATCACCACCAAACTGATGAAAAGCTTACTCATTACCATAGCTGTTAGTATGTTGATCGATTCCTCGCTTTCATACAGCCGGTGCATGAAGTCCAGCACCTCTAAGGAAAAGTCTACAACGGTGGCATATAGCAGGAAGGAGGCCACTTTATCAAGACATTTCATGTCGATCTGCTCGCCGCGGGTAGGGGTAATGATCATGTAAAGCAGCAGAATCAGGGCGATGCCAGACACGATGGCCGAGAAAAGGAAGACAATCGGGATCAGCACGCTGCTCCACCAGGGATTGGCCTTGACCGAGCCGAAGATGAACCCCACGTAGCCGTGGAGGATGAAGGCTGAAGGTATACCGATTATTGTGATGAACTTCACCGCCTTCTTATCAAAGATCCGGGCCTTGTCGCTGGTGTCCTGTGAGAAAAACGAGAGCAGCCTATACAACCAGTTCAGGGGGAACCGCTCGCTGCGGCCCCAGAGCACCATGTCCCGGCGGTAATCGAACCAAATTTCCATCAGGAGCACCAACATCAAGTACCAGGCGTAGACGAAACCGAACATGGCCATGGCGGAGCTCAAGTTGGGGGTCAGGAATATTTCGTAGGAGCGCAGTGGGTGTCCTAAATGCAGCAGCAGCGGCAGGGGGGCAATCAGCAGGAACGCCAGGGCCGTCAACAGTGACAGGCGGTAGGTAGGCTGCAATTCCGTCACATTGAACACCTTCACCAGCGAGGCCAGGATGAAAGCCCCGGCCACCAGGCCGGTGAGATAGGGGTAAACCACGATCAGGAGCTTCCAGTGCACGTGGATCTCATTGGGATAGATGTAGCCGGTCACCAGGGGTACCAGTTCGGATAGGCTTTGGGCTGTTTCCATGATCAACGCACCTCCCCGTCAAGGTGGGTATAGAACACTTTCGGTTTCGTATTGAGGGCTGGTTTCAGCACGTGTGTGTTGTTCATGCGCTTGAGGCGCACCAGGGGGCTGGCCCCGCTCTCGAGGTCACCGAAGATCCGGGCCTGGGTGGGGCAGATCTCGACACAGGCCGGCAGCAGCCCCCGCTGGATACGGTGATAGCATAGGGTGCATTTGTCGGCGGTGTGGGTTTCCGGGTGCATGTAGCGTGCGCCGTAGGGGCAGGCCTGGATGCAGTAGCTGCATCCGATACAGCGCTCGCCGTCCACCAGGACGATACCCTCCTCGGTCTGAAACGTGGCCCCTACCGGGCAGACCTGGGCGCAGGGCGGATTGTCGCAGTGGTTGCACAGTTTGGGTACGAAGAAGCTGCGCAGGATATCCTTTTCCTTGATCCCCTCCGCGATCTCTCCAGCGCCACCTTCAAAGCTCTGTACGATGACCGAATCGTCCTTCCGGATCATATACCGCTCCACCCAGGTGCGGAAGTAATATGGCTCCGGGGGTACATCGTTCTCCACCTTGCAAGCCCGTACGCAGCTGCCGCAGCCGATGCACTTATCGATCTGAATCCCCATAGCAAAGCGCTTGTGTAGGACGCTTTCTTCCGCGTCGACTGCTCCGGAAAGGGTATATCCTCCTCCAAGTGCACCGCCGGTCAGGAACAGCAGGCCTTTGCCCAGCAGATCCAGGAACTTTCCGCGTCTCATTATTTCACCTCCGGCATATGGGGATAATGGCACTGCCAGCACAGATATTTTTCGCCGTGGGTCAGCAGGTCGACTTTCGGGGTCCCGCGTACATTGGAGTCCGTGCCGTGGCACTGAGCGCAGAATTCACGGCGGCTGGGCTTGGCCGACCTCACTCTATGGGGCTGCAGCTTATGCATTTCCGGAGTCATATGGCAGACAGAGCATTCCAGCAGCACGTGGGGCGAGACAGCTTTCATCCGGGCGATCTGGCCGTGGCAGGCGGTGCACTCTGCAGGTGTCGTCGGCGGTACCGGGTCATGGGGATCGTGACACACGATACATGGCTTGAGGGGATTGTGAGCCACCGGGTTGATCTGCGGGAAGCCCGAGGGCCGCGAGAGATTGTAGGTGTGGCACTGGGGACAAAACTTGCGTTCCCGGGGGGCCGGCGGCTGGTATTCATCAGGATCTTCGGTATGGGCCGCCGCCGCTCCATGGCAGCCCTCGCAGGAAAGATTGCGGTGATAGCCTGCCTTCTTCAGATCGTAGATATCATCGTGGCACTCGGCACAAGGGCTGGAACCCACGAACCTGATCTCATGAGCAAGTTCCCGCTCGATGGCAGAAGTCCGCTGGGAACCCACCTCTTTCAGAGCCGACGGGATAACGAACGCCCGAATGAGAAGCACCGCCCCGAAGAAAAGCCCGAAAACCACTACCAGCCTGATAAGGGGATCGGGGATTTTGCGTAGTATATTATTCATGGAGGCCGTCTTCACTTATCCCGGTGCCATCAAGAGCCCGCTCCGTCAGCCCCAGTCGTATCCCGGGCGCAATGGCCCAGATCGCCGGGCATAGTGTACTGGCCCACGTAATTGTAGTATGGAAGCTAATAATTACCCCCCCCCCGTGGTGTTGGCAAACCGGCTTGCTCCACAGATCCGCTGGTCCATCGAAAGAATCGTGTTGGATCCTGGAACGGGCTGAAATTAACCCTGCATGTCCAGTTTAAGGCAATAGTTATTGCTGCGAAGGGAAGGATCGGGTGCAGAAAGGTTACATCAGGGGCGGCAAGGGCCTTGTTCGCGAACTGGAAAACCCGTAAACTAGAATAATAATTGTTGACCTCAATAACCACATTAGTGGGGTTCGAGGATTACTGTCGGTCAGTGAGGTGCTCTGTGAGGCTGGGAACCTCGCCCGATCGGGGAATAATACCAGGGAGGTTGAGATGGTCCGGATAGTTGCTGCATGTTTGGTTTTGGCCTGCTCCGTACTGCTGGCCGGAGACACCGCAGAGTATGTAGGTGTTAAGAGTTGCAAGATGTGCCATAAGAGCGATGAGAAGGGCAACCAGTTTGGCATCTGGAGTGAAACCAAGCATGCCACCGCTTTAGAATCCCTCAAGGGCGACAAAGCCCTGAAGATTGCCGAGGAGAAAGGGCTGGAAGCGCCGCCTTCCGAGTCGGTAGAGTGCCTGTCCTGCCATACCACCGGCCACGGCCAGGGTGGCTATGAAGTGCTGAGCGCCGAGTTCATCGCCGACGAGGCCAACCAAAAAGCAGTGAAGAAAAACGATGCCCTGGCCAGTGTAAGCTGCGAGTCATGTCACGGGCCTGGCAAGGACTATAAAAAGAAAAGTACCATGACAGGCATTTTCGACGGCAGTATCGCGGCCGACTCAGTGGGCCTGATTAAGCCGAACAAAGACACCTGTCTGGGTTGTCATAACGAGAACAGCCCCACCTTCAGTGGCTTCGACTTCGAGGCCCTGTCAGCCAAAATAGCCCACCCTTATCCTGAAGGGATGAGGGAGTAGCCCCCGGGTAGCCTCGCCAGCGATAGATAAGCCCCGGCCACTCCCCGAACTGAGCACTACAAGCGGCTGGTGGCTCCACCCACCGGCCGCCGGCAACCAAACTATGCTGTGATTATGAAGGAAAATCGTAACCGGCTGGTAATTATTGCGGCAGTCGGGCTGCTGCTACCACTTAGTTTTTGGGGGGTTGTGGAATTCACCTCGCGACCCAAGTTTTGCAATTCTTGCCATTATATGGAACCGTTTTATGAGAGTTGGGCAGCCTCGGCCCATGGGGATGTAACCTGCACCAAATGCCATTTCGAACCAGGCCTCACCGGGAAGCTCAAAGGCAAGCTCAACGGGCTTTACCAGCTTACCAAATACGTTTCGCTGGCCTATAAAAAGTCCAAGCCCTGGGCGGAAATATCGGATAAGTCCTGCCTGCGGAAGGAGTGCCACCAGGCCCAAAAACTGGTGGGTCCGATCCAGTTCAAGAACGTCAAGTTCGATCACAGCCACCACCTGGGTGAGCTGCGCCGGGGGAAGCAGCTGCGCTGTACCAGCTGCCATTCCCAGATGGTCCAGGGCCAGCATATCAAGGTGACCGAAGCCACCTGCTTTATCTGCCACATGAAGGATCGCTCAACGAACAGCCACATGGTCAACTGCAACACTTGTCACACCGATGAGATTTTCATCGAGCGGGGCAGCGAGTTGCGCTACAACCACACCACCGTGATCAAGACCGGTAAGGATTGCCAGTCGTGTCATGTTAACACCATCGAGGGTAACGCCCCGGTGCCCCTTAACCAGTGTATCAATTGCCACTGGCAGACCACCTTTTTCGAGCGTTACGACGATCCCGAGTTCCTCCACGAATACCATGTGGCCAATAATAAAATCGAGTGCGTGGCCTGTCATACACCGATTCAGCACACGATCCGGCGGGAACACCGGCTGACAGGGGAGGACTGCCGGTCGTGCCACCTGGAGATGCACACCGAGCAGGCCCGGATGTTCGCCGGGGAGGTGAGCGGCCTGCCCCACACACCAAATCCCATGTTTGAAGCGGGTCTATCGTGCCAGAGTTGCCATATTTTCCACCTGGAGAGCCTGGGGCTGGGTGAAACCATGGTCTCCAGCCCGGAGGCTTGCGATCAGTGCCACGGTCAGGGCTACGGCCACCTGCTGCAAAATTGGGAACGGCGCCTGGAGGAAATGGAGTCAGAGGTAGGCAGCTACCTTGAAGAAACCCGCGCTACCCTGGATGGTAAGGGTAAACTCAGCCCGCCGCTGGAGCTCTACCTGAGCCTGGCCGCCAAGAATCTCCTGCTCGTTACGACGGCCAATGGCATCCATAATATCAAACTGAGTGATATCCTGCTGGAGCAGGCCCACGACCTGATCTCCCAGGCACTGCAGAATACGGGAGAAGAGACCTCTCTGCGGCCTTATGTTTCGAGTGGCCAGCTGGTCCCATCAGATTGTGCCAACTGTCACTTCGGCATCGAAGAGACGGTCGTTGACGTTTATGGCCTGAAATTCCAACACAATTCGCACCTTACCAATGGGGTAACCTGTACTAAATGCCATTCGAATCTGCAAGTGCATGGGGAGTTGTTGCTCAGCCGGGAAGAGTGCCTTAACTGCCATCACAGCCGCGAAGAGCTGGCCTGCTCATCCTGCCACCTGGAGCAGAGTCAGTTATTGCAGGGGCAAACACCGTTTTTTTCCGGTGAGCCGGATCTTATGTGGGGGGAAGACGTCAGTTGCCAGGACTGCCATCTGGTCGAGTCCGGCCTGGTGCGCCGGAGCGCCGAGCTATGCGCTGACTGCCATGACGAAGACTATCCCGCCCTGGTACTAAAATGGCGGGCAGAGATCACCACGCTGATCAGGACCTGGCCGGCCGAACGGGACCGGGACGTGGTGGAGTGGTTGACTCAGGAGAGCAGTCTGGGTGGGCATAATGCCCAAGCGGTGATTGACTATCTACAGAGCCAGGCGCAAATTCCACCTCGGCCTTAATGTTTCGCAATAGCTGGAGTTTAAAGTGAACGAGAACCAAAGCGATCTAATCGACCTGGCGAGCGAAGCCAATCTTTCGCGGAGGTCACTGCTCAGGCGCTTACTGGGTGTGGGCATCCTGGGATGGCTGGGTACCATTTTCTACCCGATAGCCAAATACCTGGTCCCACCACCGGTGGGAGAGCCCACGGTAACCTCCATGAAGATAGGCCCCACGGATGAAGAATGGCCCGAACCGTTCAAGATCATCCAGTTTGGTCGCAAACCGGTGATCGTATTGAAAGACCAACAAGGCAATTACCGGGCGCTTTCGGCACTCTGTACCCATTTGGCATGCATCGTGCAATACCGGTGGGAGGGCAATTACATCTGGTGTGCCTGTCACAACGGCAGGTTCGACCTGGCGGGGAAAGTGATCTCAGGGCCTCCGCCGGCATCATTGGAAACCTATGATGTAAATATCACCGACAGCGGCGAGATCTGGGTCTCGCAAAGGCAGGTATAGACAATGAAAAAAATTGTCCCGTGGCTTAAAGAACGTTACGATGTAGAACCGATTCTGGACTTCATGCGGAAGAAAAAGGTCCCCATGGGGCCGGGGTGGTACTGGTCCTATATGGGTGGTGTGGCCTTATTCCTTTTCGTGGTGCAAGTGGGCACCGGTATTCTGCTGCTGATGTACTACCGCCCGGGGGCCAACGATTCCTTCGAGTCAGTGCAGTTCATCGTCTCCCGGGTCCAATTCGGCTGGTTGATCCGGTCGCTGCACAGCTGGGCGGCCAACTTCATGATGCTGGCCGTGTTCCTGCATATGTTCTCGGTATTTTTCCAGCGGGCCTACGCCAAGCCCAGGGAGTTGACCTGGGCCAGCGGTGTCATGCTGCTGGGGCTGAGTATGTTCTTCGGTTTTAGCGGCTATCTGCTGCCCTGGAACGAATTGGCCTTCTTTGCCACCAAGGTGGGGACCGAAATGGTGGGAGCAATACCGGTAATCGGCCATTTCATGATGGTGTTGTTGCGTGGCGGCGACGAAGTCACCGGCGCCACCCTGCCGCGCTTCTTCGGTATCCATGTGGCCATCCTCCCGTTGGTGTTTATCGTCTTCCTTTCACTGCATCTGGCCTTCATTCAGTTGCAGGGGATGCATGAATCGCGTTCCTTCAAGAACCTGCCCGACGAGAAGAAGCGCTTCATGCCCTTTTTCCCGCATTTCATTCTACGGGACATGATCCTGTGGCTGCTGGTGCTGAACGTAGTAGCGGCCTTCGCGGTGTTTTATCCCTGGGAGCTGGGGACCAAGGCGGAGTTGTTTGCCCCGGCTCCGGCCGCCATCCGGCCGGAGTGGTTCTTTGTGTTCATGTTCCAGACCTTGAAATTCATTCCCTCCCATATTTTGTTTATCGAAGGGGAGGTACTGGGCATCCTGGGCTTCTTAACGGCGTTCGTGGTATGGCTGTTGGTCCCCTTTATCGATCAGAGCAGCGATGATAAACGCTACCGGCTGATCAAGCGCATTGGAATAGCGATTATAGTATATATGACCATTATGACCTTATGGGGGTATTTGTGATGAACAGGTTTATGGTGCCGGTCTTGGTGGCGGCCTGCCTATTGGGGACCGTCCGGGGCCAGGAAGAGGAAGAAGAAATAGGTTGCGTCGGCTGCCACTTAGAGCAGGATGCGCCCTACTCCATGCCGGCCGAGACAGTGCCTTTGGACGTCCACGGACAGGCCGGTTTCACCTGTGTCGATTGTCACGGGGGAGATCCAAACGCTTGGGATTATGACGAGGCCAAGGAGCCGGCTAAAGGCTTCATTGGTATTCCCACGGGCCGGCGAGTGGTTGAGCTTTGTGGCCGGTGCCACAGCAGCCCGGAGTTCATGCGGCAGTACAATCCCAATTTGCCAACCGATCAGGTGGCCAAGTACTGGACCAGTGGTCACGGCCAGAGCCTGCGGGCCGGCAACCCCGATGTGGCCCAATGCGCTTCGTGCCACAACCCACATTCCATCAAGCGAGTCGCCGATCCCGGCTCGAGTGTCTATCACGGTAACGTAGCTCAGACATGTGGCCAATGTCATGCCAATGAGGAGCTGATCAGCCAATACGGCCTGTCCAGTGATATTGTGGAGCAATACCAGAGCAGCGTGCACGGGGTGGCGCTACATGTCCGGGGCGATGTGGCCGCCCCCACCTGCAACGACTGCCACGGCAACCACGGCGCTGCTCCCCCCCAGGTGGGGTCGATCCAGGAGGTGTGTGGTACCTGCCACGTGAACAATCAGATGCTATTCAGCCGGTCCAAAATGCGCACTGTATTCATTACGGAAGGCTATCATGGCTGTGAAACCTGCCACACCGCCCATGATATTCAAAAACCCAGCGAAGAGATGGTGGGGTTGCAGGAAGGCACCGTCTGTTCCCAGTGCCACGAAGACTCGCCGAACGATGCCGGCGGGTTGCACGCCCGCTACATCCGTAGCGCCTTGGAAGCCCTCAAGGACAGTCTGCGCCGGGCCGAAGAAGGTATTGCCGTAGCGGAAAACCGCGGACTGGACGTGGAGGATCTGCTGCTGGACATGCAGACTGCCCGGACCGTCCTGATACGGTCACGCACCATGGTGCACACTTTCGACGCCACCCGGGTAACCGAGGAGAGTCGAGCAGGTGTTTCACTGGCATCAAAGATAATCCGGGAGGTGGAGCGGCTGATGCAGGAGCTGCGCAACCGAAAGATATGGCTGGGAATTGCCACCTTGTTTATGGTGTTCACGGCCACTGTGCTGCACTTTTACGTGAAAACCTTGGATTGAGGGAGTCAAGTATGAAAGGGGCGTGTGCAGCAGTTCAACTTAGAGATATATTTATATGATATTGGCACAATCGGGGATAACATATTTGCCGAAATCAAAGGACCGGGACGAATTTACCGATGTTCCCGGTTTGGGAGTAGTGAATGGATTGCGGACCGGCAGTTGTAAGTTGCACGGCGTTATAGCCAGATAAGGAGAGCAAGCCATTTCCAACAAGATGCATTACCTCCATTACCAGCTTGAACTGGACAAATATGATATTGTCCAGATCACGCTGAGTACCCAGGCTTTCCTGCGGATGATGAACGATAAGGATTACGATAACTACCGGTTTGGAGAGGAGTATAAGTTCCACGGGGGAGTCGCTACTACTTCCCCGGCAAACCTGCAGCCCCCGTCAGCGGGTCGTTGGCACCTGGTTATCGATCTGAGCGGTAAGGAAGGTGACCTGAAGGCCACCGTGAACATCCTGAAAGACCGGGCGCCAAAGCCAAAGCCAAAGAAATAGGAAATAAGCCCAGCTCGGCCCCAGACCTCTACTTCTCCGGCTCTTTGTCCCTATAGCGGTTCCAGATTTCATCCATTTCTTCCAGGCTGACATCCGCGGGGGTCTTTCCCCGGCGCCGGAGCTCCTCCTCGATTTTATGGAAGCGATACTCGAACTTGGCGATGGTGCGGCGGAGGGCACCTTCTGAACTGACGCCCAAAAACCGGCCCAGGTTTACCAGGCTGAACAGGACATCGCCCAGCTCCTGCTCTACGGCCTCGCTGTTGGATTCTCGCTGGGCTTGGGACAGTTCCCGCAGCTCTTCATGGACTTTCTCCCAGACCGGTTCGATCCGCTCCCAATCGAAGCCCACGTAGGCGGCCTTTTCCTGGATGCGCCGGGCGCGGGTCAGGGCCGGCAGTTGGCGCGGCACCCCCTCCAGAACCGATA
>SDBV01008367.1_pt1 | contig 13977 bp, 10 predicted proteins | sample 2277081 | NCBI WGS metagenome assembly SDBV01 (sample SAMN10402039, study PRJNA504765) | marine sediment metagenome | isolation source: marine sediment core GS10_PC15, 223 cmbsf | place: Arctic Ocean: Southern Knipovich Ridge | collected 2010 | reverse complement strand
TTTATCATCGCAGCGCGGGCATCCCGAAACCAAAACAGAGGCACCGGTTTCAACGGCTTCATCGATTCGCAGTCCGGTCACTTGGTCCGCCACATCGGGGCGATGCAGAGGCAGCATCCCTCCCGCCCCGCAGCAATTGGCGAGTTTTTTGTTGGAGGCCATCTCTTTTAACGGGTTTTTCAGGATTTTCGACAGTATCAGCCGCGGTGAATCAATGTCTTCAAAGAAGCGCGCCAGAACACAGGGATCGTGATAGGTGACGGTGTCTGATATTCTGCCGGCCACCGGTATTTGATTGTTCTTGAACCAGCCGGCCATCAGTGCGTTGATATGTTGCACTTTTATTCCCTTTAGGTCACCGCCGAATCGGCCGGTTCTTCCCATCAGCATGCGATAACCGTCGGCATCCAGAACAACCACTTTTGAAACACGACAATCTCTGATTTTTTTTGCCATTGTTTTGGATAACTGCTTTGCACCTTCAAAATCGCCGAGCTGGTAGAGCGCCCAGCCGCTGGATGGTTCGTCGGGAAGCACTTTAAACGGCATGCCGGCCTGGTTAAACAGCTTGCCGGCGCTAATCAGGGTGGACTGCTCAGAATTGAGAACCGCACTGCCGCAAAACAGCAGCGTATCGGAATTAACATCCGTCGCCACACCGGCATCAGACAATATTTTTTCCGGATTTTCTCCCTTGACCGGGTTCTTTTTGACGCGGTTTGCAAATGCCGTCACTTCTTCCGGAGCCAGACCTTTTCCAAATAGTCGGGCTCGTGTATCAATCACGAGTTCTTCGTGATCGTAATTTCCCACACACCAATGCTGCAGGAGGCGGTCGTTGAGAGTGGTGTACATAATATCGGCCACTTCCGCATCATATTCGAGCAATCCGCTGTCCAATGCAAATATGATGGTGCCCCGGCCCCGTGGTGTATAGGATTCCCTGCTCACCACCCGGGCCACCCGGTCGGCACAATGGCACATCATACAAAACCGGCAGGCCCAAATCGTTTCAGCTCTTTCCTTTTGACTCAGAAACATTTCTGTTGCCTTTCATTTCAGATAATCAATTGTTTGGCTTATTTTCGTCTTATGAAACCCAGTTTACCGGGATTCATCATTCCCGATGGATCCAGTGCATCCTTAATGTCCTGCATCATCGGCCAAGCCGTCCCGTACAGTTCATTCATCAACCATCCGAGCTTAAAACCGATGCCGTGATGATCGTTTAAAACGCCGCCGTGTTCCAATGAAGCCCGCGCCGCTTTACCCCAAATCTGCGTATGCAGTTGCAAGGCCTCTTCCGGGTCCTGGGGGGGCTTGGTAATTAAAAACCGGTCATAAATCATTACACCCCACGGAAACCAGTGTGAAAAATGGGCCATGTAGTCCGCTCCCCATTCCTTGAAATCCTGGGTAATGACTTTCTGCTTGGCTTTAAAGATATTGTAAATCTTATCGTAAGTGGCCGTTGTTTCAATCGTCCCGAACATTTCCGGCAGCATCAGGCTATGGGGCGGAAAATAGAAATCGTATCGGTGCTTCCACCAGTGCTCGCCGGGTTCGGAACCCAACTCTTTGCCGTTCAATTCCGTACAGATCTCGCGAATAATTTGCATTTCAAGATCCACAAACCGCGGATCGCCATCCGACCCCACCACCATAAAGGCGCCCTTCACGTCCAGGTCAAGCACCCGCTTTACAACCCGTTCGCTGGAGCTTGAATCATAGAGCCGAATCACACAGGGATGCAGACGTTGGGTCATGATGCGCCGTCCGGCCTCGAGCCCCTGACGAACATCCTCAAAAATAAAAGAATTGAATTTTCGGACCTCGGGTATGGGATCCAGGCGCATGGTCACTTCGGTAATCGTTCCAAGCGTTCCTTCGGAACCGACAAACAATTGTACAAATCCCGGCCCGCAGGCATGATTGGGCACCGGTAAACTCCGAATGATTTCACCGGATGCCAGAACCACCTCCATGCTCAATACCATATCCTCGGCTTTGCCATACTTGGTCGACAGAGTGCCGGATCCACGCGCCGCAACATATCCGCCCAGGGTCGCGCCGTAGCCGGAAGCCGGATAATGGGCCAGGGTGAGTCCCTTTTTGTTCACAGCCTCTTCCAGGTGTTGACCGTTTATGCCGGGTTGGGCCGTAACAGTAAGAGATTCTTCATCAATCTTTAGAATCTGATCCATCTTTTTCATGTCGATGACGATACCGCCATAGAGCGGAACGACTCCACCTTGACTGCCGGTTCCGCCGCCGTAGGGAATCACGGGTATTCCGTGCCGCCTGGCCAGTTTGTGGATGCGAGATACTTCTTTTGAAGACTCCGGAAATACGATAAAATCCGGCTTTTGCAGTGTTTGATTCCGATCCATCCAGATCTGAGGCACCAGATAAAAATCCAGGCTGTACACCAGGCGTTCGGCTTCACGCACACTGACATCTTCATACCCAACGATATCATGCAATTCATTTTTTATGATACTAAATAAGAGATTCTCGGTCATGCTTAAACCTTTCTATATCTTCTTAAACCCGATCTTTCCATTCTCGGTTCGTGACATTAATGCTTACTTTTTCAAACTCTGCCAGTGCCCGGGCCAGATGTGCCGAGAAACGTTTTAAAGCCTCTTCGCCCTTTTCTTTGGTTCCCCGCAGCGGATTGCCGATCAGCCCGGTATCGGAAAATTCACGGTGTTCCATTGGAAATACAAAATAATTCCAGCCTTCAAATTCAACACTCGGCGTACCGTCCTTTTTTAGAAATGATTTGGGCAGGTAGGGGGGGGTTTTGGTCCTTTCGCTTTTCACCGCCCGTTCCATGCGGGCCAGTTTTTCATCATGCGCCAGCACCTGGGCGGTCTCCAGTTCCCCGGCGTGCCAGCCCGGGGTTTCTTCCGGGGGCCCTTCCAAAATATCTTCAATCATACCAAAATAGTTTTCGGCATACGGTTTATAGACGCAAACCATGGCGTTGGTTTCATATTTTATCTTTCTCAACAAGGGATCGATGATTTTCATATTCGACGCATGCCCGTTTACGAATATGATTTTGTTGAAACCGTGGTGGATGAGGGATCGGGCAACATCATAGTACAGGTTCCTGAACGTTTCGGCCCTGACTGTAATGGTACCCAGCCCCAGCCCCGGAGGTCCCATATGATGGGGGCTGTAACCGATCCAGGATTCAGGAGTATAGAGAACCTCGGCTTCCTGAGCCGCCCGGTAGGTAACTTCCCGGGCCGTGATCATGTCGGTGAACAGCGGACAATGGTAGGAGTGCTGTTCCAGGCTGGCGATCGGCACCATGATGATGTCTTTTTTTTTCAAATACTCCTGGATGTCGATATAGGTCAGATTGCCGATGTTATATTTGTAGTCGGTTTGCATCCGGATCTCCTTTTTTAGAAGGTTGACTTAGGGTTGATGTTGTGGCCTGTCTGGACGTCAACGCGATAAAGGCGTTTACAACCAGATCGGCAAAGGGGGCCTCATTGATGTGCAAGTTGGCGTCAATGACGGGGATCTCTTTTCGAAGGCCCTTTCTCAGCGTGTCAAAAAGAGCACGGTCGGCTTCAGGGTCATGTGTGCTGCCGCCTTCCAGACCTGAAATGCTCATGCCGTTTAAAGGCAAGATTACGGTTACCGGACCTTTTGCCTGATTCAGCCTCTGTGCGGCGGTTTCACCCACCATTTGCATTTCAGATTCGGAAGTCCGGATCAGCGTAAATTTAGGATTGTGGTAGTACATTTTTCGTTCGCGCCACTTCTCAGGGATCGTTTCGCGAGCACCCTGTACAAAAAAGTCGACGCATCCAGTGGAGACGACTTGGGGTATTTTCATTTTACCGGCCGCTTTGAGGCGATGGGGGCCGGCATCGTGGTAGGCGCCAACCAGATGATCGGTCAACTCATTGATGCACAGATCGATCACCCCGCAGAAATAACCCCTCTCGATCATATCCTCCATCACCTGTCCGCCAACCCCGCTGGAATGAAAGATAACCGGGATGTAGCCGTTTTTTTCAAGCTTGGGAAGGATAAATCTCAAGGCGCGGTCGGTGGTACCCAATGTTGTAATAGCAACCAGGTTGTCACTGGTGACATCCATGGGACGATACCGCTGCACCATACCGGAGATTGCAGCCGCTGCGTTGTCAAAAACGGTCCGGCTGATTTCGTTGATACCGGCAATGTCGACCAGGGAATGCATGATCATGATATCTCGAATGCCGATAAATGGCCCGAATGGGCGGACCCCACTGGCCAGCGGAGTGATGATGAGTTTGGGAAAACCCGGGGGGACGACCTGCATGGCAGCTGCCGCCATGACGCCGCCCTCAGCCCCGCCCATGGAAATGACGCCGTGAATCCGGCCTTCTTTAAAAAGTCTGTCGGTGATCGCAACAGCACCCTTTAACATCCCTTCTATAGCCAATCCCCGGACTCCTTTTTGACGCAGTTGGTCAAGAGTGCCGCCACCGGCACGAGCGGTTTCAGATGCGTGAATATCCGGTACGATCCCGCTCGGTTCTCCCAGAATGCCGGTATCGACAATGAGGGTATTCAGGCCATTTTCCGAGATACGGCGATTCAAATAGATGACTTCCTCGCTTTTGGTATCCAGAGTAGCCATGATTAAAACGACCCGTTGGGATGTTGTGGTGTCCATGAAAAAGTTTTCCTGATGCAGGTGATTATTCCGGGGTGGTCAAAATTTCAACAGTGTCCTTAAAGAAAATCCGGTTAGGACTAGAAAGTCAAGAAAAATATCCATGCGAAAACCAGGCCTTTTAATATACCCTTGTCTATTTTGCTCAAGTGTTTTCATTATTTTACCTTTAAATCTAAAGGCTGATATCGGCATCTATTTATCACCTGAACGAAAACTGTTTTTTCGCCCATATCCGTGTTGGATATGAAATTGTAATCCGCCAAATCCAGACGTCGGTTTGGGGTTAAAATTTTAATCCGCTTTGATCTGAATGAAAAACCCGTGTACTTGTTCAGACAGTATTTAGGCCTAACCCGGAATAAACGGGTTCTCGCCGGGATAAAGCGGCTTATCGCCAAGGGGTGTAAATATCGATTTCACACCCAGGAGCTTTAGGGCATCATAGAGAATTCCACCACAGTGCGCAAATGCAACGGCTGCGTGGTGATGGAATCGACCCAGTAATACATGACGATAAAATCGTCTGAATCCGGGTAGATAAGCGGTACCTGTGCATCCAAATGTTTTCGGGTCAAGATCCAGGAATTCTCCCTCTATAACATAGGCCTGGATGCCGTCACCGCTCCCGTGTATTTGCAGAACCGTAATCGGTGAGGCTTTAATTTGGCCTTCAATAGTGCCGCGGGTGATATCCGGCTCCTCACCCATCTCCATCAGGCGGTTCATGATGAGCTGGTACTTCATGGAAGGGTTTGTCAACCGGTCCGGGTCCGTGTTGCCGCAGTGAAACATCCCGACGAGGTCCTGCCTCGGATAATCGACAATGCCGGGGTCCAGATCTTCCGGAATACTGTGATTGATATCAAGGATGGTCACGCTTTGATCCGTGGCATACTGTCCCAGCAGTTCAGCAACCAGGGAATGGACATCGTTTTCACAAGCTACAGGGAAACCCCTCGCCGCCATTCGCGCATTGATAAAGCAAGGAACATGCTTCAAGGTTTCTTCCTGTTCCGTCCAGCACTGGGTGGTCATTCCGGATAGTTTGAGATCTTCGCGAAACATCAGCACGGCTTTTTCATAAGCGGCCAGCCGCTTGATTAAATCACCCGATGGAATGTTTCCCACATTTGCATTCATGGAGGAAATGGTATCTGACAGGTCATCTTCTGCAAAGATACGTTGTGTGGCATTTGCCAGATCGAAAAAACCAAGCTCTTCAATTTCAACACCTAATGAGGCAATGGATGCCAGGTTGTAGTTACACGTCTCAAAATCTCTGGGACGGGGCCCGAACAGGCCCAGTGTGGCATGACCGATCCCCTTGCGCACTTTCATAATGCGAAAAAACCGTTCTATTGCAGTTGCGCCGGCTTGGGCGTCCACAATCGGATACTGAGGTATAAACACGCTTTTAGCCAGGCCCCGTTTGTTTAAAGCCATAACAGCCGAAAGCATTCCACACAATGCGTCACCCCGATCCGAAGCCAGGATTGAGGCCGATTCCTCAGCGGCCGCCATCACCGCTACCGGGCCGTTGAAGTGTTTGACGAAAAAGGCATCTTCAATTTCCGGTGAAAAGTTGCCCAGAAACAACACCGCAGCATCACAATTGGCGGCATGTATCTGTCGCACCGCATCTAGAGCGTCATCTTTGGATTCGATGATTCGACTGTTGCCGGTCGGTACGAATAAGGAAATATTTAATTTTTTGCATGCTGCAAGTAGTTTGTCGGTTCTGGCCTCGGAAAGCGAGCGGGGAAAACAGTCACGCGAAGCCGAAACCAATGCGATTTTGACACCGGGCGAAAAAGATCCAAGTGGCAAATACATTTCAATTTTCCTCTCTCTGGCAATTGGGTGGTATTTTATTAAAATCGAGCATTGGATTATATTTTAAAAACCGGGCGTAATTTCAAACTTCAGATCCATTTCAGGGTATCTGACTTCGAAATTGAGCGTTTTTCAAAGGTCTTAAATTCCGCTTTGCGAACCGGTGTGGGAGGCCGCTTTCAAGTTGCGGTATCCCGAATCATCCTTGCTAGTTTTTCTAGTATCGAAAGTGGGCAGAACCAAACCAAAGGATCTGAGCAGGGCATACGCACTTTTAAACATTCAACCAGCTGTTTTTTACGCAGCTAATTATTTTACACATTATCTATAAAGATGTTTTTTCATATTTTGTAAAGCTTTATTTTGTTTATTTTAAAAATTAAATGGTGTGCATCTCACTATTTCGGCATTTTCGGCCTATGCGATCACAAAGAATATAATATGAAAATATCACTGAAATGCATGAGTTAAGGCAGGTTAAAAAAATATTGTCTTTGAATTAAAAAGCTTGACAACCCTAAACAGTATAACATAGATTCACTCAATAAATTAATATCAAAGCGTGGACAATCAAAATGCAGCCAGGGTTTGATTGCTGCTTCAGGTAAACTGAAAATTATTTCGCGGAACAACGACGACAGAGAATTTTGAATAAACGGCAAATCATATTTTAGAAATGTAACCGCTCTCAGGGCGATACTTTCCGAATAAAAATCAGTCTGCCGCATACCCAATCACCTCTGCTCTAACCCATTTTTCGGTTAACGATGCAAGCCATACTATTTTCGTGAAAACGGTCTGTTCGCCCCGGGTCGGATGTGAAACTGCGTTGTATGAAGCGTTAGAAACTTGAACGGGGTTTCGGACTTTAAAAGAAACGCACTTTGTGGGATAAAATGGCTTTCGATCATTCAAATGAAAGGAGGAATAGCAACTAGGTGTTTTTTATTGTAAATCTCTACAATTAAAAGGAGACGGGCTATGTCAAAACGTAAAAAGAAAGTAACCAGAAGGCAATTTATTAATACATCTTTGAAGGCCGGCGCAGGCGCTTATATCGGGTTGAATGTGATCGGCCTCGCCAAGGGTCCATCATCCGTATTCGGCAGCACGCACAAAAAAGGGTTGGCCTCCGGCATGATCGGCGGTCCAACCGGGTTTGAAGGGTGTGAACGATACCAGTACGGTGCGGATGAAGCGCCGGGTCGCGCCATTGAAGGACTCCGAAAACTCAAAGCCGCCGGGAAGGTCCCCAAAGAAATGGTGATGGCCCTGCCGCCTGGGGCCGTTGGTCACTGGGAGACAGGCTTTCCCAAGGGCGCAAAACCGGCAATGGACGTTTTTCTTGAAGAAACCGGAATAAAGATTGTGCCTGTTGACCTGGTGGCTACCGAGATGTCCACAAAAGTGATCCAGGACTATCAGACCGGTGCCCGTTCCTATGATATTTACTCTCTCTGGGGAGCTGAAGGGCCGGATTTGGTAATGGCGGGCGCCCTGTTGAACCTCGATGATCTCGTGAACAAATATAAACCGGACTGGAACGATCCGGAAACAGGGTATGTCGGTGGAGATGCCATGCTCACGGCAACCTCTAAAGTTGACGGCAGCTTCTATATCGTTAATATGGACGGGGATGAACAGGTGTGGGTCTATCGGAGAGACCTGTTCGAGGATCCGACGGAAAGGAAAAATTTCAAGGCCAAATACGGCTGGGACCTCCAGTTTCCAGATACCTGGGATCAGTTGGATCAAGTGGCGGATTTCTTCCATAGACCGGATAAGGGGTTGTTGGGGAGTACCGATCTGAGAAATCAGTACTGGGGATTTACCAATTGGTATCAAAGATACAACTCATTCGGAGATCCGGCGCGGTTTTTCTTTGATGAAAACACCGCCAAACCCTTAATCAATTCACCGGAAGGCATTCAGGCCACCAAAGAGCATATCGCCACGATGAGGTATCACAGTAAAGATGCGCTCAGCTGGGGCTGGCCGCAACAGTATGCTAACATGGCCTCAGGAGGGGCGGCCATTACCTGTGCCTACCCCAATATGCCCAAGTTTCTGGATGATCCTAATAACAAGGACAGCAAAATCGTCGGCAAAATAAGATCTTCCATATCACCGGGAAGAATGAACAACGGTAAACTCATCCGAAGGTCGACCTGGTGGCCGAATGTGGCGCATGCTGTTCCTTCAAAAGGAAAGTATGCAGAAGCCGCATACCTGCTGCTTCAATGGTGTTCCAGCGCGAAGATCAGCACGTGGCTCGTAGCCAATCCGGGTGGATATTATGATCCTTGGAGAAAAGTACACTTTCAAGATCCGATTTTATCCAAGAGCTATCATGAATGGCATGTGCCGGTAATGGTGGGTTCACTGCAAAGAGCTTGTCCGCCCATCATGGTACCCGGTGTTCTTGAATACCAGACCGTCCTTGACACCAACCTTCAGGAAGCGCTCACAAATCAAAAAAGCCCTGAAAAGGCTATGGCGGATACGGAAAAAGGATGGGAAAAGATCACGAAACGAAACGGTAGAGATCGAATCGTTAAGGCAATCAAGGCGATGCGGCCGGCATGGCCGAAAGCCATTTATGACACACCCAACATCTAAGGGTTACACCCACGGGAGTCAAATTCTCTTCCGATTTGACTCCCTATTTTTCTGTTTCGATGCATCACATTAGCGTCGAGATACGAGCAGACATGGAGGAAATGAAACGTGTCAAACCCGGACAGCCAAATAACCCATAACAAGCAACTCGACAAGGGGCGATTGGGCCTTTTTCTGACCCTGCCGGCACAGATAGCACTTCTCTTTATTGTGGTATTTCCGCTTCTTGCTTCACTCTATCTCAGTTTTACCACATGGTCGCCCATGACCGGGCGGGGGACCCTTTGGTACCAGGCCTATCAGTATTGGGCATGGTTTACCAACTATTGGAATATCCTAACCGATTCCGCTTTTTTGCTCTCTCTGCTTCGAACAGTGATCATTATGGTAGTGGTTATTCCCGTGGAGTTTGCGATCGGTCTGGGACTCGCTTTTCTTTTTGCCGAGAAGTTTCCACTGAAAAAACTTTTTCATTCCGTTATCCTCATGCCGATGATGATTGTTCCGGCTGTAGCCGGATTTATCTTCTATATGCTTTTTCAAAGTGCGGGGCCGGTCAACGCCATCCTTTCCAAGATCCTTTTTGTCGAGATCAGCACCACATGGTTGAGCGGAAGTATAACGGCCATGATGTGTGTCATGCTTGCCGACATCTGGCAATGGACCCCACTCATGTTTTTAATTCTGCTTTCCGGATTAATGGCCCTGCCGGAGGATCAGTTAAACGCCGCTAAGATTTTGGGGGCAAACTGGTGGCAGCGTTTCAGAATGGTCACTTTGCCCCTGCTCAAACCGGTTATCGTCATCGCTTTGATTCTAAGAGGTATGGAGGTGGTCAAAATATTTGATGCCATCTGGTTGATGACAAAAGGAGGCCCCGGGACCGCAACTGAGACCATTTCCGTGTATCTGACCAAGGAACTGCGATACCTTCACTGGTCATGGGTAGCAACCGCCGGGGTAATCGTGGTAATCCTGATCAGCTTTGCCTCGATCTATGCATTAAAACCGATAAAGGAACAGGAGGAACAGACCTGAGACAGGTGTTATATTCGGGTATGGGCCGTTGTTTTTCTGGAGAAAACCGATGAAATCGAAACTGATTGTTAAAATTGCAAAATATGTACTGATCGTTTTTGTGGCAATAATGTTCTTTTTCCCCATTTACTGGATGGCGAGCATGGCCTTTAAGCCGTTTCCCGAGTGGACGGATGCCGGGGGAAAAATTTACTGGCTTCCCGAAAATCCGACCCTGGACAATTTCCGGGAGATATTTATAAAACGGACTGACTTTAAAACCGACATAACCTCCACGGCCACAGGCCCGATTATTAACAGCCTGATTATCTCCAGTTTAGGGACATTGCTGGCCATGGTTTTGGGAATCATGGCGGGTTACGGGATTTCTCGCTACAAGGCCGGTGGACAATTGCCTTTTTTTCTCCTGCAGCTCAGGATGTTTCCTCCGGCCGCGGTTTTGATTCCGATTATGATTATGTGGGCCTTTCTGCGCATGGTGGATACCTGGTACGGTCTCGCCCTCATCTACGGAGTTGTTACGCTGCCCTTTTCCACCTGGCTGATGAAGACTTTTTTTGACGATATCCCACGCGAACTGGACGAGGCCGCGATCGTAGACGGATGTTCCGGGCTTTCGGCGTTTCTCAAAGTGGTTTTACCCCTCACAAAGGGTGGCATCGCCAGTACGGCGCTTTTTGTATTTATTATGAACTGGAGTGATTTTCTCATTGCCTTTATCCTTACCGACAGAAATTGGACGACCATTCCGGTTTATATCAATAAATTGCAATCGGCCACGGTCGGTCAACTCTACGGGCCGAAGGCCGCTCTGGGTCTGCTCGCTGCAATTCCACCGATTGTGTTTGGCATTATGATCCAAAAATACCTCGTGAGAGGGCTCACTTTCGGTGCGATTAAGAAATAGGGGAATATCTGATGGCAAATATTCTTTTGGACAATCTGGTTAAAACCTTTGGAAAACAGACCGCAGTGAAAGACCTCTGTCTGAATATCAAAGACAGTGAATTTGTTGCGATTCTGGGTCCTTCAGGCTGTGGCAAGACAACGACCATGAACATGATATCCGGTTTACTGCAGCCTGATTCAGGAAAGATATACTTTGACGGCAAAGAGATGAACGATGTCCCTATCGGGGAGCGAGGGGTGGGATTTGTCTTTCAGAATTATGCCATTTTTACTTATATGACGGCTTTTGAAAATATTGCATTTGGGCTGAGAATCAAAAAACTGCCCGAAAGTGAGATAAAAAAAAGGGTTGGCGAAGTTGCAGCACTGCTTCAAATAGAAAAGTTTTTACAAACTAAAGCTTCGAAGTTATCTCTAAATGACATGCAGAAAGTGGCTCTTGCCCGGAGTATGGTGACAAAACCAAAAATTTTTTTATTGGATGAACCGTTATCCAATCTAGATGCAACATTGAGAAATATTATGCGGGCGGAGCTGAAAAATATCCAGAAGGAACTTGGACAAACAGCCATCTACGTGACCCATGATCAGATTGAAGCCATGAGCCTGGCAGATCGGATCGCTGTTATGAACTTTGCCGAGTTACAGCAATTCGATACCCCGCTTGAGGTTTATAATCGGCCGAAAAATCTCTTTGTGGCCGGCTTTATCGGTAGCCCGACCATCAATTTTATGGATGCGATTTATGACTCCGGTAGTTTCATTTTAAAAGACTTTCAAAACACGAAAATCAAAATATCTGAAAAGAACAGAGCCCGCGTCCATGATCTGTTAAAACAGAAAAAAGTTGTGTTGGGTGTCAGACCGGAGCACTTTAAATTGAGCGACGGGGTGGGTGACAACGGAAATGAGTTGATCGCCAAGGTGGTGAGTCTTGAGCCTTTGGGATCAAAAACAGTCATCTATTTAAAATCTGATTCAGACTCCGGAAACATCCTAAAAGGTGTCATGGGTAGTGATTATCGCCCCAAAGTCGATGAGGTCAAAACACTGGTTTTTAGAGAAAAAGATATTTATCTGTTTGATAAAATTTCTACGGAGTTGGTTTGTAGATTTTAACGATCCTGGGAAGCCTGGAGGGTTTATGGCGTCAATACGTTTGGAAAATTTAACAAAGCGATTTGGAGATACCATCGCGGTCAACAATCTCAATTTGAAAATCGACGATGGGGAGTTCTTTTGTATTCTGGGCCCTCCGGGTGCCGGTAAAACAACCTTGTTACGATTAATCGTCGGTTTGGAAGCTGCCGACAGCGGCGATATCTATCTTGATGATGAACGGGTCAACACGGTTCATCCAAGCCGGCGGGATATCTCAATGATTTTTCAAAATCTTGCCCTGTATCCGGATAAGAATATTTTTGATAATATTGCCTTTCCCCTCAGGCAGAGAAAGATGGATGAAGAGACCATCCAAATAAAAGTACTTGAGGCGGCAAAGCAGTTGAAAATTGATTGGATGCTGGAACGACTGCCCTCCCAGCTCTCCGGTGGGGAAAGACAGCGAGTCGCGATCGGGCGGGCGATTGTCAGACAGCCAAAAGCCTTTCTCATGGATGAGCCGCTGGCCAACCTGGATGCGCTCCTAAGACTGGAGATGCGTGTCAGCCTGAAAAATCTCCAGAGTGATCTTAAAAAAACCTTTATCTATGTAACCCATGATCAGGTGGAAGCCCTTTCCATGGGAGATCGGATTGCCATATTGAATGAGGGGGTTCTTCAGCAGGTCGATGATCCTGAAACGATTTATCGGTTCCCTGAACACATGTTTGCCGCCACCATGCTCGGCAATCCGCCCATGAACTTTATCGACTGCTCGTTTAAGATGGAGAATCATAAAATAAGCCTTCGGCATGAGGTGTTTGCAGCGTTAATTGATAACCCGGATCTAACCTCGGCGATCACTTCCAAGGTTGATGGAGCGGATATCGTCATCGGGATCAGACCGGAGGATATCGCCATTTACTTGGATCGGCCGGATCGGGACGACCTGATCGAGACGGAAATATTTGTCAGCGAGCCGCTGGGCAATGAGACTATCGTGGACATCAAACTGGGTAATGAGATTATCAAAACCATTGCCGAAGCCGATTTCAAGGGTATCCGTAGAAATAAAATTTGGATTGCGCTTAACGGTGAAAAATTCCACTTGTTTCATAAAAAAACCGGAAAATGTCTCTTTCATGCTTCGAAAAAAGCATTTTTTCAAATACGGATAAACCTCTGATCGTGAAGCGGAACGTGGATTGAATCCTGTTTTCAATCCTGAAGGCTGAGCCTTCAAGTTTTACCTGGCGATGCATTAAAGTGATGAGGTTGACTTGGGGCTGAATGGGGAAATTTTTTACAAAGATGCGAAATTTGAGTGAACCATGGATTTTGGATCTCTATCGAGTGTCTGAACAAAAACCAGGAAATTCATTCAGGCGCTACTCGACAAACCGGTATAACCCTAAAACAAGGAATGACGATGCAGCGACTATCCGTATATGAGAATACAACGCCTGGTTGGAGCTTTGAAGAGGATGTGAGAAATTATCAAAAAGCCGGCATCAAAGGTATCGGTGTCGGGTATGATAAAATTCGAGACATGGAGATCCGGGATGTGGAAAAGATACTCCATGATTCCGGGTTACAGGTAAGCAGCCTTGCGCTCACCGGCTTTTATACCCAGGACCCAAAAGCCCGGGAAGAATTGCCATTCTGTATCGGCGATTCAACCAAAGCAATCGAGTTGGCTCACCGGATCAAGGCCGGATATTTATTGATTGTCAGCGGCCCGCCACACATGAAAAATGGTGGAATTCAAGCGGCACAAGAATTGACAC
>SDBV01008366.1_pt1 | contig 13981 bp, 32 predicted proteins | sample 2277081 | NCBI WGS metagenome assembly SDBV01 (sample SAMN10402039, study PRJNA504765) | marine sediment metagenome | isolation source: marine sediment core GS10_PC15, 223 cmbsf | place: Arctic Ocean: Southern Knipovich Ridge | collected 2010 | reverse complement strand
GATCAATCTCTTATTTGATAATTCTCCCTTGAAGTCTCCTACACATTCCCAACAATAATAGTAATAAAGCTTTCCTTCTCTATCTTTTGTATGATTCTTTCCCCTTCCCTTTCCACACCAATTACACTTCATCGTGCTCCTCCGTTAGTTCTTTTATACCTACGGTATATGATTTGTCCTTAGTATAATGGTGAATATAGACAACCTTATTCTTTCCATAATCAATAGTATTATCTAAAACTTTCTCAAACTGTTCGGTTGTTTTAAGGTTATGAAATACAAGAACTTTATCAGCTTTCTGGAGATCAGCATCGATTTCCTTATCATTGGGATTTATAATTACACTCATTTTTCTCCAAGACTATCGTTATTTTTTAAAATCATCTAAAAATTGTTTCAATTCCAAAATATCTTTAGTTTTAAAGATTGATAACAATTTCACAGTATTTATCCGAATATTTGCACGAATATTATAAGTTTTAAATGAAAAGTTCTCCTGAATATCTTTTTTATCCAATACATAGTATTTTTCATTATGAATAGAAAAGACAATTAGATCAACAACATCACATTGACTTTTTGGAACTTTAAACCAGATATTCTGACGATCTTTCATAAATGATTCCTTAAATTCTACTGCAATATTATTTGGTGTATGGTAATCAACACCATTAGGATTTATGCTAAAAAAATCCTTCAAATAAATGGAATGTTCACGTCTATATCCATCTGAATACAATTCAGTCAATTCTTTATTATCCATTAGTGCGTTCACCTTTAGAATTGTATGTTTGAGAAAATAATTCCTTAACTCGATTTTGCTCTTCAGGTGTAAAACGCATTTTAATCCCTTTACGTGCAAAAGGTAAAAGCATTTTTTTCAAGATTTCTCCATCCAAACCACCTAAACCATCCCTTCCCGTCTCTTCTGGTCTAGAAATACGAAACACCTTATATCGATTTCTGAAGGTATATGTTTCTCGAATTAGGTTTCTCCCCTTCAAACGATTAATTGTAGTTCTAATCACATTTTCATTTATATCTAATGTAATGCTTAAATCCTTAACGGTTGCATGAGTTTCCCTTAAAACATCTAAAATCTGTTCTGCAATTGATTTGTTAGAAATAGTCATAATTCTTTTCTCGTTATGTAAAAGAATGTATAAGAATATATAAGAATATATAATGAATAATACCTATTTAATGGTATTTATATTCCTTAGCATAACACGCTGATATCTCAAAAATGTCAAAATACCTATTTAACTTAAGACATTGAGGATGAAGATTAAAAAAAAATTTGCTATATTGAAATGTTACAATTCAATATAACATTATATTAGAGTTTTTTATTTTAATTTTTCGAGTTCTTCTTTCAATTTTTTCAAAATTTCAGGATTATCTGTAAATTCGATTTTATCTGCTAATTCTTCAATAAATTCTGGATCTTCTATTAATTCCTTTTTTGCTGTTTGAATCAATGATTCCACAAAAAACCCCATTTGCATATCAATATCTTCTTCAGAATAAAATTTATCTATATCATCTTTATATTTTCGATAAATTACTTGTCTTCTTCCACGATTTCGAACAGTTTTCAAAAGTCTTTTAAGAAAATCCCTTTTTATTACTTCTCGCTCACTCAGACCCCCTCTTGTATATATTTTAAACCTATCTCGAAATACTCCTGTTTCTTGAACTAAATCATTTTCTTTCATGCGATTAATGGTAGTTCTAATCACATTTTCACTTAGATCCAAACCTTCACTAAGATCTTTAACAGTAGCATCTTTTTCCTTCAAGAATATCAATATCCTTTCTGCAACTGATTTTTCAAGATCTTTTTTATCTTCAACATGCATTTTATCTTTCAAATCGCAAACTTTTGTTTGTATTTATTCAAACTTGTTATATATAAGAATGTAAAGAAAAAACCCCTCTTTAAATTATTTCCCTTTTTTAAAAAAAGGATATGTTAAAATCTTAGGATTAATTAGAAAAAGAACCAAAAATAAAGGGTTTACTAAAATTAAATGACAAAATAGTAAGGACTCAGCATTCCTTTACATTACTGAAATATCCTTACATTCCCTCATATAACATTGGAGTTTTTATCACAATTTACGTATAAAATAAATTAAAAAAGTTCAAAAAAGTGCTTGAAATAGCTAAATTTTTAAAAATTAGAAAATTAGAAAAAAACGATAAAAAAGAGTAAAAAAATAGATTTAATATTATTTAGCTGAATGTCTTCTTAACCCACTCATCTAATTCCTTATTCTTACCTCTAAAAGTACGTTCTTCTTTCACTAAATAAACAAATCGTTTGTAATCACTCGTATTATGGATTTTTTCCCATTTATTTTTCATTTCTGTAATGATTTCATCTTGAATTTTCTCATTACCTTTTTTTACGCTCTGAATTTGCTTCTGAAGTCTCTTAGTTTCTTCATCAAACTTAACTAATTCCTGTCGTTTCTTCTGTTTTTTAATAATATCTCTGATACTTTCCATTTAGTTAATCAACTCCAGAACCTTATCAAATTCTTCATGATTTTCAATATATTCAATTATAGAATCATCTGTTTCTTGTATGAATTCAAATATCTTGAAGTTTCCTGTTATTTTTTCAAAAAGATAATTATATACTTTTAGACAACCTTTTAATTCATCTTCATTAGAATCTCCATCTAAAGCATTTCTGATAAGTTTAGCATCCCAGTTTTTAGCTTGTTCCTCTGAAATCTTAATACCTTTCATAATAGGAAAGTTCATTTTCTTGTTTGTTCCTGTCATTTTATTTTCAATTCCTTTTTTGTTTTAGTTAACTTTTATGATTCTTATATAATAAATAAGTTAACTTTTACTTAAACTTTTTGATTTTAGTTAACTTTTATTCATTATTTAGGACCTAAATACTATAAACTTTCTAAAGCTGTTTTATTCGATTAATATAGCATTCAATGGTAGGCCACAAAAGAAAAAAGAAAAAAGAATTATAATCGATCTAGAGTTCTTTTTAATCTAGCTAATTTTGAAGGTTGTTCAAGAATGTTATTAAAAAAGGCATCCATAAAATCAGGATTATTTATTAAATTTTCAGTTGTAATCCTATTTGATTCTTGAAGTATTGATTCTAAAAGCATTGATTCTTGCACATCAATTTGTTCTTGTTGAATATCTTCAGTTTCATTTTGATATTTTCTGAAAATGGTTTCTCGCTTACCTTTATTGAGTAATGCTGCGGTAAGATTCTGAATGATTTCACGTTCAATTTGCTGACGTGTATCGGATTCCCTAACACCAAAAAGCTCCTCTTGAATTAACTTAAAATTTTTAAGTAAATCTTTCTCAGAAATATATGCTTTAGTTATTCGATCACTCTGATGTGCAACAAAACGGTCTTCAATATGCTGTGGAACTCGTAAATCTCTACAAATTGTTGTAAATAAATTACGATAAGAATGCATTGTAAAGATTTTCTTTTTCCCAGCTAACTCAGGATATTCTTGTTCTACTAGATTTTTGTATGCTGTGGAGAACATTTTCTCATATCTATGATATGCTTTTTCTGGACTCTCACACATAATATATTCAGAATCCTTAATTTCCTCGTTTATAGCCAGATATTTCATTAAATCCCTCTTTACATCACCATAGATATATGTAGTGAAGAAAATGCCGGTTTTTTCTCTATTTTGATCAATCCTCACTAATTCTTTCTTCCAGTCCAAATATCTGAGATCCTCAAAAGTTAGTTTATAGAGCTCTTTACTTCCTAATCCTGAAATACGCATCCAAGTAAGGATTAGTTTCAGATTGAAGTCCTTCACATAACCAACGATCTTATATCCAATTTCTTTTTCCTTATAATAATCTATGCTTAGCCTTGCTTTTCTTTTAGCTTTCTCAGATTGCTCATTGTAGTTCCGGAATTTAAGTTCTATATTATTCCAAGAAAGAAACCCTCGTACATGAGCTTGATAATTCTGAGACGTGGTTGCTGATTTACCAAAATCGTTCTTCAACCACACGATAAAATCCTCGATATTTTGTTTAAATCTCCCTAATCCTTCCTTATCATTAATCTTTCTCAATCCTTCATAATACTCTATTAACTCATTTGGATTATTGGCAAAATCACAATAATCACTAAGATACACCTCCAATCCCCGCAAGTAATTGGTAAGATTTACACTCTTCACTTTCCCTTCAAGTGTAGAATTATTTCCAATGGTGGCTTTCTTGGAATTAATTGAACCACTAAGGTAAGTGCGAATCTCAGTAAAATCTAACCATTTTAACCATTTCCCATTCTTTTGACGGGTTTTGGATACTTTTTTACTATTTGTTTGACTCATTTTATCACCTTTATTTTACAAAAAAGTTTTTTAAAGTGGTATTTTTTATTATTTATTATAATAATAAAGAAAAATTAAATATATAAATGTTCTGAAGAAAATACCACTAACTTGGGATTTAATTATATTTAAATCCCAAAAAAGTGGGATAATTTATGCCAATCTTTAGTCACATATTGAGAAAAAGTTTTTGATCATCATAAAACACGCTTACAGGTGATTTTAGAACATTAATCAAATTATGAAAATAAAGTAAAAAAAGACCAATTTGGACAGAATTAATTTTCACTAATTTCATATTCCTTTTTCTCTTTATCAAAATAAATTATTCCTTTTTCATATAATCTTTTTGCTAATTTCTGAAATTTCTTATTGGAATTTCAAACTTAACATTTTCTCCTGGAATAAAATTTTCTCTATGACCAGGATAAAAAAAAGTAAAAAATAATCAAATATTAAAAATTAATCAAAAAATATCAGGTTCAATTCTCTAGATAAGACTTTTTTCTGCTTTAAAATTGATTTCATTGTATAAAGAGTAAATGTTTCTCCAAATTGTTTCATCATATCTTTTATCTCTTGATAGATATGTTGTTGTTTTGTATGTAATAATTCCTTTATTCGGCTTTTGGATATTTTCTCTCCCCATATATTACCACCTTCAATAATTGAGATTTCATAATAATTTGTATTAGTTATAAATGTGTTTTTTTCTTTGTAAGAATACTTTTCTTCAAGAATAAGCCCATCTTTGAAAGAAGAAAGTTCAAAGCCAATTCCTGTAATTCTTTGTTCTACTTCATCAATCTCAAATTCTTTCTTATCACAGAAAACTCTCTCAAATTCATAACGATTATTTAATCCAATGATAATAGCAAAAAAATCCTTTTTTCTGAATTGATTAGGGTATTTCCATTTAATAGGAATTAAAAATCCACTAACTTTATCATATTCTAAGACTTTTTCCATTTTTCCCTTTTTTCGATTAATTTTAGAATTGATTTTTATATTACTATTTAACATTGCAGGTATTAATTCAGAAATTCATATTTAAACTCATATAGAATTATTATTTAGTGATATTTAAAAATTTAAAAAAAAAAGATTAACTAGTATTTCTTTGATCTTTTCAAGATTCTCTATTTCCTCCAATGAATTAATTCAACTTTTTAATTTTTAGGCATTTTGAAATTTCCTATTATATTTTTAAGAAATCTATTAAACCTGAATAGAAAATTCTTTAAAAAATTGAAATTTAAAAAATCGAATATAATATCATAAATTAAATGAGCAATTTCTGAGATTACTAAATGGAAATAATATCGTGGGAAAAAATATCCATTATTATTTATAAGTTTACAACTTCCTTCAGTTCCAACAATCAAACCTAATTCATTATCATATTCTTTTGTAAGATTAATCCCTAATTTTATGTCTAAACCAATAATAGAATAAAATTTGCAATGAAGATATTCATGTTTAATTATTACTTCAATATCTTTCAACAGTTTTGTATTTATTTTTTCTTTTTTATCTAACTCAGGAAGGATATTTTCTTTAAACCAATTAATTATGTCCATCTTTATTTGTTCTTTTAGTTCTTGTTTTATTTTTAATCACTTCCTTTTTTTATTACACTCATAGGATTATTTGCTCTTTCTCCATCTCTTCTAATTTTTAATCCCATATCTACACATTTAAACGGTAGAGTTGATATTTGATAATATGAACCTTTTGCGTTAGGAATATCTGTATAATAAGGATAATTTTCAGAATAAGAAACATGAGAATATACTTTACGATCTATGTTATCAAACAACTTTAAATTTTCCTTCATTCCTGTATTTGAAAGATGTGTTAAAAGTGCGATTCTAAACTTGTTCCTAACATTTTCAAAATGGTTTCGCTTAAAATGAGCTTCCACATATCCATCCCATAGTTTTCTCAAAATTCCATTCATATCTTCCTTCTTAATTATTTTCAATTCACTCACTTCCTTATCCTTTTCTCTTTGTTTGTATTTCTTTTCTCCTTTTTCGTATCTTAGCACCAATATCTACACCATCGATCTTCATAACCACATCTCCCTTTTCAGCCATTTGAAATAAATCACCTGTTAATATTTCTTTATATCTTCATATTTCCTTTTTAAGAACTTCTTTTTTAGTTCCCATTTCAATTTTAATTTATCTCTTAGCTTTTTTGGTAATCTTTTATCTTTCACTTCACTCACTTCCTTTTCTCAATTTCTCTAAAATTTTTAATGCTTTAGTCCATAATTCCAATCCTTCTAAGCAAAACTCAAAAGCAGAATTATAATCAAATGGACTCATCATTAAATTTCGTGAAATTTCCTCATCCCAATCTTCTGAAATAATACTTAGTTTTTCAATAACTTCAGCTCTTAACTCTTCTTCTTTTTTGTTATCCACTTCACTCACTTCCTTATCCTTTTCTCTTTGTTTGTATTTCTTTTCTCCATTTTCGTATCTTAGCACCAATATCTATATCATCGATCTTTAAAACAACATCTCCCTTTTCAGCCATTTGAAGTAAAGGAAGCCAGAAGGCTTTTGGCAATTCTTTTTCCAAATCCTTTCTTATTTTATTTTCTAAATCTTTGATTATTTTATTCCAAGCTTCATCAGGAATATCTCCACCAGCTTCTCTGATCAGATCAGATCTCAATTCTTTTAAATAACTTTTTTTGAATAAACTCATAATTCATCAATTCCTCTTACAAGGGTTAAATAAATAATATTTATGATTTATGTAACTCCCTAACATTAATAGAGCTGGAACATCCATTGGACAATACGCTTCAGGATCACATTTATATTTTGATTTTATTTTATGAATTCTGGACTCCAGACAAATTCTTTCGCATAATTGCCAATGGATAAAATATTCTACAAATTCATTGAAATTAGAATGATTCTTCCAAATTTTCTTTGGACACATAGAAATTGTATGATCATATTCACGGGAATAAATGTGATATCCATTCTTATTATCAGAATTCATATCAACATCATAAATTGTTTGCTTCTTCTCTTTTAATATTTTAATCAACCTCTTTTATTTTCATTTAATGATATCTGCCATTTTACTTTTTAAACATTGAGGACATTTCTTCCTTATTTTTGTTATCTCATACTCTACATCTTCTTTTAGTTGAGTGAGATTATAATTCTCATTAGAAGTATATCTCTCTTCCCAGTCATTAATACCAGATAAGAACCAATTAAGCACTATCTCTTCTTTTAAATGATTTAACCATGAATTTTCAAATACCATTTTTCTCTATTGTTTACTTTCTTTTTTACAACTCATACATACTTTTCTTCTCAAAATACGTGAAAATCTACTAAGCAGATTAATCATTTTTAATAAATCTGTTTCTTTTTTCAACTTACCTTGTAGTCTTGGTTCAATATTATATGCTATATCTCGTAGCATTTGAATCAAATCATAATACGAACCGAATCCTATTTTGGATAATAAATTATCCAATACGTTAAAATCAGTTTTATTTAGTTTCATTTTTAATTAACCTTTCAACCTATTATAAACTTCAGGAATGAAATAAAATCCTTTTTTATCTTTTTTATAATACCGGTTCTTTTTTTTAGGTACCAATAATTTACCTGAATAATATTCAAAAATCTTACCTATTCTCTCTTTTACTACAATTGTAGAATTATATTCCCCATGACCACAACAACTAGCTAATGTCTTTATTTCTGTTGATTTATTCAAATTATTAATTATCGGAACTAAACAATTATCAATTCTAGGGTTGCAATAAGGTAATTTATCACACATTGTCGATGGATTTTCAGATTTCCTTTTTATTTTCTTGTTCTAATTCTGTTAAGATTTCTCTAAATAAGGGCATATCTTCTTCTGGGATACTAATTACCATTTGTGCTAAATCTAATGATGCTGTTTCAATCCCTTCTTTTACATTAGGTGTAATTTTAAGAAAATCTCGTTGATTTTTTATGACTCGTCTTAATCGTTCTTTCATTTCTGTTTTTTTATCCATTAAAACTCAACTCCACTTTTCTTTAATTGTTTGATACAATACATTCTAAAACTTCCCAAAATGAAATCTATGAATTGGAATACTCCATCATTATGAAGTAAAATTTCCTTTCTTTTCTTCTCAAAATACACGATTCTTAAGCATGTGTTTAAATCAACCACTTCAGATATCAATTTTAATAACTTCTGTTCTGATTGATTACTCAAATCAATGTATTTAGTTTGCTTTTTTTCTATAATTCACTCACCTCTTCTTTTTTATTATTAGAATTCTACAATATCTTTCTATTGTTTATTTTATCCAATTTTCAAGTGTAATTTTCTTAAATGATATTCTTTGTTTAGAACATAATAAATTACAAAGAATTATCTTATTCTTTGGTTTAATCTCAAAATTGATCCCATTTAATTTTAGAGTTGAAAAAACATTTATTCCAACAGCTTCCATAGAAGCTACACGTTTTTGAAAGGAAAGTCTAAATCCTCTCCCACATCCTAATATGTAAAAGAAGAAAGGGTTGCTTTTCTTTAACCCTTCAAGATAATCTTTAATTATTTTTCTTAAAGAATTTTGCCAATATATCAAACATTTCAATCGATTTTCTGTATTAAAAAACTCTGGATTCTCGTTTTTTCTAAGTTCTTTATATTGTTTAAAATCAAAATTTAAATATATTAAGTAATAGTATCTATAATCTCCATAATGCAGTAATTTACCAAAATAAGGAACATTAAGATTACGACATTTATCAATATTAATACATCCCTTAGGATGATTAGGATAGTGATAATAACACAATAATTCGAATACTTCAGGATAATAAATAATCGTATTCAAATCAATTTCCTTATGATTTATTTCTGATAATTTTTCAAATTCCATAATTATACAATTGTTCTCTATTGTTTACTTTCTTTTTTACAACTCATACATATTTTATTATGAATATTTGGTTCTGCATATAACGTGGCATTGCTACATGTAAAACATGGTCTATTATACCACCATTTTTGTATAAAACGATATCTATTCATTTCTTTTAGTTTTTCACCATTAGATAATCCATTAAATTGTTTTTTTGATAAACTCATAATTCTACAATTGTTCTTTTTTTTTTTATTTTTTTCTCCTGGAATTATAGAAATTATAAAATAATTTTTGAATCAGGATGAAAATTTTCTTCCTGGCACATTTTTTTTCAATATAACAATTTTGACACAATACCAAATCTCTTCTAACCTTTCTTTTGTAAAGATGGATTCCAGTAATCTCTTCCTTACAATTATCGCATTTCATTTTATTTTGGGTTCAAATTTACAAACTTCAATTCCATACCGAATTTTATGATCTTCAATTATCTCTTTTGGATAAAATGGTTCTATTCCCATTTGACATTTTTTAAATAAACATGAATAAATATCTCTCTTATTTTGCACTAAATTCTTACACTTATAACAATTCTCAATCATTTTCATAATTCATATTGTTTATTTTATTGCAAATTCAAATACGGGAACATTCTCTCCTTTAAAATCCACTTCTAACTTATGAATATGAAATAATCCACCTAAAGACCAACCACATCCATACTTTTCATTAGTTCTTCCTTCACAATTAAAATAAATTGAGTTTTCAAAATTCTTAGCTTTCAATAAAGGATTATTTTTTAACATTGAATTAACTGATTGGATATGACCACAACTAGGACATTTAAATTTCCAATTATATGAATCTTCTCCATAAAGCTCTTTTGCTTTTTCAATCCAATCGTTATAAGACATTTTTTCCATGATCTTTAATCTCCAGTTTTTCTTTCTTTTAAATTTATAATTATTTCAGGTGGAAAATGCAAATCTGAATTCACATCTTTTATATATTTAGAAACAATTGAGATCATTGTCATTCGTGGAATAATTGTTGCAATCAACCTTCCACCTTCAAAAATCTCAATTACTTTTTGATGTGGGATAATTTTATGTTCCGTAATTCTTATATCCATATTATTAATCACTATAAATCACCATTTATCACTATTAATTGATATTTGTTACTATTAATCACAATCTATTTTCCATATTTTTCCCATCCTTCATATATTTGGTTTTAACTTTTGTAAATCGTCCCAATTCCCTAATAAATCTCTCAGTCTTTTCCATTGAAGGTTCACATAGGTTTTCATACTCATCAGATTCCATATTCCACACTACTGTATTTTTTGTATCAAATCCAATATAGATTCTTTCAGGTTGTATCTTCTTAATCCATCCCAAAAATATCGAAAAATCGAAATCTAAAACAGGTTCAATTGTTATGATTTTTCTTGGATGTTTTATGTCATAAAAGACTTTAAACCTCACATAAGGTTGTGGTGCATTATCGTAGTATTCCTCATAGAATCTATTAGATTCAAGTGTTATCCCTAATAATACATTTCTCGGAAAATCATAATCATAGAATACACTGGGTTCTTTTGTTTGAAAAAAGAAGGTTCTATTAGGCATTTCTATTATTCTTTCTAAAATCCTTTCAATCCATTCTTTTTTAGCAAAATAGATATCACTTGAAGAACAACACCAGATAAATTCATCACCTTTTGTTGTTTCAGGAAGGTTTTTCTCAATCCAATCATTAGTAAGTCTTTCCTCATGGAAATGTGGTTCATAATTATAACATTTAATACAATTATGCTTTTGACGTTTCATTTGTGCTTGAAAACTCTTTTTACAATATATACAATGGAATTTACATCCAACTATCACATTCCATTGTTTTTTTGAATCTTGATACATATTTTTACTCGTTTTCATGATCTCCAAACTCTTTTTCGATTTTTCTCTTTTCTTTTGGTGTGAGATTGTCCAACTGAATTTTAAATGGTTTATAACAATCTTCACAAATGACATCAATCGGATATTTCATTTCTAAATCATTAGGAAAATTCTCTTTATATTCCTCAGTACATTCTTCATCAGACTTCCCTTTTTTCCAAATCCCTCCACATTTGGCACATTGAAACCATGTTCTAGGGAAAGTCCTCAACATAATATATCTCCATATCTTCATTTTTTCCTCACATCCTTTTTTTATCTTATTTCTGATCTTAATGCTTTTAATAATTTAATGAAGGATTCTTTTGGAACATCTTGATTTTCCTTCCATAGACGGATGATATGTCTTATAACTTTCTCATAATCCACTCTTCCATAATGCTTGAACTGTTCTTTTAAAGTTTCAAGAATCTTAAGATAATTATAATTACATGGATCATATCTTCCAAAATTATATGCATCTTGAACTTTATTCAAAAATAATATTTTCATTTCAATATCCATATCATTCACTTCATTTTTATCTTATATTTTTGAGTTAGTTTTACTACTTTTGAAGGATATGAGAGACCATAATCTATTGTTGGAAATGCTTTATCTCCAATCTCATCATATCCTAAATAACCTTTCTCATAGACTTTTACTCTAGCATTGAATTGTACCATATCACCTTCTTTCAATTTAAGTTTATCAAATTGTTTTCCACAATCCATCCATAAATGTGATGTTATTAATCTATGATACTTATCTATAACATCAATCAATAATACGGTTTCAATAGCTCCTTTATATCCACTTCTTATTCCAAATCGCTTAAACGTTGCTTTATATTTCTCTCTCTGATTTAGTTTAAACCTTTCTGCTAGTTTCTTTCTCATATATCTCTATCCTCTCTATTTAGTTTTATCTTTTATAATATCTCGTACCTCTTCAATACTTAACCCCTGTTCTTCGATCTCATCAAGATAACCAAGAAAGTCTTCATATAACTTTTTAGAATCGACTTTCATTATTTTGATCGTGTTATTAAATTCTTTATATAATTTGTAGAGATATTCTCGCTCAAAGCCAATATCTCTTATCTGACTATCGAGTTTATCTATTCTTTTTGTTAAACTATTTATTAACCCTTCCAATACTTCATATTGTATATTCTCTTTACTCAATTTAATCAATCTCTTTTATCCAATTCTCAATAATTTCTAAATAGTTTTTTGTTAGATTAGCAAATCTCCAAAAAACAATATCTACCACTCCAATTCTATCATTTGTCAAATCAGACACTTTCATACAAAACTTTTGAACATCATTATAATTAAAAAAATTAGCAATCCTAACTAAATGCCTGTCTGGTTTAGCTACATCTAACCCTAAATTCCTAGCTAAATGATATTTAGTTATTTTCGCAATATGAGGAAGACTTTCTAAAAATTTTAGTTTGTTTTTCGATTGTAATAAGTGGTTAAAATAGAAATCTAATCTTCCATATACGTGTTTAATAGCCTTGTTTTTATGAGGATGTCTAACTGCTTCAAAATTATAATGTAAATTATCAATCCAAAAATTTCGGAAAATCTTTTCAGCTACTTGATTTCTCATTCCCGAACCAACAACAACCCATACATACTCTCTGAAAAAGGATGTTTTGTCAATATTTTCTATGTTTGGAAGGTTGCTAACCCATTCTATTTCATTAGAATATCCTTTTTTAATTAGTTTTTGTTTAATCTTTAGGTATAATTGAACAGATAATTCATCTTTTATTTTTAATTCCATTTATCTTACCACCATGGTATTCCTGTTAAAAATGATTTTATTGTTAATATAAACATCATAACAAAAAAATAGAATAAATAAACAAATACTCCTGTAAAAGCGATTTGAAATGTAATTCTAATAAATTTGTTTTTAATTTCCATTTAATATACCCCATTTCTTTCTCAATTCCCTCCCTCTTTTGTTATTTGGAATAAATTTGTTTTCTAATAATTCTTAATTTTTCCAATTCTGCCCTTATCCTCTCAATTCCTTTACCAAATTCTTTATTAAGATGATCTAACACTCCCAATCTTTCGCTTCTTATCTCTATTAATAGTAATACTATTGGAATGATTATAAAAATAATATAAAAGATTAATATAAAATCTTGTTCTTCTAATATCATAAATGGTGTATATAAGCTTGAAATTGATAAACAAAAACCCCCTATTATTCTAACTGGCTGTGTTAGCATATCATTTCCCAAATGTAGCCATCCTGCTGATAATAATATTAAGAATATCTGAATGAATTGTAATTTAGAAATTCTGTGAAACGAGAAATAAAAAATTATAGTAGATATAAATGCCCATATAATCCAAGCAATAATTCCATGTGGAACATTCCACGAAATATATTTATAAATATCCGGATAAATAAATATTTTGATAATCGTATATATATCTGGTAATATACTTCCAATTACAAAATATAATTCTGTTTCAATCGAAACTTTTTGATTCAATATGTAATAAAATATAAGCGGAATCAATATCCCGATTACTAAATGTCCGATGGTTGGCATTTTTCTTCACTTCCTTTCTTTAGTTTATGAAAATATACGTGTGAAACAGCAATGAATTCAATCCCTTCTCTTGTATTGCTTATATCTGTTTTTCCTGCTAATTCATTTAATTGATTTACCCTTTTTTCTACATGAAGGATATCATGACTGTTATATTGACAAATATAAGCTAATAGTAATG
>SDBV01008365.1_pt1 | contig 13982 bp, 11 predicted proteins | sample 2277081 | NCBI WGS metagenome assembly SDBV01 (sample SAMN10402039, study PRJNA504765) | marine sediment metagenome | isolation source: marine sediment core GS10_PC15, 223 cmbsf | place: Arctic Ocean: Southern Knipovich Ridge | collected 2010 | reverse complement strand
TAATAGGTTTTGATATGAAAAAATCAAAGAAATCTGAAAAACTTTTATTGATAGATATTTTGGAAAACTACTTAACTACTACTCTCACCTTTACGAATTTGATAGACTATATTTCTAAAAAACATTCATGTCTAAAGGGAAGTTCTCTTAGATCTATTTGAAATAGCATTGCAGGTAGCTGTAGCGCTACCAATTAAATAAACACAAATTTGCATCTAAATCATTTTTCATCTTGGCTTTCCTTATCCTGAAATTAGGCAACAGCTTGTTTCCCAAATTCCAGAGGGCTTAATATTATTCTTATGGAAATAAAAAATGGGGCAAACAGGACTTGAACCTGTGACCGACGGATTATGAGGGAGGGGATTTTCTTAATCTACCAACATCAACCAATCGCTATGAACATAATAATAAAGTAGATAGGATTAAAAGTATATTGGATTGTACTGGATGATATTGGTTAAATAGATAACTCACTGCAACGTTTTTGCAACATTTTTTTTAATTGGTTTTGAATTCAACGTTCTTTATTTGATATTCATATATTATTTTTTTATTAGATATAAAGTTAATTGTTAATTTTTGTAATTAAATTTATAATTTACTGTGCCTGTTATTAAAATTATTAGTTTCGTTTATTTATTTATATAATTACGTTATTATTTTCGTAATTAAAGTGAATAAATAATAAAAAATATGACACAATTTCATTCCAAGTATTTTGCTCATGCTTTAACACTTAAGCGCACGTCTGGTGATATTAAGAGTTTAACTCGTTCTATTGCTAATGCACGTGTTGATCTTAATCCCCATCAAGTACATGCGGCTTTGTGTGCTTTAAGGTCTCCTTTGTCTATGGGAGTGATTCTTGCTGATGAAGTAGGTCTTGGTAAAACAATTGAAGCAGGTCTAGTTATTGCTCAAAAATGGGCTGAATGTAAAAGAAATATTCTTTTGATTGTACCTGCATTTCTTAGAAAGCAATGGGAACAAGAGCTTAGCGACAAGTTTTTTTTAGAATCAATGATTTTGGATTCTAAAATATTTCGCATGAAGCAAAAAGAGGGAATGCTAAATCCTTTTAATGATAATGATAAAATTATAATTTGTTCTTACCAATTTGCTGTTACTTATGTTAATTATTTGAAAGATGTGGATTGGGATCTTGTTGTTATTGATGAGGCTCATCGTTTACGCAATGTTTATAAAAAGTCAAATAAGCAAGCTAAAGTAATTTCTGAAGCCTTAGAAAATTGTCCAAAACTATTATTAACTGCAACTCCTTTGCAAAATAATTTAATGGAATTATACGGTCTTGTTAGCGTTGTTGATCCGTTGCTTTTTGGTGATGTAGAGTCATTTAAAATGCAGTATGTTCAATGTAACGATGAGGAATACCGAAATAAAAGCTTAAAAGCTAGATTAGAACCGATTATTGTCAGAACTTTAAGAAAACAGGTAATTGAATATGTTTCTTTTACAGAACGTATTGCTCTTACTCAAGATTTTTATCCTACAGATGATGAACAAAAATTATATGAAGGTGTTTCTGCTTATTTACAGAAAGATCGTTTATACGCTCTCCCTAAAGGAAGAAGAACGTTATTAACATTAATTTTAAGGAAATTATTAGCTTCATCTCCACAGGCAATTTTAGGAACATTGAAAAAATTACTATCGAATTTGGAAAGAATATCTATTCCTCAAGTTATTTTAGAGAATGAAGAGTTAGAATTACTTGAAAGTTTAGAAAATGATTACAAAGAAGAAAATTGTTTTAAAGAGGAGAAAAAAGCTGAAGATTTTGAAGAAGATAAAATCGATGTAAAAGAACTTCAAGAAGAAATACTTGAATTAAAATCTTATGTAAATCTTGCTGGAAATATAAAACGTAATACCAAAAGTGAAGCTTTATTAACTGCATTAGAACATTCTTTTAAAAAAGCAGTTGAAATAGGGTCATCGAAGAAAGTAGTTATTTTTACAGAATCTAGACGTACTCAAAACTTTTTATATGAATTTTTATCTATTAATGGGTACAAAGATAAAATTGTTTCTATTAGTGGTTCAAATACAGATAAGCATTCAAAAGAAATATATCAGAATTGGTTAGAGAAGAATAAAGGATCTCAAAAGATTACAGGATCCAAGGCTATAGATATTAAAGCCGCTCTCATTGATTATTTCAAAAATGATGCAACAATACTTATTGCTACAGAAGCAGCGTCAGAAGGAGTTAATCTTCAGTTTTGTTCATTGTTGATAAACTACGACTTACCTTGGAATCCACAAAGAGTTGAACAGCGTATTGGTCGATGTCATCGTTATGGTCAAAAATATGATGTAGTTGTCGTGAACTTTATCAATAAGCGTAATGAAGCTGATCAGAGAGTTTATGAGCTTTTAAAAGATAAATTTAATTTGTTTGACGGTGTATTTGGAGCAAGCGATGATATTTTAGGGACAATTGAGTCTGGGGTTGATATAGAAAAGCGTATTGTTGAAGTATATCAAACATGTCGGACTTCTGAAGAGATAAAACAAGCTTTTGAGAAAATACGTTTAGAATTAGATCAGCAAATTCAAGAAAAGATAACTCAGACTAAGAAAAATATTTTTGAACATTTAGATGAAGATGTAGCTGCCCTTTTAAAAGTTCACAAGGGCAATATCATAACATCATTAGACGAAAGAGGGAAATGGCTTTTTCGTTTAGTTAAGTCAGAATTAAAAGATCAAATTGAGGTTGATGAAAAATCGTCTTCATTTAGTTTTAAAGATTCTCCTCATATTACGCAGCATTATTTCTTTAATTGGAAACAGGCAGAAGAAAATAATGGTGTGTTTTTTAGAGAAGCAGATCCTTTAGCAAAACAACTTTTAAACAGATCAGCATCTCGTTTATTAGACCCGTCTCATATTGTCTTTGATTATTCTCAATATAAAAGAAAAATATCTGCTTTAGAAGCTCTTATAGATAAAAGCGGTTGGCTTGAAGTAAAGCGCCTTAGTATTAATACTTTTGAAGAAGAAGAATTCTTAATTGTTTCTGTTAAGACTGATGATGGATTTATAATAGATCCAGAGATAGCTTCTAAGTTTTTCTCTCTTCCAGCTTCTGTTGTAAAAGAAAATATTTCATTTGATGCTTCTTTTCTTCAAGATCAAAAAGAAGAGCTTATTAAAAAACATCTTCTGGATGTTGAAAATAGAGCAGCATCTTTTTATGAAAGTCGTGTTGAACAAATAGAGAATTGGTCTGAGAATTTGAAGTTAAGTCTAGAAAAGGAAATTCGTGAACTCGATAAAGAAATTAAAAATATACGTCGTTTAGCAAAACTAGCTAGTTCTATTAAAGAAAAGTTATTTTCACAAAAACAGATTCGGTTACTCGAGAGTAAGCGGAATTCTAAAAGAAAAAAGTTATTTGAAGAACAAGACAAAATTGAACAACAACGAGATGAGCTTATAGAACGTCTCGAAGGTGATTTAAAACCTGAAACTAAAATAACTCATCTATTCACCATTAGATGGGAAATTAAATAAGTAAAAGGGGATTAAAATGAAAGAAAACAAACAAAAGCTTGAGCTTACATGGCATGGTAAAAAAGACTGGGAAAATCCTGAGCCTCGATTACTTATTGAAAAGGAAATATATGAAAGTGATTCAAAAGGGTTAGAAGATAACCTTCTTATTTATGGGGATAATCTTTTGGGATTAAAGTCTCTTGAACGTGATTATACCGGTAAAATTAAATGTGTTTATATTGATCCCCCATATAATACCAAAAGCTGTTTTAAGCATTACAATGATAATATGGAGCATTCTCTTTGGCTTAATATGATGAAGGAGAGGTTAGTAATTCTTCATCGGTTATTAAGGGAAGATGGGAGTATTTGGATTAGTATCGATGCTTATGAAAGTCATTATTTAAAAGTTTTATGCGATGAAATTTTTGGTAGAAAAAATTTTATAGATGAAGTTGTTTGGGAAAGAGCATATTCACCAATAAATTTAAAAAAAACACTTTCTCGATGTCATGATTATATTTTAGCATATGCAAAAAAAATTGACTGTCTTGAGTTTAATAAACTTCCTCGCACTAATGAGGCAAATTCTAGATATAAAAATCCTGATGATGATCCGAGAGGAATTTGGAAATCAGGAGATCTTTCTGTAGGTCCTATCATTAAAGAAAAAATATATCCGATTATAACTCCATCAGGAAAAAGAGTTTTGCCTCCAAAAGGCTATTGCTGGAGATTAACGAAAGAGCGCTTTGAGGAATATAAAAAAGATAATCGTATTTGGTTTGGGAAAGATGGAAATAATGTTCCAAGTATTAAGCGTTTTTTAACAGAAGTGAGTGATGGAATAACTGCTATGACTTTTTGGAAACGTGAATATGTAGGAGATTCTCAAGAAGCTAAACGTGAAGTTAAGAAATTTAATAATAAAGATATTTTTGTAACCCCCAAACCAGAACGTTTAATTCAACGTATCCTTTATTTAGCAACCAATCCAGGAGACTTAGTTCTTGATTCATTTGCTGGCTCTGGAACAACAGGCGCTGTAGCTCATAAAATGGGTCGCAGATGGATTATGATAGAAATGGAGAAGACTGGTCATACTCATATCATCCCGAGGCTTAATATGGTGATTAACGGAGAAGATGAGGGAGGAATAACTAAACACGTTAATTGGAAAGGAGGGGGAAGTTATAAATACTTAGAGATGGCGCCATCTCTTCTTGAAAAGAATCGTTTAGGAAGATGGGTGATAAATAAGAAGTATAATTCAGCAATGCTTTCAGAGGCTGTTTGTATGCATTCTGGTTATAAGTATTCTCCTCGAAAAGATATTTATTGGATGCATGGATACTCTACTGAACATGATTTTATCTATGTTGTAGCTCAAACGCTAACAAAAGCTGAATTAAATCGTTTAAGTAATGAAGTAGGAGAAGGTAGAACTTTAATGATATACTGTTCAGCTTTTAAAGTAGATGGCATTGAGTTTGATAATTTAACCATTAGAAAAATACCAAAAACAATATTGAATAAATGCACTTGGGGAAAAGATGATTATAGCTTGAAGGTTGCACTATCTAAAGAAGCTGATAGAGCAAATAAAAGGAAACAAGTTAAACCGAGTTCATATTCATCTGGTTATTCTCCTAGGGCACCTATTGCAGTTAAAGGGGTGATGTAATGAGAGGACATTTAAAATATATTTCACAAAGATTAAGCCTACGAAAGCCTCAGATAGAAGCTTTAGATAATTTAGCAAAATTTTTAGATAAAATAGGGCTTCCAGCAAGTAATGTTAATTTTGAATCTTTAAAAGCGATGTTCCCCAATTTACAGGATTTTGAAAGAGAATTTCCTAACGTATGTTTCTCATTAGCTACAGGTGTTGGAAAGACACGTTTGATGGGAGCGATTATTTCTTATTTATATTTAGCAAAAAGAGTGCGTAATTTTTTGGTCTTTGCTCCAAACAATACTATTTTAGAGAAGCTCATTAAAGACTTTTCAGATCCATTACATTATAAATATGTTTTTAAAGGCATATCTGAGTTTGCAATAAAAAAACCAAAAATTATTACAGCTGAAAACTTTGAGCAAGGAGCCGGGGTTCGTAATGAATATGCTAAGCAACCTGATATGTTGGTAGATGATGATGAGATACATATAAATATTTTTAATATAGCTAAAATGCATACAGGTGACAGAAAGATTAAGCAAATTAATGATTATCTTAATGAAAGTTATTTTGATTATTTATCTTCTCTTGATGATTTAGTTGTATTGATGGATGAAGCTCATAGATATAGAGCTACTGCAGGAATGAAGACGATTCAGGAACTTAAACCTATGTTAGGTTTAGAGCTGACAGCTACACCCCAAACTGAGAATGGATCAAAAGATTCTGTTAGATTTAAAAATATTCTTTATGACTATCCTTTGAGTAAAGCTTTAAAAGATGGTTTTTTGAAGGAGCCCGCAGTTGCAGGAAGAGAAAATTTTGATCCTAATAATTTTGCTGATGATGAAGCTTTAGATCGCTTTAAAATTGAAGACGGTATTCGTATTCATGAACAAACAAAAATGCATTTAATATCTTATGCTAGTGAGACAGGGATACAAGCTATTAAACCTTTAATGCTAGTTGTAGCTCAAGATACAAAACATGCAAATCATATTCAAACGCTGATAGAGGATGATAAATTTTTTGACGGTAATTATAAAAATAAGGTTTTGGTTGTCCATTCAAAGGTGAAAGCAGAAGCTGAAGAAGCAATGGTTAGAGATTTATTAGAAGTTGAGTCGGCTGACAATCTCATCGAAATCATTATCCATGTAGATATGTTAAGAGAAGGATGGGATATTTTTAATTTGTTTACTATGGTTCCTTTACGAAAAGCCAACTCACTAACTCTAATTGAACAAAATTTAGGTAGGGGCCTGAGACTTCCTTTTGGTAAGAGAACCGGTTTTTCTGAAATAGATACTCATACAGTTGTATCGCATGATCGTTTTAATGAAATTATTGATTTAGCTAATAAAGATTGTTCCTTAATTAGAAGAGGAATAAATATTGGCATAGATATTCCAGAAGAGCCAATGGATCTTTTGGAAGTTGATACTATTGGAAAAACGAAAGTAGAGGAAATTGAAGATAAAGAAAAAAGAGAAGCTTCTTTAAGGGCATATGAAGCAATCAATTGTTTTGGTTTATCGGATAAAGCTGAAATTATTAAATATATCAAAAAAGAACCAAAAAACGAATCTACTCTTGATTATGAAGATATTGTGAATAATGTATTGAAAATTCATGAGGAAAATTCGATTAATGTGCCTAGGGTGTCAGTACAGCCAAAAGTTATTGAAAGTGGTCGATTTATTCCTTTTAAATTAGATTTAACTCATTTGAAAGTAAAGCCCTTTGAAGAAGGTATTATAATTCAGGGGTTGAGTTCAGGGGAACGGAAAATATATAAAGCCAAAGAATCTAGCGACCAAACTGAAGGGGCGTTAGACCAGTTATTAATGCGTGTCTTGGATTATAATGAGATTGCTGAATTTGAAGAAAATAATAGTGTTGCTGAAGATTGTTCTAAGCAAATGATTGAATATTTGAAAGGTTATCTAAAAGATGATGAATCTGTTTCTCAAGTAATACGTCAACAAGGAATGCATATTTCAAAAATCATTCATTCTCAAATGATGCAATATTTTAAAGAACCTGTAATTGATTGGGATATTGTAGTTGCTGAAAATCAGATCAGTTTAAGAAAAAATAAATTACCAATGATTCGTGGTAGTAAAATTTATAATTATATTAATCCTGTAGAAGATAAATTACATATTCGACAGATTCTTTTTGAAGGTTTTAAAAAATCATTATACCCAATAGTTAAGTTTGATTCTGATTCTGAAAGGATATTTTCTGTCATACTTGAACAAGATTCAAAAGTAGAAAAATGGGCAAAACCTTCAAGAAGTATGTTTTCATCTATTTATTATAACAAAGATAATTCATATGTTCCTGATTTTATCGTTGAAACCAGTGATAGAAAATTTCTTTGTGAAGTTAAGAGAGCTTCAGACATGTATTCGTTTGAAGTTATTGAAAAAGCTAACTCTGCCATGATCTGGTGTGATACAGCAAATAAGCATTTTAAAGATTCTAATTTTAAACCATGGACTTACTTATTAATTCCTCATGATTCTTTAAACATATCAATGACTTTTCAAGGCATATCTTCAAAATATTTTTATATAAATAAAGGGGAGTAAGATGGCTAAAAAAATTCTTTTTAACGCAAATATGTCAGAACCAATGCCTTTGAGTAGGTCTAAAATTGATTTATTTCTTAAATGTCCTATATGTTTCTATTTGGATAGAAAATTAGGAATATCACAACCTTCAGGAGCTCCTTTTACTTTGAATAATGCTGTGGATGCATTACTAAAAAAAGAATTTGATGTTTATCGTAAAAAACAGAAATCACATCCTTTTCATATTCAGAATCAAATTGATGCCATCCCTTTTAATCATCCGGATATTGAGCAATGGCGAAATCAGTGGAAAAAGGGCATTAACTATTATCATAAACCTACAAATTTTGAAATATATGGGGCGATAGATGACGTATGGATAAGACCAAATGGAGATTTGATTATTGTTGATTATAAAGCAAAATCTTCCAAGGATGATCCTAGTACTTTTTTAGTTCCTAAAACAAAGAAAGATGGAAAAATAGTTAGCACGGAGAGATATAAAATTAGCTATAAGAAGCAGATGGAAATATACCAGTGGATATTTAGAAAAAATGGTTTTAAGGTTTCAGATACAGCTTATTTTATTTTTGCTAATGCTCAAAAAGATAATGAAGCGTTCAATGATCGGCTAGATTTCGAAAAGATACTTATTCCCTATGAGGGAAATGATGATTGGGTTGAACCAACAATTTCTGCTATTTATGAGTGTTTAAATAGTGATATTTTACCTGAATCAGCTGAAGAGTGTGACTATTGTGCTTATCGAAAAAGAATCAAAGAAATTGGGGAGTAGAATTCATGGAAGAAATTATTTATATACTTACAAATGATGCAATGCCTGGATTTATTAAAATCGGAAAAACTTCTGCTGGAATAGAGCAAAGAATTAAGGATCTTGATAATACAAGTATGCCATTGCCTTTTCAGTGTTTTTATGCAACTAAAGTTAATAAAGCAGATTTTATTGAAAAAAGGATTCATTATGTTTTTGGTGAGCAAAGAGTAAGAAATAATAGGGAGTTTTTTAGAGTGGATCCTAATCGTGTAAAAGCAGCCTTAGAACTAGTTTCTTTAGGAGAGGTTACTCCCCAAATGCAAAATATTTTAGCTGATGAAGAAGATGAAGCCTTATTACGAAATGAAAGACGAAGCGCCTTTCGTTTTTCTTTGGTAAATATTTCTGTTGGTTCAGTTTTACGATTTGCTCGTGATGAAAACATTACCTGTGAAGTTGTTGATGATAAATATGTGATGTTTAACGGTCAAGTAACTAGTTTAAGTGCCGCAGCTTCTGAACTGCTTAAACAAAGCGGATGGAGGTCTACACAAGTACAAGGACCATTGTTTTGGATGTACGATGATGAAACTTTATCAGAGCGTAGAGATCGAATTGAGAAAGTTTAATGAGAAGTTTAAAAAAGATCTTTGTAAATTTTAAGCAAGTTACAGCCAGTTGGATTAAGATTTCTTTCAGTGAATAATTTGTTCATACGACGTTTAAAAGCTTCATCTAAGTGATCTGGCATAACAGCACTATCATTACATTCGGGTTGTGTAAAGGGATTATAATCTGGATGTGATTTAAGCCAGTTTGTAAGCTCTATATCTATGCTTGGATCAAGATATGTTTTAGAAATATCTTTTTCTAATTGATTGATTCTTTTTTTTAAATTCATGATTATTTTTTTGTTTTTTCTTCTAAGCGAATTATTCTATTTTCAAAATCCTGCATCTCTCTAAACTTTACTACGTGGCTAAGGATATCGTTTGCAGCTCCACGCTTCACAACTTCATTAGATGAACTTAATAATTCACTTAAAGCCTCTGCTGCTTTTGTTGTATTCATTTTTAGTATATTAATAGCCTCTTCTGTTATTTGGTTACGCTGTTTTTCAAGTTCTGATTTAAATTCAGGGTCTTTCAACCAGTCATAAATTTGATTTTCAGAGATTCCTATTTTTTTTGCAGCTTGAGCATAACTTTTACAAGACAGTAGATAAGGAATGGCTTTTTGCTGACTACGCTGCTTTTTATCATAATCTTTCATAAGGTTTTACTTGCTTGTTTAGTGCTTGTAAATTTAATCATTAGCTAACTTACCGTTTTTGCTGTTCTTTTCATAGTTCAAAAATAATAGATTGATTTTTTTTCATTTGTAATTTGGCTAAGCAGAAAAAATTATTACGTTAATAGATTGTTAATAGCCGTCCAAAGAGTCCATGCTGTCCAAAGGCTTTTTATTCTCTACTAAAATCTAATATATTAATGAGAGAAAATTCTTTCGGATATAAACCACTTGGACAGGTTGGACTCATGGACTATTCCATGATATCCAACCCTTAAAAATATTATTCTTTGAATTATCCTAGATTATCATTCCATATTTTTTCTGTTTGTTTAGTAAATTGTTGAAATTCTAATCTACATTCTTCTAAAGAAGGAAATATGTATTGCCTTACTCGATCATCTGTTAATGGTCTTGTTTTTTTCATAGAAGGTATTAACTTTTTTAATGCTTTCCCAAATTGAGAAGAATATTCATTTTTAAAACCTTCCATTTCACACCAGTCTTTGTAATTAAGATAAAGATCTTGAAAAGACTTATTGTTAAAATTCCAAAGAGAATCAGCAGAAGCTAAATTCCAAGCTCCTATTTTCAATGCTTCGTAAATATATTTTTCTGAAGTAGAAGCACTTTTCATTTTCATATCAAATCCAGCTTCATTTGCAGGCATAATGCGTGGATTAAAACTATCAAGATTTTCATTTAGTAAATCAAATAATAATGCTTCAACACCTCCATTTGACATATGATCCGTTAATTTTTTGAAATATAGAGTATCCTCCTTATGTATTGAAGAAACATCTAACACAAAAAAACGCCGGTCATCTAGATCCATATGTACTGCCCAATCCTCATTAGTACAAATAATTAAATGGCGACAATTTTGAATTTGAAGACCATCTTTTCCTTTAGCTTCAATGAAAATAGTAGGATCTGTAATAATAGATTTTAGAGCTCCAATTTCTCTTCTATCGCCACCCCAAATAGCTTCATTTGCTAGAATCAAATAAGCATTTTGAAGATGGCTATTAAATCTTCCTAAAAGATGATTAAGACTTGTGATAGTTAAAAAATATTTTCCAAAAATTTCTCCAAAATATTCTACAAATTTATTTTTTCCAGTTCCCTGTAGTCCTTTCAAAACCAATGCAGTAGCGAGTAAATCAGGTTTTTGAATGACGCAAGCCATCCATTTTCTAACATACTGATAATGAGATTCATCACCATTACAAATAACTTTGCTTACATGCTCCCAAAATAGTGAACAATCTCTTTTTTTGGGTATTACAGAAAAACCAGTAAAGATATTATAATTGCCTTCATAATGCCCAGGCCTTACAGGATCAAAAACAATATCTTTATAAGATCGTCTATTAGGATGTTTAAACCAGAAGTTTGCTTTATTTTGGGATTTTCCTTTTGAGTCTACAAAGATATCATTTTCATGTAATAATACAATTGATTTTTTCGAATCTAAAACGAAAGTATTATCATCTTTTTCAACTAATACGTGGGTTGAATTAGTATGAACAATTGCATATTTTTTATTCATTGTTTCAATAATTTTTTCTTCTTCCTTGTTAATGCTATTACAAGTATGATTCTTGTTTAGATCATTTTTTATAGTCGCTTCTTTTTCCCGTGAAGCGGCTTGTTTTTTTTCTGACATTTTTTCTCTCCTATTTCTTTGTTTGTTTTTCGATCCATTCATTGAATAGATCCATTCGAAGGTAAAGACGCTTGCCTATCTTTCGAACAGCTGTTTCTAGTTTATTTTGATGACGTTTAAGCATGAAATAATGTAATTGTCCCATGCTAAAGGGATATTTTGAGCTTTTTTCTATTTGTTTAAGTTCCCAATATTCATAGTCTGTCATGTTAACTCTCCTTGTTTAAGGTTTAGAGATAATGAATAAAGCGGAATTATATGATTATTTTTTTGAGACGGAGTATAGACTGTATTTTTTATAATAAAAAAACATTATGAATTTTCAATTTTCATAGACAGATAAACAGAAAAATATTTTTAAATTTTATAAAAAAGATATTGACACTGTATAATTTTTATTAATTTTACTTATCTTTTCTTTTGTTTTTTTTATAATTTTCGATTTTTGGAATCCAAGATTCCATAATGGTTCTTTTTAGACATCTACAGCCCAATTCTCTCAGATAACGATATACACCTTTCATATGAGGATGATTATATATTTCTTTTGGTTTCATTAGTCTTCTTTCGTTTTTTATTAACTCTTCAGCAGCTTTTATATAATAGGCTCGATGATATTCTAGAGATTTTTTTTCTCCGTTTCTAAGAGTATTATTTATCGGTTGAAATTCTAAGAAAAGTTCTATTAGATGCAAGGGTAATGCTTTAAAAAACATAGTTTTAGGAGGGATTTTATTTTCTGCCATCCATTTAATACATTTCCAAGGTGAGATTAAAGTCTCTTTTTCTATGAAATAGACAGTTTCAATTTTTTTATTTTCGATATCTAAAAGTAATTTGTTGTTTAATTTTATGGCGGCTAAAGCTTGTTTTCTTTCGTTGCTTGAAAGTTGTTTTAAATCAAAAGTTTCCTCTACTATTTCTTTGTAACGCCTAGGTAACAGTCTTTGCGTAAGAGCAGAGAATTCATCTTTAGACCATAATTCTTTAATTATATGATCGTTATATTCTTTTTCAAAATCAGGATTAAGATTTTTTAAAATTATATCCATATTATTAAACATTTTTTCCTCCTAAAATTTGATTAGAAATGTTTTCACTATATTTTCTAGTAATGTTTGATTCTAAGTGTGAATAGCGTTGTAATTGAGATAAAGAGAGGTGTCCAGTAGCTGTTTGAAGTTCTAATGTTGAAGCTCCTTGTTTAGCCATAAGAGTTGCAAATAAATGTCTATTTGAGTGGAAGACATAGTTTTTTATATCAGCTACTTGAAGAGCTTTATGCCATGATTTTTTGATATCTATTTTTCCAAAGGCAGTTTTACTTGCAAAGACTAAAGATTTGTGAATGTTTCTATTTTGATAAAACTTTTGTAAGTCTTCAATAACTTCATCAATTAATGGAATAGTTCTAGGTTTATTGTTTTTGGTTATTCTTAGAAATGCAATTTTATTTTCAAAATCGATATCAGACCATTTTAGAGCAAGTATTTCGCCTTTTCTTGCTCCTGTAGTGATAGATATCAAAACAATGCAATAAAGGTATTTATTTGAGCTTTCTTTGCATGCAGAGAGCAATCTTTGAACTTCATCTGTTGATAAAACTCTATCTCTACCATCGGACTCTTTTAGTTTACTGAAGGCAAAGCAAGGATTTTCATCTATCCATTTTAGTTTTTTTGCATATGTTAAAATAGCTGAAAAACTACTCATGTAACGATTAACAGTAGCAGGGGAGAGTTTTGTTCCTTTTTTTGTAGGAGTATTTATAAGAAGTTGTCGTTCTTTACCGATTTTATCTGTTGTTAGATGAACTAATGCATATGATCCAAATTTTTTCTTCCAAAAATTTAAATGTCTAAGTGTATCTTTTGATGATTTATGATGTTCTAATTTACCATCATTGATAAAGCGTTCAATAAGCTCTTCTAGAGTATAAAGCTTATTATGTTGATCAAATTTAAACCGACCTCTTTTGATTTGCTGTTCAGTATCTTTAGCCCAATCTTCTACCTCTTCTTTGCGCTTAGATGATTTGCAGATAGAAGGGTACCCTTTAATGCGAATCACTGCTTTCCAGCTTATGAATTTGCCGTTTTTATTTTTTCTTTTATATATTGATGCCATAACTTAAACCTCGTGTTTTATGGTTCAAGCGATTGGTGTTGCTGGTTAAATTTGTTTTTTACTGCAACGTTTTTGCAACGCAAGGTAATTATTTAACTAAATTCATGATATTGAATCAAGTTCAATAATACTTAACTATGCGTGATTGAGTGAGTTGAGATAATGGGGCAGGCAGGACTTGAACCCGCGACCCACGGATTATGAGTCCGTTGCTCTAACCGACTGAGCTACTGCCCCTAGAAAAGTAATGAATTATAATAAATTATAAGATTCTATTATTCAATATTTTTTAATAAATATCATTCTCAGAGATGAGAGTCTCAACTATTGCTA
>SDBV01008364.1_pt1 | contig 13984 bp, 12 predicted proteins | sample 2277081 | NCBI WGS metagenome assembly SDBV01 (sample SAMN10402039, study PRJNA504765) | marine sediment metagenome | isolation source: marine sediment core GS10_PC15, 223 cmbsf | place: Arctic Ocean: Southern Knipovich Ridge | collected 2010 | reverse complement strand
TCTCATCGAAGAACATCATAAGTGGTTTTCAGCATCAATACCACTTATTGCATCTGAGAATATACCAAGTCCCGCTGTAAGAGAGGCATACATATCCGACTTCGGGAACAGATACGCGGAGAGAGCTCATAATAAAAGCTCCCGAATGGCTGGCCCGGAGAAAGAGTGTATGCAGGCTGCGAATATATAGACCAAGTAGAGCTAATCTGTATAGGGCTAGCGAAGAAGCTGTTTGGCGCAGAATTTGCGGATGTAAGACCAATATCAGGAGTTTGCGCAAACCTCTCCATCTACTCAGCCTTCACCAATCCAGAAGATAGAATGATTGCTCTAGCAATTCCTTCTGGAGGGCACATCTCCACTGGAAGAAAAGAGTTCTCAGGGACTGCAGGTTTAGTACATGGACTTCAGGTCGATTATTTCGCGTATGATAAAGAGGAGATGAATATAGATGTTGATAAAACAAAAGAGAAAGTAAAGAAAATCATTGAGGTCAACGAGAGTCAATTGAAAATAGCCATGTTTGGAGGAAGTATGTTCCTTTTTCCACACCCAATTAAAGAGCTAAAGGACTTCTTGACTGACCACGAAATATTCATCTGCTATGATTCCGCACACGTCTCAGGACTGATTGCAGGAGGAGAATTTCAAGACCCCCTTCGGGAGGGCGCAGAAGCGATGACACTAAGTACGCATAAGACTTTACCTGGACCTCAAGGCGGAACAATTCTGTCATTTAATAAATATTCAGATCAGATCAAGAAAGCTGTTTTTCCAGGAAATACAAGCAACCACCACCTCCACAGCGTTGCAGCCAAGGCGATTGTATTTGCGGAGATGATTGAGTTCGGGAGGGAGTATGCATCACAGACGGTCAAAAACGCAAAAGCTCTGGCTGATGCGTTACATGATAAAGGCCTCAAGTTACTAGGCGAAAAGAATGGGTTCACACAATCACATCAGATGGCTGTAGACATTTCAGAACAAGGTGATGGAGGAACGTTAGAGAAAGACTTGGAGAAAGCAAATATCATCGCAAACAGACAGCTATTACCTGGAGATATTCAAGCAGGGAGACATTACATGCATCCAGGGGGTTTGCGATTCGGCGTCCAAGAGATCACTAGGCTAGGCATGAGAGAGTCAGAGATGACTGAGGTTGCAGACCTAATTACAAGGATAATACTTGGGAAAGAAGATCCGAAGAATATTAAGCAGAAAGTCTCAGATTTCAGAAAGAATTTCCAAAAAGTTCATTACGCGTTTGAGGATTCTAGGGCTGCGTACGATTATTTGAGAATAAGAACGACCTAACGATATTTCTACCAACATTAAGGTAGCTAGGATTATATGGAATCCGGCATTTCATCAGATCGCCTGCACATTCAAGTCGTCGACGCTTATCGTAACAACTAAAAGGAGTAGATAAGAAGTTGATTAAAGGAAAGCAGATCCTGAATTATCCTGATGGTGAGTAATGCATCAAAATTACTAATAATCTGCTACTTCAGTCGGGAACACCTCGATTCCATTACTGCCTATCTTGTATGGATGAGGCCGCTTATCGTGATCCACTCCCCTCATTTTTTCTACCGTGAAGGTCTGTAGGGCCACTCCCGGCTTATTAATCGCCCGCATTACAAAAACCCCTTCTGCCAAATACTCCTCGAATTGATATGCTCGCTCTATCGTAGAATGTGATAATTCTGAGATCAAGAATGTCGTACACTTAATTGGGCGAATAGTCTCCAAAATTCCTTTCACCGCTAGCCTTCTTTCTGCGTCATTTGGAAATTGGAGGATAAGAGTTGCCAACGAATCGACGACCAATCTAGATACATTTGCACGTGTAGCTGCCTCTACTCTCTGCATTAAAGAAGTTAACCCTGATTCAGCAGACCGCAAGAATTTGGAAGCAGCAATTTCTCCTTGCACCGATACTACTGGAGAAGCATCAACGAGAGAGAGTTTTCCTTCCTTATACAGCTGTCCAACGTTTAGGCCTACCTTAGCTGAATTCCTAACTACAGATTCTAGCGACTCATCAAGAGATATGTAAACACCATTTTCATTGACAGTCGGCCCATGACATAGGAATTGTAATCCCAGAGTTGTCTTACCACTACCCGGACCTCCGACGACGAAAACAACAGAACCCTTTGGGAGTCCCTTACCCTCTAGTAACTCATCAACTCCTTGCACGCCCGTAGGCGTATATTCTATATCCAAGACTGTTTGCTCTAAGCGTTGCCCGCTCTCCAAATCAGAGACTTTTTAGCCAAATCCAGAGTTAAGGCTTAGTTTGTATCAGTTGCGACAGAATAGCTGCAAGAAGAAGATTTTGATCGATCAGGCAGAAATATTAATCACCCATATAGGGGGTAATTTCATTGAACATCAAAACGAGTGAGTTCAGAGTTTCCTCACATTCCCGCCCTAAATACTCTGTTATTTCCACCTTAGCTATTATGACGCTGGCTATCATAGTATCAAACCTACCGTCACCATTACTTCAAGTATCAGCCCACTCTGGTGACGCCTTCGAGGCATTTACTACAACCACACCAACGATGGATGGCATAATAGGAGATGATGAATGGAGAGCCGCCGAAAGGATAACATATACAATTCCTGAGGGAGAGGCTACAATCTTCATAATGAACGATGCAAGGAGCCTCTATATTGCGGCTCGAGTAGAGGATAATAGTTTGGACGAAGTAGTTAATGTGGCATTAGATATTTTTACAATTGATTTCGATGGTCGTCACGATGGATTACAATTTGAGGAAGGCGAAGATACAATATCCATCGGTGCGAGAAATCGTGCAGGAGATGGCTTTGTTGGTCCAGGGGGGGCTATAATAAATGATGGCGTACTTGACGTAGATGGCTTTGTTGGGAGAGATAACGAGGGCTTCAACCACTTTGAGATCGTTCACTCATTCAACTCTGGAGACGCAAACGATCTCGCTTCAGAGTGTGGAAGTACTATTGGAGCTAGATTTGTCCTGTTTGATGACAGCGCATCTGATACAGCTAGAATTACTGCATTGCCCCCCGGACTAAGTGCGGCCTCAAATGACCAAAGTAATTGGGTAGACATTACAATTGCATGTCCACCCCCACCACCACCCGAAATTAACATCAACTTGATAGCAATCATAGTACTAATTATTGCATGGGCTGCTTATGGAGGCTACTTAGTGAGGAAGAGGCGTGGATCAGGAAAGAAAGTGGAACATGTTGAACAAGATACGACCTAGGACGATCCTACGCTAGATTAGTACCAAACCATCTCAGAAATGTTTCAACCTCACCTTGATTTCGCAGATAATACTTGGCACTAGAAGTTAGCTTCCCATTCAAAATAAGTATGGTGTGGAAAGACTGCAACGCTCTAAATGCATCTTCATCTGTCTGATCATCACCCACATAGAAAACCAAGTCAGGTTCCTTCAACTTCCCTAAGATGAGATTCGCTGCCTTTCCTTTATCCCAATCTATTTTAGGTCGCACCTCAAGAACCATCTTTCCCTCTGTTATTCTAATGTTTTCTACATTATGAACTACATCAAAAAAACTTAATTTAAGCTTTGGCACTAAAGCTTGATTCACGAGACGATAATGCACACTAATTGTTGCACCCTTATTCTCTATCAGAACTCCTCTAAATGATGAAAGAGATGTTCTTAGGCGCCGAACAATCAATGATAACTCGCCCCTATGCTTCGTTAGCAAAGGATGCAAGAATCGAAAATTAGGACCCTCAATCTCGAAGCCATGATTCCCAGCATAATATGCACCTACTACTCCAACCATCTGCTTTACCTCCTCAATCGGACGTCCAGAGATAATTGCCAAGAACACCTTATCGATTTTAACAACCTCCTGAAGCAGTGCTCTCATTGTATCTGAGATCTTGGCCTCACTAGGAGTTCTTGCAATCTTTGAAAGGGTGCCGTCGTAGTCAAACAGGAGACAAACCACACGGGCGCGTTTGACGACCCTACCAAGATCCTCAAACTGGTCAACAAAATATTTCAAATGACTCGCCGAGACATAATTGAAAAGAAGATTTATTCATAGTTCAAAGATAATTAGAGAGCCTTCTCAGATTTAAATTACAGGATGTAATTAGGCACACGGCAAGCATATGGCGACGTTAGATTCTGATCTCTCAATAGAATCCAACGGTTTAATTATTCATGTAACTCATGACTCGATACTAGTGCGTCTCATGCCGGAAGTAATCGAAAAACTCAAGGAAACAGTTAGTGGAGATTCAATCTTGGAGAATGCCTTAACTGTACTCCTAAAGGGAGCAGAATATCCCACAATACCCATCTCAGATATCAATGATATATCGATCGAGGCAATACCATCTAGGCCTGGAAGCCAAGAACACCGTAAGGTAGCGATAAGCCGTCAATTTCATGGAGGGTCAGTGATTGATGAACTACCTCTTACTCCAGAGGCAGCGGACGCCCTAGTGAAAGAAATTAAGAAGCGAACTAATACCAGATTCTAGACTGGAGACAGTAAGAACCGGTGTAATCTCTTGCGGGTTAGAAAGCTTAGATCTTCACAGCTAAGGGATTATGACGAAATAGTAGGAACCCAAAAAATTAATGAAATTAACACAATGGCAGACAGGCTCAGAGACAGAAGGACTATCCACGTAAATTCGGCCGCGGTTGGTGGAGGAGTATCTGAGATACTATCAACAATGGTTCCATTAATGGTTGATGTTGGAGTAGAGTCTGAATGGCATGTAATTGAGGGAGACCGTAAATTTTTTAGAATTACAAAAAGCATTCACAATGCACTCCATGGAGACCATATCGAATTGAGTGATGAGATGAAACAACACCTGCTGAAAGTGAACGAAGAGAATGCCAGTAACATGCAGTTCCTCAACGACGCAGACTTTGTCATAATCCATGATCCACAACCCGCTTCAATAATTTTTCACTTTCCTCGACGAAAAGGAAAATGGATATGGCGATGCCATATAGATCTATCCTCGCCGAATCCCGAAGCATGGGAGTTCCTTAAGAAATCAGTTTCAGCATATGACGCAGCAGTATTCCATACAGACTCCTTTGCTAAAAAAGATCTTACATTGCGACAATTCATCGTACCACCATCAATAGATCCCTTGAGTCCTAAGAATAGGAATCTAGAAGATAGTCAGATTAAGGAAGTAATCCAGAAACTTGGAATAAACATGAAGAAACCTATAGTAACCCAGATAGGTCGTTTCGATCGACTTAAGGATCCAGAAGGAGTAGTTACTATGTTTAAACAACTCCGAGCATCGACTGATCTAATATCTTCGAGATTCTTAGCCAGAATGGAGGATCGGGCCTTCATGGCGGAAACCAAAGAAGACCCTAAAAGAAAGAAACAATTACAAAGTCAATTAGTTCTAGCAGGCGGTTTTGCTTCAGACGATCCGGAGGGTCAAGAAGTATATGATGCTGTGCTCGAGAAAGCAGCAGGAAACAAATCGATACACGTTCTAAGTCTACCTCCATCATCTGACATTGAAGTTAATGCGCTACAGAGGGTTTCAAGCGTTGTTCTTCAGAAATCCCTCAGAGAAGGGTTCGGTCTTACCGTAAGCGAGGCTCTATGGAAAGGTAAGCCTGTGGTAGGCGGGAACGCTGGGGGAATACCTCTTCAAATAATGGACGGTTATAATGGATTCCTTGTCACAACAATAGACGAGGCCAGTGCAGCAATAGCTTCACTAATACGATATCCTAGGAAGGCCAAAGAGATGGGTAAAATAGGAAAAGAACATGTAAGAAAGAATTTCCTTATTACGAGACATATCAGAGACTATCTTCTAATGTTTCAGACTCTTGACCTAATTCCGCAGAGATCAACTCTATGAGCTAAATTTCGTTAATACGTCCTCGAAGACTTCCTTTACTGATTTCAGGCGTTGATCAATCGAGCATATCCGCGCAGTGTCGGATCCACTTTCACCCATCTTACTTGCTGCTTCGCGATTAGACAATAACTTACTAACTCTTCTGGATAGCCTTTCATGATCCTTGGGCGGAAAAGAGTAACCATTTACTCCTTCATTTATCAATTCAGATGACCCTGCTCCTTGGCTTACCACAATGGGCTTCTTATTGATCCACCCTTCAATCGATGTAAGATTGAATCCTTCAATACTTGAAGGAACTAAGACTACATCGCAAATGGAGTAGGCGGCGTGAACTATTTCATCGGGCTGAAATCCAGCAAAGATCACTGACTCCTCCAACCTCAGTTCCTTTGTCAAATTCTGTAGCTCAGATAACCAAACCCTCCCTTTGGAATGGGAGAGACCTCCTTGAGCACTCCCGGTAAAACTCCCGTTACCAATAAGTAATAGTTTTGCTTTAGAATATTTCTTCTTAAGAAGCGCTAGAGCTCTGATTGCAACATCTTGAGCTTTAACTCTATCCATTCTTCCAACAGTGAGGAGAATGACATCATCATTTCTTAGACCGAATTTATTCCTGACTTCAGATTGTAGGTTTGGAGAAGAGCCATTTCTCCAATGGTCCACGTCGATATATGGGTATACCTGGTATGCACTTCCATGATAGCCGGCTCTAATTAGTCCTTCGAGATCCCTTCTGGTGCTGACTACCATAGCATCAAAACCCGCAATATTCTTTGTGATGAACATCCGCATCTTAGGAGAAAGAGGTTCAACCCGAAATGGGATATGCCACTCAAAAACAGTGGGGGCTGAGGGGCCTATAAGATGCCCAACCTGAAGTTGTTGAAAGTCGTGAATAAAGTACAGATCTACATTAGGAAGAAGGTTTAGAAGGGTTCGGGCAGTAAGCCAATTGTAGCGAGTGTATGCCTGATACTCCTCAGGAACGATTTCAAACGAGCTCAAGCCGTGGACTGCATTCCAAATGCCTTCCTTGAAGTTTGCATAGCGAGGCAGATCCCGCTTCCCTAGATCAATGTTAATGAACTGTATACCCATCCCAGAGGCCTCAGGGGGAGCATCGGGTCCTAGAGCCACCCAGTAAGAGTTGGCAACTGTGCCATCACTCATCAATCGGCGCAATAGTGGAAAAATCATTGATGTTACTCCACCTGGAGTCATCTGATAATCAATATCTTCCTCTAATCGACCAACATCTAGAGGACTATCCAGGTAACCATATTTGTCTAGTAGCGCGACATAAGATGTCTTGAACCTTAAAAGAGGAGTTTGACTGTTAACACATAATTTTATTCCCTTAATCATAATTGAAGTTAGCTAACACTTAGACAATAAAATAGTTTGGTTTGAAGAGACGGAAGAATCACATGTAGGTAGATCAGCTAGAGACTGCTTTGTTTAGACCAACTTATCCAATGTACGGCATACTCGACCTATCAAATTCTTTGATAATCTCAAAATCTTCACCAACTTTGCCCTCCCCAAGAGCTCGTAATTGAGGATAGAGACTGAAGAGATCTCCTGACGCCATAGTAACGGAGGGATGATCGGGCCCAAGACTCTCTTGACTAATCTTCCTAACAAGAGGTCGAACTTGTGATTCTTCCAAAAAGCCTAGGCTATGAAGATATTCATGGGTGAGAATTGAATATATGAAGGAATTCAATTCCTCCTCGGATCTCGTTACTGATCTAACAGCACCCAACATAGATCTGTTAAGGACTATGGCATTACTACCTGAAACATGATAGGCACCGAGGCCGTTTGGAAGATCTGCTAATACAAGTGTAAGGCCGGCTCTATGTAGACCTAGTATAGCTTCAACTGAAGCTTTGACAATTTCAAATACTTGATCGAAATTTCTTGCTTGAGCCAATCTCGACTTGAAGTTCAGGTGGTTGACCTCCACATGCTAATTTCCAATGACTTGTTTGAGCTTATCAGCATAATGGCTCTTTTGCGCCGCACCAACTATTCGATCGACAGTTTGCCCGTTCTTAAATATAAGAAGTGTCGGAATTGCCTGAACCCCATAATTCTGAGCTAGGTCTGGGTTCTCATCGACATTTATCTTGACAACCTTCACTTTCCCTTCAAAATCCGACGCAAGTTGCTCCAGTATAGGGGTTATCGCTCGACATGGAGCACACCATTCCGCCCAAAAGTCAACGAAAACAGGTACATTTGAGTTTACAACTTCATCTTCGAAGGTCTTTGATTCACCATGAATTACCTTGGACACTTTCCTATTGCACTAAGAAAATAACTCCAATAAGATATATAAGGGTTTTCTCCCAAAGATTAGGGATTAATCCCGAATTAGATTAATTCATGTCGTACTTTGTTAAGAATTGCTAATAGAGAAGATTTATTCTAAGCTATTTCTAATTCCAACTTTGCTGAGTAAAGGCAAATGGGTATTCCTGAGAAGATAAGAAGGATTGAAGAAGATATTCGTAAAACCAAAGTCAATAAGGCTACAGAACATCATGTAGGAATCCTAAAAGCCAAACTCTCAAAGTTGAAGACAGAACAAGATGAGAGGAGGTCTCATGGTGGGGGCAGCAGCATAGGGTATGACACAAGGAGAGCTGGTGATGCCACTGTAGCTCTTGTAGGGTTACCAAACGTCGGAAAATCTACGCTGCTTAATCACTTAACTAACGCCAAGTCTAGAGTAGGATCCTACGCATTCACAACTCTCGAAGTGGTTCCCGGGATGATGGAATATAATGGAGCCAGAATCCAAATTCTAGACCTTCCAGGGATAGTTGGTGGAGCCGCATCTGGAAAGGGGTTTGGGAAGAGGGTTCTATCAGTTGCAAGAAGCGCCGACTTGATTATCTTGTTGTTGGACGTCTTTCATCCCGATCAGACTCCTCTTCTTAGACGAGAGCTCGCTGAGATGGGAATAAGACTTGATGAAAATCCTCCCGATATTGTAATCGATAAGAGGTCTTCTGGGGGATTAGAAATTAGCATTACTGTACCTATAGATATCCCTGAAGATCTCGTCAAGGGAATACTACGTGTATATGGAGTTCATCATGGGAGAGTACTAATACGGGAGAAGGTAACGACCGACCAACTAATAGACATAATCTCCGGCAATAGGATATACACCAAATCAATTACTCTAGTAAATAAAATTGATCTAGTAAATCAGGGCTTTCTCAACGAAGTAAAGGAAAGGATCGGTGCTGATTTCGTCCCCATTTCAGCCGACGCCAATCTGAACATCAATGGCCTCAAGCAAATAATCTATGATAAACTCGATCTGATAAGAATCTATATGAAACCACGAGGGGAAGAAACTGATTACGAGGAACCGATGATAGTTCAACACGGATCAACTGTACTTGATGTCTGCGATAAGGTACATCGGAATCTTAGAAAGGGATTTAGATATGGATTTGTCTGGGGAAAAAGCGTTAAGTTCAACGGTCAAAGAGTAGGGATGGATCATACCCTTTTAGACGGAGACGTCCTGACAATAATTGGAACTAGACAGACAAGATCAGGATAATCCCCTAATATTCATAAGAGCTGAAACTGATAGACGAACTTCTATCTTGCACCGGATCATCCTCCACGTGGACATGGACTATTTCTATGCCCAGGTAGAGGAGAGAATCAATCCATCGTTAACCAATAGACCTGTCGTGGTCGGACAGTACTCGGGAAGAACCGAAGATAGTGGGGTCGTTGCTACGACAAATTATATAGCGAGAAATTTTGGAGTGAGATCAGGAATACCAATTATGAGAGCAATGAAACTCTTGGAAGGCAAGAATGCTATCTTCATTAAAGCAAATCATGAAGTATATGAGATAGCCTCTCAGAAAGTAATGAACATTCTAAGAAAACACTCAGATTCTTTCGAGAGTGTTAGTATAGACGAAGCTTACCTAGATATTTCATCGAGATCAACTGATATTGAAATGGCTCGGCAAATCGCTCTTGAGATTAAGGACCAAATTAGAAGGAGAGAGGGACTTACATGTTCTGTCGGGATAGGACCAAACAAGCTAATAGCAAAAATGGCCTCCGATTTCAGAAAACCAGACGGGCTAACTATAATACGCCCAGAAGAAGTGAAATCCTTTCTCTTCTCGCTCCCAATAGAAAGATTATTTGGAATCGGTGATAAAACCAGTTCCAAGCTAAAGAAGATGGGAATAGAAACTATTGAACAATTAGCGGATTGCAATCCATCCTTACTTGTAGAGACTTTTGGGAAGAAATTTGGAGCTTACCTCTATTTGGCTGCGAATGGCGAAGACAAAGAAAAAGTGGAGGAGAGGGGTACAAGAGAGCAAATAGGAAGACTCTCTACTTTGAAAAATAATACTAGAGAAATACACCAGATAACGAAGGTATTAGACGAGCTCGCGAAAAGCGTTCACAATCAGATAACTGAGGAAAATCTGAGCTTCAAATCTGTCAGCATTACAGCGATTATGGAAGACTTGAAGGCTCACACAAAAACGAAGACATTGGAAGCGTCAACTGACGCATTACCTGCAATTAGAAACACTGCGCACCAGCTGCTTCAGAACCTTTTGGAAGAGAATGAGGATGAGGAACTTAGGCGGATAGGTGTTAAGGTTTCAAACCTTATAGAAAAGGGAGGCCAGGTTTCTCTCACAGACTTTGTCGAATGATCTTATTCTTTCAGTTCAATGATCTTGAATCCACTAAAGCGTTAAATCAAAGCTAAAATATCATGATTTAGCCTAATGGCAACACCATCAGACTTTCCTACAGAGAAACCTCCGATAAGGGTAGCCCAGAAGAGAATAATATGGATTTTTGTAGCTTTAATAACAGCCCTAATTCTGGCCGCATCAGCCGGCCAGATATTAAATTTCTGGCTTAACATACAGGAGTTTGGAGCTCTCTATATACGGCCCGTGTATTATGGAATTCTTGGCGGTTTTATTTTAAGTGTCTTAGCATTTACCCGAGTTGATTTTCGACACCGAAGGTCTATTAGCTGGTGGGTACTGCGAGTCGTCATCAGAGTGGTAAGAGGTAGGGGAGATATTGAGAATCTCTCTTTGGATGTCCCTGAGTTTAAGACCTTCAAGCTTAGCCCAATCAACTTCATTCTATGGCAGGTAACCAAAGTTATCACTCTATCATTATTTTTGATAAATACGAACTTTGGGATGGCCTTAGTTGGACTATCGAGGGGTTGGGAGTCCGGTCTCTCAAGATTACCAACGATATTTGCGCTACCATTCGTCACTCCTCCCTTTGATATGTCATACGCTCAACAGGGTGTGATTCCAATGATTCCGGCCCTTACCTTACTCGTTATACCGATTTTTGGAGCTATCGGAATAAGATTGGTACTCCTTGTAGGGGTAACCGAACTATTGAATGGATTTTCTTCGATATTAATCAGGCTTGGCGAAGAGATAAAGGAGATCAGTGTTCCAGTTGCAACATTAGAGGCCCTCCTCGCATTAGGTTTATTCTGGACAGGCTTCAATCTCTTCTTTCCTTCATATATTGATTTCAATACGAAGTTCGTAATCGGAGGGGTATTTACAGCCGGAGTTGTCTTTTCGATCTTTGCTTACCTCGATCGAGCAGGAAGGCCAAGGATTCTCAAACCAACAGTTAGACTAACTTACGTTAGAATTGGGGCGATTGTCCTTATTGGTCTCATCGTAGGCTCCGCGGTGGCAATACAAGGAAGCATAGCAGACGCCAGGAAGGTCGAATGGCGGGGGCCGTACACCGCACAGGAAATTGCGGTTAATAGGTATCTTGCACAGTTGGACGATATAAAAGAACTGCCGTATAACTTCAGTCTACTACCACTTCCTGAACAGAGGGTCGCATCATATGTAGATGAGAACGCGGACCTTCTCAGCAAGATAAGACTCTGGGACCTACCAGCTGCCTCAGCAAAGCTCAGACCTGAGATTGGTCTTATACCATTTGTAGATTTCCAGGATACTGATATCCTAAGATTCAATGGGAGTCTTTTCTGGAGCGCCTCTCTGAAACCTATCCTTCCAGATACGGTTGAACCAGAAAATGTATGGTTTGCAGAACACTTAGTCTATACACATGTGCCCGAGGGATTCCTAATACTAGACAGCCAAGATGGGAGAATTACGGAGACCACCAGGTTCTTCAGTCAAAGAACGGTTTACTATGGAGAGGGAGGGCTCTTCGACGAAGTCTGGTCAGCATACCCGACTGAAAGGGAAAGCAGTGATGAGCTTAATGGGTTCGTATATGACGGCGGGGGAGGAATTGACGTGCCACCACCTTTAAGCTGGATTTTTGAACCCAACTTCCTACTAGCAAGACCAACAGAAACAATTCACGTGATGAGATTCAAAGATGTATATGACAGAATGAGTACACTCTTCCCGTATTTCGTCTATACGATAGATGGGGAGCGGATTGACATGTACCCAGTTAGCGATGGAGAGAATACTTACTGGTTAATGCCCCTAATAGTTGCACAGGATGCGAGTAATGTTCCATGGAGTGATGGAAATCCATTCGTAAGACATGTCGGTTATTCGATGATAGATGCATTCAATGGAGAGATTACCCTATTCATCCTTGGGGACGATTACTTTAGTAACCTCTTTAGGCTCCTTTACGCCGATGATATCGCTCCTGAGATACCAGAATGGCTGAAAGAACAGACCAGGTATCCAGAGGAGATATTTGAATACAGAGTCTCACAATACAATTTCTATCACCAGACCGATCCGGGAACTTACATAGAGGCAAGGGAGTTCTTCGAAATTCCTCCGAGCCTAGATACCTACTTTATCATTGCTAAACCACCTGGGTTTGTGAACAACGAATTTCTTGGACTACTTTCGCTTCAGCTACGCGGCTCTCCTGGCCAGAATTTAGCTGGCTACATGATAGTTAGAAATGACTACCCCAACCTTGGGGAGATGATATTCTATGAGGTTTCCCTTACTGCAGAGACCAAGTTACTGGGGCCAACTGCAGTGATTGAAGCTCTAGAACGGAATCCCCAGTTTGCAACTTTGAGGACACTACTACGAGAGCCGAGAGTTGGCGATAACATTCTTTATAGAATTGGGGAACATGATGTGTACTTCATCCCTGTTTACACCGCAGGAGCGGGTGGAGTAGTAACTCAGCTTGGAACCATAGCAGCTATTGGGGCCACGTTCACAGGCGAATATTTCATCGGTTTTGGCGATACCGCCGAAGAAGCCTTCACACAATATCTTCTGGAACTAAGTGGCCTTGCGGGAGTAGTGGGAGTAGTAGAAGAAGGTGACGGTATTCTGGTTAGTAGCCCTGAGGAGAAGGCAGAGAAGATATTTCAAATCTTTGAAGATAATAGTATTGTAGTTTTGGAGCCAGACGAGATACCGTCACTCTTCAGATTCAGGGAGGAGACAATTCGTTATCTCAGCGAGGCAGAATTTCAAGCTCTCGAAGAGTTAATAGAATCATTTATCGATGAATGGGCCGTCAAGAATAACCTAAGCCGAGCATACACCTGGTCCGTCGAAAACGAGCTAAACTTTGGCTTTGTAGTCGAATTTGACGGTGTTCAGGAGCTCCATTACATTACCGTCCAGATTATACGATAAAAGAATCCATGCTTAGCAATCTTGGAGACTACTGGAGACCAATGCTATATTCAGTCTTGGTCTTCTTACTAACAACTGGCTTTGTACTAAGGGGAGTTCCACTTACTCTGGCTCAAATTCAAGAAACGGAGTTTGGAATAGAGAACTTTGTGACTGAATACCCATTATCCTCGGATGGAGCGAACGCGTTTGCAATTTTTGCAGACCCATTTGGGAGAATCTGGTTCTCACAACGAAATCTCGCTTCTATCGCCTATCTGGATCCAATGGATGGAGGGATTCAAGAGTTTGCAGTACCAACGGACCAAAGCACGCTAGAAATATGGTCAATTTATGTTAACGATAATAACGAAATCTGGTTTACGGATGCTACTGAGCATAAGATTAGAATGCTTGACCTAAAGAC
>SDBV01008363.1_pt1 | contig 13985 bp, 15 predicted proteins | sample 2277081 | NCBI WGS metagenome assembly SDBV01 (sample SAMN10402039, study PRJNA504765) | marine sediment metagenome | isolation source: marine sediment core GS10_PC15, 223 cmbsf | place: Arctic Ocean: Southern Knipovich Ridge | collected 2010 | reverse complement strand
CATCAATTTTTGTTCTATTTATCTTTTTCATTCATTGACCTCCAACGCATCCATCCGCGCGCACAATTTTTTATGGACAATTGACTGCGATAACTTAATATCAGAGATCGACCCATATGTTTCGGTTGTCACAATCTTATCAATAAAGTCATAGCTTTTAAGAATATCTAAAAGTTCGCTATCCTCGCTAAAACACTTACTTTGATCATCTTTTCCATCATTATCACTTAAATGAATGTAATCAGAGATGGCCATCATCTCATTTAATTGTTCAGGAAATTCCAATCCTAAAGAATTTGCGCTCACCCTTAAATGGGCGACATCCAAAAGCAACTTAAAATCAATAAGCTCCTTTAATTCTTCATATCCGCTGTAATCCGTAAGCAAAAAAGGATTTTTATCTTGAAATGTCTGGGCATTACTTAGGGATAAGACATTATTTTCTATATATAACTCAACACCGTCTGCTTTTTCTTTCAAAGAGTTAAAACCCTCACAAAACCTCTTAATGGCTTTATCTTTATCGTAAATTTCCGTGAATGAAATCTTTTCTCCAATTTCATCTATTTTAAAATCAATCAAAAACCCTGCATGAAACCCATACTTTTTCGAACCTAATTTTTGAGACAACGCAATCGCTCCTTCATAATGCTCAAGCGACTTCTGATAGATTTCATCATCAAGAGACGCTAAATTCAATGTGAAATCTTCTTTGGGCGGCGGAAAATAGCTGTGTAAAAGATATTTTAAGTCATATTTATTTTTTAACTCAATAAGGTCTTGCTCATATCCTTCGTAATACTTTGTCCCGCCGGAAAGTTCAATATGCTCAAACCCGTTTTGAGCAAGTTTTTCAACGGAGTCTTTTATTTTTTCATGTTTTACACATGCTGATGAAATATAGATCATTTAATTCTTCGTGAAGATAGTTTACTTCCTTAAATCCGACCAGTCGATGGGCTGATTTTTGGGGATGTCGCGTGTTAACTCCAAGCCCAGTACATTATAAAACTCTAATGCACAGATTCCTCTTCCGCCTGTTCTTTTCGCAGCGATATTATCACGTGTTATCGTATCCCCTTTTTTCAGATTACCCTTGGAGACCAAACACTTTTGCAATGCTTTCTTTGTTTCTTTTTCACTTGCCGTTGGTTTTATCTCACTTTCCCCCAACATCTGTTCGACTTTTCGTATTTCCTTGACCCATAACACAAGCTCATCCGGAGAAAGAGACGCTTGATGATCGGGTCCCTCCAAATTTTTATCCAAGGTAAAATGCTTTTCGATAATACTTGCTCCCATCGCAACGGCATAGGGAGAAGCCACAAGTCCTTCAGTATGATCCGAAAACCCAATTATCGCATTAAAGCTTTGCTTCAATGTTCCCATAGCTCTTAAATTAACTTCATTGAGATCTGTTGGATAATTTGAAGTACACTTAAGAAGCGCGAGTTCTTTGCATCCATTTTCTTTCAAACACTGATAAGCCTGTTCAATCTCTACTAAAGAACACATGCCTGTCGAGAGAATAACGGGTTTTCCTGTTTTTGCCACTTGCTCAAGAAATAAAAGGTTCGTTGTATCGGTCGAGGCAATCTTGATAGCGGGAACACCCAATTCAATAAGTAAGTTCAAACTATCTTCATCATAACAAGTAGAAAGAAAGAGAATGTTTTTCTCTTCACAATAATTAATAAGCTCTACATGAAAGGCTTTATCGATCTCTAGACGTTTGAGCATTGCTGTTTGCGACTCACCTGCACTGGTTGTTCCCTTTTGATAGGACGCCTTCTCAATATCGGCTAGAATCAGATCGTCCGTCTTATACGTTTGGAATTTAACCGCATCCACACCAGCTTTTACGGCTACATCGACCAATTGTTTTGCCAGATCCAGCTTACCATTATGATTTACCCCCGCCTCGGCAATAATAAAGCAAGGGTGCCCATCACCGATTCGTTTTCCTCCAATAGTTATTGAGTCTGGCATCAAATCCTCAGATCTTTAAAAAATATAATTGGATATCCCGCCATCAAAGTTTATTGTTACACCTGTAATATACTTAATATCTTCTTCAACAATCGATTTAACGAACTTCCCTATTTCTTCTGGCTTACCGACTCTTTTCATAGGCAACGTGTTTGCGAATTCATCCATATTTTCCACTAAATTTTTTAATCGATCAGTTCCGATGGGCTCCGGTGCGATATTGATGCAACTAATTTCCTGAGCGGCATAAGTTTTTGATAATACCTTAAGAACGCTTGAAAATGCCACTCTATAAGCGATGGAAAGTATAAGATTCGGAATAGGTTCTTTAATAATAGATGAAGAAACTAAGAAGACATATCCGCCTTGATTGATCCACAGATTCTGGAACAGAATGCAGAAACCTAAGAATAACTGGTTGTGGTATTTATTCCATTCTTCTTCAGTAATTTTTGAGAACTCTTTTGCTGGAGGGCCGCCGGTATTGAGCACTAAAATATCGGCCTCTTTTTGTTCTTGAGCAAATTTTTTTACCTGCGCTATATTTGATGTGTCCAATTCATTGGTGGAAGTCGCAACTACTTCCATATTTAGCTGCTTAAGTGAATCAGCAATCGCCTTTCCGATCCCTCTTGATCCCGCTAAAACTATTGCTTTTTTCATATCGCTTTACCTTTCTGCCCAATTATTCATTTTTACTTTTACTTCCTCACCTATGGATTGAGGCAACTCCAATAAATTGTTAACCACCTTTTGAATATCTTTCAAGAAAATGGCATGTTCCTCATCGGGATGATCACCACTTCGGTTCCCTTTTATGTAAATAAACATATCTGATGGTTGAAACGCCAGTGAAAGATAAAGGACATTTTGATTGTCACAGTGCATGCCGAATGCAACCGGGAGTTTAAACCTATTTCTTAAAGTATAGATGGCTTTTAAATTTACGTCTTCAATGCCATGAGTAAGCTGTGTGTGAACGAATGTAAACCGATCTTTTATATGTTTTATATGTTGAAAAAGCAGATCTATCTCACTCAAATCACTCATTCCGGTTGAAACAAATATCTTTTTATTAGTATTGTTAACCAGACTATCTAATAGAATAGTATTGGTAATATCTTTGCTTAATATTTTGTAAAAAGAAACATCTAAACTTTCGAGAAAACCAACAGCACCATCATCATCTATGGCAACACCAAATCTTTTATTACCATTTTTTATTTTTTGAGAAGCTTTAATAAAAAATTCATTCTCCAGCTTAAAACTCTTGAATCTCTCATCTTCATAAAATGATTCCTTTAATACTTGAAAAGTAATGGCGTCGGCATTGCTTCCCAAGACCGTATCTACATACTGGTTGGCATACTCCTCATCTCCTAAATGATTTAGACCAACTTCACAAATGATCATACCGTGCCCTCCCGCATCAACACTTCTGCCAGTTTAAAATCAATCGGGGTATCAATATCAACAGACTTTTCTGCGTCCATTAAAAATGCAAATATATTATCCTTTAAAAAAAAAGTATTTTCTTCTAATATTTTTTTTATGCTACAGATATAAATAGCACCATTTATACGATAATAAGTCGGTAAATCCTGAGATACTCTATTTTTTAAATCATCCTTTAAGAAATTCTTCATCGACAAATTTTCTGGTAATGTATTGCTCCACAGCGGCGGGTGTTCCGCTTCACAGACAGAAACAACCGCATCAGCTCTTTTTGAGTACAGTAATTCTATCGCTTTATCAATATCATGAGCATCTCTTAACGGTGATGTTGGCTGCAACAACACGACATAATCAAACTCTTTTTCCTGATCATTTATGCAATAGTTAACAGCGTGTTTAACCACTTCGGCAGGATGTATACTGTCATCACTTAATTCTTTTGGACGCATAAATGGAACATTAGCGCCGAAGTTCTTTGAAATTTCTGAAATCTCTGAGTCTTCAGTGCTAACAACGACTTCATCTATATATTTCGATTTTAAAGCGGCTTCTATTGTCCATCCAATGAGAGGTTTTCCGGCTAAATCTAAAATATTTTTTCTTGGAAGCCTTTTGCTTTTACCCCGAGCAGTAACAACTCCCAAAATTTTTATTCCATCAAGCTTGCCCATTTAAGACACTCTGCTACTTTCTACTTTCTTCGGGCCATAATGCCGTTCATATGCTTCGTGCAAAGCTTTCGCTATCCGTTCCATCTCAAATTTTGGATCAGAGCATTTTTTAATGTTTTCATAAAAATCCCGATGAACCATGCCTTTAACAGAAACTTGCTGTATTGCCATTGCGTAATCTTCAATATCTTTCTGATCCGGTGTATATCCATTCTTAATTTTTTCGATTGCATCAATGCAATCCTGATAAGTATTAATCCTAAACAAACTTTTACACCCCTGATACCACACATTTCCAAAGAATAATGATGGTTTACCCCTCACAGAAGCTTCCCAGCCAACAGTGCCTGTTGCCGTAACAACAGCTTGAGAATGATCAATTAATTCAAAAGTATCAGTTTCAGCAGATATCATCACAATATTTTTATATGAAGCGACTTTTTGATAAAAATGTCGGTTTCGCCGCAATGATCCTTTCAAATTTGCAGAAAATGTACCTGGATGTTCTTTAAAATATATCATCCATCCATCCGGAATACTTGCTGATATAATATCAAGTATCAAGAAAACATCTTCATACACACACGCATTTGGACAAGTTGCTGCCTCTGGTTGGTAAGACGCGGCAAAATAAATATACTTTTTTTTGAAATCCGGTTGGTCACAGAATTGAGTATATATTTTTCGCAAATTTTTGTTCTGACGACGTAGCCTGTCCTTAAACCAGAAATACTGAAAATGATTCAATTTCGAATCTAGCGAATCGAAAGGCTTATAGTCTTTCTTAAAAGCCATAATAGTCTTACGAAATCCCTTACCTCGCAACAGAGTCATCAAAATAAGCTTTATAAATTCCTTATATTGAAAACTCTCATATTTTTTCGCCTTTTTATAAAAACTACTAATATGATCTGGAGTTTTACCCTTTTTTGATCTAATCCTATTGAGGTATTCCTTGATCTCCATCTGAAGATCGCAGTTTTGTCCTGAATGATACACGTCTTTGAATGAAGAAGACATATCCTCCAATGAAGGGCAAATAATATGATAAGAATTTTCAAAGAGAGGAATGGCATCTATGAAAATTGTAGGTATAGAATAATAATGTTTGCACAACAGATAGAGTGAATAATCGCTTATCATATGAGGCCAAGTCATATGCACATAAAGATCGGGTTTCAAGTAGTGAATAACCGTGTTCCAATATTTCAAGATGTCGTAATAATACCGCCGCCTTTCATAAAAACTAAAATTCCATCCAGTCGTATCTTCCAGAACATTAAGACAACTCAATTCATATTTTGAGAGTGCCTCAATAACTTTGGCATCCACAGGTACAGGAGGCCCAATCTTGGAATAATCAAAGCGAGCCTGCCTGATTGCCATCGATTCCTGAAAATCAGCATCTGGATAATATTTTTCAACCCATTCGCGCAAGCTTTCCTCACCAAAGAAAAACACCGGCTCCCAATCATGCTTCTCCTTCAAATAATCCACACTAAGCTGGCGCTCATTACTAAACCCGGAATAAATAACTCTCTTTTTCACTATAATGTACCTTTCATCAAATATATTAGTTGTATTTCAATCAAGACTTAATTCATTTAACATCTTTTTATACTCTGCCCACTGCCCTACATCGATCCAGGATTTCTTCGAAACAGGGTAAACTCCTACCTTTAAGCCTTTTGTTTTCAAAACCTCTATTAAGTCAGTCATATCAAAATGTTGATTTTTAGGGATAAACTTTAGAATAGACGGCTCAAGAAGATAGAACCCTGTGTTGACCAAAAAATCATATTCTGGCTTTTCCCGAATATCCTTTAAAATACCCCCTTTATCAATATCGCATACTCCGTAAGGAATAGTAAACTGTTGCATCGAACCCACCAGAGTCAAAGCATTGGCCTCTTTCTTATGAAAGTCAAAAACCAAAGAATAATCTGTGTGTATAATAATGTCGCAATTTGATAAGAAAAATGGCGCATTGATTTTACTCTCCAAAAATTTCAAAGCACCAACAGTGCCTAATGGCTCCCTCTCCTCAATATATTGAATTTTATAATCATAGTCATGATCATGAAAATACGCCTTGATCATTCTTCCTTTGTCATTTAAAGAAACAAAAAAATTCTTCATGCCAAATTTACCGAATTCATCCATGATTACCTTAATTATCGGATCATCACCAAGTGGAATTAACGGCTTGGGTAGAATTCGTGTAAAGGGATCCAGACGCTTACCTTTGCCTCCGGCCATGATCACCACCGGGTTATCAAGAGTTGCATTAACTTTATGCCTTTCAAAACCGAAAAATTTTTCTTCCGTTATAATATCAACCAATTTTTCGTTATCCAGAACTGGAATATGGCGTACTACATCCTCTTGGAAAATTTCTTTAACTTCATTTCCCAAATATTTTTTGCTAACGAACCTAAAATTCCTGTTTATGATCTCCTTCACATTCTCATTCAATGACACACCACTCAACACACCACGCCTGAAATCGCCATCTGAAATTACTCCTATAACATTGTCACTGTTATCAACACAAACGCAAAAACCTCTACCCGCTTCATCCATCTGCTTAATGGCCTGTCGGATAGAAAAATTCATTTTTATTTTAAACTTTTCCAGATCATTCATATAAAATTAGATCCTTATATTATTTGTTAGTTTTAACTGAACTCATCCAGATAATGAGTTGCAATTATTGCATTGTCAGGCAAAAGGCAAGGGATCCCATCAATAATAGGATATAGCAATAGGCTCTCTTTGCAATAATAGTTGTTTCGAATTAATTCCAACGGTGCTTTTGTAATCGGGCAAGCCAACGGATTTACAACTTTAGTTTTATTGCTGCTATTCTTTTCAATAATTAATACACCTGTATTATTTAATGAAATCGGATTTGATTCAAATAGGATTTTGTATTCGATAACCTTATATCCAAGTTCGATGGCCGTTGAATATAATCCTTGAATATAGCCATGCTTTTCCATATACTTTTTTGATTCATCGCTGGCTAACTCATATATCGGCTCAAACAAATTTAAATATCTCCCTGTAATTCTATATAACTCTAACAATGCTTCCTTCTCCTGCCCCCTGTTAGGCTCTAACGAATGATTTGTATAAACAATATCTATTGAGCTATCTTGAATAGCTGTATTGAATAAATCACCCATGAATAATGTTGAATTTTTAACATTCTTTTTCTTTAAATAACTTATTGCATATTGTATTCTTGAATATGAAATATCAAATCCGAAAATATCTGATGGAACATTCGATATTTTTGATAAAATATTACTTAAGGTTGTCGCTTCTCCGACTCCAACTTCTAAAATAGAATCATATTCCCCCAATTGATTCAACACCTTTACATAAGCATTTGAATATTCATTTTCCCACTCTGGATACTTCAATGCCTTTTTTATATAACTACCAGCTTGAAGATCATAGCTTATCATTATCATTTCTGAGGTGTTCTTGCCTGCATTGGTTTCATTTTTTATGTAATCAATAATGTTGACATTATCGCAATATAATTGTTTTAATTTCTTCAAATCTTTACGCATTAGAAACTCCATTTTCGATTAAGAACTCCGCAAATCTAAAATCTAATTCTGTGTCGATATCAATTGAGCGTTCCGGTGGCATGACATAAGCGTATGTTTTGTCAGAATAATAAGTGTGTTTTTCCTTTAATAACGAATACTTAAAAATATATATCGATCCATTTGGTATGTAAGCAAGCTCAAACTCTTGTCTATTTTTGTTTCTGATAGGAATATCAAAATAACTTTCGATCTTACCATTCCCATCTATTTTCTTAGTCCATAAAGGCGGATGGGGCATTTCAGCGCATGAAATAATAGAGTCAGCGTTTTTTCTCTGAAACAATTCAACTGCACTATCTATATCTTCTGCAGTTCTTAATGGGGCTGTAGGAAGCAACACAATAATTTCTTCATAATTGCTGCTACATTTCGCGTTAAGCCTCTCAATCGTATATATATAATTATCAATAGCGAGCGAATCATCCTGCGCCAATTCTTTAGGGCGCATAAAAGGGATTTCAACCTCTAATAGCTTGCAGACTTCGGCAATTTCATCATCATCCGTAGATAAAATAACCCTGTCAATACTAGTTGCATGCATAGCTGCTTCGATCGTCCATTGAATTAATGGTTTTCCACCGAGTAGTCTGATATTTTTTTTAGGCACAGCTTTAGAGCCGCCACGAGCTGGAATAATAGCTAACATAACTTCCTCATTAACACATATCATCCCACTGGATAATTTCATCCTGGGATATGTTACGCTTCAATTGACGGCCAATAACATTGTCACATTCATCAGGAGGCACCCCAGTTCCAGGACGCTTAAACGTTAAATCATCCAATGTAATAATATGCCCTTTTCCCAAGTCAGTTTTTGCAACAACACTGCATCTGAATTTTAATTTCTTTTCTTCCTCGGCTTCTCCTACAACACGTTCATACGAGCCTAACGATTTTGCGATATTTCGAGACTCTTCAACAATGATTTTCATTTCTTTTGGATCGGCAGAAATCGCATGATCCCATCCGGGCAAATCTTTATCTAACGTAAAATGTTTCTCGATAACACAACTGCCCAAAGCAACCGAAGCCAATGGAATTGAAGTACCAATCGTATGATCAGAAAAACCTACAGGATATCCGAATTTCTCACGAAGCATATGTATGTTATTTAAATTAATATCTTCATATTCTGGTGGATAAACAGCAATACAATGTAACAATATAATCTGACTATTTCCTTGCTTTTCTAATGTTTTTACTGCATTTTCGATTTCAGATAATGTCGACATGCCTGTCGAAAGAATAATCGGTTTTTTTTTCTTCGCCACATATTTCAGAAGCTCTAGATTATTGATATCCATAGATGCAATTTTATGACACGGAACATTTATCTGTTCCAATAAATCAACCTCTTCATTAGAAAACGGCGTTGAAAGAAACGTTATTCCAACACGCTCACAGTATTCATTTAATTCAATATGCTGTTCACTTCGAAGATAATATTTCTCAACCATTTCTCTTAATGATCCAAAATGCCTTTTTGGTGAATCGTTATATTTCTGATTTCTGTTGTATTCCTCTTCACAAATTAATGACTCAGGCGTCCATGATTGAAATTTGGCTGCATCACAACCACAAGCTTTGGCTGAATCAATCATCTTTTTTGCCAAATCCATATCGCCATTATGATTAGATCCGATTTCTGCGATTACATACGGTATACCGAAATCTTTAACATCTCGATTGCCCAACTTCATCCCGCCCCTCCTGATAATATGGCGTCTTGAATTCTTAATTTTAGATTTCTTAAAGCACTCCCATAATATTTCAATCTTTTCTCACGTTCAAAAGCATCTTTCTTTGATTTAAATGCTTCATAATAAATCAACTCAACTGGTAACATCCTACTTGTATAATAACAGAGACCTGTTTGATGCTCTTTCATTCTTTTCTCAATATTAGAAGTACAACCAATATAAATCTTGTTATTCTTTTTACTTTTTAATATATAAACCATATACCAACCATCCATGAACATCTCGGAACGGCTAGATAAAGAAGGGGCGGGATTCATATTCCTAATTCCTCCAATGACTTAATAGGCTCCCACCACAACGAAATATTAGATCCCTGTTGTTTTACAGCTTGGCAATATTTTTGCTTTAATGAGTTATTATTTTGTAATCGAGAAAGCAAACTCTCAAACAAATCAGCTAATGAAACATATTCCTTATAAAATTTAGACAGCAGTTGATAATGGTCTTTCTTAACTTCCACTCCTTTCATAATCTGTTGTTCAGAAAAACATTGAGGAGAAGCCGTATTGTTAGGATGTTGCCGATAATACGTTTTGGTTTCTTTCGTAAAAACCGCACGCGCCCCGGCATGAATACACAAAGCAAATAACGCCCAGTCAAAAGCAATGATATTATTTGGTATCGACTCGATATCACGAGAAATGCTGTCGATGCGTAATGCCGTATTTGACAACCCCATGCAATTATCGGTCGCAATATCACTTGTGTTAATTTCAGTTTTATCGTCGAAGAATTTCTCAAGCATAAGAGTTGGTTGAGAAACTTCTTTCCCCACCAATAACATTTCATTACATACTATATCGTAATGGATCAACATTTTTTTAGATAATTCAATACGATTGTTTTCAAAATAGTCATCAGCATCCGCGAAAATTATTATTTCAGCCCCCTTGGAAACAACCCATTCAATACCAATTTTCCTAAGCTCTGCGGGAGAACTTGATTTTTCTAGCACTTGAACATTAAGATCTGTCTTTTTTAAAAATGCTTTTAATCCAACAAACCCATCATTAATTAAAAAAAGCGTAAATCCTTTGTCTGTCTGCCTTGACAATGAAGATAAAAATTCAGGGATATACTTCTCCACCCCTGGATAAACAACACTAAATATTGCAACATTCATAATACCCTCTCTATCTTTTGCTTACCATTGTTTACCCTTCGAACAGGATTCCCGACATAAACTCCCGGCTGGCTGATAGATTCTACAACGACCGAACCGGCCCCTATAACCACATCATTACAAATATTCAGATGATCAATGACAACACTATTACTCCCCATAAAAACTCTGTTTCCTATATGGCAATATCCGTTAACAATGCTTCCCGTTGAAATATGACAATGATCACCTACTGTTGAATCATGCTCAATTAATGCCGAGGTATTAATGATGCAACTTTTTCCTACACGTGAATCAGCATTAATCAGAGCTTTATGCATCACAATGGTTCCTTCTTCAACAGAAGCACTTTTAGCCACATGCGCCAACGGAGAAATAATTACAGGAAACGTTGCTCCCAATTGCCTTAAGTAATCAAATTTATCTATCCTTTTGCGAGGACCTTTAATGCTGCCAATCGTAATTAAGAAATATTGATACTGAGTTGCCAAACTTTCTAAATCATTATCCGTTGCGATAATTTCATAATCTGAAACTGTCTGATGCAGCTTATCTTCTACGTCAACGATTCCCGCTATCTTAAACGCACCATCAACCTCAATAACATCGATACAGGATTTACAATGACCACCGCTGCCAATTAAAATTAAACCATCCTTAATCATCCAAGACCTCCCTGGTCATTAAGCTGAAACACATAATCAACTTTCTTATCACCTATTTTATAATACGCACCGGGAGCATTGGGGAAAGTTACAGCCCTAACCCGTCTTTTAACTTCTTCTTCCAACATATCTGGAGTAATCTCACATAAGGCATTCAACTCTTTACGCTTATACGGCTCCCTTGTCCAATGTTCATCCGCTTTAGGCAAATCATTATGACCGTTCAAAATAATTGATATAATCTCATAAAACAAAACTAAAATATAGGCGTAACCTCTTTGCGTTAAAGAAAATACTGTGTCCGTTTGACAAAGCGGAAATCTTCTTACAGCTATGATATCTCCTGTATCCACTTTGGGATTCATATGATGGCACGTAACCCCAAAAATTTCTTCCTGGTTGTAAATAGCAAAATTCGTACACCCAATCCCCGGATACTCCGGAGGCCCTGGATGAAAATTAATGCTTGCCTTCTTAGCTTCTTTTAACAAATAATCGGGAACTATCCAGGGAGATAAGTATGATATTATGTAATCACCTTCCCATCGTTTTGCATCTTCCGGAAAAGAATCTCCCCGTTTTCCTAAAATAATATTATACTCAGGAAAGTGAAGTTTTATAAACTCTACAGATCTTTCACAATAAAAATCGTCTTTCTTTCCTATAAATAGAATTGACGGTTTCTTATTCACTTAAAACCTCTCTGATCACCAAGGCTGCTTCTTTAACACTTTCTCCATCATTCAACGTAGAACACGGCAAACACAACCCTCGGGCATAGATCTCAGACGCATTCGGACAATCATTCGCATACTCTTTTAAATAAGGCATCTCGCCAAGAGGTACAAATATTCTTCTAGTTGAAATACCCTTCTCTTTTAACTGTTGCATCACATTAGAAACCTTAGCTTCATTTTCAATGGCAATACATGTAAACCATCTACTCTCTGTAGCATTGCTATATGTATCCTGAAAACGAACGCCAGATAAATCACCCAAGACTTCTTGATATATTTCTTTGAAAGCTCCTTTTTTATCTAAAAACCCGCTCATTCTTTCGAATTGTGCTAAACCCAATGCCGCTCCAACATTAGTCATTCGATAATTAAATCCCATTTCAGAATGACAGCCCGGCCTATCTTTGTCTTTTGCCTGATTGGCTAAATATCGAATACGTTCGATTTTTTCAATATTTTTGCTAACAACCATCCCTCCGCCACCTGTTGTTATCAGCTTATTCCCATTAAAACTAAAACAGCCAAAGTCTCCAAAAACACCTGTATGTTTATCATCAAATTTTGCACCCAGGCTTTCGGTTGCATCCTCCACAAGATAAAGATTATGCTCTTGGGCAATATCCAAAATCTCCTTCATATCACACGGATTACCATATAGATGAACTGGAATGATGGCTTTTGTTTTATCTGTGATCGCTTGCCTTATTTTCTGCGGATCTATATTCCATGTCTTACTGTCCACATCAACAATCACCGGAGTCGCGCCGGTATAAAGAACAGGATTAACCGTGGCAGCAAACGTTAACGCCGGCACTATCACTTCATCGCCTGGCCCTATCCCTAATTCATATAACGCCATATGGATAGCTGCTGTTCCACTCTGAAGGGCAACAGCTCCTTTAACGCCCAAATAATCCGCTATTTTTCTTTCAAATTCAGGAATGAAAGGCCCAACAGATGAAACAAATCCAGAATCAACTGCTTTACACAAATATTCCTTTTCCGTTTCCCCTACAAAAGGGGCATCTAACTCAATTATTTTAGACATTGTAAACACCTGCTTTATACAGTTTTATATTGTCAGAATTGTCAAACCAGTTCACTGTCTTCTTAAGTCCTTCGTCTAAATCAGTTTCAGGTTTCCATGCGGTTAACGACTCAATCATCTTTTTCTCACCCAGCAGTCGCTCCACTTCACTATTTTTAGGACGTATTCGCTGTGAGTCTTCCGATATTACTGCATTTGAATTAACAATACCCTTAATTTTCTCGGCTAAATCTCCGATAGAAATTTCTTGTCCCGTAGCAATGTTAATTTCTTTACCGAGAGTTTCATCAGATTTAGCAATCTCAATAAACCCCCTCGCTGTATCCTCAACAAAGACTAAATCTCTTGTTGGATGTAATGATCCCAGTTTAATCTCTTTAGTACCGGCTAATAACTGCGTAATAATCGTCGGAATAACAGCACGTGCAGACTGACGGGGACCATACGTATTAAAGGGACGCACAATGACAACCGGCAAATAAAAACTTCTATAAAAAGAAAGAGCCAAATGGTCAGCCCCTATTTTTGTCGCGGAATAAGGTGATTGCCCCTGTTTAGGATGGTTTTCATCTATGGGCACATACTGCGCGGTTCCATAAACTTCGGAAGTCGAAGTAATGAGAACTTTAGAAACACATACATCTCTTGAAGCCTGCAATATGTTTAATGTCCCTTTAATATTTGTATCCACATAAGAAGCCGGAGAATTATACGAGAAGGGAATCCCGATAAGTGCGGCTAAATGAAAAACGACATCAATGCCCTTCATGGCTTCTCTTACTCCATTAGGATCCCTTATATCTCCTGAAAAAACATCTAACTTATCTTTTTTATCTTCAGATAGTGTATCCAACCAGCCCCAACTATTAAATGAATTATAATAGACAAACGCCCGAATCTCACATTCTTCT
>SDBV01008362.1_pt1 | contig 13986 bp, 16 predicted proteins | sample 2277081 | NCBI WGS metagenome assembly SDBV01 (sample SAMN10402039, study PRJNA504765) | marine sediment metagenome | isolation source: marine sediment core GS10_PC15, 223 cmbsf | place: Arctic Ocean: Southern Knipovich Ridge | collected 2010 | reverse complement strand
GACGTTCCGAGAGGGGAAACATACTTTCAGCACGTAATTCAGAAGTTTCCCGACTCCAATGCCGCCGAACTGGCCCGCGACAGATTGAACCAGTAGCTAATAGCGATGAAATGTCCCTACTGTAATTTTCAGGATAGCCGGGTGGTGGACTCGCGCTCGGTCAAGGACGGATCTCTGATCCGTCGCCGGAGAGAGTGCGAGGATTGTAAAAGGCGCTTTACCACCTATGAATATATCGAGAAAATCCCGTTGATGGTGATCAAGAACGACGGGCGGCGGGAGCCTTACAACCGGGAAAAGCTCAAGATGGGCTTAATTACCGCCTGCAAAAAGCGCCCGGTGCGGATGGACGAGATCGACGGCCTGATCCTCACGGTGGAAAAAGAAATCGACCGGCTCAACAGCAGCGAGGTGCCAAGCGACAGGCTGGGTGAGATCGTGGTCCGCCTCCTCAAGGAAACCGATCCGGTTGCCTATGTCAGGTTCGCATCGGTCTATTACCGGTTCGAGGCGGTAAGCGAGTTCGAGCAGAAAATCAAGGAACTCGATCCCATCCCCGGCAACAGCGAAGATAAATAGTTAACTGGAAGAACTGCAAGCAGATGCTGAAACAAGCCACTTTCCACGGCGGAGTACACCCGCCTGGCTCCAAAGACGCCACCAGAGACAAGCGGATAGAGCCGCTTGCCCCGCCCGCCCAGGTTATCCTGCCGCTGCAACAACATATCGGCGCACCGCTGGAGTGCGTGGTGGCCAAGGGCGATGCGGTAAAGGTGGGCGATGTGCTGGCCAGGGCCGTCGGCTTTGTCAGTGTGCCGCTGCACGCCACTGTCAGCGGCAAGGTGAAGAATGTGGGCCCGTTCATGCATCCGGCCGGCGTGATGATGCAGGCGGTGGTGATCACAAGCGACGGCGAGGATACGTGGGCCGATGGTGTAATTGTCGAGCGCGACTGGCGGCAGATTGATATCGATCAACTCAAAAAAATGATTCAGGACGCAGGGGTTGTGGGGTTGGGCGGCGCGGCGTTCCCCACCCATGTCAAGCTTTCACCGCCCACGGACAAGCAGATAAACACGCTGCTGATTAACGGTGCGGAGTGTGAGCCGTTCCTCAATGCCGATTACCGTCAGATGCTGGAGCGCACAGAGGACCTGATCGAGGGTATCAAGCTGGTGGTCAGGATTCTGGGCTGTGAAAAAACGCTGGTGGCCGTGGAGGACAACAAGCCCGAGGCGTTGGCCAGGCTCGACTCCCTGCTTGAAGGAGAGGATGGCATAGATGCCGCTCCGCTTACAACAAAATACCCGCAGGGTGGAGAGAAACAACTGGTCGAAGCCCTCACCGGCCGTCAGGTGCCAAGCGGCGGCCTGCCGATGGATGTGGGCTGCGTGATTCAGAATGTGAGCACTATCCTTTCCATATATGATGCTGTCAGTAAGGGCCGCCCGCTGATCGACAAGGTGGTCACTATTACCGGAGCGGTTAAGAATCCCGGTAACTACCTGGTGCGTGTCGGTTCTTCGGTCCTGGACGTGCTGACTCAGGTGGAGGGGGAAATCTCCGAAAACCTGGGCAAGGTGATCATGGGCGGGCCGATGATGGGCCTGGCGCTGCCGGGGCTGGATGTGCCGGTGCTCAAGGGCACCAACGGCCTGGTCCTGCTGGAACACCCCGTGCCCATCGCTATTCACGACACATGTATCCGTTGCGGCAGTTGCGTGGATACCTGCCCGGTGCGGCTGGTGCCCTGCGATCTGGCGTTGTTTGCCGAGAACGAGCGTTGGGACAAGTGCCGTGAGTACTTTGTAAAGGATTGTATCGAGTGCGGCTCCTGCAGCTATACCTGCCCGGCCGGGCGTAATCTGGTGCAGTTGATCCGCTACGGCAAGTACACGGTTATGAACGAAGACAGACAGAAAAGGGATAAAAAGTAACCACGATGGCCGAAATAAATCTAAAGGTATCAAGCTCACCCCACATTTACACCACCGAATCGGTACCCCGGATCATGATCGCGGTGGCCCTCTCGCTGGTTCCGGCCACGCTGGGCGCGGTATACTTTTTCGGTCTTCAGGCAGCGCTGCTGATCGTACTGGCTGTAGGCAGTGCTGTGGGCACAGAGGCGCTGTGCCAGAAACTCCGCGGCGTTCCGGTGAGGATCAATGATTTCTCGGCGGTGGTCACAGGGGCGCTGCTGGCATTCAACCTGCCGGCCAACGCTCCGTGGTGGATGGCGGTTATCGGTAGCGCGTTCGCTATCGCGGTGGTTAAGGAACTGTTCGGAGGTCTGGGCTTCAATATCTGGAACCCGGCTCTGGCGGCAAGGGCGTTCCTGCTGGCGAGCTGGCCCACCAGCATGATCTCCAGCGGAGATTTTCCCGCGCCGCGCGCGGGTACCCTCAGCGGACTTGAGCTGGAATCGATCAGCCAGGCCACCCCGCTGCAGTTTGTCAAAAACGTAATCGCTCCATTGTTCGATAAATCCTCGGAGGCCACTCAGGCGCAGCTTGACGCCGCCCGTGGAGCGTTGGAACAGATGCAGGGGCTGGACTATGCGCTCAGCCTGGTCTGGGGCAAGGTGGGGGGCGTAATCGGTGAGACCAGCGTGGCCCTGCTGCTGATCGGAGCTGTCTACCTGCTGGTCAAGGGATATATAGACTGGCGTGTGCCCGTGGGCTATATCGGCACGGTGGCGCTGCTGGCCTGGGTGTTCGCCGGTCCGGATGGTTATTTTACCGGCAACGTGATACTGCACGTGTGCAGCGGCGGCCTGATCCTGGGTGCGTTTTTCATGGCCACGGACATGGTCACTTCGCCAGTTACCCGCAAGGGCAAATGGATTTTCGCGGTGGGCTGCGGCGTGCTCACTCTGCTTATCAGGGTCAAGGGCGGGTACCCGGAAGGTGTCAGTTACGCAATCCTGCTGATGAATACCGCCACGCCGCTGATCGATTCCTACACGAAGCCGAAGATTTACGGAGGTAGTTGAGGTTGCGGGATATTTTAAAACTGGCAAGTGCGTTGACACTGATTACGGTAATCGCGGCCGGAGCGTTGGGCAAGGTCTATCTGCTGACTAAGGATAGAATCGCCGAGGTGGAGCGTCAGCGTGAGCTCAATGCGATGAAGACCGCTCTGCCGTCAGCCAGCGCTTTCGAGCCTGATACCACCGGCGACGGGTTTGTTTATTATTTTGGATTCGCGGACAGTGCTAAAACCGGTGAACCGGTGGGCTATGTGGCCCTGGCTCTTGGCAAGGGTTATTCAAGCACTATCCGCACGATGGTTGGTGTTGACCCTGAAATGGTGATCACCGGTATCAAGGTGGCCAGCCAGCAGGAGACCCCCGGCCTGGGCACCAGGATAGAGGAAGTGCGACGGGGCGAGGACGAGCCGTGGTTCCAGGGCCAGTTCAAAGGTAAGACCGAAGCTGTGGTGAAGCTACTGCGCGGCGGCGGCCCGCGGGGTATTGAGTCAATTACCGGCGCTACAATCAGTTCCCGCGCTGTTACCTTAAGTGTGCGGGAAACTGTGCAGCGTCTGGATAAAGTGGTCAATTAGCACCAATTTTGGGAGGGAAGGGCTTTGTCTGCCTGGAAAATATTCGCAAGAGGTCTGTGGGACGAAGTGCCGTTGTTCCGTCTGCTGCTGGGCCTTTGCCCCGCACTGGCGGTTACGACTTCACTGGTAAACGGCTTGGGGATGGGGCTGGCCACCACATTCGTACTGCTGGGCTCCAACCTGGTAGTGTCGATTTTCCGCAAGGTCATTCCCGTCAAAATCCGGATTCCGGCCTTTATCGTGGTTATCGCCAGTTTTGTTACCGTGGTGGATCTGATGATGCACGGTTACACGCCCGAGTTGCACAAGGCCCTGGGGATTTTTATTCCGCTGATCGTGGTCAACTGTATCATCCTGGGCCGCAGCGAGGCGTTCGCCAGCAAGAACGGTATCGGTCATTCACTGCTCGATGCCGCCGGGATGGGACTCGGATTTACGATGGCGCTGGTGTTGCTTGGCGCTGTGCGCGAGATTCTGGGCAGCGGCTCTCTGGCGGGTCTGCCCGTGATGCCGGAGAGTTTCAGGCCCGTGTTGCTGTTTATTCTGCCTCCGGGTGGTTTTATCGCCTATGGACTTCTGCTGGCGGGGTTCAACAAGTTAGAGCGCAACAGGAGTGCTGATTAATGTTCGACAGTCTGTTCACAATCGCAATCGCAGCGGTGTTCATCAACAATTTCGTGCTCTCTCGCTTTCTGGGCCTGTGCCCGTTCCTGGGAGTCAGCCGCAATATCAGCAGCGCGATAGGTATGGGCATGGCCGTTATTTTTGTGATGACTATCGCCAGCCTGGTCACGTGGCCGTTGTATCACCTGGTACTGGCCGCCTACGATATAACTTATCTGCGCACGATTGTGTTTATTCTCGTAATCGCCAGTCTGGTGCAGTTTGTAGAGATGGCGCTGGAGAAGACAGCACCGGTGCTCTACCAGGCGCTGGGTATTTTCCTGCCGCTGATTACCACCAACTGTGCCATTCTGGGCGTGGCCGTGCTCAATATCGATGACGAGTTGACGCTGATAGAGTCCCTGGTGCAGGGTTTCTCGGCCGGTGTCGGTTTTACGCTGGCGCTGGTGCTGATGGCCGGTATCCGTGAGCGTCTGGAACTGGCCCGCGTTCCGAAAATATTCGAGGGTGTGCCGATAGCGCTGATCTGTGCCGGATTGATGTCGATAGCTTTCCTCGGTTTCGCCGGTTTCGCGGTGGACTGACCATCACTGCCCTCCGTGGGGGGCCGCTCTGCGATGGAACTCTTGTCCCGCTGGTGATGTACTACCATAAGTCCGAAGGCGGTGGGCGAGGGATTAAATCCTTTGTCTGTCCGTCCCCCATGTATTATATTCGGTGTTTACAATTCTTATCTGTTTCGGTGCGCTTTCCTCCCGTCGCGTACTGCCGGGGGGAATTTTTACCTGCGCTGTTTAAGCAGCGCTACTGATGGAGTAAGCTTGAAATCAGTTTCTGTCAAATCCGCGTTATTGCTCTCTCTGATTACGCTTGTTGCCCTTTTGGGATCGTGTAGTGAGGATACTGTCAGTAGCGGCGGTTTGCTGTTGATCCCGGATGGTTCGCTGGGGGCATTGCCTGTTCAGATGACTTTTCCCCAGCCTGTCCAGGCCCTCTCGGTCGGTTCGGAAGCTGTCAGCCGGGGTACGCAGTCAAGACTTTATGTAGGTAACCGCGATCAGTTTCACATGCGTGGCACACTCAGTTTTCTGCTTCAGTTGCCTTCCGATGCGCTGGTGGTCTCGGCCACCCTGCGACTTTTCATTGTCAGCTACGAGAATTACAGTCCCGGTGTCCCGCTGGAAGTGGGAGTGCACTTGCTCGACAAGGATTTTGTGGAGAAAGAGGTGAGCTGGGACAGGGCCTCGGCAGCGGAGCCCTGGCTCAATGCTGGCGGCGACTATTCGCCGGATAAGCTGCTGGGCAGCTTTGAGTACAGTGGCGAGGACTTCGGGAACAGGGTTATCGATACGATGGTTGTGCTGATCGATACGCTGGCGATAAACCAGTTGATTCGCTCCGGCGGATCGGTTTTTCCGCTGGTGCTCGTTCCCGGTGATCACGACGCCTGGTTCAGTTTCGTGGCTCGTGAACTCTCTCCAGAATCCGCGGTGGCCAGTCAGTTGGACCTGACCTACCGGATTGCGGGAAGCACCACCAACGCATCCTTTGAGCGGCGAGCCAAGGGTGATGCCACGATCACCGAATTTTCCGGCACGCTGGACCCGTCCATGCTTACAGTGGGCGACACTCCGGCCAGCCAGACTTTTTTCCAGTACGACCTGGGCCAGTTGCCCGTGGATGCTACTATCAACCGGGCGCTGCTCCATGTATCGGTTTTCGATGCCGCCTATGTGGATACGTTCCATGTGGTGGTTTTTACCGCCGATAGCAAGGAATATGCGGATTACGAGACGGCCAGCGTGAATTTTAGCCAGGGAGTGGGGCTGGATACGGACAGCCTGGCCCTGGATATCACCCTGGGTCTGCAGCGGGTGCTGGCTTTAGGCGGCGAGGGTACGCAGTATTTTATCGGCCTGGGCAGCAACACAGCGGTTAATGTCGGCGGCTATGTTCAGTTCTACCCCTCCGACTGGCCGGAACAGAACCGTCGCCCGGTACTTGAACTTATATACACCGATGCTCCGGAAAACGCGAAACCATGAAACTCAATAGTACAAACCAATTTATGCGGGCTGTTGTTCTGTCGGCTCTGGCGCTGATGTTTCTCTGGCAGGCTTCATTGCTGGCTGATTCGCGATTCGCGGCTCCCCACCTGGGCTTGCCGGTAGGGCCGCTGGATGCCAGGAGCCGGAGTATGGGTGGTGTGGGTACGGCGCTGGGGGGCGAAAGTTTTTCGTTCACCAACCCGGCCAGGACGATCAATTTCTGGCGCAGCGGCATTATTGGCGCTTTGGCCCAGGATTACACGACACTGGATGACGACACGGGCAGCTATGACACGCGCTCCACGAATTTCCTGGGCATACGGGGAATATTTCCGTCCTACTACGGGTTCGTGCTGGGCTTCGGCGTCCGTCAGTGGCGCGACATGAACTGGGAGTACGCGGACACTGTGGACGTCTCGTTTCTGGAGAACCCGGTGGCCAGGAATTTGAAGTCCGAGGGTGGGCTTTACTTGAGCAGGCTCACAGTGGCGCGCAATCTGGGCGACCATCTGGCCCTGGGCCTGGGGATTGACTGGATGTTCGGTGAGGCGGAGCGTACCCGAACCATGGACTTTACTCCCGTTGGCGAATTTGTCAACAGTCGCGACGCATTCAACGACAAGTACTCGTTTGTGCGGCCCACCCTGGGTCTGTTCGCTACGTTAGGCCGGACGAATTTAGGTTTTTCCTGGTCGGCATCCGCCCAGGGGAACCAGGACCGTGAACTGATGCACAGGGAAAATAATCCGCAAAGCGGAATCGTCATAAATCAGTCGCGTAAACTGGAGTTTCCCTCGAGTTGGCGCCTGGGAATTGCCCAGCGGATTGGCTCCGCGCTGGTAGTGGCCTCGGACCTTGTATATGAGGGCTGGAGTGAATCGGATCTTGAGTTTGACAGCCCGGTCACTTCAGGCGACCAGTGGACCTGGTGCCTGGGTGCGGAGCTTCTTCCGCGCCGCGGCGAGGGTGTTCCCTGGTACCGCACGTTTCCGGTGCGGGCGGGATACAGAAGGACTACATATGGTTACGAGCTTGATGGGGCCCGTGTGGGCGAACAGGTGTTCAGCCTGGGGGCGGGCAGCTATTTTGGACGTAACAACGGTTTGATCAATGTGGCGCTGGAGATGATCGGCCGCGAGGCGGATAACCCGGTGTATCCCACCGAGGATGCCATCCGGGTAGTAGTTTCGCTTTCGATCTTCGAAAAATGGACCAGGATACCGCGCCGGAGCCGGAGGGACGAGTAAAAATCAAATAAAAATCTATTGACAAAAGATTTACAGATTGTTAGTTTAACAAATCTGTTTCCTGATAATAACGGGCGGCGCGCGGCATTACGATCCTGCCGCACGCCTTTTTCTACTGTGTTCCTTTTTCACGGCGGCAGTAAGTACCCCCGGGTAGGATTTTATGCAGACATTTTCGGTAACACCTAAGGATATTGAGAAGAAGTGGTATATTGTGGATGCCACCGGCAAAGTGCTGGGCCGGTTGGCCAGCGAAATCAGCCAGGTGCTCAGGGGCAAGCATAAGACGTATTTCGCCCCGCACATCGACACGGGTGATTTCGTGATCGTGGTCAACGCTGAGAAGGTTAAGCTTACCGGTAAGAAGGCGGAGCAGAAACTGTACTTCCGTCACAGCGGCTACCCCGGTGGAGCAAAGACTGTACGGCTGGACAAGCTGATGAGCACTCATCCCGAGCGTGTGATTATGCGCGCTGTCAAGGGCATGTTGCCGCACAATAGTATGGGCCGCAGTCAACTCACAAAGCTTAAAGTATACGCGGGCGCGAGCCATCCTCACCAGGCGCAGCAGCCTGAGAAGATGAAAGTCTGAGCGGTTTTGACCCGCAAAGCGACGGTTCGTGTTTGAAAAGTAAACTACGGAGGTTTGTAACTTGGAAAAGGACAGCAAGACGGTTGTGACAGTTGGACGGCGCAAAACCAGTGTTGCCAGGGTGTTTGTCACTCCCGGTAAAGGCGAATGGGAGATTAACGGACGCACTTTGACTAATTTTTTCGTACGGCCCACCCATGTTCAGTTGGTTGAGGAGCCGCTGGCCGCCACCGAGACTCAGGGTAAGTACAAAGTTAAGGTGAATGTTAAAGGCGGCGGAGTCAGTGGTCAGGCTGGCGCTATCCGTCTCGGCCTCGCACGCGCGTTGGTTGAATTTGACGAGTCTTTTCGCTCACCGTTGCGTAAAGAGGGTCTGCTGACCCGTGATCCCAGGATGGTAGAGCGCAAAAAGTACGGCCAGCCAAAGGCCCGCAAACGCTTCCAGTTCTCTAAGCGCTAATATTTTAAACTTAACCTGTTTTTTTCAAGGGAGCGCCGGGGGCGATCCCTGCATGCGTACCGGCAGTTAATTTTCAATGGGAGAGATCCCCCGAAGGAGAGTTGATGGCATTCCCGACTATCCAGGATTTATTGGAGTCAGGCGTACATTTCGGTCACCAGACCAGGCGCTGGAACCCGAAAATGAAAAAGTTTATCTTCGCCGAGCGCAATGGTATCCATATTATCGATCTGAAAAAGACGCTGGACCACCTGAAAGTGGCCGCTGACAAGGTCCGTGATATTGCGGCCGATGGTGGAAATATACTGTTTGTCGGTACCAAGAAGCAGCTTAAGGAAATCATTCGCGATGAGGCGGAGCGCTGCAATATGTATTATGTCAACGAGCGCTGGCTGGGCGGTATGATGACCAATTTTCAGACGATTAAAAAGAATATCCGTCGCCTCCGCGAGCTTGAGCGGATGCGCGATGAGGGCGAGTTCGAGACGCGCAGCAAGAAAGAAGCACTTTCGCTAAATCGCGAACTGGACAAGCTGAAGAAGACGCTTGAGGGCATAAAGATGCTGGCGGATATCCCCAGCGCGATGTTCGTGGTTGATGCTCAGAAAGAAAAAATAGCGGTTGCCGAAGCCAATAAGCTCGGTATCCCGCTAATCGCTTTAATAGATACAAATGCGGACCCGGAAAAAATCTCTTTCCCGGTGGCAGGCAACGACGATGCTATCCGCTCGGTAAAGGTTATTACCGAGGCTATTGCCGACGCCGTTTTGGACGGCAGGTCCGAATATGACCAGAAAACCGCCAGCCGTGAAGCTGAGAAACAGCAGGAGCAGGAACGTCATGCAGGTGCAGGTGCAGGACAGACCTCCGATTCCCGCTCGGGTGAGCAGGGCCGCAGGCCGCGCCCCAGACGCCGCACAAGAAAGAAGCGCACGGTAGGCGAGGGTGGTGGTGGACCTTACGGGCAGGGGGCGCCAGGTTCGCACGCGGTGCCGAGACCGGACAATGTTAAGAGTGCAACGGCCAGCAAGGAGTCCTCTGCAAGACCTTCCGAGAGATCAGCGTCGGCAAAGGCGCCGGTAAGGAAAGAGGCGGGTAGCGCCAGGCCGGCACCCCCGGTAGCAAAGCCGAAGGCTGCTGAAGAGAAGAAGGCCGCCGAGAATAAACCTGCCGCCAGGAAGAGCCCGGCTGCTGAAAAAAGTGGTGGCGGTGATGGCTCGGTTGTTAAAAAAACGGATGCTACGGCTAAGAAGAGTAGCGCCAAGAGTGACTCTCCTTCCCCTGCCGGGAAAAAGACTGACGGGAAGAAGAAAGAAGAGAAAAAAGGCTGAGTTTCACCGGCTTTCTTCTTTTGGGGCGTCGTTGATAATTGATAACTAAAGATAATGCAAGCTTAGGGTGAGGTGTGATAATGGCAATCAGTGCAGCTGCCGTACAGGCTCTGCGTAAGAGTTCCGGCGCGGGAATGATGGATTGTAAGCGTGCGCTGGTGGAAGCAGGCGGAGATGAGGGAAAGGCTACGGATATCCTGCGTAAAACCGGTGTGATGAAAGCCGCCAAACGCGAAGGCCGGGAAGCCCGTGAGGGTATCATCTATTCTTACATCCATATGGGTGGTAAGATCGGTGTTTTGCTGGAGATTAGCTGCGAAACAGATTTCGTGGCGCGCACCGATAATTTTCAGAACATGGCCAAGGATGTGGCGATGCATATCGCTGCGTCGAATCCCGAATCTATCGGCCGGGAAGAAGTCGATGCTGTGTTGGTCGAAAAGGAAAAAGAGATTTACAAGGAACAGGCACTGGCCAGCGGTAAACCTGAGAAAGTGATCGAAAGGATTGTCGCAGGCAAGCTGGACAAGTTTTACCAGGAAATCTGCCTGTTGGAACAGCCGTTTGTTAAGGATAACGATAAGACTATCGGCACGCTGGTCCAGGAGCAGGCCGCCAAGCTGGGCGAAAATATCCAGATCAGGCGTTTTGCACGGTTCCAACTCGGCGAGTGAATTACAGGAATTCGTATATATCTGACCCGTGCCAGGAACAGAAACTGGCGCGGGTCAGCACCATTCTTTTATCCCCAGAAAGCTGATGGCCGGACTAAAGTACAGCAGAGTGCTGCTGAAACTGAGCGGGGAGGCCCTCTCCTCGGATAGTCAGAAATTGGCTCCCGACCGTCTCAATACACTGATCCAGGATATTAAAGATGTTCAAGCCCAGGGTGTTGAACTTGGACTTGTAATCGGCGGCGGAAATATCATTCGCGGTACCATGGCCTCCGAGCATGGAATCGAACGGGTTTCCGGCGATTACATGGGTATGCTGGCCACGGTGATCAACGCTCTTGCGGTGCAGAGCATGCTGGAATCCAGAGGCGTGGCTACACGCGTGATGACAGCGATCAGGATGGAGCAGCTTGCCGAGCCCTACATTCGGCGGCGTGCGATTAGGCACCTTGAAAAAAAACGGGTCGTGATTTTTGCCGGTGGTACCGGTAATCCCTATTTTTCCACGGATACCGCCGCGGTGCTGCGTGCTATCGAAACCGAAAGCCAAATAGTTCTTAAAGGGACCAAGGTTGATGGTATCTATACCTCGGACCCGGTAAAGGACAAATCCGCTAAGTTCATTCCCCGGCTTACTTACCTGGAAGTTCTCCAGAAGGGAATCAGAGTGATGGATACCACGGCGATCTCGCTGTGCATGGATAATCACCTTCCGATCCAGGTTTTCAACATGAGCAGGAAAGGGGCGTTGGCTAAAATATTGGCCGGCGAACATATCGGTACAATCGTGGAGGACGAAAAATGATCGACAAAATGCTGAATGAAACAGAAGAAAAGATGGATTCGGCGGTGGAAGGCATACGCCACGAGTTCCAGGGAATCCGCACCGGTAAAGCAGCTCCAAGTCTGCTGGAACATCTTCAAGTCGATGCCTACGGGTCCATGATGCCTCTCAACCAGCTCGGCACTGTCAGTGCGCCGGAGCCGCGTCTGCTGATGGTCCAGCCCTGGGATAAGTCTCAGATAGGGGCGATCATGAAAGCAGTCCAGGTTTCGGATCTGGGCCTGACGCCCTCGAATGACGGGAATGTGATTCGTATCCCGATACCACAGTTGAACGAGGAGCGCCGCCGGGATTTGGTTAAGCTTGCCCATAAAACAACAGAACAGGGCAGGGTCAGTGTGCGTCATGCCCGCAAGGAAGCCAACGACAATCTTAAGAAAGCCGAGAAGGACAGCGTTGTCAGCGAGGACCAGATGCATACGGCCATGGATAAGGTGCAGGAGTTGACCGACGTAAATATCAAACAGATGGACGAGTTGCTTGCACACAAGGAAGAAGAGATCATGGAAGTCTGAGCTTTGTTATCAGCTCTAAGCTAACAGGCTGTTTTATAAGATATTGTAAAATCCCCGCCAGGTTATTCTGACGGGGATTTTAGTTGCGGCCAGGAGGCTTTTGAGGCAGCCTTTGTTGCCAAAAATCGTAATAAGTGGTAACTTATACTGTCTATGCTGGTTACTTCATCGTTAGCGGATAAATGAGCGAACAGCAGTTAAAAGAGCGAGTGATCACCGGTGGTAATATACCACGCCATGTGGCTATTATCATGGACGGTAACGGGCGCTGGGCGCAGGAACGTGGTAAGCCAAGAGTGTTCGGTCATCAGCATGGCATGCACGCCGTGCGCGCGGTGGTCGAGGGTTGCCGGGAGGTCGGTTGCGAGGCTTTGACTCTGTATGCGTTCAGCGAGGAAAACTGGAAACGTCCGGCAGCGGAGATCAAGGTGCTGATGCGTCTGCTGCGTCATTATATTGAGCGTGAGCGCAATAATCTGAAGGATAACGATATCCGTCTGCTTTGCCCCGGACGAATGGAGAAAGTTGCTCCCGCTGCCAGGAAAGCCCTGGAGGACGCGATGGAGTTCACTTCCTCCTGCTCCTCGATGGTGCTCAACCTGGCGATCAGCTACGGTAGCCGGAGCGAGATTGTCGATGCCGTGCAGGCGTTGGGAAGAGAAATCGCCGCCGGTAAGCTTGATCCAGGCGATATTGGCGAGGACGAAATAGCGGGGCAGCTCTATTCCGCGGGCCAGCCGGACCCGGACCTGCTGATCCGCACCAGCGGTGAAATGAGAATCAGCAATTTTCTGCTCTGGCAGATTGCTTATACGGAAATTTATGTTACTTCCGTGCTCTGGCCCGATTTTCGTAAAGCCGAACTCTACGAGGCGATACTCGATTATCAAAAACGGGAGCGCCGATTTGGCATGGTCAAAAGCACGGCTTAAGATGGTGGCTGAATTGTTGAGCTGGAAACTTTACAGCAGGAGATTATTGCGGGTGGAAATCAATTGAACCTCCTGCAACGCATAGCTGTCGGAGTTGTAGGTGTACCGGCTATCTATCTGCTGGTAAGGCTCGGTTCCTGGCCGTTGCTGCTGATGGTGGCGGCACAGGCGCTGCTCTGCACCCGTGAATTCTATAATCTGGCCAGGATCAAGTACCCCGGAGCTTCTTCCCGTACCGGTATGGTAATGGCGCTGTTGCTGCCTTTGGCGGCGTTTGCGGCTGTGGAACTGCAAAATAGCTGGCTTTTCCCGTTGGCGCTGCTGGCAGCTCCCGCTGTGGCCGCCGTGGGTGCGATGTTTTCCGGGGCTGAAACTGACGGCTTTATTTCCCGCATCTCGGTAACGGGATTCGGGATTGTTTATTTCGGCGGTCTTTTCGCCCTGCAGGTCCCGTTGCGCCAGGGCGTAAGTGGAGCGGATTGGCTGCTGCTTGCCTATCTGATAACCTGGGCGGTTGATATCGGCGGTTATGTGGTCGGCCGGCTGCTGGGCAGGCATAAACTCTGTCCGAGGCTAAGTCCGGGTAAAACCTGGGAAGGCGCCTTGGGCGGACTGCTGTTCGCTATTGCGCTCAGTTGGGGCGTGGGTGGATGTCTGATGGGCCTGTTCAGTGTTGAAATCGCCTTCATTTACGCTTTTGCGGTCGCGGCTATCGCGCCCGTCGGCGACCTGGTGGAAAGTGTGTTCAAGCGTGACGTGGGTGTGAAGGATTCCTCGAATATCCTCCCCGGCCACGGTGGCCTGCTCGACAGGTTCGACAGTTTTCTGTTTGTTGTTCCCCTGACCCTGATTACTAAGCTACTGGTTGGTTAATATCAGATGGCAAGAACTCTTGCGATACTCGGCGCCACCGGTTCTATCGGGCGCAACACTCTCTCGGTTGTGGCCGGGCAGGATGGCCGTTACAGCGTACTGGCTCTGGCGGCCAGACGCAACGCCGGCAAGCTGCTGGATGCCGCCCGTGGATGCGGAGCCGCGTTGATTTGCCTGAGCGACCCTGATTCGGCGGGTGCTCTGGACAAGGATTCACTCGGCGCAATCCAGTGCAGTACCGGCAGCCGGGCGCTGGAAGAACTGGCCGCTCATCCCGATGTG
>SDBV01008361.1_pt1 | contig 13987 bp, 12 predicted proteins | sample 2277081 | NCBI WGS metagenome assembly SDBV01 (sample SAMN10402039, study PRJNA504765) | marine sediment metagenome | isolation source: marine sediment core GS10_PC15, 223 cmbsf | place: Arctic Ocean: Southern Knipovich Ridge | collected 2010 | reverse complement strand
CCACTCCCCCACGGGACGCAGCCCGTGGGCGTTTCCTCGCCTGATCCCTGACCCCTGACTCCCGACCCCTGCCCTACTCCCGCATCCGGCCTTGCTTGTCGGCCTGCCAGACCCGATTGGACTGCACGTCTAGCGCCGTCAGCCAGCCGTCGCCGTAGCAGCAGGTGTCGATGCACTTGAGATAACCCCGGTCGAGGATCTCGCCGTCCTTCTGGGCCGTGTGGCCGACGATGGCCGTCTTGCCGGAGCAATGGGGGCCGGGATCGTAATACTTCAGCGATTCCCAGAGCAATACCGTCGAGGGCTGCGCCGCCAGCGGCAGGTCGCGGTCGTAGTTGGCGTGCACGAAGAAGTGGCTCGGTGTCTCGAAGAATAGCAGACACTCTTTCAGGAATTCGACGTGCTGCTGGGGCACGCCCTCCGGCACCCGATCGTCGTAGGAAGCTACCGTCGCGTCACCCCCGAAGAGCAGCCAGTCGTCCCTCAGCGCCGTCTCGCCGGCGCAGACTTCCAGCATCAACTCGTCGTGATTACCCAGCAGGGCAATCAGCCGGCAATGCCCGGAAAGCGCAATCAACTGATCGATGACCCCACGGCTGTCCGGGCCGCGGTCGACGTAGTCGCCCAGCGTGACGATCGTGTCGTCCGGCTGCGGATCGATCGCCTGAAGCAGCGCGTGCAGCGCCGCTAAGTGACCGTGGATATCCCCGATCGAAATCAGTCGCCCGCCACCCAAACGTCGCTCCTTTGTGGATCAGCCGTGCCGTCGGGCAGGATACCACCGCTTACGTCTTTTGATAAATACCCAGCAGGCTGTTTTCCGGACACTTCAAACCGGCACTTTGAAGTATCCGCCACAGAAGCAATTGCACGTAGTACACCATCCGAGGGCGCTTACCGAGTAGGGTTGCCTCGTCCAAGTACGCGAAAGCGGTCTCTTGGAAACCGCCTCGTTCGAACAGATGACGCAAACGTCTTCTAGTGTTCATTCCGTAGACTGTGGGAAACGTGTCCTCTTCCTCAGTGTGCCAGATCAGGCGCTTGACAGGATGGTGTAAACGAAAGGGGATGATCGAGCTGGCAATCGATATTGGGGACCATCGATTCGGCGTATAGATCACCACCCTTCCTCCGGGCTTGACGAGTCGTGCGAGAGACTCAACGGCAGCCTCCGGATCCGGCAGGTGCTCGGCAACCATTCGCAGAGTCGCCAGGTCAAAGGAACGCTCGCTACGGCATTTCTCCAAGGTACTCTTGACTCGTTGGTGGACCACTTGGTTTTCGTCCAGATTGTCGCTGGGGTCAAGCCCAACCAGCAGACTACAACGTTCGCTCAGGTTTTGGGCCAACGCGTGATTGTTTTCGAAGACGGTCTTTCCCCCACCAATGTCGATCCACACGGTTTCCTCCGTGACGAGAGAGTCGACCGTCGCTTCATACCAAATATCCTTGGGAAAATAGCCAAACCGCAACCGAGTCCTCGCGTACCAAGTTGGCCCCTGATCTCCCAGCCTCGACTGAACGATCTTTTCCAGGTTTTTTCTTGTGGGCAAGAGTGACGTCATGCAAACCCCAGACCTCGGTAAGATGGATAAATTCGCTACTCGCCGGACCGGGCTGCGGCCGAAAGAAGCGACGCCGATCCGACGATCAGTTCGTTGCGGACCTCCCAAATGCCCGGCTCGAACCGGGCGAAGTCCTCGGCCAGAAGACGGTCGCGATCGGTGGCCACGCGGCCATTGAGAAACGCCGTTTCGCCTTCCACCACGACCGTGACCGGTGAGAGCGTTTGGATCCGTGGGCACCGCTCGATGCGCAGCGCCAGGCGAGCGCCCGTACTGTTGACCGACCGGAGACGAACGAAGCCGACCCGCAGCCGTGCCGGAAGCGGTCTGGCCACAAAGCGAGCCGTGGCCGGCGGCGGCCTCACGTCGGCCGAAGCAACCGTGGCGCCGGTATTCGCGCCGCGCGACCCGGAGCGAAACCATACATCGGGTGGCCGGACGATTTCGGGCGACGGACGTGCTTCCGGCGGCGGAACGACTTCCGGCGGTTTCGCCGTATCGACCCCGGGTGGAGGAAGTTGCCGTCGGGGGAGCCCGGAAATGTCGGAGGGTCCCACCGTGGGAGCCGCCGTCCACGGCGGGCGATCGATCACCGCGTCGCGCTGCCGGTAGCGCCAATAGTTTTCGGTTGACGCCCCGAACATCATGCCGCCCTCCGGCCGGCCCCGTCCGCGAAAGTTGCCGCTGGGGCCACGCAAGATCCCGTCGGTAAAGCGGCTCTGCCCCGGCGCCAACGTCCGTCCCAGCGACCGCTGCCCGAACATCCCATGGAAGTCGATCTTGTTGGACGTCCATTGGCCCCGACTCTCCGAATCGCCGGCCAGCAGAAGAACAACGCCGATGGAAAACACCCAAAAGTCTTTGCGCATGGCTCGTTGACCGAAAGCGGGACACGCTGACAGCCCGTTGAATAATAGAGAAACTCGGGTTGGGTGGCAAACTCGGGTTGGGTGGCTGGGGCAAAGCGCAGCGGTGCCCCAGAAACCCATGGTCCGGGGCTTCGCAAGCTCAGCCACCCCTATGTCTTCTTCGGCGGACTATTAACCCGTTTACCAATATCATAGCACAGACCGGGCCGCGTCATCCCACCGAACCGGTGAACGTGCCGGACGGGTAAAGAGGGCAAGCAAGACCGGCCCCGTCTTGTCGGCCGGTTGTGCAGACTTTAGGGACGCGGGGAGCACCTCCTCGCTCACCCAGGACTCGTATGGGAATTACTTCCCGAATTCGGCGCGTACAGTAGCCATCTCGCTCCGCGAGATGTGGCCACGAAGACCCAGACTGTTTTGGGCTACATCTCGCGGAGCGAGATGGCTACTATACGGAAGTAATTCCACCATACGAGCCCTCAGCGCACCTCGGCGGCAATCTGGCTCAGTTGGGGGATCTTCTCCGGGCCGATCTGAACGTCGAACACTTCGGCGATGACCTGGGTCCAGCCGTGGATGAAGTAGATCCAACCGTCCTCCACGATCAGGTCGGCTTCTGCCTGCTGAACCCGGGCTTGGACCAGGAAACGCAGGTCGCCGCGGTAGTTGAAATCCCATGCCAGGCTTCGCTCGGGCAACACGGCGCCGTCGGTGATCGGCGAGCCGGGCCGGTCCTTGCCCAGGCCCGTGGAGTTGATGATCAGCGAGCCAGGGGGCATCTCGGCCAGCACCCGGTCGTTTTCCTCGAACGTCGCACAGTGGTGATACTCGCAGGGCACACCGTAATCGAGTTCCCGATGAATCCGCTGCATTTCCTCCAGCCGCGGCACGGAGCGGTTGGTGACCACCAGTTTGCCGGGCCGGTTGTCGCCCTGGCGGGGATCCATCAGGTACATGGAGATGGCCAGGGCCGATCCGCCCGCCCCGAAAATCAACGCCGCCGCGCCAGAGCGCTTCCACCAGCGCTGCGGCAGGAACGCCTCCAGGGCCAGCCCGCTGGAAATCGGGTCCTTGGCGTGGCCGATCAGCCGGCCGTGGCGCTTGGAGATCGAACTGACTTCGCCCAGGATGCGGGCGTAGTCGTCCAACTCGTCGAACGCGCCGCGGGCGGCCGAGAGCAGGTCGATCTTGTGCGTGGTCACCAGGGCCCCCAACGACAGCGGGTCGCCACGCATGAACTCGACCACCCGGCGGTAGTCGTCCGGATCCGCGTGGATCTCCAGGTCGATCCCCTTCAAAACCGCATCGTGCCCGAGCGCCTCGATCCAATGCGGAAACACCTTCATGATCGACGACTTGCCGGTGGTGACCCCAACGAAGTACATCGTGGGCCGAGTGGCTTTTTCCGGGAGCTGTATCATACGGCCGTATCTCCTCCGTTGTAGGCGTCGGCTGGTAGCCCGTTGAAGAAGTAGGGTGGGCACTGTCCACCAAGTCCGTAGGGTGGGTGCTTGCACCCACGCGTCTTCGACGGTTGGCCGTTTTGCGTGGGTGCAATCGCCCACCCTACTACACATATTAAGGGGCTACCGGGGCCGCTTGGTTTCTCACCCACAGAGTCCTGTTTTCTCGACTGATCCTCGTTATTATCAACAATGTCGCGTTCGACTCAACCGTGCCGGACACGCTCGCCTTAACCGTTTGAGGAGGAGATGATGATGAGCACTGAAATGTCGAGGAGGTCGTTCTTGAAACACAGTGCCGCCGCGGCGGCGGTGGTCGCCGGAGCGGATCTCGGCGGGTCGCCCGGCGCCGCAACGGCGGCTGAAGCTGCTGGGTCGCCCCGGGCCCGCGATACCTTGGCGCTGCCCAAGGCCGGCAAGAAGATCCCCGTGATCCTGGATACCGATATCGGCACCGATATCGACGACACCTGGGCGCTGTGCATGATGTTGAAATCGCCCGAGTTGGACGTGCGGCTGGTCACCTCCGATTCGGGCAACGACGTGTACCGCGCCCGGCTCATCGCCAAGCTGCTCGAGGTCTTCGGTCGGACCGAGGTTCCCGTGGGAATCGGACTCGATAAGACGGACAAACCGGGCCGCCAGAGTGCGTGGGTGGGCGACTACGACCTGGCGAAGTATCCGGGCAAGGTCTACGAGGACGGGGTGGGGGCGATGATCGAGACGATCCGCGCGTCGGCGGACCCCGTTTCGCTGGTTTGCATCGGTCCGGTGCCGAACATTCCCGTGGCGCTGGAGCGTGCCGGCGACATCGCCCAGCGGGCAAGGTTCATCGGCATGCACGGCAGCGTACGCCGCGGATACGACGGCAGCCGCAAGATCTCCGCCGAGTACAACGTCCGGGCCGATCCCAAGGCCCTGCAAAAGGTCTTTGCGGCGCCCTGGGAGATTACGATTACCCCGCTGGATACCTGTGGTATTATTCACCTCCGGGGCGAGAAGTTCCAGAAGGTGTATCGCTGCAAGGACCCGGGAATTCAGGCCCTGATGGAGAACTATCGGGTCTGGCGAAAGAACCCTCGCGGTCCCATCACGGCCAGCTCGACGCTCTTCGATACGGTGGCAGTGTACCTGGCGGTGACGGAAGAGTTGCTCGAGATGGAGAAGCTCGGCATCCGGGTGACCGACGACGGTCACACGGTCATCGACGAGGGCGCCCGTGCGGTCAACTGCGCCATGAAATGGAAGGACCTCGGAGCCTTCGAGGACTTTCTCGTCGACCGGCTGACGCGCGCCTAGGCTTCCTCTGGGGCGACCACTGCGGCCGCGTCTTCTGCCGGTTCGACCACACGCGCTTCGTGCGTCCGGTGTGTCGATGGATGCGGGGACTCGTATCGGCGGCAGGTCAGTGCGTAGGCGACGCCGATCGTCGTCAACAGGCACGCTATGGTCACGAACATGGTGGGATACGGCGGCAGGCCGAGGTGACCGCTGTAGTGCAAGATGGCGCCGATCAGGGGTGCCCCGACCAGTTGTCCGGCGTCCCAGGTGCCCAAGAGCAAGGTGGTCGCCAGGCCCCGATGCTGCGGCGGAAACGCGCGGCTTCCGGCCGCAATCACTGACGGGAACAAGACGGCGTGCGAGACCCCGTAGCTGATGCCCGGCAAGATCAGCTTCCATGGGGCGTCGACCGCCAGCAACAGCAGTTGGCTGACGGCCAGGCTGGCCATCCCGACCAGGATCATCGGCGTGGTGCCGAACCGCTCGGGCAGGCGTCGGGTGAGAATCCGCACCACGATAGCCGCGGGGGCGTAGGCGGCGAAGAACAGGCCGATCCGCTCAATGTCGAGTTCGGCGGCGTAGGGTCGCAGGAACGTGCCCGGCAGGCCGAGCCCGATCCCCATGGCCACGCCGACCAGCAGCACCCAGCCGGGATGATTTCGTCGCAGCAATTGGACCAGCGGGGGACGCTTCGCCGGGGCCGGGCGCGTCTGGCCGCGCGTGGCCAGCCAGACAAACACGGCCGAAGCCATCGCCAGCAACCCGGCGACGACGAACATCCGATCGACCTCGCGCCGCCCGATCGTTTCACCTCCCAGCAGCCAATCGCCCAACTGGGTCCCCAGCACCATGCCGAAGAACCCGGAGGTCCCCAGCATACCGATCATTTCGGCCATTCGCGGCGCGGCCGCCCGGCCTGATACAAAGGTCATCGCCGCACCGAACAGCCCGGCGATCGAGCAGCACCAGGCGATCCGCGCCAGGTAAATGGCCGGACCATTGCAGCTGGCAATTGCCAAATGGGCGAAGCAGGACGCCGCGAAGACCGCCAGGGAGCCCAGCCAGACCGCCCGTGGCCCATAATGATCGATGCCCATGCCCAACGCCACCCGCATCGCCAGGCTGCCGACCATGCCCACGCCGACGATCCAGCCCAAGTGAAGCTCGGTCCCACCCAACAGCGTGACGAAGTCGGCATAGCGGAACAACAGCGAAATGGCCACCATCACCAGCGTGTTAGCCGCATAGGCCAGCCAAAACGGCGGCCCGTAGGCGGTGGGTCGCCCAGTCGGGTCGGTCGGTGAGGCGGTCAGACGGGAGGCTGGATCGTGGGAAAGTGATTCAGAGCGACGGATCATGTAAGGAAAAACGGTAACTGTTTGGTCGAATGCGGTAATTGGGCAGCAAGAAAAAATCAGCGGTGACCGACAAGCGACCCATTGTACTCGATAGGGATCGCCCTGTCATGGCGGCAAGGGCTGTCGATCGAGGTTCATCGGCGGCCGGAGTTCTGCTACAATTCCGTCCCAGCCCGCTTGAGGACGAACCAGAGGACAAACCGATGTCCAACGCCGACAAGACGTTGGTGACCGTGGCCACCTACAACGAGATGGAGAATCTACCGTCGCTGGTGGACGAAATCCTCCGGGTTGTCCCCGAGGTCGACCTGCTGGTGATCGACGACAATTCGCCGGACGGCACGGGCCAGTGGTGCGATCGCAAAGGGGCCGAGGACGGCCGGTTGCGGTGCCTGCACCGCGAGGGCAAGCTGGGACTGGGCACCGCCACGCTGGCCGGCATGAAATACGGCGTCGAGCAGGGCTATCGGTTTGTGCTGAACATGGACGCCGATTTCAGCCACCAGCCCCGCTACCTGCCCGACCTTCTGGCCGGCATGGAGCCCCAGCACGGTCCGCCGGTCGACGTGATGATCGGCTCGCGTTACGTGCCCGGCGGCGGCGTGGAAGGCTGGCCGCTGCGGCGGCATTTGATGAGCCGGGGCGTGAACCTTTGGGCCCGATGGCTGTTGGGTCTGAAATCGAAGGATTGCAGCGGCGCGTTCCGCTGCTATCGCACGGCCGTGTTGGCCAGGCTCGATTTCGACGCCATCCGCAGCCGGGGCTACTCGTTCCAGGAAGAGGTCCTTTGGCATCTGAAACGCTTGGGCGCCCGTTTCGACGAAACGCCGATCGTGTTCATCGACCGGCAGCGCGGCGTCTCGAAGATCGATTCCAAGGAAGCGGTCACCGCGTTGCGGATCATCTGGGGACTCGGCCTGCGGAACCTCTTTGGACGTTGAACCGAAAAAACTGTTGCAAACCCCATTGAGCCGTGTTACGCTAATTGCGGATTCTTCATCGCGGCTCGATCACGGCTCGTAGTGACTCGATTCATCGGGTCGAGTCGGTGACAAGCCGCATGAATGCGGTGATTACCAACGGCCCGAGAAAGAAGCCGGATCGCAAGAGCACACTCCTCCATAGAATTATACAGCCCCACCCTTATTGCCCGTACCCGCCTGTCGTTAGAAAAGGGATGGCAGCCCTGTCGCTTTTTCCGCTGTTAACTCGACGAAGGCAAAGACCTCGTGGTAGACTGCCGTGTCCAACCCCCGGATGACGGACCCACCGTCGAACAGGCGGCCACCAAGCCGGCCCAACCTACGCATCCCCAGGAGTAACCAGAATGAGATCGCTACTTTGCACGTCACTGTCCTGCACCCTGTTGTTCGCGGCCGTAGGCGCCGTGGCGGCCGCCGACAACACCCCCCCGGAAGGCTTCACCGCGGTGTTCAACGGCAAGGACCTCAGCGGCTGGAAGGGCCTGGTCGGGAACCCCAAGAGCCGGGCCGCCATGTCGCCCCGCGATTTGGCCAAACAGCAAGCGGCGGCCGACGAGGCCATCCGGGCCCACTGGCAAGTGATCGACGGCACGCTGGTCTTCGACGGCAAGGGAAAGAGCCTGTGTACGGCCGAGGATTACGGCGACTTCGAGCTGTACGTCGACTGGAAGATCAAGCCCCGCGGCGACAGCGGCATCTACCTTCGCGGCAGCCCGCAGGTGCAGATCTGGGACCGGGCCGAAGGCTCCGGAGGACTCTACAACAACAAGAAAAACCCCAGCAAACCGACCAACAGCGCCGACCACCCGACCGGCCAGTGGAACACGTTCTACATCAAGATGGTCGCCGAGCGGGTGACCGTGAAACTCAACGGCGAGCTGGTGGTGGACGACGTGGTGATGGAGAATTATTGGGAGCGCGACAAGCCGATCTATCCCACCGGCCAGATCGAACTGCAAAACCACGGCAACACGCTCTACTTCAAGAACGTCTACCTCCGCGAGATCCCGCGGAAGGAGTAGCCGGGAGAAATGGGCAGAATAAGCGGATCGGCCGCGGACCGGTCCCGACTTCCGACTATACTAAACGTAGCAGCCTTGTGGCATCCGAGGACCGTCGAAGCGGAGAAAAGGGGGTTTCCGGGAAAGCAGCGGTCAATCTTCGGATCGTGCCGGGCCGATGCAAGATCAGGGGGTAGACTATCCGCATGGTGGTTGTTCGGTTTGTACGGATATTCTATAATTTCTTTGAGGGTACGAGATAGCGGGGCTGCGGGCCGGACCCGCAGACGGTGGTGACTACATTGTCGGCAAAGCCCAGAATCTTACTGGTTTGCGACTCCCGAGAGCGCGTGGAGGAGGTGCTGGCTCGGCCGAGCGACTCGCACGAGGTGCTGGTGGTGCCCAACCCCATGCGAGCCCTGGCCATGCTGACCCGGGAAAAGTTTGCCGGCGTCTACGTCAGTTCCGAGTATCTCCAGGAAGCCTTCGAGATCGGCAAACTGCTGCAAAACAAGCAGATCCTGGAGGGAATGCCTGACGGGGTGGTCCTGCTGGACAGCGACAATACGATCTTGTGGAGCAACGGCCGGCTGGGCGAATGGAGCGGCCGCGACTCGGTCATCGGGGCCAACTTCTACGCGGTCCTGGGAAGTCCCGAGATCCTGGGACCCGACTTCTGTCCCTTCCATACGGCGCTGGCCACCGGGCAGGGGACCAGTTCCACGCTGCGTGGGGACGACAACCGATATTTCCACGTCCACGCGGCGCCGGTCCGCGACATCGGCAGCCCTCCGCGGCACCTGATCATCACGGTCCGCGACGTGACGCTGGAGATGCAACAGCAGCAGAAGCTGGCCGCCATCCACCAGGCCGGCATGGAACTGGCCGACCTGACGCCCGACGAACTGTTCCAGATGTCGGTCACCGAGCGGATCGAGCTGCTGAAGGCCAACATCGTCCATTACACCAAGGACCTGCTGAATTTCGACGTAGTCGAGATCCGCCTGTTGGACCAGAAGACCAGCCGGTTGGAGTCGTTGCTTTCGCTGGGAATGGAGCCGGAGGCGGCCCGGCGGGAACTCTACGCCCAACCGCAAAACAACGGCGTGACCGGGTTCGTGGCGGCCACCGGCAAGAGCTACCTGTGCGAGGACACCACCGAGGACCCGCTCTACCTGGAAGGCGTCAAGGGAGCCAAGAGTTCGCTGACCGTGCCGCTGGTGATGCACGACGAGGTGATCGGCACCTTCAACGTCGAGAGCCCGGAACTGAGAGCCTTCACCGAAAGCGACCTGCAATTCCTGGAGATCTTCAGCCGCGACGTGGCCGTGGCCCTCAATACACTGGAGTTGCTGGTGGCCGAGAAGGCCAGCACGGCGGCCGAGAGCTGCGTGGCGATTCACAGCGCCGTGGCGCTGCCGGTCGACGAGATTCTCAACGATGCGGTGCACGTGCTGCAGCGCTACATCGGCCACGAGCCGGAGATGGTCGAGCGGATGGAACGCGTGTTGCGCAACGCCCGGGACATCAAGCAGGTGATCCAGGCGGTGGGTCAGAAGATGGCCCCCACCCAGGCCCATCCCCAGGTGATGGCGATCGAGGAGTTACCCCATTTGCGGGGCCGCCGGTTGCTGGTCGTCGACGCCGACGACCAGGTCCGCAGTGCCGCCCACGCCTTGCTGGAACGCTACGGCTGCGTGGTGGAAACGGCCCACGACGGGGGCGAGGCGGTCTATATGGTTCGCACCATGACCGACGCCGGCTACGACGTGATCATCGCCGATATTCGGCTGCCCGACCTGACCGGATACGAGTTCATGATCAAGCTGAGCCAGATCATCGACCCCGTGCCCCTGGTGCTGATGACGGGATTCGGCTACGACCCGGGCCACTCGATCGTCAAGGCCCGCCAGGCCGGACTGCAAGCCGTGCTCTACAAGCCGTTCCGCCTGGACCAACTGGTCAGCATCGTCGAGCAGATGATCCAGTCGCCCGGCCCGGTCAAGCAGATCTAGGGCGAGAAATGACGAATGACGAAGCACGAATGACGAAATATGGCTGACCCATGACCTATTCGCCATTCGTGCTTCGTCATTCATCATTCATCATTCAATATCCGCCCCGATCATGGACTTGGCGCTACTACTGCTGGCCCTGCTGGGACACACCTTGGTGTGGGTGGCGGCGATCAACCGCATCCACGCCGTGGCGATACCGTACCAATGGGGCCATCGTGTAACGCTGCTGATGATGTCGTGCCTGGTGCTGCTGCCGGTGGGAATCTGGTGGTGGTGGGCACCGATCGGCAGCGGCCGGTTCGATTGGCGCGAGGTTCCGCTGCCCGGCCTGCTGTACTTGGGGCTGTGCTGGGTGGTCACCGCGGCGACGCTCGTGTGGTGGGCCTGGCGGCGCGTGTGGCATCGCCCCCCGGTCGTGCTCCGTTGGCACCGTACCCAATCGGTCGAGTTGGCCGACGGGGGCGAGAAATCGGCCTCCGGCGAACACGCCCACCATTTTCTGGTCCGCCTGCCGGGCAACCAGATTTTGCAGTTGGACCTGACCGAACGGGCGATCGACGTCCCCCGGCTTCCGCCGCCGCTGGAAGGTTTGTCGATCGTGCACCTTTCCGATTTCCACTTCACCGGCCGGGTGGGCAAGAGCTATTTCCAGGAAGTCGTCCGACGCAGCAACCAGTTGCAGCCGGACCTGGTGGCGATCACCGGCGACCTGGTCGACCATGCCGACTACATCGACTGGATGCCGGAAACCTTGGGCAAGCTCACCGGGCGATACGGTGTGTACTTCATTCTGGGTAACCACGATGCGCGGATCGACGTCCGCCCGCTGCGTGGGGTGCTCGAGGCGTGCGGGATGGTCGACCTGGGCGGCCGCTGGGTGCAGATCGACATTCGAGGTGAGCCGCTGGTGCTGGCCGGCAACGAACTGCCCTGGCTGCCGCCGGCGGCCGACCTGACGCATTGCCCGCCACGAAGCGGCGGGCCGATGCGGATCGTGCTGGCCCACAGCCCCGATCAACTCGAGTGGGCCCGGGCCCACGACGCCGACTTGCTATTGGCCGGACACACGCACGGCGGGCAGATTCGATTTCCGCTGATCGGCGCGATCTTCGCCCCAAGCGCCGTGGGCGTTAAGTACGCCTCGGGCGTTTTCTACTGCCCGCCCACGATCATGCACGTCACTCGCGGCGTCTCCGGCGAGTTGCCCGTGCGTTTGAACTGCCCCCCGGAAATAGCGCATCTGGTGCTGCACTGTGGGAAGTGACTCCCACAAGGGGATTGCAGATCTGCCGCTGCTGGAGTAACATGGTCGACGGTCGCCCGTTTAGCTGCCGCCGGCACGGCGGCTTCCTACACTACAAGCAACACCGCGGCGTGTGTAGCCGCCGTACCGGCGGCAGCTAAACGGGGATAACGCCCCCTAAAATGTACCCTCAGGAGCACGTGACCATGAGCAGCCAACCCGATCGGGACGCCTCGCCGCAGCGTGGCGAAGCGGGTCCGCCGCAGAGCCCCGCCGCGGAGCCCAAAAGACCCTTGTTTCCGCCGTCGCGGATTATACTTTTGATCATCCTGGCCGTCGCCTGCGTAGCGATCGTGCTGGAATATCGGGCCAAGTGGCCCTACGAAAGTTCGGTCGTCAAGATCGAGCAGGCGATGGACGAGGGAAAGAAAGAGGGAACCAACGTTTTTCGCAGGGAACTCGCTGACCTCCTCAGCGGCAGTTTCACCCGAGACTACGACGAGAAAAACAGACGCGATACGATCCGTTGGACAGGAGCGGTGAAGTCCTATTCTGTGCGTGTGGGCTATGGCAAGGGCGGCTTCATCAAGGAATTCAAAACCGAGCCGCCGAAGTGGGTTTGGAAGAATTGAGGGGCGCGGCGCCGCTGGCGCTCTGAGTGCGAAGTCGCAAGCGGCTCTTTTCGGCGGCGGCTTTATTCTGCGGGCGGCGGTTGCTTGGATCCCTTGGCTTTTTTCGTCGTGACCCGCGCCCCGCCGGTCAAATTGCTCTCGGGGGCCAGTACGACTTGCTCGTCTTCCTTCAGCCCGGAAGTGATCTCGACCTGCTCGTCGTTGATCAGGCCCACCTTCACGTCCTGGATTTGGGCCCGGCCGTTGCGGATCACGTAGACCTGCCACTGGCCGTCGGCGCCGCGAAACAAGGCCGAGCGGGGGACGGTCAGGGCGTCGGGCTTCTCGGCGGTGGTGATCTGCACGCGAACCCGATAGCCAACTCCCAAATGTCGCTCCTTCAACAGTAGGGCCAGGTCGTCGAAGCGGATGATCACCTTCACCCGCTGTTGCTCGACGCCCAGCGAGCTGACTTTGGTAAACCCGGCAGGATCGATGCGGTGCACTTCTCCGAAGACGGGGTCCTTGCCGACAGCGCGGTCCTTGCCGGCGGCGGGGTCCCTGCCGACGGCCGGCCCGTAGATTTCCACCTTATCGCCCGGCGTCGTGTCGGCCACGTCCAGGCTGAGCACGTCGGCTTCGATCTGCAGTTCGTCCAGCCGGCCGATCTCGAACAGCAACTCTCCGGCCGGCAGGAAGCCTTCGTTGGTGACGTATCGTTTCAGCAGCACGCCGTCGAATTGGCTGCGCATCGTGCCGCGATCCCGGTCTTGCAGGACTTGATCCAGCCGGGCCTGGGCTTCGGCTTTTTCCTTCACCAGCACGTCTTTGTCGCGGGTCTGCTTGCGGAAGATGTGTTGGCGAACCATGATGGGCATCAGGTCGGTGGCTGCTTTCATTGCTACGGTGGCCGCGTGTACCAGGTAATCCTCCTGATATTTCACGCGGCTTTCCACCCTCCGCAGCGTGGCCCGATCCAGGTCGTCCTGGGTCAGCGCGCCGCTCTTGACGAGGCGGTCCACGCGGCCGAAATCCGTTTCGGCGTAATCGTATTTGGCTTTGCCCGCCTCGACCCGCGCTAGGGCCGCCTTGACCGCGTCTTCCATGGAATCGACGAAATGTCCGGCTTGCTCGAAAGCCGTCTCTTCGACCGTGACGTCGTTGCTCTTGGTGATGCTGGCCTCCAATCGCTCGACGGTGGCGGTGGCCTGCTGCACGGCCAAATCGAGGTCGCGAGGGACGATTCGGGCGAGGATATCTCCCTGGCGGATCGGATCGCCTTCCTTCCAGTCCTTCAACTCTTTCTTGCTTCCGTCCTCGTTCTGCTGGACGATCGAGTCGAGACGTCCGGCGAAAGGCATCGTAATCCGGTGGGTTTGCGGCAATCGAGTCACCGCCCGTTCGTCGACGAACTGGCGGATCTCCCCCCGCGTCACCGGGGCCGTCTCGACCGGGATACCGGAGGAAAAGGCGTAGACCATACCCGCTATCACAAGTCCGCACACAACGACGACAACGAGGAGCAGCAGAGGGTTGGTTTTCATGGCGGGGACTCCGGGGTCAGGGGTCAGGGGTCAGGGGTCAGGGGTCAGGGG
>SDBV01008360.1_pt1 | contig 13990 bp, 1 predicted proteins | sample 2277081 | NCBI WGS metagenome assembly SDBV01 (sample SAMN10402039, study PRJNA504765) | marine sediment metagenome | isolation source: marine sediment core GS10_PC15, 223 cmbsf | place: Arctic Ocean: Southern Knipovich Ridge | collected 2010 | reverse complement strand
GAAAAAATGTCAGTTTTTGGGGTTGAAACTGTTAAATATTTTTAGAAAAAGGCCGACTAGATGAATGAGACATGGCTTTAGAGTGTGCTGTGAAGGGATCTAACGGGATTTTGCTTCCATAGCTTTTTATCTTTGTAATCCATAACAAACACATGATTCGCAAGAGAATTCTCTTTTACAAAAGGGGGATGGAACAAGATTGCAATCAAAGAAAGATCTTTCCACATCGAAAAGTGCAGATGCCTCTGCGCACTCCAAAGATTTTTTTGCGCTAGGCCATATTCACCCTTTTAGGATGTGCTGTCTGAACGATTGCGATGTGTATATCCACAACTTTCGTAGTTATCCTGTTATCCTGTAAAAGGGGGGCGAGATTAGGTCACAATCATTATTTTAAACATTGAATTCAGTAGAAGGGATAGGTAGAATCAACCAGATATAAATACATAAATGTAGATAATATTTTAATTTTTTTTTATGAAAATTCAGAAAGTACCAAGTTCAAGTGTTGAACTATTAGAGCAGGTTGATGCCTTTAATTCAGGGGCAGAACAGGTTGCTAAAGCGGCAGCGCAGGAAGAGAGGCTTGAGTCTCAAGAACTGTCAACTCTTATAGCGCAATCCCAGCTAGAGGCGAGCGTTCCTAAAGAAATCTTAGATTGTTTTAAAGCAGAAAAACTCTTCGCACATATCCACTTGGATGATTCAGCTAATAATAGCGGGTATGAAGGATTGCAACCACACCAGGCTGTTTCCTATTTATCTCATTTAGTGAAGCATCTTCAAACCCATGCATCGCTTCCATTTTTGGAGGCTCTATCAAAGCCAATTGAGCAGTTGCATCGCTATGAAACGGAATTTCAAGAATTAATCGGACTTAGATCGCATGCGCAGGAAAGAGGCTTAAGCGACTTCGCTATGAAGGCAGCAAATAAGATTTGGGATTTACCTGTTAATGAAAGTTACCTGGTGACTGGAGGTTATCATGGCACTCCGGGGCATGCGATGTATTATCAATTCCAAAGAACTTCGTCATCTCGATTTACCATCTATGTGTACAACGTTCAGCAAGGTTCTGAAGAATCACAGGGAGGCTTGCTTACAGCTAACAAAAAGATCGTGCAACATTGTATGGTTTACAAAGATGTTCCTGTAAGGGGACTATTTTTTGCTGATTCGAAAGACAAGATTTGCACAGGGTTCATTAAAAACTTAATTGGTTTGCGGATTTGGTTAATCTGGAATCCCGATCAATTCAACCAGTATGGCTACTCTTTTAGTGGAAAAGATCAAAAATATCAAAGTACATCTAATGCGCATATTGCCCGTGTTTTTCAGCACCTTGAACAGTACATTGTGGAGCCTCCAAGATACCTTGTGCATTTTCTTACAGCTCAGCGGTCAGGAATTTGCTGTTGGCGGTCGTTAAACGCTCTCGTGTTGGGACTACTTGTCCAGCAGCGTCAGTCTCAAAATGATGGCTTTAAGTGTTATAAAACGTTGATGTTTTGGTCTAAATTTGTCTCCCTTCAAGCCATGTATCAGTATACTCAATCTTTGCCGGCGAAGGAAAGGGATGCTAACTACTTCCAGTTAGGGCGAGCAGCTCAAAACTTTCTCCGGTTGGTGGGGAAGTATACCAACCAAGACTATCCCTATCTGGAAAAGACTTTGTTACAACAAGGGGCTGCCACTGCAAAGGATTTGCTGAGCAAACTGGGGTGTGAAGAAAAGCAAATACTTCATCCGGAGCAAAATCCTGCAGAAGCAATTACCGAGGCGGTCAATCCAGGACACGGTGAACAGCAAAAGGCTAAACATGAAGAACGGCTATCTCACCTAGAAAAGGCTCGAAAGGCTCTCGAAAAAGAGTTAATAGATAAAAGCATCCAGACACCGCCCTTATTAGAGATTGAGACTCCAGAACCTGACAGAATCATTACATTTCTTGACATGCATCTTGATCGAACGAAAAGTCTTGTCGAATGTTCTTCCGAGCATGTAGTGATGACCTACATTGAAGAGGTTGTGAAACACCTTCCCTTACGTTTCGAAAAGGACGCATTTTGGGATGGAGTGCGTGATACCGACGCTCTGCAAGCAGTAGAGAAGTTGTATACTCTTGCCTGTTATTATCGAGAAAAAGCGGGAAAGTGGGAAAACTTGGGGGTGGCGCGGTCATTGCATACACATATTTCCCTGCTTGTCATGGCTTTCGAGTGCGCAAAAAAATCCCCTCAAGGAGATGTTTTAAGAGACTTTTCTATTGATTTTGCATGTTTCCAAAACCTGATTCAAAAAGATCGCTACTTTATCTTTGACACGGTTGCTGATTGGGAGAAGCGACAGGAGCTGTTGGTATATTTTAAAAACCATAAAGCCTCCAGCGAACTATTTTGTTTTCATACTCTCAATGTGATCGAAGATAAAATCGAGAACCATCCCGACATTGTCTTGTATAAACGGATCGTTGGGAGGAATGAACCTATTCAAAAGGCTGTAGAGTCTTGGCTAAGACAAGATCGGGATTATTTTAAAGTTCGCGTTAACGGCACTCTCAAGTCACTGATCCCTCTACTCCTTGAATTTTCAGGATTTAGCGAACATATTTTATTACGGAAAAATGGTTTTGAATTTATTCCTCCATTAAAGGCGATGGCTCTTCAAATGTATGCCTTAATGGGTGCAGGGAAATCGAATTTTTCAGGCCAAGAATACATGGAAATTGATAAAAAAAATGGAGCATGTGCTTACTATACACACCATCGCCACTGGGGGAGTAGTTATGGCTCTTCTTTTCTCAACACAGGACGTAGTGTGTTTGGAATGGAAATTTCCAGTGGTTATTTTTTTTCGAATAGAACGACCATTGTCGATAACGAACAAGAGTTTTTTCGACTCAAAGGTCCGAAAGGGGTTCCCGATCAAAACATGACGCTATGTCGCCTAGAAAATGAAAGTAAACTCTCTGAAAGAGATCAACGCTTACTTCCCGCCTTCACAGAGCCGGTGATCCAGTCACATGCCTTGTTAGATTACTTGATGCGTGAATCCGACTTCGTCTTTGATAAAAATTCGCGTGAATTGGTCGATGCTTACCTTTTTAAGCCCACTGTCGATAGCTCGGGAGAAGAATCCGCTCCATTACTGGAAGAAATCCGAAAAAATGAAACGGGTTTTTGGGCGTTTTGCCAAGAATTTGTTGAACAGGGGATCCGTGACCATTACCGCATCCGTCCAGGGAAGATTCCTAAGCTAGAAGGTGCACTTTTTTACGTCCGTTTTTCCCAAAAACTCACAAGGATCTACAAGGAGGTTCATGGATCACTGCCACCTCCTCTGATCGATGATGAAAAAGAGATGCTTGGGGAGTGGCTTGCCCTTAAATCTAACTCTATCTCTGAACGCAAGGCTTTACATGTGCATCGAATCGCGCATTATCTCTCATACGATGTTTCCGATCTCACGGATGACGATTGGGTCGTCATTTACTGCAGCTGGTGTTATCTGCAAACAATGCAGTTTAAAATGGATTCTATTGGAAAAGATAAACTCCAGATTTTCCACATCCAACGGTGGATGAATTTATTGTCATTAGACCTTAAAAAAAGAATGCTGTCTGGATCCGATATTGCCAGCCTAATTTGCAAAGAGGTTCTTGCGTATCAGGGGCTGTCTCAAGATGTGCGCGATATGGAAACCCTTTGGGAAAAAGACAAATTCCCTTTGTGTCGCTATGAAGAGTCAGAAGGAGAATTTTGGGAAATCAATCTCTCTACAGGGGCCATTCGCAATCAGTTTGGTATTGTACAACTGGGAGAAATTTATTCCTCGGGTCATCCAATACGCCTATTCAAAGATCGCGACTTATCTGTCTGTCAAATGGGAAGGACTTTGTTTTTTAACGATACCATTTATGGTCAGATGCGGATTGTTAATGGGGATTCTACGAACGGAATCCAGAGGAAAATTAAGGGGCAGTGGTATATGTATTTGCCCTACGATGACTTATCGAGCTTGTTGCCCCCTACCTGGATTGCTGACTATAGTCATTGGGCTCCACTCGATCCCTCTCATCAACACATTCTTTTTGACGATTTAACTACGGGGCAAAATAAAGCAGAGTGGAAGGAAGAGGGGATTATACGAGATAATAAGGCCGGGGCGGTTGAACAAGGAATGACTATAGATTATCCAAATTTTCAGCACTTAACGCGCTTTGAAGAGTTGGGATTTATTCGTTTATTTCACTCTGAAGGGAAAAGGCATTCCTTAGTTTTTCCACGCTATGAAACAAGCATTGGAGATTCTTTGGAATTCACTCATTCTAAAGAAAAAAAAGCGTGGGTGTATTGCCTCAACCCAAACTACGCACTGGTAGCACCTATCCCCGGTCTTTTAGACTACTGTAAAAACTATCTCACCCTCCAACATGTTAAAACAGGCCACAAAAAAATAATCGTTCCCAATGTAAGGATTGGAGGTGTCAATGGCTTCGAGCGTCATCTATCTCTTTGCCTTCCATCCATCAAGTTAAATGAGCCTATGTTACAGAAGCCTATGCATGCGACCCAAACCTATTTTGAAATTGATGTGGAAGGGGAACATCTACGTGTTGATTCACCATCAGGTAAGTTGTTTTTAGCCAGTTTATTTCTAAATCAGAAAAATTATCTCAAAGCTTATCATTTCCTGAATCAGATCACGATTAATGAAAAGCTTTCTCAAGAAGCTAAAAATTTTCTCACGCGTATTTTCTATATCCCCTATGGCATGCCAAATGATAATGCACCTGACGCCCTTTCAATAAGACTTCAAGCCTACATTCTTTATCGGATTATCTATCCCTTTGAAAGTAACAAAACGATCTTTGGTTCCAAAAATTCTTTTTCAGAGTTTTATTCCATGTACCTCCACGGGTGGCAAAATGTCGATCAAAGATTGTTGATTGATCCCCATCTTGAATTAGAATATTTAAATCCCAAAGATGCAAGGAGGGAATATCTCAAGAAAACTCTTTCTAAAAATCGTGAGGGGAAGAATTTAACTCGAAACGATCCTTATGATCGATATACTCTTCCCAAACCGAGAGGGGCTGTCGTCAATGATTGGCGGCATACGGACGTAGACCACGAATGTTATAGTGTGCCAGATCCAAATCACGATTATTATGATAAAGATGCAATTTTAAAGGCATTAAGCGATCCGGTGGATGTTCCCGCGATTTTCCCCTTGCTACCCTATCCCACAGAGAGATTTTCGCATGACTTTCGCACTTTAAAAAAAGGATCTTATGAGGAAAAGCAGGAACTCATCTATCTATTGCAAACAGTCTATCCCAAAGGGTGGGAGCTTGAACTACTACATGTCGCCTATATTGAACGTTATCCCTCTGAGCCTCCCAGCAGAGGTTCTCATGAGTTCCAAAAAATTTCTTTTTGGAAAACTCTTTGTAAACAATTCCAACAAAAAAGAGATTCCGGTTCGCGCAGTAGGTATAGTATTTATGGAAATAAGGAAATAACTTCTCTTGTCCCTGAAGTCTTTGGAGTGGGAAGTGTTAAAGGATTCTCTCTTCAAGGGGGACTCCATCAAACCATCGACTTCGGAGATCCATCTCCCCTTCGCTCCAGCTCTCCTATAGACCTGCAAAAGCACCAACCTGATGCGCTTTTGCGGGGCTTACGCGAAGAGTGTTTACAGCCTGTACACGATCCAAATTTAAGAACTTACAAGCCTGGAGAGTTAACACTTGGTGAAGGGGATCTTTCTCCAGAGGAGATGCCTTATAAAGACATTATCATGCAAGAGAGCGCTATCTATGAGCATGAATATGAAAAAGGGATTGAAAAAATCAATGATGAAGCAAATCAGGAATATCAACTCAAAAGTAAAGAACAGATAGATACTTTGGTGGAAACGTTTGAGGATGTCCAAAAGAATTTCACGACACTGAGCGAAAATCTCAAACAACTCATCACAAGGATAATCTTTGCAAGACCCACAGATGAAAAAGCACGCCTCTTAAATTTTTCCCTTCAAGAAGGGCGAGCTATGATCTCACCTACCTTAATGGAGTGTCTAAAAGCTGTGGCTACAGGAGGCGTCAATGAGTATAGGTCTTCACTCAAGCGGTTAAATCAGCACTTAACCAACGCACAAGCAGATGAGCTACGCTTAACGATTATCCATTATTTGATCCAGGAAACAGCGAACAGGCAAGTAAATACGTTTTTGACAAATCTTCACGAAATTCAAAAAATTCTTAAAGAGGGGAAACCCCTAGATTGTCCAGAGATTCAAGGATTTTGGAAAAAAGGAACGCAAAGCTTGGCAGCAGAGCGAACTTATGACCCTCTCGATAGTCCCCAGGTTCTTTTATTCGAATTTTTAAGTGGTTTAACTATTCGCCCTATCCAGGCAAAGATCATTCGAGATGTCTTTGGTAAATTATTTAACACCTCTGAGGGGGATGCGGTCTTAGGTGTTGTCTTTCAGCTCATCATGGGTGGCGGCAAGACAAGTGTCATTTTATCCATTCTTCTGGAAATGATTAGTGATGAGGGTAAAGTCCCCTTATTCCTTTGTCACCATTCCCAGTATTCTTCGGTGCTGGGCAATTTGAAACATTTTCAAAAGTCGCGTTTTGGAAAAGATATCGTTCCCGTTGTCTATACCCGTCAACAAATGGGGTCGATTGAGGTTTTAAAGCATATTTTAAAGACGTTTCGGAAAGCCAAACAGGTCAAAAACCCCATCATTATGCCTACTCCGATGCTCCAATCTTTGCAGCTTGAACTGGAGTCGACCGTTGCGGACTATCATTTATGTGAAGTGGTCGATGAGGGACGTAATTTATACGGGCGCATCAGTACAATGATCGATATTTTGCGTTTCATTCAATCTGACTGCTTGGGAGTTTTTGATGAAGTGGATATCAACTTGAGCATTCTTTTAGGGGTGCACTTTCCAAAGGGTTTAAAAAAGCACGTCAACCAAGAGCGTATAGCCCTCGTCAAAAGCATTTATCAGATTTTGGCTACCGATTCAATGATTGAACCCATTGTGGGAATCAATCACAATCAACAGGCGGATATCAGTCTTGATACGTATAAGTCAAAAGTGCTCCCTCAACTTGCCAAACAATTAGTAGAGACTCAGCAAAAAGTGTTTCGTCTCGACACAAAAGAATTGCGTGAATCATGCCAAAGATTTTTTGAGAATAAAATTCCAAAGCGTGTAGAAGAAATTGTTCTAGAATCGCAAGATGTCCCGAGGGGTTTCTCCGAAGGAGAAAGGAACGATGTTGCGTTTTTGAAACTCTTGCATTTTATTTTTGGAAAAGGGAAGGGAGCAAAACAGAAAAATGCTGGGGATTTGATCGCGTTGTCAAAGCAGATTTTGCTGACTGTTTTACCCTTAACCTTATCGAAAAGTGACAATCGTTCTTATGGACGTGCTCCTGCCAATAAAGAGCAGCTTAAGCAGACTGCAGGAAAAGTGGTTCCCTATCTAGGGGTGGGGACACCAGCCACGACGGAGTTTGGATACATTTATGAGCTTCTTTGTTATCACTTTCAAACTGTCCTTAGTAGTGGCGTTTCCTTAGAGCAAGTGCTTCTGCTCGGAAAAGAGATGACGGAAGCGGCGAATTTTTATGCAAAGAAACACAATGAACTCTTTGACAAGACAGCTGAAGCGAAAGAATTTTTGGCTCTTACAAGAGTTCCTCTCGATAAAATTGAAGAAGAGAAATATCTTCGGGAAGCTGTAAAAAATGTCAATGCAAGCATTGGAAAACGTCTTTTATTCGAACAAGAAACAGCTAACTACCACGCTGTTTACTACTCTAAGATCTTGTCGAGTAATTCGTTGGCTGTAGTTGAGCAACTTTGGAAGTCCCTTGCTGATTCAGGCACCATTTGGAATGCGTCTACCTACCATATGCATTTGCAGCATATATTGAGAGATGAAGGGACAGAAGGTAAAATTATCACTGTCCTTCTAGAGCGTTTTTTGGAGAAAAACGAAAAGCTGAAAACCAATATCTATCAAATCAGCAGTGATGAAGTGCAAACCCTGCTTAAAGAGGTTTTCGAAAAACATCCTCAGAAAGAACGCATTCGGGCGATTACAGATGTTGGAGGATTGCTAAAGCGCTATGATACCTTAACTGTAGCTAAGGAAATTTTAACATTCTTCGATCGATCAAAAGAGATTGAGGCGGTTCTTTTCCTCTATCGCCATCCGAAAACTCACCAAGAAAAGTTTGCTCTCTTGAAAAAGGGTACAGAAAAGCCTCTTCTTCTTGAGAATTCTTCCCTTGAAGAGATCACCAAGTATGGAATTCCTCATGAGAAAATCTTTATTTTCCATGATGAGCTCAGAACAACCGGAACCGACATTCCTGAAATTCCTGAAGCAATCAACTTGATTACTATTGATCCTCAAAACATTCTTATTCGTGGTTTGTTACAGGGAATGCTCCGTGCACGAGAATACTTTTTAGGGCAAAATGTAGACTTTGTCGTTCTCGAGAAAACGGCTCTCACGTTGATTGATGGGGGAAAAACAGTAAGAGGGATTCTAAAAAGTTCGATAAAAAATCAAGCGATTCAAAAAGCAAGGCAAACCTTTCGGGCCTACAAAGAAGAAATTCTGGAAATCATGCGCTCGGCTGTGATTGATGCAGCTCTCCAAAGTGAAGATACGACTGTTGCAATTGATATCTTTCAGGATTTTGAGAAATTTGTATTCACAACGTTTGAAGACAACCCTTATGAACAATACAGCTATATCGAGGGGGAAATTGATCCGACAAAACTACTAGAACGGATAAAGGGTCGGCAACTAACGTTGTTTAAAGAGCTAAATACGAAAAATCAAGTCTCAATTAAAAAAGTAGAGGAAAAACTTGGAAAGCTCTTTGAAAAAATCCAAGGAGATAAATCTCTTCCTTCCAAAGTTGTTTTTTCTAGCAACGTACTTCCTACAGAGACTCAAGTTGAGATCAATCAGGAGATGGAGCAGCCGAGGCAACAAGAGGCGGATTTTGAAAGCGAGCTAGAGCTGCAGCAAGAACTACAATCGTATTGTTTTAAATCTAATTCAAGTCCAAGAAAAGAAGTTGAATGGAAAAAGCCCAAAGACAAAGAAGAAATCACTGTTTCGGACTTAGAGGGAGTAGGATCAGGGCCATTAAGAAAGATCATTGAGAAGGGCTATGGAGAATCAGGAAAAAAAGAGTTCAAAAAGTATGAAGATAAATACGAACTTTGTTTTCCAGAGTATATCCAGGCTTCAGAGAATTTTATTTTCACAGCCAATAGGCCACTTCCGGTTTTTCATCCTCTACAAAAACCTGTGGAGCAAATCTTAGTCTATCGGGAAAAGGGAATCTTACAATTCATGTTCCTTTCTAAAAAGGAAGTGAATTTTTTCCGCCAATGGATTGAAGAAGATAAACCTCAAGATGTGTGGCTAATGAACTCTCACGGTCATCTCATCGAATCTCGCGGCCAAGCCCTACCTTCAGAAGAAGACGAACTCTTCCATGAACGTTTTCAAGAAGGCCTTTGGTATGCCAACTATTTTAATGGCCATGTGGATTACCTTTTAGAGCATGATCAGTTGACTGAAGCAATGCTCGAAGAAGGAGATACGAAGGTTTCTTTACGCTTCTTGGAGCTTCGTGCGAATAAATATGCCAAGCAGTTACAACTTTTTGGAAAAAGTCCGCTTTTCCATCCTTTCGATGAAGAGTTTGGCACAAGCCAGGCGAGCTTCGTTTGTGAAGGGCGACGGATTCGGGAGGAGGAAGAGCAGCAGCGCATTGCCAAACTTTCTCCTGAAGAAATCGCCGTGATCAACCCCAAACTCGTTCCATACATCATGTCGCATCAAGTTCGACATCTTACGGATGAAAAGCAAGTGCGAAGGCTCCGTTCTAAGATGGTGAAATACGTAACGCTCGAACAGGTGAATTGGCTTCCCGAGGCAAAAATCCAATTTCTAGAGACCAAAGAGCAGGTTCAAGCGCTCACCCAGCCAGAAAAAATTCATCTCCTTCAAGAAAGGCACATGTCACTCATCTCTGAAGCGCAAATTCCCCATATCGATGAGAACTATATCCCTTATCTACCTAACGATTTCGTTTGCCATGTAGATCCCGAAAAATATGACTACCTGCAGGGCTCGCAAGTGGGAAGCGTTCCTCTGGAAAAGATCAATTATATCCCTTCAAATCTGTTCCCTTTTGTCACATCAAAGGATCAAATCGAAAAGGTAGATCGAGATCACTTACACTTATTGAAAACCTCTGCTCAAGTAGCCTGCATTTCTCCTCGGTTTATTGCATCGATTTCAGAATCACAGTGGAAGACGTTAGCCGCAACGGATACCCTTCCTGAAGAAGGGAGAGATTTAATTGCAAAGCTTCTTGAGCTGGAAAAATTCACCCCCGAGCTTGTAAAACATTACTCTGAAGAACAAGTTCAGGCACTGGAAAAAATTGAATACATTCAAGCGGTAACTTCGGATCAAGTTCAATGGCTAAAACCCGTACAATTCAAGCGGTTTTTGGAAGCGGAGAATCCGGAGAAGTTGATTTCACATCTTACTTTGGGCCAGCTCAAGGAGCTTGATGGTGAGGAATTAGTTGTGTTTTCCGAACACCTTTTCGATGAACAGATTTTGAAGTTAGATGCTGAAATCTTAACAAGGCTTTCTGTTCAAAGAATCAAAAAAATCGAGGATTTAACGCTTCTTCGCAAGCTCCCTCTAGATAAAATCCAAGAGCTTGATCATGCACAGTATGTAAAATTCACTGCGGAGGATACAGAGCAAATTCACCAACTTAGCGGGGATCAAGTCGGATCACTGACAGCAGAAGATACAGTCGTCATTCAGGTGTTGACGATGGATCAAATACCTCACTTGCAAGAGGAGTCTTTGAACCAGCTGTCTGAAAAGCAGATCCGAAATATTAATGACGCTGAGTTGATTAGACGCTTGCCGATCAATCCTATGAAGCATCTCACGCTTCCACAGATGCGTATGCTTGATCCTGCCCAGGATGAGGAAATTTTAAACGGTATGAGTAGAGTGGTGTGTGAAAGTCTTACTAACGATGATGTTGAGATTATCAATGCCTTAGAAGAATCTCGTCTTGTCCAAATCCCCGATCGACTTGGTGTTCTGACTGAGGAAAGGGTAAAATTCATTCAGAGAGATACTTTGATACGTCTTCTTCCAGTGGAAAAGATTCCCTTTGTAACTAACCTAGATGCGTTTCAACACGGAACAGTAGTGAACCTTAAAGAGAAAGCAAATGCGTTGACCCATAAACAGCTGCAATCATTAACATCCGATGACACTAATTTGATCCAAGCATTGGATATAGACAAGCTAATGCAATTGAAGTACTCGGAGGGTAATGCAGGGTTAAGGGCTATTATACCGGACCAGATTAGACGTATTAATGACGTCGCTTTGATGCGCAGATTAAAAGGTAGGGTGTGGATGCTCGATCCAGATCAATTTGAGCAATTTACCTCTCGGGATGGAGAGTATGTAGAATCTTTTAGTGCAGAGCAGGCAAGACGTATGACAGAAAAACATATACACCTTGTGAATATGTTGTACGATGACACGCTTATTCAAATCCCCGTACCTCTGTGGAAATATGTGACTCCTGAACGCTTAAGCCAAATCAAAAGTTTGAATGCTTTGAGAGCATTCCCTCTCGATAAAGTTCCCTTGCTCACGGTAGATCAATTGAATTCTAAGATGAGATATGAAAGAAATCGGGAATTCCTAGATAAAATCACAAAAGACCAAGTGGCGAAAATTCCTCCAGAAGATACGGATTTAATTCACAATTTACCCCAGGAACTTCTCCAGTATCTAAGTGATGAATCCTTTGCTCTAATTCAAGATGAGAAAGTTCAAAAGTTTAACACAGTTCAGTTATTACGAAAGCTCTCTCCAAGTAGAGTTCATATTCTCTCTACAAGTCAATTAGCATTATATGAAAAGACTGATACGACTCACATTCAAAGAATCTTCTTAACAAAGGTAAAAGATTTAACCGAAAGGCATGCACATCTTTTAGAGGTGCTTACTGATGAACAAATCGAAAGTATTTCCACTAGCCTTTGGGGAGATGTTCCGGTTGAAAGAATGAAGTTAATACGATCTGCAAGCACAATCGATAGAATTGCGCAATTAGGTTTAAGGAAGCTAACTACAGCGCAGGCGGGTTTGATACAAAGGCTTAACAATCATCAAATTAAACATCTTCCAGAGCCTTGCTTTTCTTGTTTAACAAATGATCAAGTGAAAGAATTAGACAGCATCAAGGAGATCAGAAAACTCCCGTCTGGTAAAGTGTCTCTTCTAACAAACACCCAAGTTGCTTTACTTGAAGCATCAGATACTGAAAAAATTCAACAATTGATTGAAGATCAGTTTGACCATCTTCCCAAGGCCCTGTGGAAGCATTTAACTACTGAACAAGTTGCAGGGATGTCTGATGCGCAGGTAAAAGAATTAGATAATATTGACCAAATTAGAAAACTTGCTCTAGAGAGAATTTCTGCATTAACTGAGGACCAGATAAGATTATTTGATGACTCAGATGTTAGGAGGATCCAAAGGTTGACTCAGGAGCAGCTAGCTCATCTTTCGGAAAACATGCTAAAACATACGCATCAAACGCAAATTTCTGCTCTTAACGATGAACAGCTTATTAATCGAATCCCCGCAGACAAAATACAGTACCTAAGCGATAACGTTTTAAGCAAGGTGCCACTCAATCGCGAAAAACTCCTTAAAGTGGAACACAATCGACTGCACCATTTGAATGCTCAACAGATTCATTTAAGAAATATTGAAGATAACTGGCAGTTAGCAAGTCATATTGTGTTGGGGCTGATTAAAACGGTGCTTCTTTCCGTTCGCATTATTGCTGAAACCATTTACAACCTTGCCCTTTGGATTTTTCAAGCTTACAAAACTCACAGAAACCCAGGTCAAGAAAATCTAAAAAAACTTCGCGAGTGCCGATTACGAACACTCATCGCTACACCTTGGAAGTGTTTGATTTCACCTTTGGAGATGATTAATCCAGCTTTATGGATGCTTAAGGAAGCACAAATTGAAGACCACTTACAGAAAAAGATAGTAAGCTGAAAAATAGCAGCGTCATAATTTTTGGAGCCCCAAGCGACGGTGTCGCTAATATCTAAAAGGAGTAGGGTTCAGACGTGTCTTACTGATTTTTTTTAAAAGTCAGTAAGTCTCGTCTGAACCCTACGAGTGTTTCTTCAAACCATGAGGGAGTAAAGCTAGGCGGATGTCGTCTGTGCTAATTCGGTTCCAATAACTTGAAGAGAAAGATGAGATGATCTCAATCTACTTAAAATTAATCAGAAATTGCAACTTGTTTTTCTACCCACTTCGTGGGAAATTGTTTGTTCCAAACAATGCGATAAGATTAGGTGTCAGGCCTGCAAGTTGAACTTGCAGACTTGCAGGCCTGACATCTTACCCAGGGAAATTGCATGAAGAATTTTTTATATATTTTGACATCAAAAAGTTACAGGATGGGAAGGATATATACGATATGAAAAGAAAATTTATCCTGTAAATCCTTGTTATCCTGTGAAAGCCCATCGAGACTAGGCTACAATCATTTTTTATCAAACAGAAGATGGGCAAAATCGTATTGAAGTGCGGCTGGAGGAAGGATCCGTTTGGCTTTCCCAAATTCTTCTTGCTGAACTATTTCAAACATCAATCCCAACATAAACCTTCATAATAACCCCCAAGTTTGTCCCCAAATTGACAAATGTCAGAACGTCAGGCTTGAGAAAGCGCCGATTAAAATCGGCAAGGAGTTGTGGATGAAAGAGCCATACGTTGAAGTTTTAGCAAAACACAGCGGCCACGAGTCATGCGCGGGTAACCGTGAGGTTACACGCGAAGCGTT
>SDBV01008359.1_pt1 | contig 13991 bp, 12 predicted proteins | sample 2277081 | NCBI WGS metagenome assembly SDBV01 (sample SAMN10402039, study PRJNA504765) | marine sediment metagenome | isolation source: marine sediment core GS10_PC15, 223 cmbsf | place: Arctic Ocean: Southern Knipovich Ridge | collected 2010 | reverse complement strand
TGCATGCCATCACGTCATTCAATAAAAATATGATAACCGGCATCAAGAGTTATGTCAATTGTTATAAGGCCGGCGAAACTTAATCCGAATAATAATTGCGGGGTTGGAGAAAAAATCAGGAGGCCGATTTTACTACTGCAGCCGGGTGGATAATGATTTGATGCCCATTTAAATCAATACCAGCCTCATTGGGGTGTTCATTTTCATTACTTTCACCGCTGCCCGTGGCATAGGGGAACACAGCGGAAAAAAGATATGCTTCGGTGATCGCCTCGATCACCCTTTTCCCGTCAGAACTTTTTCCCCTGTCGATTTTCTCGTCAAACATGAGTATTTCATCGGGGTTTTGAAGGAGCCTCTTATCGGAATCATAATCCAGTATCACAGTTTCCATTATCTTTTCTATCGTCTTCATTACATCTGTAACCCTTTTGTTCATGTTTCTTCTTGAAATAGTTTTCTTTTTAACGAGGGTATCCAGTAAAACAGACCTTTGATATACTGTCAATCTGCCGTTATTTTGCACATCCCTTATTTCTTTTGCTATACCAACATAACCTTTCGCCTCATCCCACGCTTCATTAAAGAGAAGATACGAATGATTTAATTCTTCCTTTATGTTTATCTTTCGCCGATCGCGGTAATCAATATTGTAATGGGTTTTGCTCGATGACAGTAGAAACGAGTATCGCATGTCAAATATATCCAGCAGCACAACAGCGTTGTACATGGTGTCCTCTTTGTCCAGGACCCTGATCGGGCATTTAAGGTCATAGTGACGATCGTCCTCATACTTTTCGATAATGTTCCTTATTACGGGAATTTCCTTTTTTATATGTTCAGGGATCTTTACTATTTTATTTTCTTTCGTCTTACCGTTCTTTATCGTACACGATCGATCGTAAAACTCTTCTTTTTTCTTTTTCTTTTCCATCCGGGTTATGTAGCCGAGCCTGTCTTTCGCGGAAATATCCAAAAAATCGTTGAATTCTTGAGAAAACAGGGGATAGTATGAACGCGCCATCCTGCAAAGAATAATATGGAACTTTTTAAGAAAATCGTCGAAAAGCACGTCCATATCTTTATTAAGCTGGTTGTTGACCGTAAAAACAACATGCCGGGTGATATCGTTGTTGACACCTTTTAGTACAACCGCTTTATCCACATAAGTTTTACAAACATTTTTAAACTGGGCGAGTATATAAAGTTTCTTAAAAAATTGCTTGAAAATCTTCATGTAAATATCGGAAGGGATCTTTTTCCTGGAAAACACGACCGCGATCTTTAAAAATTCCGTTTCGTCATAAAGTGCGGTGAGCCGCACTAAAACTTCATAGAAAATGCTGTTTACTCCTTTGGACATTCTTTTTATCTGCTCAACAACAGCAGGCTCATTCTCCAGAATGGAACTAAGGGTTACGGAAATTTCCTCAAAATACCATCGTATCTGTTCATGAAACTCTTTTATAAAACTGTGCGTAATTTTTTTACCGCCGAATGTTGTTACCTTGAGCATAAATCCTTTAAAACCTAAAATCAACAGATCGGCCAGTCTGTTTTTATTAACCGGCCTCTGTAATTTTATCCTATCATATATTCTATTTTGTGAAGAGTCATTTACGGGACCCTGCTGCGATTTTCTATTTTCTTGCAGGGCCGGACCGGGACTTTCTGATACTTTCAAAGGGCCGGACTTGCAGCGGTTGGCCATTTGTCCGCTCAGGTTTCTATTTATTTTGTATTCAATCTTGCCTCCATGCTCAACAAACTGCCGGAACAAACCGTCCCGCTCTTTCATGCTCAGCTTGTCGATTCCTACTTTTTCCCTGGTTTTATCAATATCACGGACCATACACTTTTTTCCTTAAAAAAAATCCACATTTCCTGCTCAAACGGAGAGGCTTTTAACAATATAGAAAATTACAATTCATCTGTTATCTTCAGTAAAAAAGGCATATGCCATAGAGGTTATTTACTTGATATTAATTAGATATTTACACTTTACACAGTTACAGTATATCGTAAATATTAATAATTTCAGTTTTTCAACCGGATTTTTTTACTTTTTTCGACAAAAGCAGAGTGTTCAGGTCCAATGGGGCTGTCCCAAATACCTGCCGGATAATACAATCGGGAATATCAATTACACGCCCGACTTCATCAATGAGCACTGTGTCGGAAGTAGCTGTCAGGGAATTTGCACAACGTCTGCTCAGCTCAACGATAACAGCGTCAGGATTTTTTATTGCCGCAACTTCCGCAGAAATATGTTCCCGTTTAAACAAATCCCGCATATACATGGAAAGTTCTCCGCTTTTTGACACCTGCGAATCCAGATATACAGACACATCCGGTCGAGAATCGAATTTTTCTGTTAAATCTTTTATAAAATCGGCAAGCAGTCCGGCACTTCTTTCGGTATAACCGCTAAAACTGTGGGAGCCGTACACACCGGATACGTCCCTGACATACCCATCCAGAGCACGGAAAATGATCATCCCTTTCAGGTAGCTTTCAAGAGATATTAGTATATTATACCCATCGAGTATTAAACATTTAATATTCAAATCGGCGGTATCCCCCGAGTGTAAAAGATCCAACCGCTTCTTCTTTCTCCTGTTGCTTCCCGCGGTGTCAAATACTCCTCTGTAGAGGATCAATCGCTCGTCACGATTTAAATTATACCTGTTACCGACCAGTTCTAACGAGGCTTTTTTTGGATACTTTTTATCAAGAAGCACAATAAGATCTACTATCGAATTTATAAAATTTATATTTATCTCTCCCATATATCGTTATATTATAATTAGTTCTTGGTGAAGAATCCATGCTATTTATCAATGTAAGTAACTTTGAGATTAGTCGCGGTGAAACGGCTCAATAGAGTTATTTGGCGACTACGCCGGGTAAAACTCCGGAGTTGTCGGGCTTGCCCGACTTAGTCGTGGTCGAAGTTGTCACCAAGATCTATTTAAAAATAGCTGAAATGCTACCGGAATATATGAGGGTGTTTATCCGTGGGTGAAAAAATATCGAAAACCTGCTTATTCCCTGTCCTTATATTTTTCGCTGTTTTTTTTATCGCGGCCACGATTGCTTTCGCTTCAAAAAAAGAAAGGGAGGGGCGGGATCTGGATGAAATAAAATTCTGGCACTCTATCGGCCTTTACAATAAAGATGTATTAAACTCGCTGATCACCGCTTTCAACGAAAACAACAGGCAAACACCCGTAAAAGGTGTATTCCAGGGGAATGAAGAGGATTTATATTTGAAACTTTTTTCCCAGGAGAAATTGCCCGACATAGTGCAGGTGCCCGTTCATTTATTACCTTCACTGCAGGAAAATGGTTATATCGTCGATATAACGCCTTTTATCCCCGATAAAATATATGAGGATATCCCCGAAAAGATCTGGAAATCAGTATCCATAGAAAACAAAACATACGGAATGCCTTTTTCCTACAATGTGGATATCCTTTTTGTTAATCAGCATATCATACGAATATCGGGAGTAAGACAGGATGAAATTCCCATGTCATGGGAAAAAATCGCCGCAATTGCCGGAAAAATCAAGAAAAACAGCCGCGGCAAATGGGGACTTTATATTCCATTGGAAACAACCGCACAGTTTATTTCTTTCACCCAGAGCTACACCGGAAGACCGGTCATCGAAAACGGAAAAATAGAGATAAATACCGGTGAAGTTATCGGGGCGATGCGTTTTTTACAGCAGCTTGTGTATAAAGACAAGATCATGCCTGCCAAGATAACAGTCGATGAGGGAGAGGGTCTTTTTTTAAGCGGAAATCTGGGGATTATGCTGGCTTCTAGCTTGAAGCTTGTGCACACTGAGTCAAAGCTGCCTTATGATTTAAATGTCTGGAATTTGCCCGGGGGAAAAGAAACTGCTCCTACTATCGAAGGTACCTGCCTTGCCATCCTTGCGTCCGATCCAAAGAGGGAAAAGGATGCTTTTAAATTTGTTGAATATCTTGTTGATTACGAAAATGCAATAAAATGGCACACTCATACCGGGAGTCCTTCAATTAAAACAAGCGTAAAAAAATCATTTGATCTTCTCATATTTTATGAGGACAACCCCAATCATATGACATCGGCCATTGACCTCGAAAAAGGAGAGGTATTCAATCCGGCTTCAGGTTTTTCAAATGTTGATAATATTATAAAAAAAGCGCTGGAAGAGATCATGATCAACGGGGAAGACCCCGAAGATATCCTTAATATAGCTCAGACAGAGATCGACAAACTGGATCTTGTGTATTAAAAATGAATAACAAAGAAATCGCGTCAATTCTTAAAAATATCGCGGTTTACAAAGAACTTTCAGGAGAAAATCCGTTCAAAGCGCGCGCGTTTGAACAGGCAGCGCGGAGTGTCGAAACAAACCCGGCAGAAATTGCAGACCTCGTGGAAAAAGGTGAACTCAGGGAAATAAAAGGGATAGGGAAAAGTGTTGAAGAGGTCATCCTCGAATACATAGCAAATGGACACTCAACGGTACTTGAAGAATTAAAATCATCATTCCCCGGAAGTATTCAGGAGCTCTTGACAATACCCGGCATGGGGCCAAAAAAAGTAAAGGCCGTCAGGGATAAACTGGAGATCTCGGATATAGGCGAGCTTGAATACGCCTGTAAAGAAAACCGGCTGAAGACTCTTGAAGGTTTCGGACAAAAGAGCCAGGAAAAGATCCTGCGAGGAATCGATTTAAAAAAACTGTACAAAGACAAACACCTTTTTTCTGATGCCCTTGAAACGGCAAATGATGTCGCCGGGATCCTGAAATCATCGAATATTTTTGCTAAAATAGCCATCGCTGGAAGTCTCAGAAGGGGAAAGAGCACATTCAAGGACATTGATATAGTCCTTGTACCTGATGGAAATATTGAAGATACGATAATCAATAAAACCCTCATTAGCCTCGCGGACGGGGACCCCGGCACGAAAGACGTAATAGGAGCGGGCCCGACAAAAGTTTCAATCAGGCGTAAAGGGCTCCAGATAGATTTCAGAATAATAAAAAACGAATCATACCCCGCAGCCCTCCAGCACTTCACAGGCTCAAAAGAGCACAACACCATCCTCAGGTCACGCGCTAAACGGATGGGACTCAAAATGAATGAATACGGTATTTTTAAAGGTGAAAGCGCGCTTGAGATAGAGACAGAAGAAACCATATATAACCATATCGGACTTCGATTTATTCCACCCGAGATACGTGAAGGAGGGGCTGAAATCGAAGCCTCGGAGCAGGGGACACTGCCCGAACTTGTAAAAGACTCTGATATTCAAGGCATGATACACGTCCATTCAAACTTCTCTGACGGAGCCCACAGTATCGAAATTCTTGCAAGGGAGTGTGTGAAACAGGGCTACAGTTATCTCTGTCTTTCCGATCACTCAAGGTCAGCTTTTTACGCGAACGGGCTGTCAAATGAGAGACTTCTTGCGCAGATCGAAGAAGTGAAACAGCTAAACAGTGAGTTCGGCTCCGGCGGGCGTTCGTTTTTTAAAATATTCTGCGGAATCGAGTCTGATATCCTTACTGATGGGAGCCTTGATTATCCTGACGATACCCTTAAAAAGCTGGATTTCGTGATCGCCTCGGTCCATTCAAAACTATCGATGGGGACCGAAGAGGCTACCGAAAGGCTTTTGACAGCGATCAAAAATCCGTACGTCACTATTCTGGGCCACATAAGCGGCCGGCTGCTCCTGTCAAGAGAGGGTTACCAATACGATCAAGAAAAAATTCTTGAAGCTCTTGCAGCTCAACAGGTTGTGCTTGAGCACAACTGCAACCCTCACCGGCTGGACCCGGGATGGCAATATTTAATAAAAGCATCCCGGAGGGGCGTACTAATCTCCCTCGGCCCGGACGCTCATTCGATCGACGGTTTTAAAGATATAAAATACGGCCTGATCATGGCCAGAAAGGCGTGGGTCAGTAAAAAGGGGCTTCTGAACAGCATGACGGCAGGGGAGATAGATGAATTCTTTAGAAATAGAAAGAAAAGATGATAAAAGAAAAAGGACCCACGAGATATTTGATAAACTGAAACTTGAGCACCCGGACTCCAGGGCACTGTTAGATTATGAAACACCATTCCAGCTTCTTATTGCCACGATCCTTGCGGCTCAGTGCACTGATGATCGGGTAAACTCGGTGACCCCTTATCTTTTCAAACAATATCCGGATCCGGAGAAAATGGCGCAGGCTGATATAAATGAGCTTGAAAAGATAGTCAGGCCCACAGGCTTTTATAAAAATAAGGCGAAAAGCCTGAAAAAAGTTTCTGAAGCTGTGGAGAGAGACTTTTCCGGCAGACTACCCGTAACAGTTGCACAGCTCGCAACACTTCCGGGCGTCGGCAGAAAAACCGCGAATGTGGTTGCGGGAAACTGCTTCAATGTTCCGGCTATAATTGTCGACACACATGTGAAACGTGTCGCCGGCAGGCTTAAACTGAGTGATAATCGGGACCCTGATAAGATTGAGAAGGATCTTTGCGAGCTCATATCAGAAAAGGACAGGACCCCGTTTTCCTATGCTGTTAATTTTCACGGCCGATACACTTGTAAAGCACTGGGGCCCCTCTGTCCGAACTGTGTTGTAGAAAAATTATGTCCCTTTCCTGACAAAACGCGAGCATTCGGGTAATTAGGAAACAACAGACCGCCTTCAATCTTTATTTTTATCACCTGCAAAACCCCGGACCACCTTGCTTCCAACAAGTATCTTCATCAGTTTCCTCTTTATCTCTATAGGCAGATTCACAAGCTGCACACCAATATCCCAGGTTTTGATGCGGAAGATCCCGCCGCCTTTGATCTCATTTTTACGGACAACAATACCTTCCAGGTCCATATTTTCAAACACGCTCAAGCGGCTTGAGTCAAAACGGGCCTCCTCGCCTACCTGAAGTTTGAAATTTTCATCATCATGCATTTCAACCCCGAATCCGCCTTCCCCAATACTTCTTATTAACCCTACTTTTCTTTCCCCGGACAAGGCTTTTGTTACACCGATAACCTTGGCGACTATAACCCGAGGGTGTTTCCTGACGGACTCGAACTCATGGCTGAAATCATATATACCCTCCAGTTCAAATATATCTTCATTTTGTAAAACATGACGATGGGACTTGGCCGGAATTGTTAAAGAGTAGGTATAGGATTTTACAGCTGCCTCGGTTTCGCTGTCAAGAAATATCCGGTTGTCGGATGCAATAGATTGAAGACGCGCGGCACGGTTGATACATTCCCCGACAAGTGTAAAATCTCTTCTTGACGCGGGCCCGACAAAGCCGGTTACAGCCTTACCGGTCCCTATACCGATCCCTATCTCAAGCGGTACCTCGCCGATTTTAACCAGCTCCGGTATGACGCGAAACATCCCGATCCTCATCTCCAATGCCGCGCGGACCGCGTTATACGTGTCATATTCCTTTTCCTCGGGGACTCCCCACACCGCCATCAGTCCGTCACCAAGTAATTTGTCGACAATGCCATCATATTTTCTAACAAGAGAAACAAGCATGTGGAAATATATATCCAGAATTTTGAGCACGTATTTCACATCGCGTTTCTCAAGAAGGTAGGAAAAACCTCTCATGTCGGCGAAAAGTACGGTTATCCTTTTTGATTCGCCGCTTTGATCGATTTTTAATCCTGATTTTTTCAGTTTATCTTTGAGATCAGGAGGAATATGCAGTTCATCCATTTAACTAACCAACCGGAAAAAATAGAATCGGAATAAACATTTTTTGCATCTTTAGAAAAAAAAGGCTTACTTCACTTCGAAGAACCAGTTAAAGTCGTCAGGTCTTTCCCCAAGCTGAATGCCCTTCAGCTCGTCATAAAGCTCTTTTGTTTTTTTACCGGGTTTACCGTCGCCAATCTTTCGCTCTTCCCCGTTACGGCATACCGATAATATCGGCGTAAGTACCGCGGCTGTACCTGTACAAAAGACTTCATCGGCCGAGAAAACTTCATCATATCTTATATCCCTTTCCATCGGTATAAGACCGAACTTTTTTTCTGCGACAATCAGGATCGAATTTCGTGTCACTCCCGGGAGGATAGACCCGCCCAGCCTGGGGGTTGAGATCACGCCATTTTTCAGCATAAAGAAGTTTGCCGAGCCCACTTCTTCTATGTATGTGGAAGTTTTGGCGTCCAGGTATATTACTTCGTCATAGCTGTTTCCCTTAACAACGCGCTTCGGGTACAGTGAAGCCGCGTAATTCCCGACAGCCTTGATGCTGCCGGTCCCGAATTGAGGCGCCCTGTGATAATCATGCCGTATTTCCAGGTTTATTCCGCTGAACCCGCCCTTGAAATATGGGCCGACAGGAGACATAAATAAAATAAATGTGTATTCATCGGCCGGATTTACTCCCAGCATCTGACCGGAACCAAAGAGAATTGGCCTGATGTAAAGATCTCCCTTTCCGTAGGGCGGGATAAAATTCCGGTTTTTCTTTAACAGCGAGCTTATCGAGTTTACAAAAAAATCTTCATCCAGCCCCGGCATACAAAGCCTTTCACATCCTTTGTTAAGCCTCTTTGCATTTTCGTACGGCCTGAACATGGCAATACGGTCGTCCTTTGTTCTGTATCCTTTCATACCCTCAAACAGCCCCTGACCGTAATTAAGCACGACAGCCGAGGGGTACACCCGGATCGTGCCGTAATCAACGATCTTTCCCTCATCCCATTTACCGTCGCGGTGATGGGAGATAAACATGTAATCAGCCGGATTTATATCGAATCCCAGCTTATCCCAGTCAATTTTTTTCATTGCCTGCCCACTTAAGTCGATCTTCAGTGTATAACATACTCGAAGAACATAAATTGTTCAATCATTATTAGTTGACTTTCAACTGCGTATTGTTTATGGTTCTGCCATATTTCGTTTTATCAAAACATGACACTGTGGAGACAGCATGATCCCTGAAAAAGTAAAAACTGTGCTGGACGATAACAACCTTCGGGCGGTTGAATTTGAAGAGGGGAGCACCCCCACAGCACAATCAGCATCCCTGAAATTCGGGGTCAAGGTGGGGCAGATCGCAAAGTCTCTCCTGTTCCTTGGAAAGAACGGCCGATTTTACCTTGTTGTCTGCCCCGGAGACAGGAAGGTATCCGGATCCAAGCTCAAGCAGGCGGCCGGTGTCAAAACCAGGCTGGCAAACGCGGATGAAACATTCCGCGAAACAGATTTTTTGCCGGGAGGTGTGTGCCCTTTCGGTATAGAAGGAATAGACATCTTTCTGGACGAACAATTAAAAATTTATGACACTATATATCCTGCCGCCGGAACAAACTCTTCAGGGGTCCCAATGACCTTCGAGCAGCTTGCAGCAATAACTAAAGGAAAAATCTGTGATCTCACTGTGCCTTTCGAAACTAAAATGTGAGGGCAGTGAGTTTTTTCGGCATACCGGATCGACAGAACGAAATATCAGTGACCGGACAAGACATCGACCCAAGTTTTGTATTTTTCCTTATTATTTATTGACAAATTATTTGTTGACAAATTATTTGTTGACAAAAAATTAAAAATCCTGAATAATAGAACAAAAAATACATCTCTCGACATTCAATGTAAATAAGCGTTGAAAGAGCATATGGACCGATAAATAGCATGCTTGAAGTAAAAAACGTTGAAAAGAACTTTGGCGGGATTAAAGCAGTCAACGACTGCTCTCTCAAGGTCAATGAAGGATCGATCACGGGGCTGATCGGCCCAAACGGGGCCGGGAAAACAACACTCTTTAATTTAATTACAGGGCTTTATAAAATTGACAGCGGGGAGATACTTTTTGACGGTGAAAATATAGAAGGGCTGTCCTCTGACAAAATATTTTACAAAAAAATCTTCAGGACCTTTCAGATAACCCGTGAATTTGAGCAGATGACTGTCCTTGAAAACCTGATGATAATACCTCCTTTCCAGAGCGGAGAAAAGGTCTGGAACACCTGGCTGCGTCCCGGCATTGTCAAAAAACAGGAAAAGATATTAAAAGAAAAGGCGCTTGAGGTGCTGGGTTTTGTGGAGCTTTCCCGTCTGAAAGATGATTACGCCGGGACCCTGTCGGGGGGGCAGAAAAAACTTCTGGAACTTGCCAAAAGCATGATGGCCGAGCCAAAAATGGTCCTGCTTGACGAACCGGGTGCAGGGGTAAACCCGACTCTGATGAAAAAGCTAGTAAATAATATCAGGAACCTGCGTGAAGAAAAGAATATTTCCTTTTTTTTGATAGAGCATGATATCGATCTCGTAATGAATCTATGTGACCCTGTGATAGTTATGAGCGAGGGTAAAAAGCTGGCGGAGGGTTGTCCCGAGGATATCAGGCGGGACAAGAGGGTTTTGGAGGCGTATTTAGGTGGGCAGTACAGATAATATTATTTTAAAGGTGGATAATACGACTGCCGGCTACAGTGAAATAGATATACTGCACGACGTCTCGATAGTGCTCGAAGCCGGCGAAATCGTGTCGGTTATCGGCCCTAACGGCGCGGGTAAATCCACGCTTTTAAAAGCCATTTTCGGATGCCTGAAACCAAAAAAAGGCAAAGTGATTTTTAAAAATGAAGACATAACAGGCATGAGCCCCGAAAAGATCGTAAAAAAAGGGATCAGCTATGTCCCGCAGGTTGAAAACATTTTTCCTTCACTCACGATACATGAAAACCTCGAAATGGGGGCATTTATCAGGACCGATAATTACAGCAGCCGGATGAATGAAATATACGATCTTTTTCCGGATCTAAAAAAAAGAAGAAATGACAAAGCTGGTCTTTTATCAGGCGGGCAGAGACAGATGGTTGCAATGGGCAGGGCGCTTATGCTGGACCCTGCCGTTTTACTGCTCGATGAACCTTCAGCCGGACTGGCCCCGAAGTTAGTTTCCATGATTTTCGAAAGAATAAAAGACATCAACTCTACCGGGGTTGCCATGCTGCTGGTCGAGCAGAACGCCCGTGAAGCTCTGGCAATGGCACGGCGGGGGTATGTTCTGGCGACAGGAAAAAATGTGCTGGACGGGGACGCTAAAACCATCCTTGCGAACAAAGAAGTAGCACGTTTGTACCTGGGAGGGTAAAATTGGTTGAATTGACCGTATACGGGATCGTTCTCGGGAGCATCATATCGCTGGGCGCCATAGGGCTTACGCTGATTTTTGGAATTCTCAGGTTTGCCAATTTCGCTCACGGTGACTTGATGGCCGCAGGAGCCTATGTCGCCCTTTTTTTAGTGACAGGTCTGTTTTCATGGCTTGGGGTTCCCGACAGTACTTTCGGGCCTTTTTCCTTCGGGTGGCGGATGGTCATCGCTTTCCCCGTCTCAATGGCAGCGGTCGGTGGTGTATCGATCCTCCTGGACCGTCTGCTGTATCGCAATTTACGCAAAAAAGGAAGCGGGAGGGTAATGATCGCGATCTCGGCGCTCGGCGCTTCTTTTATCATCCGCATGATCATACTTATAATCTGGGGCGCTGATTACAGATTTTACAGGCCCGGGCTTTTGAGACCGGCTATCAAGTTCCCGCTCGGGATCAAGATCAGGCCGGACCAGATACTTATCCTGATAATTGTTTTCATTCTCGTGACCCTGCTACATTTTTTCCTTAAAAAAACGAGGATCGGAAAAGCCATGAGGGCCACAGCGGACAACATGGAGCTGGCGCGGATCTCCGGCATCGACATCGAGCGTGTAATAGTCTGGACATGGGGCATAAGCGGCGGGCTCGCTGCTGCTGCCGGGATCCTCTACGGGATCGATGTTCAGCTCCACCCCGGGCTGGGCTGGAATTTTCTGCTGCCTCTTTTTGCGGCAGCCATACTGGGCGGTGTCGGCAACATGTACGGGGCCCTGATCGGCGGTCTGATCATGGGTGTGGTCCAGCAGGTTTCAACCGCTTTTATGCTACCCACATACAAACCGGCTGTTGCTTTTATTATCATGATAATACTGCTGTTATTCCGGCCCCAGGGAATATTCGGCGGGAGGACAAGATAATGCAAATCAGTGGAATACTCGCGTACCTGGTATCTTTTGCCATCATGGCCGGGATCTATGCAATATTCGCCCTCGGTTTGAATATCCAGTGGGGATACACCGGGCTCTTCAACATCGGCATTGCGGGCTTTTTCGCCATCGGCGCCTATGTTTCCGCCCTTATTACACTCCCCAAACCGACCGGGACCTACGCCGAATATGTTCATCAAATTTTTGCGTTGAACTTGCCGTTTCCATTTGGGGTGCTCGGGGCTGTCGCCGCCTGCGGTGTGATCGCTTTTTTGATCGGGATCCCGACCCTGAGACTGACCGAAGATTACCTTGCCATAGCGACAATAGGGATAGCGGAAACTATCAGGCTGATCTTCAACAATGAGCAATGGCTCGCGAACGGCCCCAGGGGGCTTGCCGGACTGCCCCAGCCGTTGAGCGGGCTGGTGCATCCCAGAAATTACAATTATATCTACCTGCTGATCGTGCTGCTGTTTATGATAGGTATATACTTTCTGATTGAACGGGCGATCCGCTCCCCCTGGGGCAGGGTGCTGAGGGCGATCCGTGAGGATGAAGTATCCGCCTCCATGAGCGGGAAAAATATTTTTAACTTCAAGATGCAGTCCCTGGTCTTCGGTGCAATGGTCATGGGACTGGGCGGCGCGCTTTACGCCCATTTTACAATTGCGATTTCACCCGAGGTCTTTACCCCGCTGTACGGGACCTTTATCATATGGGTCATGGTGATAGCCGGCGGCAGCGGCAACAACAAGGGGGTCATCCTTGGGGCTTTTGTAGTGTGGGCGATCTGGACGGGGACCCGGTTCCTTACCGACTTCCTCCCCTACACACTTAAATCCAGGGCCCCCTACATACGTTTTCTCGTGATCGGGATAATGCTTGAAATTATATTGATAAGCAGGCCCCGGGGCCTGCTCGGCGAAGAAAAAAAGGTATCAAAACTGGCGGAATAATAAGCGTGTTTACCGCTCTGTCATAATTAGTTCTTGGTGCTACGCCGGTTTTAAAACCGGCTGCTTCGGGGCACCCGACGTTGCCGGGCTTGCGAAGACTTCAGCTCAAACAAAGTTTGAGAGGTTGCACCAAGAACTAAACAAAAGAGGCCCGGTCGCGAGCCTCTTTTTTTAACACTTCAGCGTATCAGGGTGATACCTGCCTGACCGTCTCAATACCACCATTGGTGTATTTGAAGATCTCAATCGGTGTGACAACATCACCATTTTCATCAAAATCTACGGAACCGGCAGCGCCTTCATAATTGATACTTCTCCCCTTCTCTAAAAGGTCAAAAGCCTTTTCAAACTCTCCCGGCATAATGACCACTCCGGGCGGGTTGGCGACTTTTCGCAGTTGGTCACGGATGTTCTCGGACGTGGGTTCAAGGCCTTTCTGGATCGCGGCGTATGCGGCAAGCCCCAATACAGCCATACCGTCGTATGCGTTTGTGATAAACGGCAGCGGAGGTGCTTCGCCGAACTCTCTCGTATAGGCAGCGTTAAAGAGATCAAGCGGTTTTCCGCCCAGTGTACCCGGGGCAGTGCCAAATTGACCCTCTACAATGTCGGCCCCGAGAGCCTCGATGATCTCCAGCGACTTTGTACCATCGCTATAAAGAAAACTTTTATAATTGAAGAACTCGACCGCCTCTTTTAAATAGACCTTTGCGTGCTCCGGGTAGCTGTACGCTGCAAGTACATCCGGGTCTCCTTTGAGGGCTTTTCTCAATTCCGCTGTGTATGATTCGGCGGCCTTCTCATCGTGCGGGACCATGGCAAACACCTTGCCCCCGCTTTTCTCGAAAGCTGCCTTGAACACTTCAGAAAGTCCCTGTCCATAGGCGTTGTTTACGTACATAACCGAGGCGGTCTTCACCATTTCTGCGGCTGCCTTACCTGCCACAGCTCCCTGAAGAGCGTCCGACGG
>SDBV01008358.1_pt1 | contig 13993 bp, 15 predicted proteins | sample 2277081 | NCBI WGS metagenome assembly SDBV01 (sample SAMN10402039, study PRJNA504765) | marine sediment metagenome | isolation source: marine sediment core GS10_PC15, 223 cmbsf | place: Arctic Ocean: Southern Knipovich Ridge | collected 2010 | reverse complement strand
GACATCGGTGCAATCCCATATAATTTTTGGCAATAATCCCCCAAATCTTAACTAAAAATTATGCGCCAAAGCAATAGGATTGTCAAGCAAAAAATATCAAGTCATATGGAATATGCTATAGCTTAAGTCAACATCCAGGATTTGACCGCACACTCCACCTGTGCTCATACTTTTTCCTCCGTAACCGTCGAGTTTAATCCGGTCTATCTGCAGAGTCAGTGTGATCGATGCGAAAAATGAGCTCGTCCAGACCCTTTGCCGACCGCCCTCGAACAGCTGACAGACGCCTGGAATTCGAGTATATTGCACTGCAGTGCCAGGGCGGGCGCAGTGTCTGCAAAGCGAGATTATCCAGGAAGCGGGTGCAATCTTGGCCGTCAAAGTAAACATACCGGTCATGCTGAGACAATATACGGCGGGCCTGAAGAGCGTCGAGGCGGAGGGTTCATGCGTGCGGGAGCTGATCGAGAATATCGACGTTCAGTATCCGGGATTCGAGTCCAGGATGTGCACCGGCGACGGAAAGCTGCTGCAGCCCGTCAGTATCTTTGTCAACGGCGAAGACATCAAGACCTTGAGCGGCATTGATACGCCGGTGGGCGCGCAAGCCGGTATCCACATCATCCTGGCCATAGCCGGCGGCTAAACCCCGCTCCTGATATCACCACGCCAACACGGCTAGCTGCGAAGGGCCGCTGACTGCACGATCCGTCGGCTTACGCCGGTTATTTTGGCCTGACAGAGGAAGCGCCCGAAGTGTTTATCGTACCGAGCTTCGGTTCTCCCATGTAAAATACTTTGGAAGCGCCGCTGGCCTTGACATTAAGCTGACCGTTCGTGTTGACCGTAACAGAGGATGCCCCGCTCAGGTCGACCGTCGCTTCGCTCGCTGGCAACGAGGAAAGGTCCAGAGAACTGGCGCCCGAGGCCTTTACGCGGATGGCCTTCGCGGAGCCTGTCAGGTTCAGCTTGCCGGCGCCTGACAGTGCGAAGCGAATATCCGCCGCGAGCATGTCCCCCTGCACGGAGCTGGCCCCGGACATGTTAATGTCCAGTGGTTGATGCATCTCGAACCCGCCGATATCGGCCTGACTGGCGCCGCTCAGGCTAAGCCCGGCCAGTGACGGCATGGTGATCTCGGCCTCCAGGGTCGCCCTTACCACGCTGAAGATACCGGGCGCGAGTCCGATGTCGAGCGTGCTCCCGTGCTTCACGACCCGCAGGTGTCCGAGCAGGTTGTCATCGATGCGGATAACTACCCGGAACGTATCGCCACGGTTGACCCGCGCCTTGAAGGCACTGCTCAGCTCGACGCGTTCGAAATCGCGGATATCTCTCTCTTCCGTGACGATGTTGCCCGAGCCCGCCTCTGTCTTGCCTGCGGCGGCGCACACGCCGGCCGAGAACACGAGCAGGACGATACTCAGAAAAACGATGGTTGGTCGAATCACAGGAAACCTCCTTGCTTGCCTTGGCGGCGGCCTGCCGGCTTCGACGGTGCCGGTTGAGTGGCAATTACACTTTCGGGCGGACGCTCCAGGCGGTGGGATTGGCCCACTCGTCGGCTTTCCATGGCATGTTCTGAGGCGTCACCATCGGCAGGATCTCGCGGAAGAGCTCCAACCTCTCGGGACCGCTCAACGGCACGAAGTCCTCCGCCACGGCCAGATCGTTTTCCAACTGCTCCATGGTCGAGCACCCGACGATAACCGTGCTCACCGGCAGTCCCAGCGAGTAGCGCAAAACCCTGTCGTAGATGTGGCCGAGATGATCCAGGGCAAAGATCTTCATGGCAATTGTTGCGACGCCTTTGGCGTTGGCCACAGGGAGAAATTCCTCGGCGAAGCTGTAGATGAAATGATCCAGCACGCAGAGGGCTACGAGCACGCTGTCGAAATCAAAGCGGCGCAGGGCCTCGATTTGCACCTGGGGATTGGTATGGCCGCTTAGGCTGATATTGCGCACCAAGCCCTCCTCCTTGGCCTGAAGCATGGCTTCCAGCACGCCGCCCTTGGCGAAACAGCTGTCCAAATCCTCGAAGCTGCCGACGTTGTGCATGCGCCACTCGTTCACGTGGTCTGTCTGCAGCCGGCCGAGGCTCTGCTCGAGCTGTCGGCGCGCGCCGTCGGCCGTGCGCTCTGTGGCCTTGGTGGCTATCCACATTTCTTTGCGCCGGTCCCTGGCCACCTTGCCGACGCGCTCTTCGGATTGTCCCTTGGAGTAGACCCAGGCCGTGTCGAAATAGCGGATGCCCCTGTCTATAGCCGTATTTACGATGGCGATGGCTTCTTCCTCGGTGCAGTCGTGAGCGTCGACGATACGCTGAGCGCCGAAGCTCAGTATGGGAAAGCTCTCGCCGGTCTTGCCGAATGGTCTGGTTTGCATGGTACCTCCCTCGCGTGCGGCAGATTCGGAATTGCTATGCGAACTGGTCAGGAATGGTACTGGGCAGATATCATCTCGTCAAGGGGGAATCAACCGGTGGCAATATTCGATAGAATTTGACACTCAAAGTGCTCGGGATGTTCTTGATAGCTATATCGGGATATATATGAGGGAGGAAGTACAGGCCGAAGGGGTGGTTCGGAAGTAGATTTCGTGGTATATGGTCCTGAGCTGTTCTGTGCGCTCGAGGTTATACACGCTGAACGTGTTCACCGTACAGATCTCAGAGGATTGAGGGCATTCAGGGATGACTTTCCGCAGGCTCGTGCTATTGTGTTGAACCGCGGTAGCGAACGTCTTTCGATCGATGGAATTCTTTGCATCCCGTGTGGGGAATTCCTTCGTGAGATCCGACCCGAGAGAAAGCTCCCTTACTGCTCATGACAACAGTGCAGGCACCGGAGAAGGGCTGTCCGTTCCCATGCGCGAGATCAAGGGCGCCGTTTCGACGGCAGCATCGTGCTCCGTGGCCTGGAGGTCTATCCGTTTAAGTCGATTCATTCCACTAACCCGTAAGAGGCGAAGCAGGCCTACGGGTCCGTCAGCGAGAGGAGAACATACAATGAATGTACGTGAAAAGTTTCTGGCTACCATGGAGTTCGATCTATCTACACCGCCTCCTCTTTGGGAGATGGCTTACTGGATCGCAACTATAGAGAGATGGTTCGAAGAGGGGATGAAGGAGTTTATAGGTGACGACCCGGACGAGAACAGGAACCAGGGAAAAGTGCACGTCAACGGCTATCCCGTCGGCAGGGATTCGACGGGGGGCTCGAGCGCTCTCGGTCTGGAGAAACCGCTCGATATATTTCCGGGAAACTACTGGATCTATCCTCTGAGCGAGCGTCGCGTGCTCGAGGACCGTGGAGATCGGCAGACTGTCGTCGATGAGATTGGTGTAAAGATGGAGGTCGCGCGGGAGGCCAGTATCCCCAGATACCTGGAGTGGCCGGTCGCGAACAGGCGGGATTGGGAGGCCTACAAAGCCGAGCGGTTCGATCCAAAAACCCCGGGCCGCATGCCCGACAATCTGGACGAGCTCGTCGAAAAATACGGCAGCCGGGAATTCGCCTCGAGGCTGGGCCAAGGCGTGGGTTTCTTCGGCCCGATTCGCTATTTTCTGGGCGAGGTCCGGTTGATGACCTGTTACTACGACGATCCGGATTTCATTAGGGATATCGTGGATGACATGCTGAAATTCTATATGGAGGTCTACTCCCCTGTTCTCGGAAGGGTCGAGGTTGATGTGTTCACCATGTGGGAAGACATGTGCTACAACAGCGGACCTCTCATTTCACCCGAGATGTTCCGGGAATTCATGCTTCCGGCCTACAAAAAATTCACATCGTATTTGAAAGATTTGGGCGTGAAAAACATCATGGTCGACACGGACGGAGATTGCTGGAAACTCATCCCTCTTTTTTTGGAGGGCGGCGTAACCGGCATCTATCCCTTCGAAGTGGCGGCCAACATGGATGTCGTGGAGGTGCGGAAAGAGTATCCCAAGCTGCAGATGATAGGAGGAATCGACAAACGGGCTCTGATAAAGGGCGAGCAAGCCATTGACAGAGAGCTCGGTGCGAGGATTCCCTATATGCTCGAGAAGGGTGGCTACATACCTTATGTGGATCACCACGTTCCTCTGGACATATCGTGGGATAACTACGTCTACTACAGAGAAAAACTCAAGAGATCGTATGAGAAGCACTATTCGGATCTGTAAACATCCGGGTTGATAAGCGAGTGTCCCACGCTGAATCAGGCCGCAGCAGGCGGTTCGATGATGCGAGAGTCCATGAGCGACTTCGAATTCGAGGCTTTCCTGGACCGTTTCTTCGAAGATATCGGCGCCGGCGACCATTTGATTCTGGGCGTCTCCGATACTGTACCGCCGGCCGCGGATTTCGACCGGCTTAGAAAAATCGGTAAGCGCATGGAAGCCTTCGGGCCTGTAGCGGGAGCGTGAATGCCTGGGAAAACTCACACCGTATTCGATCTGGCCGGCAGTCTGGCCATTCTGGTAACGGTGCTCTCCTTTATCAGCACACCGTTGATAATCCGCTTCCTTACCGGACACCTCGACTCGTGGTCGCAGAACGCGTTTCGTTACGGCGCAGCCATGCTCTTCGGGCGGCCGCTAACCGCATTCCAGATACCGCTATCGGCATGGGCGGCCCTGGCGGCTTCCGGGATTCTGGGTTTTGCCCTGGGCCACGTCTTCTACTTCGTGGCCATCAAGCGTATCGGCACTGTCATATCCTCTATGGTCATGCTCGTTACACCGTTCGGCGTATACGCGCTGTCGTCCCAGTTCTTCGGGGAGCAACTGCAAGCCATGCAGTGGATAGCCGGCGTGGTTCTGCTGATCGGTGCCGCGGTGGTAATGCTTTCCCAGCAGAAGAGATCTTGACCTGTTAGCGATGCTGTTGCTATGATTCGGACTGTAGGAGGTGCCATGATAATCGACGGCGATACACACATATCTTCCGGAGCGGCTGAGTTTGCCCTCGAAGCTCATCTCCAGGCCATGCAGATAGCGGGTGTCGATAAGGCCGTCGTTTGGCTGAGCCCGCATCATTACCAGGGAGAAGAGTTGACCGAACACAACGCCTATGTCTACCGTGCCGCCCAAAAGCATCCCGACCGTCTTCTGCCGATTGGCTGGGCCGACCCCACCGTCAGTGTCGAGCACGCCAAAGAGATGGTTCGTCGTTCCGCGGAAGAGTGGGGTTTTCACGGCGTGAAGCTGAACGGCGCTCAGAACAACTATTTCATAGATGATCCTGATATAGCTCTGCCGGTGGCGGAAGAGATCGCCAAAGCCGGCAAGATGATCGCCTTCCACATAGGCCCTGACGCGTACGAAAGGACCCATCCCTCTCGCGCCGCCCGCGTTGCCAGGCTGTTTCCCGAAACGCCGATTCTGATGGTGCACATGGGCATGACCAGCACCGATATGAACCGGGCCGTCATAGAGATGGCGGAGCAATGCCCCAATATGACGCTGATCGCCAGCGCTACGAGCGATGCGCTGGCCTTGAAGGCCATTCGCAGGCTCGGCGCCTCCCGTGTTTGTTTCGGCTCCGATCGCCCTTTCCGGAAGATGAACGTCATGAAGGCTATGTTCGAAGCGGCTTTTACCGACGAGCTCACCGTCGACGAAATGCGCCTCTTCATGGGCGGCAATCTGGCCCGTCTCTTCGGAATCGCTCGAGCGTCTACTTGAAGCGCCTACGGGTTAAAGAGCCAGCCCCTTCGGATGGTCTCGGATGCCCGCTGCCCGGCTGATTTATTCGCTTTTTCTGATGTTGACAATAGCCCCCAATCCCCCAGATTCGTGAGATCTCGTCAGTCCTGCAGCCTGAGCTTGAGAGCCCAATCCTCACCGGATGGTTTGGCGGGCAGAATCATCTGGCCGCTGCCGTCGGCCCTGATTTGCCGATTCTCCTCCCACTCACCCGTTCGGGGATCGAACCACGTCGCCGCGTACAAACCGCTTGCCACAGCGCCTGCCAGAGACACTTCCGGCGTGTCCTTCTCCAGATAAACCAGGAAAAGATCGCGCTCGGCGGTCGCCGCACAGAAACACCAACCTTCATAGCCGGCCACGGGCCCGCTCCGATTGGGACTGAGCAGAGCCACATTTGGGACGAGCTCCTGGTAGCGCTCACCCTCTGACAGCAGGAGTTTCCTGACATGCTGCATCTGCTGCCCACCCGGCCACGTCATGGCATCCCAGACTTTGACGGGAGAGGCGTTTTCGATATCGCCGCGCCAGACACCACCGTCGGTCCAGCCGCCGGCACCATAGATGTGGCCGCCCAAACCGCCGGAGAGCACGCTGCCATAAGCCGCGGAGCGGACCGCCCGGGCGCCACCCTCACTCGGCGATGGATCTACACGAACATCGCCGTAGGTCCAGGCCGGGTTGCCCGGCGAAGTGAGTGTCTCCATGCCCTCGTACTGGGGCTCGCCATTGATCACCGGCACGGGAGGATTGGTGTTGAAGAGGTTCGTGTGCTGGGCGTAGCTGTAATGATCCCTGCGGCCGTTACCGACCTGGTGGAACGAGAGCCACCTGGCTTCGCCGCTGTGACCGAAGTTCATCAGGGATGTGTCGTGAGGATTGCACCCCACGGGCGTCCCGAAAGGCGGCCCCCCATACTCGTCGATGAGATCATTGGCCGCCCGATTCCATTCTGGGGCAAGTATGGAATCCAGATTGTAATCGAAATGGATCGGGCTGAGCAGCACATTGTTGGCCTGATAGCGGGACCAGACGTACTGGAGATAGCGTGTGTAGGAGCCGGGCCACTCGTGGTACTTGCGCCACGCCTGACCGATGTCTCTTCGCGCGGGCTCGATGAACGGCATGATACCGTTGGCATTCAGATGATCGATCTTTCGATCGAGGCTGCGGAAGAACGCGGGATTGATCCTGTCCAGATCGGGCAATGACTGCTCGTAACCCGGAACCTTGCCTGGCAGATCAAAGGGGATGTTCCCGTCTTCATCGTGCATCGGTTTAACCCGACCGGTATCGACCTGGCCCCACCCGGCGCGAAGGACGAGTCCATTTTCCGTGGCGACTCTGGCTGGTTTCCCATCATCGATCCAGTTGGGGAGGGAGGCGATGATGGCGACGCAGTTGTAGCCCTGCTTCTTCCTCAAAGCCACGTAATAGGGAAAGGTCCGCGGTGTCTGAGCGGTATCCCCTTCGTTCCAGGGAAACCTGTGCGTTCCGGCGGCCCACCACGTGTCACCGATCAGGAAACAGGGCGTGCCATCGGCGTGCTGGAAGGCATGCCCGTTGGCGCCGGCTCTGAGGAAGCCGCGTCGGCAGGGGTTCTCCCGCTTCTCGTCCTCCGCCCAATCGACGGCGGTGAAGCTCCCGGACTGACCGGTCAGTCCCGGGTCCTCGGTGGAGCTCCCGCTCCGCCAGCGCCACTCTCCAGAAGCGGTGGCGGTAACGCGCACCACAAATCGGTCTTCTCCATCCCAGAAGCCATAGCACCGACGTGCAAACCTGGGGCTCGCCTGCCCGGGACCCTCCAGGTTGACCCAGACCGTCACTTCGGTGTACGGATTCTCGTACGCCTTCTTCGCTGTCAAGCGAAGCTCCACCTTCTCCCAAATGTGGACAGAGTCCATTAGTCACTCTCCTTGGTTGTGTTGTCCGGTTCAGGGAACCGCCATCAGTTTCCTCTGCACGATCCCGGGCGCCGAGGCGCCCGGCCACCCATCGGTGACGGTTTCGTCAAGAGGCGGTCCTACAGCCCCATATCCGGCCAACCGCCCAGCTCCGTCTTTATCCTGGATCAGCCTAACATGTCGAGCCACCCCATGAGCTCCCGCGCGTAAATCAGGATGCACCAACCGCTGTGCGGGGGGTTGCCCGCGGGCATCCGGCCAAATCCGCTTTACCGCCGATCCGGCACAGTGGACAAAATGTTGCGCCCATGTTAAAGCGAAATTCGGTTTGCCGACACCGATCATTTCCACAGGCAATGAGATTTCATTGCATCGATCGGAAGGGAGCATCTTTTAGCGATTGGGTCGTGCATGGCCGCCCGCCCTCGACCGGGATCGTCTCGGGCGAGCGAACCTTGCAGATGACAGGAGTGCCGAGATGACCAAAGAAGAAAGATCGGAGGTTCTAAAAGCGTACGAGGATCTCAGAGTTGCGGACGTTCGCGACGGAATGGACACGATTCTGCGCCACCACAGCGGTTCGATGGGCCCCGCCATACGGCCGCTCTTTCGCACCCGGGCTTACGGAATCGCCAGAACGTGCCGCTATGTGCCCTTCAAGGGCGTCATACCCGAGCTTTCTCCTGATGAGTACTGGGAGTGGAGTTCCGGATACTACCGTGATGTCTGCCCCTATCCCTGGGTAGAGGACATCGAGCAGGGTGACTTCATCGTCATCGACCAGTCCGGCGTGGATGTGGGCCTGATGGGCTCGGAGAACACCCTCAATTGCCTGAAGAGAGGGGCACGAGGCTTCGTAACCAACGGAGGGGTTCGCGACACGGATGAGATCATTCATCAGAGAGTTCCTTTCTGGTCGCTGATGGTCAGTCAGTCCATGGTGCAGGGCAGGCTGCAGTTCGACAGCCGGGATACCCCCGTCTCCGTGGGGGGCGCGCTGGTTCATCCGGGCGACATGATCGTGGCCGATGGCGACGGTGTTATCGTGGTGCCGCGCGAAGTCAGCCTCGATGTGGCCGGCCACGCTCACGCCGAGCACGAGAGGGACAAGAAGCGTAGGGGCGATCACTACAGAGACCTCGGCCGGCAGCCGGACGCGACGGTGAGGTAGCAGAGCAGAATTAACTACCCAAAAGAAGTGTCTATTGCTGTCGTGAGTTCATGCAGCTTAACAGGCTTGATGAGATAGGCCAGCGGATTGAGCTGGTTTGCTCTTCTGTGGAGTTTTTCATCTTCGTAGCCTGTCATGAAAATCAGCGGTATGTCGGAAGTGGCCCGGATTTTCTGCGCAGTTTCGATTCCGTCCAGATCGCCCGCCAAACGAATATCTATCAGCATTATGTCGGGGCTCTCCCGCCGTGCGATCTCGATTGCCTCTTCGCCGGTAGCCGCAATGGAACCCACCTGGTAGCCTGCCTGCTGCAGGCTGAACCGCAGGTCCATCGCAATAATCGCTTCGTCTTCAACCAGCATAATACTGACGGGATGATCCATGGCTATACCCTTGCCTTGCAGAGTGTGTCGGCGAACCTGAAATGCGCGGCAACCCCGTCATCGGACTCGAAAATCACTTCTCCCTGCAGTTGATGTTCGGTAATCATTACAATGCTCTGCAGCCCCAACGAGTCCTGTCTTCTGAAGTCAAAACCCTTCGGCACGCCGACGCCGTTGTCTGAAAAGCCCAGCTTGATCTCGCCCGGCCTTTTGCTAGAGAGATGGATGTGGATTTCCCCCCGCCTTTCTCCGGGAAAGGCATGTTGCATGCTGTTGGCAATTAGCTCGTTCAATATCAATCCGCACGGGATCGCCGTGTCGATCAAAACCGGGATGCTCTCGACGTCCAGGACAAAAGCAATCTTCTCAGATGGTGTCTCGTATGTCTGCGTGAGCAGATTTACCAGTTCTTGAATATACTCCTTCAGGTCAATCCTCGATAAGTCTTGCGATTGATAAAGCTTCTGATGGACCAGCGCCATGACGTGAATTCGATTTTGCATCTCACCAAATACTCGCGTTGTCTCTGCATTCCTGCTGTGGGCCTCTTGAAGCTTGAGCCAGGAGTTGATCACCTGCATGTTATTTCTGGTTCGATGGTAAAGCTCTCTGATTAGAATCTCCTTTTCCTGCAGCGAAGATTGAAGGTCGAGCTCCGCCTGTACGCGGTCAGCGATTTCCCCTTTTGTCAATTTCTGCAGGCCCTCGCTGGAACTCAAAAAGATGTACTCGACCTTCCAACCCTCCTGTCTGGCAACATAATTGATAATGTCAGGGAAAGTTCCCCGAGCTGTTCCGTTTTCATCGATGTACTGCAGTGGCCGCGCGTCCCAGATCCCGGCCGTAATAGCTAGTTGCTTTGATTGCATTGTCGGGTTGTGCCGGGGCTTTAAACAAGGTTCCGAGAGCGATTAGACAGGTAAATGCATAGCAACAGCACCTGATCATTGTTTTCCCCAAACCGTAGACAGGCAGTAGCTTTTCTCTGGTTACTCTGATTATTGTCCATGGCGCGCTGAGATGCAAGGATGGGGCTGGGTTGAAAGCCGGCTGCAATAGGGCCGTGCAAGGAGCGAGCATGAACGGAGATTCGGATCGAGGCATTTCACACCTGAAGATCAGCGTGATCGATTTGGAATTGCTGGGCTAAGTCTAAAGTGATCCCTCCAACTCTCGGGCGGAAGTCAAATAGTAGTTGCGGCCGGTGGCCGTCAGCAGTTTATCGGCCATGGCCCTGAGCGCGGCGGCCTTGATGCGCTTGGGCTCGGAAGCGTTGGAGTCAGCTGCCGGCAGATGATCGGCCAGCTGGGCGGCCCACTGGTTGTGGCCTTCGGCCAGGGCGAATGCCGGCATGGCGGTGTCCTGGCAGTACCAGAGCACGCCGCCAAAGAAATGGCCGCAGCGTGGCCTGACAGGCCACTCGTTGAACACGCTTCCGCCGTACGGAATCCAGCGCAGGAGTACCCGTAGATATCGCCGGCTCATCTCGTTTTCCGATTGGTCGCGAAGAGTGTTGCCGAATCATGTAAAAGCGCCCGTGTCCGTCACGATGTTTTCCCCTTGAGCAGGGTCACCTACCTCAGTTTTTTCCACTCATGCACCATGGCGAGGGTGTTCTCCCACGGGAAGGGCGCCTTGGCGGAAGAACAGGCGGCGATAATCAGGCCGGTCTTGCCGAAGATGGCGAAGGTGTCGCGCACCGCCTCACGCACGGCTTCCTCGTTCAACCGCCGTGCCAGAAAGCGGCTCAGCAGGGCCGGGCTGAAAAAATCGGTGGTTTCATAGAAGCCGTTGCGCCGGATAATGTCCACGCCCATGTCGAGGGCGATTTCATAGTTTTTCAGGTTGAGAGCGTGATCCAGTTCCAGGTATGCGTCGATCAGTTCCGGGTTGTCCACCGCCATCAGGCAGAGACGCTCCGAGTCTCAGATTTGATGGGCCCCTGAAAGGCCCGTGCCCACGTTCAGGATCGTGGCCAGCTGATAGGTGTCGGCCAGATGTTTCGCCTCCTGCCACCAGAACCGCAGACGGCCCAGATCGTCATCGGATCGCGGCGGGCACAATATGTGCTTCAGGCAGGCCAGATCCTGTTCGGATCGCCGCCAGCGTGCGCTCGCGGGAAGTCATGCCGTCTTTCATGGTTTATCTCTTGGGGGAGGGTATCGCTAGACTCTATAACGAAGGGCCGGGGGGTGTCACCTGGAACGTGCGCAGGCAGTGCAAGCCGGGGCCTATTGCTTCAAGCCCGTGGTCGCGATGCCGCGCACGAAATGCTTCTGAAACAGGAGAAAGACGAGCAGGGTCGGCAGAGTTACAAATGTGCAGGCCGCCATCAGCTCGGGCCAGTAGGTAACGAACTCCGAACGGAAAATCGCCAGCCCGACCTGGACATTGCGCATGGTCATCCTGTTGGTTACCACCAGGGGCCAGAGGAAGGAGTTCCAGTTTTGGGTGAAGATTATGATGGTCACGCTGGCCAGGGCGGGCTTGGAGAGGGGCAGGATGATCTGCCAGTAGATGCGGTACCAGCTGGCCCCGTCGATCACGGCGGCGTCCTCCAGCTCCGACGGCAGGGTCAGGAAGAACTGGCGCAGCAGGAACGTCGAGAAGGCGCCGGCCAAACCCGGTACGATGAGGGCCAGGTACGTGTCGACCCAGCCGAGCCGGTGAACTATCAGGTACTGGGGTATAAGCAGCACCTGGGCCGGTATCATCATAGTCGCCAGGTAGAGCAGGAAGAGCACCCGGCCGCCGAACACCTTTATGCGGGCAAAGGCGAAGGCCGCCAGGCTTCCGATGACCAGGTGCCCCAGCGTGACACTGACCCCCATGAAGACGCTGTTGAAGAACAATCGGCCGAACGGCGCCGCCCCCCAGGCATTGGCGTAGGTCTGCCAGTGCAAGGGTATCGGAATCCACTGCGGAGGCAGGACGAGAGCCTTCTCGGCGCTCTTGAAGGACGTCGAGACCATCCAGAAAAAGGGCAGCAATGTAAAGAAGGCGGCAATCAGCAGAAAAGCATGCACGATGAGCAGGAATACTTTCTCTCGTTTCATCGCCATCTCCACTAACTCGTGAACTCGGCGCTGCGGCCGATGGATTTCCATTGGATCAGGGTCAGAACGAGCAGGATAAAGAAGATGACGTACGCTACGGCGGAGGCACTGCCCATCTTGAAGTTCGTGAAGGCTTCGACGTAGAGGTAGTACACGAGCACATTCGTGGCCCCCATGGGTCCGCCCTGAGTCATGACGAAGATCTGGGTGAATACCTGGAAGGAACGGATGATCGAGATTACCAGGATGAAAAAGGTAGTCGGCAGGAGCAGGGGAAGCGTGATGTACCAGTGGCACTGCCTCCAGTTGGCGCCCGCTATGCGGGCCGATTCGTAGTAGCTGGCCGGAATACCCTGCAACGCGGCCAGGTAGATCACCATGTAGAACCCGGCGTTTTTCCACACCCGCATGATGATTATCGCCGGCATGGCCCAGACGGGGTCCCGCAGCCAGGCGGGGCCAGGTACGCCAACGGCTTTTAGAAAGAAGTTTACGATGCCGAAGTGGGGTTCATACAGCCACATCCAGACGATCGAACCGGCAACGATGGGCGTGATTACGGGGATGTAATAGGCCAAACGGTAGAAGGCCTTACCGGCCAGGTCTCGGTTCAGCAGCAGGGCCAGGGCCAGGGCCGTCACAATGAGCAGCGGAATGTTGCCCAATGAGTAGTACACCGTGTTGACGAGGGACCTCTGGAATTCCGGAGACGCGAGGATGCTCAGGTAATTGCTGAGGCCCACGAAGGGCTTGGCCTTGGACAACATGTCCCAGCTGTGAAAGCTCAGGTAGAGAGAGAAGAGTATGGGGAAAAATACAAAGGCGCCGAGGTGCACGAGGCTGGGCAGCAAACATACGTAGCCGGCTCGATTGCGGGGGCTGCTGATTTCCTTGGCCAGCTTTCTCAGGCTGCCTGCCACGATTCCTCCCCTGCCCCCCGCACGCATCGAAGCGAACGCAGGGGCGTTTCGGATAAAGACGAAAGCAGGCTATTCGGCCAGTTTCTGCCGGGCAATTTTGGCCGCTTCGTCCAGGGCTTGCCTGGGAGTCATCTTTTGGAAAAGCGCCTTCTCGATCTGCTTGGCTACTTCGAGCTGAATACCCAGGAAAGGAATAACGTTTGGCTTCGGGAACGAGTATTCGAGGCTCTTGGCAAAGGGTATGTAGTCCGGATCGTTGGCCAGGTACTCCTTGTAAAACGGAAGGTCTACGCCCGATTTTCTGGCAGGGAAATTGTCGTGGGTCATGGCAAAGCGCGTGGCTATTTCCGGGCTGGTGAACCACTTGAGGAAATCCACGGCGCCTTCCTTGTTCTTGGCGTCTTTGAAAACGACCATGGACTGGCCGGCTGTGTAAAAACCTCGTCGTTTCTCGAGCGGCAGTTCCCCTACGCCGAGCTTGAAGCCGAGCCTGTCTCTCTGAGCAAGAATACCGATTTCCGCGATATCGAGGCCGATCTTGCCTGCGTTGAATGCGTCCGGCGGCTCGGACACAGTGCTGATCTTGTACTTGTGAATGAAGTCCACCCACATCTGCAGCGCCTCAACCCCCGGGTCCTCCTGGAAAGTCACATCCGTGCGTTCCGGGTTCATGAGTTGGCCGCCGAAGGCCAGAAGCGGGTAGTTCCAGTGGATCAGGGTGTACTGCTCGACCTTCGAGAACATGCGGAAGCCGTATTGCCCGGCGTCGGGATCGGTGAGCTTCTTGCTTTGGGCGATCACGTCGCCCCAGGTAACCGGTGGGTTTTTCGTGTCCAGTCCCGCCTTCTCGAAGAGCTCGGTGTTGAA
>SDBV01008357.1_pt1 | contig 13993 bp, 25 predicted proteins | sample 2277081 | NCBI WGS metagenome assembly SDBV01 (sample SAMN10402039, study PRJNA504765) | marine sediment metagenome | isolation source: marine sediment core GS10_PC15, 223 cmbsf | place: Arctic Ocean: Southern Knipovich Ridge | collected 2010 | reverse complement strand
CTTCTCGACGTGCTCGACCCCGGCCTCAGTGAGCTGGCCGCACAGGACGCGGATTTCGGCAAGATGGCCAAGCTGATGTGGGACGCCGAGCGCGCCTATACGCGGCAGCTCCTCCAGTACTGGGCCAAGATCCGCGAGCAGTTGGCCAACCTGCCGTACGCGCAGGGGCACGGCCTGTCGGACGACGCATTCTTCCTGTTCGAGAACACGAACAACCAGGACTACCGCGTCATCTGGATCAAGGCGCTCGACGGGTTGGTCGACGACGCCTTCAGGCTGCCGCGCCTGGCCACGGAGGCGACGCGCGTCGGCGAGCTCATCGAGCCGCCCTTCAAGCGGCAGAGCTCGATCTGCAAGAAGTGCTATCGGAAGCGCGTGTGCTTCGCGCTCCAGGACGGGGACGAGGACGAATGGCAGAACGTACGGACGGGGCTGGAGACGCTAGCGCGACCGGGGGCGGCGGTGGAGTAATCGAACAGTCGGACAGCGTGAACGAGCTGCTGCGGGAGGCCGAGCAGCGTGTCCGTACGTATAAGTTGCCGCTGATGAAGCCGCCCGCCGGCCTGGGCTCCGAGTACACGTTCCCGGACGACGCGTCGCACCTTGCTTCCGTCGAGCTGGGCACGTTGCAGCTCAAGCTCACGGGCTGGTACTCGTGGAGCATCCGGTGCCTCAGCCGCGAGGTGTCGGATCTGGAGGCGTTCCAGACCGTCTACGACCTCGCGCTTGGGTGGGCGATGCACGAGGAGGCCGGACGACATGAAAAGCGGCCTATCAAGGAATCGCTCATCGCGCTCGCCGTCAGAAACGATGCGAAGCTGGAGCGTCTGTCGCGGGTACTGATCCGCAAGAGGGCGGTAATCAGTCAGATGACAGACCAGATCAAAATCTACGAGAAGCAGCTGATCCACCTTTCGAGGGAGCAGAGCCGACGCGAGGCAGAGATGAGGATCGGATGAGTAGCACCGCGCGCTCCGACAGGATCAGGGCCGACCTCAATAAGCGGGTGCGTGATGGCCGGGTACCTTATGGAGCGCTCTCCGAGATCGCACGCAAGCACGACGTGACCCGCGTCTGGGTGCAGCGGCTGGCTAACCAGCTGGGCATCACGGGCAGCCGACGGAAGGATCGTACATGAGTGACAAGCCCTACGGGAAGCTCCCAGCCGAGCACCGCGCGCAGATCAAGGCGTTCGTGCAGGATCAGATTGATCAGGGCGAGCGTAATCCGCGCACCCTCTCGCGACGAGTGCTCGACCAGTTCGACGTAGAGTGGACGGTCGCAAATCTCCAGCAGGCCTTCCGAATCATGGGGGTTTCGCTTACACGCATAGAGCAGGATAGTGACATCGCGTACAGCCCGCCCGAGCGCAGGCGCACGCGCGCACCGTCCGGCTGGGAGCCGGGCGTCGCGTGGGACGGCAACGAGGGGGAGCTCACTTCAGGGCCCGTCGACAAGCCACTCGACGGCGAGGCGTGGGAGGAACTGCTCGCGATCTGGGACCTGGACCCGACGATCTACGAGGTCGTCGAGCCGGTGCGGTTCCGCGCGTGGGATGCGGCCATTGGCGGCGGCGCGGTGCAGCGAATGTACTACTACCGCGCCACTATCAGGCGCAGGACATCGGAGCATGCTGGCGACACGACCGAGGACGTCGCCAAGCTGATCGCAGAGTGGCCGAGGAAGCTGCCGAAGCACACGGAGGCGGACGGCGAACTGGCGATGATCGTGAATCTCGCCGACTGGCAGACGGGTAAGGGCGAGGGTGGCGGCACGGCATCGCTCATCGAGCGCACGACCCAGATGATCGCCGATGTACGCCAGCGATACAAGGAGTTGCGCGCCACCGGGCGCGAGATCGGCGCGCTCTATGTCGCCGGGCTCGGTGACATCATCGAGCAGTGTACGGGCAACTACCCGTCGCAGGCGTTCACGACGGACTTGCACCGCAGGGGCCAGACGAAGGTCGCACGCCGCCTGATACTCGCCGCGATCACGGCCTGGGCGCCAGACTTCAAGCGCGTGGTGGTGCTGGCCGTGCCGGGCAACCACGGCGAGAACCGCATCGACGGCAAGAAGTTCACGACGGATGGTGACAACGACGACGTGGCGCTGTTCGAGACGGTGGCGGAGATCTGCCGGGCAAGCCCAGCACTTGGCCACGTGTCGTTCGTGATCCCAGAGGACGAGCTGACGGTCGTCCTAGACATTGCCGGCACCCGCGTGGGCTTCACGCACATGCACCAGGTCGGCGGGTCGGGCGGCATGCCGCAGAAGAAGATCAAGGACTGGTGGGCGCAGCAGGCGTTCGGCCAGCAGCCGGTGGGCGAGGCGGAGATTCTAGTCTCGGCCCACTTCCACCACTTCTCCGTCATCGAGTACGGGGAGCGGCGCGTCCATTTCCAGTGCCCGAGCAACGACGGCGGGTCCAAGTGGTTCGCCGACAAGACGGGCGCGAGCTCGCGATCGGGGACGCTGACGTTCCTGGTGGGCGGGGGTAAAATCTATCAGGACCTGGAAATTATCTAGCGGGGGAGACCCACACATGACGAAGCAATACAAGTCGAAGAGCGTGCCACTGGCGGAGTTCATCGCCGAGCACCCGGAGCTGGCCGACAGCGTGATCGAGCGCAGCGGCGTGAAGCCGCGCGACGTCGGTAGGCTGCACGTGTCGTTCCTGTACGGGGGCGACGGCGCGACCGAGTACTCGCGATCGGTGGTCACGGTGCTGCTGACGACGAGCCCGGTCGAGATGAACATCGCCGGTGTCGGGACGTCGATCAAGAGCCCGATGGACAGCGACGTGCCGGTGATCGGTGTGAACATCGCGCTGGCGCGGGCCGTGCGCGACGCGGTGGGCTCCTAGCCTTGAACGTCCTCGGTGTCGACCCGAGCACGCGCAAACTGGCCTACGTTCGCATGGGGTCGCGCGGTCGCATCATCAAGCACGGTACGATGGCCGTACGCGGTAAGCTGGCCGCCGACCGCTTCGATGGGCTGATGGCTGCGATGCGTGAGCTCGTCTTTGGCCTACCGCTCGCGCGTCTTGTCGTGATCGAGGGCGTTCCGTTTGTGATGAACCGCACGGGGGCGATGGCGCTGGCCACCGCTGTCGGCGGCCTGCAGGGCGTGTGCGTAGCGCTTCACGTACCGTACCTCGTGACACCGGGGCGTGCCTGGAAGCAGGAGCTCGGCCTGTCCGGCAACGCCAACAAGGACGCGATCCGCGCGTACGCGGAGGTCGAGGGCCCGGTGGACGACACGTGGAGCCAGGACGAGGTCGACGCGTGGTGCTTGGCCGAGTGCGGCCGACGTGTCACGTAGGAAGCGGTGCACGCACCACTGGATCCTGGGCGAGCTCGCCGACACCGGGCCGGTCGTCGCGGCGCGTATTAACGCCCTGCGCTGGAAGCGCATCCACTGGCGGTGGGCCAGGTGCAAGAAGTGCGAGATCCGGCGGCGGTTGCCGGAACGTGAGGTGGTAGGGTGATATAATGATGGCCATGGTACACAACAACCCTCCCAAGCGCGTACTCGAACGCCTGCTGACGGGGCAGCTCTCGGACACGCAGATGCCCGAGGTGCGCGACGCAGACGTCTTCGTGGACAGCACGCTCGACGTGCTGGGGCGCGAGGAGCCGACGCTGAGCGGGTGGCTCGACGATGACCCGCAAGTCCGGGCGCTGCTGCGGGCCAGCGCGACCGCATCCTACGCGCTCATCATGAAGGACCAGCGCGATGGGATCAGCCTGGTCGAGACCATCAAGCGCCTGGACGCGCTGACGCAGCGGGCGGTGGCCACGGTCGCACTCGCGGCAGTCATGAGGGAGCGTACGTTGGAGATTTCGTGAGGATCGATTCGGTCAAGTCCTGCGGCAGGGCGCACGCGTGGTGCAGAAAGTGCCGACCTGACGTCAGTACAGGCCACTCGCCAGAAGGACACGCTCGGATCGTTGCCGCGTTGCGTGGTCGGGCGGTATCGACTGAGACACGAGCCCGTATAGGCACAGCGCATCTGGGACGACGCGTCTCAGAAGAAACAAGAGTGCGTATGTCAGCAGCCAGTCGTGGGCGCACCGTATCATCAGACATGAAGGCCAGGATCAGCGCCACGCTCAGCGGGCGGTGTTTGTCAGTAGAGCATCGTACTAGGATCGGGGCGGCGCGCCGCGGCACCCGTCATTCTGAGGAATCGAAGGCCCTGATGTCAAGAGCTACGGTGCAGCACATTGTTGAATGTGGCGGCTCCTGTGGTGGAGCATCATGCGTACCGCCCAGTTCCCCAACCCGAATCGAGGACATCCTGGTCGACGTCCTCCTGGCGGAGTTCCCCGCGGTCGTCCGCGAGCAGCGCTTTGGCCGCTACAGGGTCGACGCATACCTGCCCCCGCCCTACCACCTTGCCTTCGAAGCCGACGGTGTCTACTGGCACCAGGACCCCGAGAAAGATGCAACACGCGACGCGTACCTCATGGCCGAGCACGGCCTCCCGGTCGTGCGGCTGGGCGAGGCGGAGCTGCTGAAGATCGGAGCGAACACTTGACATCTGACGAACGTTTCGAGACGTACATTGCGGAACAGCGCACGCTGTATCGTCACCTCGTGGCGAGCATCGAGCACGCGATCAGTGCGAGGACCTTCGAGTACACCACGACCATGGTGGCGCTCGCCTCGGGTATCTCGCTGGCGATCATCCAGGCGTACGAGTTCCGCAACAAGCAACGGGCCGCGGAGACGTCCAATCGGACGGTTGGCGGGGGTGCTGATGGTGACGTTGATATGTCTGACGACCGTGTCGGGGACCTGACATAGATAGCGGTCTACGATGATGCCGATTAAGAAGCTGGCCGACGCGGCCGTCGCTCGGTCGTTCGTGGTGATCGCCCACCACGGTCTGGTCACAGATGAAGAGCACGACGGCGGTATTCTGGATAGGGCGCTGGACGGGTACGGGCGGGCGCTTAGCGAGCTCCTCGGCGACGACTGGCCACGCGGGTACCAGGATGAACAGCTCAAACAGCGCGTCGTGGACGCAGCCCTTGAGCTGGGCATTATGACCGCACAGGCGGTCGAGAAAACGGTACGAGACGACGATGACAGCGACGGCATGGCCAGCTACGGTGAGACCGTGCTTGTTTAGGGACGGGGGTCGCCTGATGGCGGACTGGACGAACAAGATCACGGGGCACGCGGAGGTCGACCCGACCGGGCTGCTGGCCAACCCGGCCAACTGGCGCGAGCACCCGCGGGCGCAGCGCGAGGCCTTGGAGGGTGTGCTCGCCCAAGTGGGCTGGGTGCAGGACATCATCGTCAACACGAACACAGGACACATCGTGGACGGGCACCTGCGCGTGGAGCTGGCCGTGGAGCGCGGGGAGGCGATGGTGCCCGTGGTCTACGTTGATCTGACCGAGGACGAGGAGCGGCTGATGCTCGCGACCCTCGACCCGCTGGCGGGCATGGCCCTCGCCGACGACACGGCGCTCAAGTCCCTGCTGTTTGCTGTATCCGCCGACGACAGCGCGGTCGCTGCGCTGCTGGACAGCCTGCGCCTGGAGGACGACCTCGACGTGGCGAGCCTGGTCGATGAGGATATCCCGCGTGCCGAGCCCGAGCCGCCGGACGCTGAGGAGCGCCAGCTCGTGGTGACCGTCACGGCGGAGCAGCGGGTTCAGATTCTGGCGGCCATCGACGCCGTGCGCGGCGGCGATTACTCCGTCAGCGCCGGTGACGCGCTGGCAACCGTTTGCACGTACTACATCGCGCTGCGAGACGGGTCGGATGCATAGGGCCTAAGGGCGGGCCCCTTACGCGCCACGCCGATGTGATAGACGAATGTTCCCTCCGGCAAAACGCAGAACCCTCCGCAGAATTTTCGCAGGGTTTTCCAGGAGCCTTTTTAATTCGCAGGCCCCCACCCTCCGGCAGGGGATTTACAAGAGAGCCGGAATGGTATATTCTCGACCCTGAGAAACGGGGAAACATCAAAGGAGCAGAGCAATGGGGTTCGTGATTTTCGAGATGGTCACCGGAGCATTGGTCCTCGTCGCTGGCGTCGTCGCCTTCGCGCAGGGCTCGCACAGCTAGGGCGCAGCATAGCGCAACGGATTAACGACGGGAGCACTGAGATGGGACAGCAACAACAGCAGAGTATCGCCTGGCCGGTGCGCGTGGACCCCTGGCTCCAGGCCGACATCGTGCGCCTGCAGGCCATCACGCAGCAGATGCTGTGGGGTCCGTGGGGGCAGCAGCAGTAGGCGGGTATCATCAGAACGCGGGAGCATAGGGAGGCAGCGATGCTGGGCATCAGCGGATTCAAGACCAAGAAAGGGCTCAGGGAGGTGGTCGGCGAGGCACCGAGCTTCATCGAGACCTCGTTCTTCGGCGCGGAGGTCGACGGCGACGGTGAGTACACGGTGGTCGGCCCTGACCCCGATGACCGCAGGTGGTACGCGGTCGTGACCGTCAAGGACGGCCTGATCAAGGCTGTCACATGAGCCGCTCCTCGGAACTCTTTGACCGGCTCGTCTGGGGTCATCACTCGGTGCGCACGCTCGGCATCCGCTTCACGATCCCGGCGGAGAACGTGGACACCAACGCGCTTGAGCAGCGGAAGGCCGCGCTCTACGAAGCGATCAATCGATACGCGGAGCAGTTCGCAGCGACGGAGAACGGGGGTTGCGTCTGCGGGGTGCGGCTAGGTGGGCTCCTCGGGATGTTCACATATGGCATCGCCCACGGCGAAGGTCGGTGCAGTGCCTGCGGACACCCTGCCCGAGCGAATCACTACGTCGCGGTCGCTGGCACGCCCAAGGCGTTCTCATGGGTGCAGCCGCTCCCATACCACCCGGACCTAGTGGAGGCGGCGTCGTGACGGGCGAGATGGTGAAGTGGCCGCCGCCGGTACCAACCGACGAGCAGCAGCTTTCATGGCATTGCCTCGACTGCGACGCGCACTGGATGTACGGTGTCCTTGAACAGCCAGGCGACGTGCCCGGTTGTGAGCACGATGACATGGAGCGTATCAGCGATTGCTGCGGTAAGCCTGTCGATCCCGACATCGGCTTTTGCCCTCAGTGCAGGGAACACGCTTGACATCGAGAAGTGAGCGACAATCAGGGAGCACGGGAGAAACACCATGTTTTCAGAGGTACGGACCACGAGCGAGACGCAGGCCGCGCCGGTCGTGCTGGGCGTCGACGTCGACTCCCCGTTGCGCGCGAGGGTGCTGCTCTACCGGCTGGGCCACTGGTCCGCGGACATGACACCGGACGAGGCCGACACGCTGGCCGCGGTGCTCACGGCGGCCGCGCAGCAGTGCCGTCAGGACATGCTGAAGATCGACTCCGGCTATGAGGTGCGGTCAAGGCCGGGCCGGATGAAGTGAGGAAGCGGACGGCGACCGCGACGGCCGAGCCGGAGGGCGGGCCCGACCCGTTCATCAACAAGTGGTCGCGCATGCGGTGCAACACCTGCTCGCGGACGCTGCTCCGGGGCGAGGCCGGGTACCGCCTGCCGCTGGGCGACCCGCGCGGACGCCCGACGGGGCCGGTCTGGTGCGGGGCGTGCGGCGCGCGTATAATCGCCCGCATACAGGGAGATGTGTAGGGTGATACCGTGCGGCGGTCTATAGCTAGACAGGGCGTACGGGCACGCTCAGGGGCCTCTGCGGGTAGGATTTCAAGTGAACTCGGGTGACCGAGGATAGGAGGAACGGCATGGAGATCGTAGGACAGCGGGAGGCCATCGGACGGCCGTTCAAGGTGCGGGAGTTCGACGTGTTCTACCCGGGCGAGGGCGACCGGCCCGGCATACACACATCGCGGTTCGTTATCGAGCGGCCCAACGTGGTGGCTATCGTGGCGCTCGACAGTGACAGTCGGATACTCCTGGTCGAGCAGTACCGGTTCGGTGCGGGCGCTCGTTTGCTCGAGGTACCGGCCGGCGTGATCGACCCGGGCGAGGAGCCTGACGCGGCCGCCCGGCGGGAGCTGCGCGAGGAGACAGGGTACGCGGCGGACACGCTCATCCGCGTTGGTGGCGCGTGGTCGTCGCCGGGCTTCCTGGACGAGTACATCCACTACTACAGGGCCCAGAACCTGCGTCACGACCCACTCCCGCAGGACGCGCACGAGGAGATCGGCCCGCCTGTCAGGATGATCGGGGCCGAGGCGAACGTCGCCATCAGCGATGGGCGCATCGTGGACGCGAAGACGATCACCGCGATCATGTTCGCGATCTTGTCTGTGTAGTCGTGGGCGCCTAGGCGGGTATCATATGATCGAGGGAAAGTGAGGGAGCAGATGGCATTAACTGTCACGAACAGACCGAGGACTGATGCATTGCCAGCGGTGGTCAGCCACCGCCTCATCAAGAGGACCGGCATGTGCACGAGCCACGCGTGCAGGGTGCGTGCGCTCTACCCGCGAGGTGTACCCTTCCGCCGGCGACACGCCTACCGGCTGCTGAGCCACGGCGCTGATGTGGGCTTCTTCCTGCGCCGCTTCATATCCGACAAGGATCTCGTGGCGGCAAGCGGACAAAATCACTGGCCATACTTCGCTGATCACGTGGGCTGGGCCCGCGGCGCGCCCCACGCGAAGGACTGCGGCTGCGCGCTGCGGTTCGCGCTGAGCGACCCCGTGCCCGCGCGGGCCGAGCGGCTCTACGCGCGGCACCGGAAGCAGCTCCAGACCATGCTGGACGTGCTCAATGTCCCGTACTGAGGATACAAGGAGGGCGTGGAATGAGCAATCACGTGGGGGCCATCGATGGCTGAGGATCGGTGCAGCTACTGCAAGCAGCCAGTATCCCCGCCGTACACCGCGCACCCCGACGAGCTGACGTGTATCAGGAACCTCCTGGCGCGGCTGGTCTGGCTGGCGGAGCTGGCCGAGTGACTAGGCCGCAGGCTGTAGCCACGACGGTGATCAGCTACGAGGCGCACACCTGGGACGGGCTGATCGCAGCGCTCAACGAGGCGAGGGTGCGGTTCGGACCAACGCTGGGGGGCTGGTACTGGTCCGTGCCGATCGACATCCGCTGGCGGGTGAGCAACCTCATCCTCGACCACATCAACAACCGGAGGCGCGGCAAGCTCATCCACGGCACCAGTCCGCCCTGGTGGCAGGACTCGATACACGGGATCCCCATCAGGATCACGCACGACGGACCCGTCAACGACATGTTTCACAGCTACCCGTTTGAACGGCTCCCGTCCGTGGAGCTACGGTGGGAGGCCAGCCGCGCGGTGCTGGAGCCGAGGGGGGACACGTATGACGACTGAGGTGGTTGACAACTACAGCGGCGAGTGGATCTGCGAGCGGCACCCGCTGCTCCCGTTCGAGCACAGCGACGTGTGCCCGGGGCCGGGCATGCCCAGGATCGACGACCCGGTGGCGCTGGCGTTCGCCGCGTACACCGCGCAGATCAGCATCGCCGGCGACACCGACGAGCACGATCGTGCGTACGGCCCGGAGTGGTGGGCCGAGGTGCAGGAGAAGCAGGACCGCGTGATCGAGGCCGTCCTGGGCGAGCGCCTGTACGTGATCTTCGACGGGCCGCCGAGCCACGAGTCGGGCCGGTTCGTCGAGGTCGAGGACACGAACGGCGCGTCGGCCAGCGTGGGCGAGTGGCATGAGCTGGAGGATGGCCTGTGGTCGCTGGGGCCCGTGTACCGAGGACGGGAGGCCGCAGAATGACCGACGAGGACGTGGTGATCGACATCCGCGAGACCACGCGCACGACGGTGGAGGTCGACGACGACGAGGTGACCCTCTCGCAGTGGGACTACTGGACGGGCAGCGACTTGCTGGCGTCGGAGGAGCCCCGGTCGACAGACATGATCATCGTCAGCCGAGCGGAGGGCAGGCGGCTGGCGATGGCGATCCTCAACGCCGTGGGCGTGGACACGTCCGAGAAGGTACCGCCTGATGAGATCTGCTGGTGTGCGGCCTACGCGGTTGGCCACCGGCGCGGAGACGGGCTGTGCATGGTAAGCGTAGTCCCGCGGTGCGGCTGCGAGCCGGACTGATGATGCTCTGGCGGGCCCACAGCCGGGCCATATATCTGCTCAATGAGTACGGGGCCAATCTTCCGGAGGGGGCGGTCATCGACGGTGACGGTGACGTGATCAACGCCCTGGATCGCATCAGAAACGCGCTCATCAAGGCGGACATCGCTGTCGAGCTGGCCGGGCCCATCGTCAACGCGGCGCGGGTGAGTGGGATCGACCAGATCCGCAGGCGGCAGGACCTCATGGACGAGCTGGAGCTGGTGCTCTACGGAGCGTCAACGCCTGAGAAGCGGGACCGGGCCGAGCGCGTGGAGACCTCGGTACGCCGGCTCCTGCGCAGGACCGCGATCGTGAAACTGCACTGATGAAGTGCAAGCACTGCGGCGGGTCACTACAGGAGCGGGTAACAGCGGATTGGAAGGACCGCGAGGAGCGAACGATGACCGGGCTGGGCGACCTGCACGAGGCCGAGAGGGGGGCACGACAGGCGCTGTACCGGATCTACATATCGCCGTACCTGAGCCTCGGCGCTGCCCAGCAGGCGATCGATGAGTACGCCACGAGGGTGGAGGCACGGGTGAGGGCCGAGCTGGAGGAGTTCTTCGACGTCACGTTCTAGCACCCTGACAGCAGTACCACCGTGCGCCAACTGCGGGCACAGACGAGAGTCACACGCGCCGACGTGCTGGTGGCACGGGGGCGACCGGCGCTGGATCAACACGATGGTGCGCTGTGACTGCGAGGCCTACGTCGTACCGGTTGACTCACCGCTGCTCGATGGGCCTGCTTTCTGATGACAGTGATGGTGGTGCGAACCGGAGAGGTGCTGAGATGCGAAACGAAGTGATCACATACACCTGCGACAACTGTCTCGCGAGCGGCAAGGGTGTCTATCACCCCCGCCAAATTGCGGAGGAGAGAAGCTGGACGGGCCCGCCTGGGGGATGGACCAAGAGCGGGAGTAAGGATCACTGCAGGCGGTGTAGTGATGCGGTGTCACAGGCTATCGAGAAGGCTCGCGTAGAGGCGCTCGTACAGCGTGCAGTAGAGCCTGTCTAATGGGGTGGACACCGTTTACAGGGACACAAACACCGGTGGCGCGCAAGGAGCATGACTGTGGGTGGTGCGTTGAGGTAATCCTTGCCGGCGAGCAGTATGTACGTTGGTCGGGGGTGGACGACGGCCACGTGCTCACGATGAAGGTTCATGCCGACTGCTATGTGACATCCGGTGAGGCGGCGACATTCCTGCGCAAGCACGGCAGGTACCGCACGTACCCGGAAGAGGCGTGGTGTCCTGAGCCGCACCAGCGAGCGCAGAGATGTGCTGAGTGCGATGATCTGCCGGTAGCCTCACATACGCTCATGGGGGCTGTTTAATCTCCTAGCACACGTATACCCCCGGAGAGCCGGAGTGGTATAGAATGAGGGCATGGACGGTAACGGTGCGAACCCAGACGGTGTAACGGACCTCGGCACGACCGGGACCGTTGACGACCTCCAGGGCTTTAGCGAGCGGGAGCTGAGCGCCTACAGGCTGCGCCTGGCGGGGGCCAGCTACCGGCAGATCGCGAAGGCCGTGGGCTACGCGGGGCCGTCGCCCGCCTACCACGCCGTGAAGCGCGTGTTCGCCTCGCTCGTGCAGGAGCCCACGGACGAGGTGCGGCAGCTCGAGGTGGAGCGGCTGGACGCCCTCTACATGAAGCTGTGGACCGCCATCGAGGACACTGGCAGCGCCAGCGAGGGCGACCAGGATCCGACCCCGTTCGAGAACCTCGACAAGGCGGCGCACACGCTGCTCCGTATCAGCAAGCGCCGGTCGGAACTGATCGGGCTGGACGCGCCGCGCAGGATTGACATCACCAAGCGTATCCGGGACATGGCGGTCGAGGAGGGGTTGGACCCTGACCAGGCCGTCGCCGATGCCGTGGCGCTCATCGCGGGCGAGTAGCTGATGGCAGCCATGGTAGAGGTCGACGCACGTCGCGCCGGTGACATCGACGGTATCCTCAGGGACGTCAAGCTCACGGGTAAGGTGCGGGAGCAGGGGCGGCCGGCCCTCATCATGAACGCGCCGCAGACGGACGACGAGCTGTGGCGATACGTCCGTGACACGTGGGGCGTCGAGCTGGTGCGGGAGGTCCACCCGGACTGCATCAACAAGGGGCACGAGGCGCCGTTCACAGTGTTCGCCAACGCCTACTTCGCCCGGGACGAGACGGCACTGTGGATCGGTAGTCGTGGGCTGGCCGGCAAGACCTACCTGATGGCGCTGCTGGCGCTCACGGAGACGACCACCCTGGGCGCGGGCGTGGCGCTCATCGGCGGCTCGCTCGACCAGTCCAAGCTGGCGTACGAGTACACAACGTCCTTCTGGGAGCTCGCGTCGGCCCCGCGTCACCTGCTCATCGGCGAGCCCACCACCAGGGAGCTGAAGCTCACCAATGGCGGCAACGAGTACGTCCACGCGGCGTCCTCGAAGTCGGCGCGTGGTGGCCACAGGCCGCGGCTGCGGCTGGACGAGGCCGACGAGTTCGACCTGGACAAGAACGACCCCGACAAGATCAAGGTCCTCGACGACGCCATGGGGCAGCCCATGGAGCAGAAGGGTCTTCACCCGCAGACCGTCATCAGCTCGACGCATCACTACGCCAAGGGCGCCGTGACCGTCCTGCTGAAGCGCATCGCCGAGGGCGAGCTCGACGCGCACAAGTACACCTGGTGCTACAAGGAGTCGCTGCGCCGCAGGAGCGATGCCACCGGGGAGATGATCGGTTGGCTGTCGCAGGCCGAGGTCGGGCGCATGCGCGGCCGCATGCGGAAGAAGCAGTTCGAGGTCGAGGTCGAGCTGCAGGAGCCGGCGGTCGAGGGCCGGGTCATCGATAGCGACGCGGTCAACGGCATGTTTGACCCCGCGCACAACAGGCTGCTGCTGCCACCGGGCACGAGGCAGGGCATGCGCGGTGAGTACATCGAGGTGCCGTGCTGCGCCGAGTACCTGCGGACGCTGGAGCCGTGCCGGAGTCACACGTACGTGACCGGCTGTGACTGGGGCAGGAAGCGCGACCTCACGGCCATCGTGACGTACCGCACGGACACGCGCACAGGGCAGTGGTGGCTGGTCGCGTGGTGGTCGGACCACAAGATGCCGTGGCCACTCATCACGGAGCACCTCAACCAGCGGGTGCGGCGCTTCCCGGGCAGGGCTGCGCATGATGCGACGGGGCTGGGTGATGTGGTCGACTCGATGATCACCGTGTCGGTGGACCCGGTCATCCTGGGCGGCGGCCAGTCGGGCGTGCGCACGAAGCTGTTCAACGACTACATCATGGCCATCGAGCAGGACGGGCTAACGGGCGTGCGCGTCGAGGCCGCGTGGTACAGCCACTACTACCTGACGAAGAACGACCTGTGGGGCTCGGGCCACCCGCCCGACGACTTCGTGGCCGGCGCGTTGGCGTGGGGCCTGCGGTCGGAGCTGATCGACCCGGGTCTGCAGATCGGCGGGCCGACGGGGCCGAGCGTGGTGGAGGGCCTGCGGTAGGTGGTTTACATCTACACGTGGATGCTGTAGGATGTAGCCACAGGGAACGGGAACAGCGGGAGACTTCAGATGACACACACGACGACCCAGCCGACCGACAGCAGTGGGAACCCGGTTTGCTCCTGGTGTGGCCAGGCAGTCACCGCCGACCAGATGGAGGACGGAAACCACCGGACGCAGCACGAGGCCTGCTTTGACACGGCGCACGCGGACGAGGACTTCGAGGACTTCTCCTGCCAGTGCCCCGACCCGGCCTGCCAGTAGTACAGCGGCAAGGAGACTTGAGATGGCCTACGACAGCATGATGCAAGAGCCGAGAGTTCGATTCAACGGCGGGTACCACGACGCGCGAGCGGATCGCGACGCACAGCGGACGGCCCACTGGGATCACTCGGGATTCACGCAGCGAGACGGAACGCGTGGTCACTACGATCG
>SDBV01008356.1_pt1 | contig 13993 bp, 16 predicted proteins | sample 2277081 | NCBI WGS metagenome assembly SDBV01 (sample SAMN10402039, study PRJNA504765) | marine sediment metagenome | isolation source: marine sediment core GS10_PC15, 223 cmbsf | place: Arctic Ocean: Southern Knipovich Ridge | collected 2010 | reverse complement strand
GGGCCAGTTCATGGTATTTCATGGGCAGAATGACTTTGAGACATTTCTTCAACTGACTCCGTCACTCGTCTGATGGGGCGATAGACCGAACGAGCCAGAAAGACGGCAACCACGACCGAAATGACCAGGGCAATAAGCCCGGCCTGAAGGAAAGGGCGAACCAACCCAGCCAATGTAGCTATAGCTTCACCGCGCGGTACGGACAGAACGAGGGTTTCGAGTCTCGATTGCCTTCGATCCTCAAATAGTCTGGCAATAGGATAGGCGGCAAAGATAAAGGTCTGGCCGCTGGCTGTTTCAAAAGTTCCCTGGGTAGGCTTCGATATACCGTGGGGCAGTTCTCCGGGTGGAAGGCGGATAGGTTGCTGTCCTCCGCCTACTTTGGGAGATGCTTGTCGGGCAATGTTACCTTTGTCATCAACCAGCAAGATATAGACATTATTTCTCTGCGCTTGCTCCTGCAGATTTGTCATTACCTCGGTAATGGATGCCTCGCCCAGAGCTAGAGACCTGACCTGGACATATATGGGGCGAGTCATATCTTCCAGGCGCGCCATAGCGAAACGGTCGCGGTAACTCTGTAGCATTGCTGACACGGCTATAGCGGCGATGCTCAAGCACAGGATTACAATCAAGGTATACGAAACGATTAGACGCATGCGCAGGCTCATCTAAGGCTCCTCCGCAACTGTCATTTTATATCCCATGCCTCGAACTGTCTCAATACGAGCACCTGACCCGGCTATTTTATCTCGCAGGTGGTTAACATGAACATCGACAGTCCGACTCTCCCCGTAATAATCAAATCCCCACACCAGTTCCAGTAGCTTCTCTCGACTCAGCAGCAACCCCAGATTTTGAGCAAAGGTTGCCAGCAGGGCAAATTCCTTGGTTCTCAGTTTCACCGGCTGTCCGTCTACAGTTACCTCATGCCGGGAGGAGTCAATTCGAAGCCTGCCTACTTCCACGGTATCGCTGGGCTTAAGTCCGGACTGGTAGCGGCGTAGAATAGCCTTAACCCTGGCCACCAGCTCCCTCGGATTAAAGGGTTTGGTCAGATAATCATCCGCACCCAGCTCAAGGCCGACTATCTTATCAACATCCTCTTTCCGAGCGGTAAGCATCAGGATAGGGACATCACTTTTTTTCCGTATCTGTCGACACACTTCAAACCCGTCAATATCAGGGAGCATCAGGTCTAGTACGACGAGGTCAGGATTAATCGCTATCTGCCTTGATATCGCATCATGCCCATTGGCGACTTCTTCTACCTGGTATCCCTCGCGCTCCAGATAGAGTTTCGCCAGCTCTGTGATGTTCGGTTCATCATCAACGACTAAAATTCTTGACATAGATTTGTTCCTAAACTAAGCAGGAGATTTATCTGTCGTATTATACACGAAATTATACACAAAAGCTTTTACCCTGCCTATCTTTGTTACCCTGACCAGATTAGATAAGTCGGCAAGCTCTGGTTATCTTTCATTTAATCTAACGGCGCAGACAAGCCCCCGACGGGGGCTTGTCTGCCAATATCGGGAATGTCCCCACACCTTATTGGGTCGCTCTTGCTGAATTCGGAACTTCAACGGGTCTGGGTTCCGGTGGGGTTTTGATGGCGATACCGGTACGGCCGGGCCTATATCCCTCCTTAAGCGCTATCAGAAGGTACCTACCTTCTTCCTCGAAGGTATACCTTAGCTTACCACTACCATTGGTGGTGCCCAGGAAGATACCGAGATTGCTCACCAGGGACTCCCAATCCAGGTCCCGGGAGACGTTGTCGCTGGCTTCCCTGATTTCGGCTATCCTCGCTTTCAGGGTCTCCGCTTCTTCTCGGGTAAGCGCCCAGACAGCGGCATCCTTGACCGGGTCTTCGCTGCCTCTCTGGAAGACGGTCATGGTTACCGCTTCACCGGGGGTTGCCCGCCTCGGAGCTTCGATGGCTAAAGCGTCAGGCAGCGTTCTGATAGCAATACCGGTGCGGCCGGGCCTATAGCCCTCCTTAAGCGCTATCAGAAGGTACCTACCCTCTTCCTCGAAGGTGTATTTCAGCTGGCCGTTGCCGTGAGTCGTGCCCAGGAAGATACCGAGGTCGCTCACCAGGGACTCCCAATCCAGGTCCCGGGTAGCGTTGTCGCTGGCTTCCCTGATTTCGGCTATCCTCTCCTTCAAAGTCTCGGCGCTCTCTCGGGTAAGCGCCCAGATAGCGGCGTCCTTGACCGGGTTCTGAGTTCGCCTCTCGAAGACAGACATGGACACCTCTTCACCGACCGGTGCCATCCTCGGAGCCACGATAGCTAGTTCCTCTCTATGTACTGGTTTTGGGCGTACCGCCCTGCCCTCGTCACTCTGAGCCAGGGCGGGCACTGCCGTCGATGTCAGTACCAGCAGTGCCATCACCGCTGCTATTATGCCGGACCATTTCTTTTTGTTTTTCATTGATTTTACCTCCTTTATTTCTTGATTAGTTTTCCTGGCTGGGGTTGGTTTCAAACTATGCCTGCTGCTTCATTGTTTTTGCCTCCTTACCTTCTTTTTGATTGAGGCTGGTTACAAGCTGTGCCCGGTGTTTCCGGAGTCAGTTTTTGCATACCAGTTCTACAATCTAAGATAAGTCTAGGCTGGGATTGTTACCCCCGTTTTATGAATATGTAAAATACTTGTAAAATACCCGACTCTATATAGGAATATTTACCGAGACACGATGACTGTTAGTTGTCAAAAAAGAAGAAGGGAAGCATTTCTGCTTCCCTTTCCGTTTGTCACAATCTGACGAATTATTACTTCCGTATTTTTTCTATACCGGGGTGTACCAGTTGAAAAAGTAGCGGGAACAGCATCCAGGCTAATCCCGGCAACAGCGCACTAATAGCAATAAACATTGATAGCCGGCCTGAATTAGCCTGAGAACAATAAGTAGATGTGGTTAGGGGAACTTATAGTAGAAAAGAAAGCGAGTCTGTCGACCAACCTCCGACTACGAAGCCTTCTTTCTGGCTTCAATCAGCTTAAATATTCCTGCGGCAAGGTCAGTAACCTGTGTTACCTCCAGCCGGCTCTTAGTAACATTCTCCGCGGTTCGTCGATTAATGTTGGCGCCAGAAAGTCGAACCACCACGGGATTGGCCAGGTTCATTAACTTAGCGAGGATACGGTGAGCACTGAGGACATGCTCCAGCAAGAGCACCTTACCTCCTGGTTTGCACACTCGCTTGACTTCCTCCAAGCCGCGGATTGGGTCGGGAACAGAACAAAAGACAAAAGAAGCTACTACCGTATCGAAGGTGTTATCGTCAAACTCAAGAGCCTGCACATCCATTTGCTGCAGGTGTATTTTCAGCTTGTGCCGGCTAGCTTTATCTTGGGCACGCTTTAGCATCTCCTCGCTAAAGTCGATAGCCGTTATTTCAGCATCCGCAGGGTAATAGGGGAAGTTCTTGCCTGTGCCAACACCAACCTCCAGAATATTATTACCAGCTACCTGGCTCCACTGCAGCTCCCGCCACTTACTGAATAGAGACCTCTCAACCAGACCCTCCATACGGTCATAGACAGGAGCTAACCTATCGTAACGTCTTTTGGCCACTTCCGTAGCTTTGTTTTCCATTTTCAGTATGTCCAGGACAAGTCTTCCTTAAACTCGAACCCTTCTTTAGAGATTCCCCCTTTTCTTTTATTATACACCTGTTTAAAAGACCAAAGACAAGGTTAGTTTTCCAGAAGTTTGGTGTATAATAGCCATCTATGAGTGACCAACGAAAGAGTCGTGGTTCATTACTCTATCGTTAAATATTGACAAAGTCAATTCAACTACTTAGTGTTTGCAAACGATATGTTTATTTGAGGAGGACATTATGGGAAATAAGTCTCCGATAGTAAAACTGCTGGAATGGCTGTTAGGCCTGTTCGCAAAAGAATTACCTTCCGAGGAAGTCGTCTCGGAAGAGCCCGAGCAACCTCCAGAACCTGTCGAGCCTTCAGGGCTGGAACGTCTCAGTCCAACAGGGACTTTCCCTCAATCTTCCGTTGTTGCCTATGTGGATAGAGTAGTGATAAGTGAGCCGGGACTGGTCACTTTGAAGAATATTGCTGACACAAACAGTATGGACCCTGTCTTTGACGCCGGACACACCGTAATTGCCAGGAAGGAAGGTTTTCATGATGAGCTAAAGCCGGGAGATATTGTGGTGTACCACGCTGGCTCCGGCAGATATATCGTTCACAGGATAATAGAAATTACTACTGACGAGCAAGGGAAACTATATACATTAGAAGGAGATAACAATAATAGCCCTGACCCCTACCTGGTGAGGGATATGCATATCAAATATTTGATTGTCGGGGTGGCTTACACTAAAGTCGACTAGCTTAATCCAACAGTATTCTTTACTGTGTAGCGGATTACTTACGGGCGCCGGTTGGATATCATAAGGAGGGACAGAGATGGATGGTTTATTTCAAAATACTTTTATTCAAATGGTCTCTGCAGCCATACTAAGTGGCGCGGTTATTTCCGCTATCCTGGGTATTATATTTCATGGCAGAGCCAGGAGAATTGAAGCAGAAATCAAGAACCAGTTCGAAGAAAGTATGGAGTCGTTCCGGTCTAAGCGTGAATGGAAGGAGAAGTCGGTTTCAGAACTGCTGGGACCAATATATATGCAACTCGACCGTACCGAACGCGCATTCAATAGATGGACCAGCCAGAATCTCTATCTGGAAATGAAAGTCATCCGAGAAGGCAATTCCACAATTCGGGACCTGCTTCTTGAGAAAGGGCACTTGATTCCACCACAGGCACTGAACGAAGCCGGTGAGTTTATTGAGCACTATGACCGCTGGCTGGAGGAGTTCGAAAAGCAGAGACTTACCGATAATCCGGATTTGGAGACGCCTTTTGTTTTTGTTGGTCCCGCCGGTTATCCTTTCCCGCGCGAAACGCAGAGTAAGTTTCGCGAGCTGTTTAAAAGATACTGGGAAGAATTGTACGCCAAAGAGTAGCCAGCACCAAATGACCAGAGCAAGCAGCTACCCTGATTACCTTCTCAGCGTCTTAACCGGAGACACCTATCATTTTCGTTGTCTTACTTATCTTCCACTATCTTGTAGACCTTCACGGCGTCATCTGTAGTCTGGGCTTTCTCAATAGCCTTTACCTTTGCTCTTGAATCCACGAAGGCCTCGAGGGACTTGCTGCCAAAGTAGAATGTGATGATTGCCCCGAGTTCCAATAATACCCACTTCTTGTCAGGCTGCTCGATAAGCTCAGGGTTCAATAAAACCAGGGTGGCAATAGCCGATCAGGACGAGGAAGGTACGCATAGCCCCTTTGGGCAATCCCATCGTTTCCTTCTTCTCGTAAGGGTTGGGACGCCCTTTTCTCCAGTCCCTGATGCGAAAACCGAAGTAAACCCCGAGGCGGATAAACCAGGATAACCCGGCTACGATTAGGATAACCATAATGGCTATGGGCAGAAAACTATCCACCAAGAATGCTTACATGGCTACCAGTCTCCTTAGAACTATCTACCTACATTCCAGACCGGAGCAACGCCGGGGGCTTTAGCCATCATTATTCCACCATCGTTACTAGCATCGCCCACATGAATCTAGGCGAGCCTTACCTTAGTTGCTGCCGGACGACCATCTCGTCCCTCACCCTTTTCAAATTCCACTTCCTGCCCTTCGCTGAGGTTGTTGAATTCCACTCCTTCAAGCTCGTTACGATGGAAGAAGAGGTCCCCTCCTTCCTCTGTCTTGATAAACCCAAAGCCACGGTCCATGAGTCTTGCAATTGTTCCTTTAGCCATATGATACTCCTTTCCCTTCTCCAGTTTTGCTGACTGAATTAATATCTCTCCTGCTATTCTGCTTCTATTTTTGGCGTTTGTCAAGCAAAAGTGGAAACCCAATAAGTCCGAGAAAACACCAGATGTGAAAAGTAAGATTTGCTATTTACTAACCTGAAATAACTTACTCTATAAAATAGCGTTTTGTCACCATGGAGATAAAAAGGAACCTTTTTATCTCCCAATTTATTAACATTTTAACTGGACGCCTTTTTTGAGGGTAAGCCAATTATAAAATGGAATTGACATTAGTACTTCCTAGCTATACTATTTGCCATAACAGCATATGAACCATTACGTTTGGGGGCTCTTGTGAACCAAATCACCTGTCCCGTATGCCAAAAACACTTCAGGACGAATTATTGGTCATTTAGGTGGCATTGAGCCAAAGGCATAATTATTAGTTAATTTCTTGAGGAGCTTAGTTATGGTAGAAACAATGGAAACAATGCTTAGAATTTTAGTTATTTACTGGAGTATGCCTCTGGTACCGCAAATATTCCTCTATTCTAATTATCTCGACCCAGGTACGGGCAGTCTAGTAATACAAATCATTATTGCTAGCCTTCTCGGAGTGTCATTTGTATTGAAGATATTTTGGGGGAAAGTTAAGGTATTTTTTGATAAACTCTTTTCAAGAGCAAAAAAAGAAACCGACTGACCGGGATGTTACCAGTTTCCCCAAGATGGAGTGACATATTATTAAAGGAATCGCGCTTTGTTTAAGGAAATAGCGGACTTTCACCGCTTTTTCTGGAGAACCCGAAAAGCAGAGAAGGCGATTATTATCTATGCCGAACACGAGGGTTACTACCCTTACTTTGAAGGTATTATTAAGAAATTGACTGGCGAGCATAATCAAACTTTATGCTATGTCACATCTGACCCGGATGATCCAATCCTGCAAAAATCAGAGTCTGGAATAAATACCTTTTATTTGAAAAAGTTGCTCCCCTTCTTTATGGCGTTTGTTGACTGTAGGGTTTTTGTCATGACATTGACTGACCTCGATCAATTCCATCTCAAGCGCTCACATAATCCAGTGCATTACGTCTATATCTTCCACGCTCTAGTTAGTACTCATATGGTATATCTGTACCACGCTTTCGACCATTATGATTCTATTCTATGCTGTGGTCCACACCAGGTTGAGGAGATTCGTCGGCATGAAGAGCTTAACGGACTTCCAGCAAAGAAACTCGTGGAGGCAGGGTATTATCGACTGGAGCGGATTTACGAGGCATACCAGAAGTATTCCTCAGAGAGGCCCTCTTCTGTTGCCAAAAGAACTATCCTGATTGCGCCTTCTTGGGGCGATGCCAATGTTCTCGAATCTTGCGGTGAGCGTCTCGTTGAGCTCCTTTTAGACGCAGATTATAAGGTAATTGTCAGGCCCCATCCGGAGACCGTGCGGCGTTCGCCTGACCTGATCGCTTTGTTTGCATCTAAATTCGGCAATAATCCACATTTTACTTTAGAGACGTCTGTGGCTACCGATGATTCATTACTCCAGGCTGATGTTTTGATATGCGACTGTTCGGGTGTTTCTCTTGAATATGCTTTTGGTACGGAACGGCCAGTTTTGTTCTTGGATGTCCCGATAAAGATCAGAAATCAGAGGTTTAAAGAATTAGGAATTGAGCCTTTAGAGCTTTCTGTTCGAACTGAAATTGGCGTAATTGTTCCTCCAGAGAAACTGGACACAGTCCCCCAGGTTATTTCCGAACTAGTGGCTAATTGTGCGGTTTACAAAAAACGTATAACTGAATTGAGGAAGCAGAATGTGTATAATTTTGGACATTCCTCAGAGGTCGGCGCACAGCATATTTCCGACCTTGCTATCGGGAAGAATCATTACTAATGTCAACAAGATATGGTATCAACCAAATATGAAATGGCGGGAGTTAGTTAAGAAAAAGTTGTGGAGTTAATGTGAGAATCAAACCTAACCTAGTATACGCTTAAGGGCTCACTCCGGGGCTGGTAAAGCAGTACAGCAGCGATTAAATAAGGAGCTAACTTTTATGCGTAAACCACCCATCCAAAAGCCGGTTATCAAGCTATTTCGGACAGCAGTGACCTTAAATACTCAATGGAAACACGTGCTTTTTCCTTTAGTCGTTTTGACATTATATTTTGTTTCGTTTTCTTGGTTTCTTTCTTGGTTATTGCCTGGATATAGCGCAAACGTAAACGCTGTCTTCGTCAATGGAGCCTGGAAGTTTTCATTGTTATTGTTATTGGCGGCCGGGTCATACCTGGCTTTTTTTGTATTATTTAATAGAAATAATGAGAATAAGTTAACGTTCAAAAATAGTATAGAAAAGTTATCTGTCAGCGATTTCTTTCTGATCTTGCTTCCGTTAACACCCGTCGTTCAATACATTTTAAACAATCAAGACATACTATCGCCATTAGGTTCGCTGTACGTATTGGCTGTTTTTATGATTTTTTCTGTAATTTTTATCATCGTAACACCGACATTGCTTGGTATTGTCGGCTCAACTAAGACGCTGATGATTTTAGGTTTGGCGTTCACATTTACAATCACTAATATGGCGTTGTTAAGCGCTGAATTTCATTGGGCTAAAGCGGGGAGCTTAATGATTCAAGTTGCACTTTTCAGTGCAACATTTCTTATAAGTTGGACTCTATACAATCTTATTGACAGGAAGTTTTTGTACTTTGCTGTCGCTATTTTCTTTATTGCAAACAGTGCGATCCAGTTGGTACCTAACGACAGGGTAAAGACAGAACTAAGTAGTAACGACAACAAACTTGTAGAACTTGTTGGTTCGAAAAAACCCCTATCCACACCAAATATTTATCTACTGGTTTACGACGGATATGTAATTAATGAGACCATGCTTGAATACGGCATAGATAATAGTGCTCAAGAAAAATATTTAGAAACTTTGGACTTTAAACTTTATCCACATACTTATTCAGTTGGCGCTGCCTCAATTGGTACAATGAGTCGTGTTCTAAACGCATCTACAGAATATTATGGCAGCACGAGAAGAGGGATTTCAGGTGATGGGATAACACAAAACTTGTTAAAAAGTTTTGGTTATGAGACTTACGGTATATTTAGCAGTTATTATTTCTTTGAAGGTATTGGCTCAAGCTACGATTTTTCATTTCCAAATCCAAAAGCATCATCTTTCGCTTATTCCGCTCATAAATTATTATTGAAAGCAATTTTCATGGGTGAATTCAGATTTGATCTTCAGTTTGGCACACCATCACACGAACAGTTTATAGAGTATAAATCAAGCATTTTTGAAAGCGTTCCGAACAAGTCCAGGGTTATTTACATGCAAACAGACGTCCCCATGCATAGTCAAAACTCAGGAGCTTGCAGGCCAAATGAGACGGAACTCTTCAGGGAAAGGTTAATCGTGGCTAATGACGAAATGAAAAAAGATATCGAAACGATAACTCGAAAGGATCCCGGTGCAATAATCGTTGTGGCAGGTGACCATGGCCCCTACCTGACTAAAAATTGTACAAGTACCGGAGATCAATATGATATTTCAGAAATGTCTCGACTTGATATCCAAGATAGGTTTGGAACTTTTTTAGCTATTAAGTGGCCATCTGAGAACTTTTCAAAATATGATGATATCACCATTTTACAAGATTTATTTCCTGCAATATTTGCATACCTTTTTGGGGACGATAAACTCCTTGAAGCAAAAGTTGCGCCCACGACGTTGGAGGACTGGAGAGCAAGTGGCGCATCGGTTAAAAATGGCATTATTAATGGGGGGATCAATGATGGCGAGCCTCTTTTTGTAGGCCGTACAGGTCTTGAACCTGTGGCACCCTGATTATTCAAACGCCGGGTCTAAACCGACAAAATACAATAATGGAGGACAAAATCCAGCATGACAACCCATATAAAGACCAGAGAAAAGGCGCATAAGTTATTTGAACTCATAGAATACTACGAAGTCTGTAACAGGGCAGAAGGTAAAAGCCCTAAAACCATCTCATGGTATGCAGCAAACCTAAAGAGCTTTCATAACTATCTGAAGAACAAGCACTTGGTACAGTAAAGAGGATAAGACCAATACCGGTGCTTTAACTTAAAAAAGAACTACTTATTAAGAGCAGGTTTCGCCGAGTTATCTACCAGCCCTTTTCCCGTAAAGCGGCTAATTCCTCTCGCTAGATTCATCATATCTGATTCCTTTGCGTTGTGGTCAATCTTAAACTTCTCACCAATATCAAGGGATACGCTCCACGCGTCATGCGATATTGTTGTGCTGCCGTATTCACCAGTAATCATCGAGGTCTGTGGTTCGTAGTCTACTGTTACACTTCTCACATCCGAAAATGGGATGATGCGCTGTCTGCCAGTCAGGAAGAAAGACCGCTTGCTTATGGTAACAGTCCGGGTGGGTTTATCTATAATAATTCTGGCACCAACGAGTGTGCGCAGAACCACTAATACCCCGACAAGTCCCACTACACTAAATAGTGCTCTGACCAGGATAATGGGGCTGAATTGAACGAAGATGATTAATACGATAAAGACTACCAAGCCGAATGCCGAGCCGAGTCGCTCGCCGATAGTAGGCCCGATTACCATATGTAGTTCGTCTTGTTCCTTGATTTTCATTCTGCTCGGTCTCCCCAACCTAAAAGGGTAGCCGCCACCACCGTTAAGCTGGTAGTTTCCATTACTCCTGTTGGCTGTTTCAAGCTGCACTAATATTCGACCCCAGTCAGACCATCACCATATTAGGCTATATAATCTTCACTAACTTTTCGTTCTACCTGAGTCTATTCTATTCCAGAGTCTTTCGTGCGAGTAATAAGCGAATATTTTAATTATTGTGTCTACTAGACCGACACTTGCCGCTAATGCTGCTCCTCTGGTAAAGATATAAACAACTAACATCGTGACCATAGTAGCAATAATCCGCCAGGTGACTGCTTTAGCCACACTTCTCTTATGAGTTTCCATCCCGCTTCGGCCCTTTAAGTATATTTTGGGTCAGTGGCTTGACCCCGATTATCTGGAAATAGTCAGGATAAACCTGTTTTCACCATCCTGCTCAAAGCCGGGGACTATGCCTCTGGTCTTTAAATCCTGCACCACGCTTTTGAGTGAGTCTCTATCAGCCAGTATTATTTTTACTGTTTCTCCCACGGCCAGATTATTGATTAGTTCAGTTGCTTTCATCTTGGAAAGGGGACAAATTAAACCGCTTAAATCAGATTCCTTCATACTATCTTTCCTCAATTTTTTCCGATTCTGCTTCCAGGCTATCTTTATAAAAACTGGCATACTTGAAGGCATCGTCAGGTGATATAACCACAGCCAGGCCCTTTTTTGACCTGGCATAATTCAGGGCGACATGAAGTATTGCTCCCGTCGTCGGACCGACCGGAATTCCATCTTTTCTGGCTAATCCAATGGCCGTTTTATAGGCATCTTCATCGGTTACTTCAACAGTATCATCAATGACGGAGCGGTCTAGAATTTTAGGGATAAACTCCTCATCAAGCCCGGTGATTCTCTTCATCCCCGGCAGTTTGTGGTCTGCCGAAGTCGGTTCCACCCCGATAATTTTGATTCCCGGATTTTGCTCTTTAAGATACCGTCCAACACCAGTTATGGTACCGCAAGTGCCGAACGCAGCAAAGAAATAACTGACCTTCCCCTGAGTTTGCTGCCAGATTTCGGGGCCGGTTGTTCGGTAATGAGCCTGTACATTTAGTTCATTCTCATACTGATTAGGGCTAATATAGCTATCTTTGGTCGCCGGGCTCTTTATTAAGGCATTCACCACCCCCCTGGCCCCTTCACTGGGAAATACCGGGCATAGGGCATCATCAGCTTCGGTCACCTTTACTCCCAGTAATCTTAGCATTACCTTTTTTTCTTCAGGAATCTTCTCGGGGACAACTATCTCGACCGGTATTCCTAAAGCGTTAGCAACACAGGCTAAAGCAATCCCGGTATTACCTGAAGATGGTTCCACCACTGTCCGATCCCCTATCTCCAGCGCCTTTAGCATTTCACCGGCAATTCTATCTTTAACTGAGCCAAAGGGATTATATCTTTCCAGCTTGAGATAGATTTGCAAATCTTTACTCGGGTTGAATCTATTTACCCTGACTAATGGCGTCGGGTTTTGCGGACTGGCGATTAGCTGGGTGATATCAGAATAAACCCTTAATTTGTGGTCTAATTCACGATTGTTCATTTCAAATTCTGGGTGTGGATACCACACTCTCCTCCACATTTACTGGTGTCTTGCCATTCTCCATTTTTATTTAACCTCTTTTGTTTTAAGAATGGGGGAAGATTTCGCCCTTCAGACGTACATGTTTCCCTTTGCCCAGAACTTTCTTCTTTCTTCAGCAGTTTCGATGACCTCCAGGCCGAGGGGTTTGGCAACTTCATCAAGGTACTGAGCCAGTCCCAGTCTACCGATAACAGATCCAATCCTTTCTCGCCCTTCGCCATTGGACTGGTACCACTCCATGGTCTTCTCAATAAGAGCGTAACACTCTTCGTCAGAGGCGAACCGAGCTATCTCATAGGCATAAATAGGGTGTCTTCCATGCTTGCCTCCCACCCGGACGAGCCACCCCCGCCTCTTCTCTATCATGGCAACCACCGGGCAGACTTTAATACAGTCACCGCAATAGATACACTTGCCGATATCTCTTACCGGGAGGCCGTCTACCAGGGTAAGTGCCTTCTCTTCACAGCTTGAAATACAAAGTCCGCAGCTATTGCACAGCTCCTCGACTAATTCTGGCTCAATTATCCCCTGAAAGCCTAAGTCCATTTCCCTGGTTCGGGGACAATCAATCGGACACCCGGAAAAGGAAATCTTAAATTTATGGTGACCGGTGGCGGTCCCAAAATAGCGCTTGTCCACCTCCAGGCACATTGCCTGAGCATCCATAAGCCCATTGGGATTATAAGTGCAACCGGCACAGGCAGTAGGTACCCTGATACGAGGGCCGCAGGAGGCGACCGACCAACCAATTTCCTTCAGCTCGGCAGTAATAGTGTCAAAATACTGGTGGTGAACATAGGGAATTTCAATTGACTGGCGAAGCGAATTATGAATCTCCCCCTGCCCGTACTTCTCGCTAATCTCGGCCGCTTTCCGCAATTGTTGTGATGTTAGTTTTCCCCCGGGACAGCGTAGCCTCACCGTGAAGAGATTTTCCTGGGTTTGCTTGATAAACCCTCCGCTCTTGAGCGTCTCGAAATCCATTTCCAAGCGGCGAGATTCCCTTCGCAGGTTTTTGTCCATTTATTCCTCCTTACTACTCAAAACCAATAACCGTGGCCGCCGGCAGTGTATCCACTTCCAGAATGCTATGCTGGCTGCAGCCTTTTATCCACTCTTGGTGACGCTCAGGGGTTCTCTTGTTGCTATTCCCCGGACACCTTGTAAATAAATATAATGTGCTTGACAATTGTGTTATAACCGTAGTATAAATGTAGAATAGCTGTAGTATAACAGCATTATAACTGTGTTATAACATTATAATAGTGAATAAATACTGTGTCAAGGGGGGAATGTATGAGACTTCCTTGTGAAATTGTCGTCCGGGAATTATTGCCTATGGTGCGCTCTCTAATAGCGAAACAACTTGTTGAGGAACACGGCTTCACACAAACTACATCCGCACTGCTTTTAGGGGTAAGTCAGGCTTCGATTAACTACTACTTAGAATCAAAACGCGGCCACCATGATGGTCTTACGATAGAAGCAGAAAACATTGCGAAAACAGCTGACGAGATAGCTACCGGCTTAGCTGAAGGTAAGCTGTCTGAAGTCGAAGTACTTACCAAAATTTGCGCTATGTGCATGCACCTCCGGGAGCACGGTGAAATATGTCAAATGCATGAAAAGATGTTGCCATCCATTAAGGGAAAAGATTGCACGGCATGTCACGTCAGTCACTGAGAAAGACAGCAAGCGACTGATTTATCGCGCTAGAGTTTGTCCCCCAATCACCTCAGGTTCCAAAGAGGAATCCAGTTATAATGTTAGTCTAATGATCAAGGATTCTTATTAAAAGATCCTATCTATTGATTTATTGGTCAAGAAATAATAAAATCAGGGTGTCGGTTGACCCAGTGTCTTGACACCCTGATT
>SDBV01008355.1_pt1 | contig 13995 bp, 12 predicted proteins | sample 2277081 | NCBI WGS metagenome assembly SDBV01 (sample SAMN10402039, study PRJNA504765) | marine sediment metagenome | isolation source: marine sediment core GS10_PC15, 223 cmbsf | place: Arctic Ocean: Southern Knipovich Ridge | collected 2010 | reverse complement strand
CCTTGTTGCTAGTCAGATCGATGGTAAACACGCTCATGGCATCGGGATGCAACGGACTGCCCAAACCGGGGATTTTCCTGCCCTCAACCATTGTACCTTCTATGGATTCCCGGGTATTATCGCCATAGGGGTGGTGAGAGATCATGAGGGAATCATAATTTTCGGGGGTTGCCCCCTCTATAAGCGGGTAGGAATAGACGCCCACATTGGCCACAAATGCCTGTTTTTTATCGGGGCTCAGGGCAAGGCCAAAGGGTTGGCGCCCCACCTGTACAGTGGCTTTTATCTCTTTAGTGGCCAGATCGATGCGCACCATCCTGAAGTTTCCCCTGTCAAGTACCAGCAATTCATTTTCACCTTCGTTCAGCAGCAGGTCGGAAGTGAAACTATCCTGGTAATCCACCCCTTCCACCATCCCGTTCAAAGAGATGGAGTCAAGCCTCACAAGGTTTTCAATATCATAGGCAATAACGGCACCATTATCCCCTCCACTCAGGTATACCGTTCTGGAGTCCTTTGCAAAGGCTACTCCAAGAAAAGACCCCCTGGACAGAGGTGAAGCGATGCTGCCGTCATAAGCAGGTACCCTTGTAGCTTCTAACGATGCAAGATCTATGATGGTGAAGACTCCATTGTGCAGGGTGATACATTTTTTACCATCCGGGGAGATGGCCATGCCAAACGGATCGTGTGTAATGCGAAGCAATTCGCCTGCCGGTGTGACGTACCGGCCACTGGGCAGAACCGAAACTCCGTTCACCTCGATTTTACAGTATTGGTCCCTACCGGGTACCTGTAAAACTCTCACGCCATTTTCCGGATTGCCACACCCGAAAAACATGTTGCTACACCCGAAAAACATGACGAAAATTGTCAACGGTATTAAGCGCATTTGTTTCATAAATTCAATATTATATCACCTTAAACTAACAAATTCAAAACAAGTATATCTTAAACAGGAACTGGTGGATTCCCTTTCTCTATATTCTGATGTATATTTTGTTTTTATGAAACCACTGGCATATATACCACAGTAAAAACAGCACAATGGCGCTGGTCAGGATGGATGCTGTTAATGTACCCATCCAGCCAAAGATTAAAAAGGTAAAAGGATGAATGACAGACTCTATGAAAACGGCACCACCCACATGGGCAAACAGATAAATAAACAGGGGATTCAGTCCCACGACCCTGAAAAACAGGGACCATTTTTGTCGCTTTTTTATATCGATCAGCCAATAGGAGAAAGCCAGGGTCAGCAATGTCCATCCTCCACTTACAATCACAAAAGATGAGGTGCTGATCCTCTTGATTATGGGTGTAATGGGATTGAGCCCATATCCAACGACCACACCGATCACACCCGCAATGATCAGGATCTTTAGCTTTTGAAGTGCTGTCCGCTTACTCATCAGGAGCTGACCGGCCAGCACACCCCAGATCGTATGGGCGGTCGTTGGAATCGCATTGAACGAAACCCAGTGGCCCTGCAGATTGGCACCACCGTATTGCAGATCCAGCCAGGTACCGAAATTCTCATTGGCAACAAAAGCATGATTGAAACCTTCCACCGGGAATCCCCGGTAAATGACCTCAGTAAGTGCAATCAGTAAAAAAGAGAAGATGATTTGCACCTTCGCCGGTTTGTTCATAACCAGAAAGGCAAGGATGTAGGTCACGGAAAGCTGTGCAAGTACATTCTGGAATTGAAACACAATTTTTCCGGAACCGATACAATAGAGGGCCCAGCCAAGAAATAAAAGTATAAATGCCCTTTGAAAGGCATGCCTGGTAATCCGGGAATGGGTATGACCACGTTTTTTACGATTGGACAGGGAATAGGGCATGGCCACTCCCACGATAAACATAAAATAGGGCTGGATCAGATCCCAGAAACGCAATCCGTTCCATGGATGATGATGAAATTGCCTGCCAATGGCATAGATAATAGATCCTTCAAGTTCAGGAGCATACATCAATGAAAACAGGTGGGTAAATTCAGCAATCAATAAAAACATGGTTGCTCCGCGAAAAAAATCAAGCGACAATAAACGTTCTGAAGGTTGCGAAGGAGTGGATTGGGACATAGTGACAAACTTTTATAATAATAACATATGGTTTCAATGCTTCTGTCCTATTTCAGGGTACATTCTCCTGGCATTATCGGAGTATATCTTTTTTAATACCTGGACTGGAAGATCCAATCCCTGATAGGCTTTCACTTTATCGTTTTGCTCCAGGATTTTATCTGTGGTAAAATATTCCCAATCGCTCCGGTATGTCTCATCAACTATCTTCTGCATCCGGACCAGACTTGTCTCTTTTGACCCACGATCACGAATTCCCATATCGGTACCATAAAGCAACCTGTCCTGGTATTTTATTAAGAAGTCTCTGACCTTATCCCGGTCCTGCACTTTAAAATGACTGATGCGCGCTGCCATATCCACAGAGAAGTTGGGATATCTATCGAACCTCTTTGCCTGCTCATCAACATCATATTCAAGACTTCCGAGATGACAGCCAACAAAACGTAAATCAGGATGCTTTTCCAGTACATGATCACGGGAGGCAATTAACGCCTCATATGAAGGAGCCTCAGGATGCAGATACATGTGATACTCCGGATGGTTTGCAAAATAACTACTATCCCCGCGAACAGTCATCTCTTCCAATGGCAACCAGCAGTTTAAAGGCTCCCCAACATGATTTACCAGGGTTTTGTTCTGAGATTTGATAAAATCCCAGATGGGATCAAACCGTGCATCATCAATCATGATGAAACTGCTGTCTTTGTCAAGAAAGGTCATGCCAATATCCTTCCAAACTTTCACAGCAATGGCTCCCTGGTCAAAATTTTCCTTCAACCACTCAATGGTTCTTACTTCCCAGCCGGGTTCGCCAAAACCATCCATGCTAAAGGTGGTGGCAAATGCAATGGACCCGGGATGCTCCTTATACAGATCCCGGGCATACCGGAACTCCTCCTCAATCAGGGTCTGACTCACCGAACGGGTAACCAATGACAGGAGCAGGAAATTGTTTTCCGTAAGAACCTCTACAAATGAATCATCGGAGGTTTCAAGATGCGCATGTGCATCAATTTTAGGAAATAGTGCAAAATCAGGCTGTTGGGAACAACCCGCAAGTACCAGAGCAAATATGATGATGTAATTTTTCATGGGCGGTTATCTTTCGGGATTAAATATATCATTTAATTTTGCTTCGATGGGTCAATAAATATAATCAAAGGAGGGCCAATACGGAACCAACATCACAAAAACAGTATCTGATTTTCCGGGAATCAGGCATAAAGAAAAAGCACTAAATTTGTACTATGTCACACATTTTGAATCGAACTGCCATTTTAACGTTGTTGCTGTTTTGCATTTCGCTTCCTTCTATTTCTCAGGAGGTCGGCATTGACCTGAAGAAAACTAAGTATTATGGCAAAGACTCTTTTTTAATAGAAGGCACAGCTTTTCCCGATGCGGTTAAAGAGAGTCCCTATGACAGATTCCCCGCTTCTTATAAAGAAAGAAAGGTGAGAAAACCTGTCTGGGAATTATCTAAATCTTCAGCAGGTATATCCATCAGGTTCTTTACAAATTCTTCCCAGATTGGTGTGAGGCATGAGGATGGAGATGCGGGAGTTTAGAATGTATTTACCTTTATATGATGGTGTTACCAGCCTTGAGGTAGGTATCGATTCCATGAGTACCTTTAAAAAACCAGAGAAAAGCGATCAGAAACCAATTGTATTTTACGGAACAAGTATTACCCAGGGAGGATGTGCTTCGCGACCCGGAATGGTTCATACCAGTATTATTTCAAGAAAACTGGACGTTGAGTGTATAAACTTCGGATTTAGCGGAAATGGAACAATGGAACAACCCGTTGCTGAATTGATATCTGAAATTGACGCACGATTCTATGTTATTGAGTGTTTACCAAATATGAATGCTGATGAAGTCTCCAAGCGTACACGCATACTTGTGGATATTATTAGAAGAGTTCAGCCTGAAACTCCGATCATATTCGTTGAAAATTTAATGTATGAGGGCAGTTTTATTAAGGAAGATGGAGGATTGGATATTCACAGAAAAAATGCAGCACTGAAAGGTGAGTTTGAAATAATGCAGCAAAAAGGCTATCAGGACATTTACTACATAGACAATAACGGCGCCCTTGGGAACGATCATGAAGGAACGGTGGATGGGGTTCACTTTACCGATTTGGGATTCTTAAGATATGCAGATTATTTAATTATGAATTTTAAGCAATCCGGCCTTATTGAACAATAATTGATTTTTGAATTAGTAACTGTTGTGTAAGTAACTATTATTGCGTAACTTTACTGTTACTTACAAATATGTTACACAATGAAGCAGGTTCCATTCAAATTCGGTGAAATTGTCACCGGAAAGCATTTTACCAACAGGGAAGATGAAATAGCAAAGCTGCAAAGTAATTTTATTTCATTGCAGAATACCATAATAATTTCTCCTCGCCGTTATGGAAAAAGCTCACTGGTAAAAGAGGCTGCAGAAAGATTTGTCAAAGAGGAAAAAGGATTTGTTTTCTGCTTCTTCGATTTGATGTATATATACTCTGAAGAAGAGTTCTACAATAAGTTTGCCACCACAATCCTTAGGGCCTCCTCGAATAAAGTTGAAGAATTTCTTCAATTAGTCAGAAATTTGATAAAAGGAGCCAGGGTAACCATCAATACCGGAACCGGAGAGCCAGCCCTGGAGTTTGGCATCAACTATATTAATGATAATATTGAAACAATACTCAATCTGCCTCAGACAATTGCCAGGAGGAAAAAGAAAAAAATCATCATTTGCATAGATGAATTTCAGAACATACCGCGATTTGAACAACACGAAAAGCTACAGGACAGACTACGTGCCACATGGCAACACCATCAAAATGTCGGGTATGTTCTTTTTGGTTCTAAAAAGACTATGATGATGGAGATATTCAATAACACCAGCAGGCCTTTCTATAAATTTGGGGAACTCATTTATTTAAATCGCATCAAACCCGACCGGTTGAAAGAATACGTTCAACAAACATTTCGTTTAACCGGGAAAGAAATATCAGAGGAAATATGCGACAGGATCATTGATACTGTCGAGAATCACCCCTATTACCTGCAGCAGTTTGCCAGAAATATCTGGTTACTATCCGGAAAGAGAGTTACAGATGCCGACTTTTTTGGAGCAAAACAGGCGTTAAGGTCTGAAAACATGAATTTATACAATGAAATACTGGAAGATATGACCAATTACCAGGTAAGCTTCTTAAAAGCCCTGTTAAATAACGAAGAACATCTCTATTCCACAGAGGTTATCCATACCTATAAACTAGGCTCTTCGGCCAATATAAGAAGGATGTATAACTCTTTTATCAAAAAAGGAATCATTGTAAAAGAAGCAGGCAAAATCATCTTTTCAGATCCCATTTTCAAACTTATAGCTGAAGAGAGGTTTTTGCAATAACAGCCTGCGAAGCATTTTTTTTTAAGTAATTTGTAATCGATTAAGTAGCACTGGTCACCATGCAGGTTTTTCAGAAAATCGGAATGCTCTTCCTGGCCCTGTTTCTCGGAATATTGGGAGAGGCTAGCGCAGCTGTTGTCCAGGATTCCACCACCTACCTTTCCATACAGGGCAGGATCGTGGATGACCTGACCGGTAATCCTGTTATTTTTGCCAATGTATATCTTGCCGGGAGCAATATTGGTACTGTTTCCAATTCAGACGGTGAATTCATTGTCAAGATCCCGCTTGTCATTGAAAATAAGACCCTGGTCATATCAAATATAGGGTACAGGAATATCGAACTTTCAATGGATGAGCTTGACCCGGAGAACAATCTTATTAAACTCGAGCCCATTCCAATACCCATTGAAGAAGTAACAATCATCCATAAGGACGCCCGTGAATTGCTGAATGCCGCCATTGCAAAAATCCCGGATAATTTCAGCAGGGTTCCTGTCATGGTCACCTCCTTCTACCGGGAAAGCATCAAGCAGAACCGGAAGTATGTTGCTGTTTCGGAAGCTGTTCTGGATGGGTACAAGGCATCCTACACCCATGTCACCGACACAGACAGGGTTAAAATTTTTAAAGGCCGTAAAAGCACTGATGTCAGGAAGATGGATACGATCGTGCTGAAGCTGCAGGGAGGGCCACAGAGCATGTTTCAGCTGGACCTGGTCAAGAACCCCGCTGAACTGCTGGAGAGAGAAATGATGGAATATTACCGATACGAGATAAACGGTGTCGTAAGCGTAGACGACCGGCAGGCATATGTTATTTCATTCGACCAGTTGCCACAGATCGATATCCCCCTGTATGCAGGTAAATATTATATCGGCGTGGACAACCTGGCTTTCATGGGTGCTGAATTCCATCTTAGTGAAACAAGGATTGACAGAGCCAGCCAGTACATGGTGAAAAGGAAACCACCCGGATTGCGGGTGGATATCGAGAAGGCCAATTACCTTGTCAATTACCGCTTCAACAATGGAAAATGGTACCTGGCCTATGTCCGAACCGAACTGGTTATAGGGGTTAAGTGGAAGAAAAAACTTTTCAGGTCGAGATACACCAGCCTCTCAGAAATGGCCGTGACCAATATCGATCCCGAAAACATCACCAGGTACAGATTCCGGGAAACCACCCGAAGCAGTGATATTTTCGTCGACCAGGTAAGTGATTTCGAGGATCCGGATTTCTGGGGAGAATACAATATCATTCAGCCTGAAGAATCCATACAGGCAGCTATTGAACGAATCGGCAGGAAATTAAAAAGAAGGGGAAAGTGATGCCTGTTTACTTTTGTTCAAGCACATCACCTTTCTCATGACCGCTCATGTTGTTGCCTTCCAGCGTAACTCCCGGAAGATCTTTGCGAAGAAAAATTCCTGCCTTCTGGGTTCCCTTGCCTGTATCACGAATGGTATTATCCCTTATTACGAGGCCCTGCGGGGTACTATAAACAGCAAAACCATAGCCCTCACCGTTCTGGCCGTTGTTTTCGATTAAATTATTTGAAAATGTATTGCGATGAGGTGAATTTCTAGAATTTTCCTCCCTCAGATTAATGCCATCACTGCCATTTTCAAAAATATGATTATCCTCAAAAACAACATCGGTATCTTTGTGGCCGGTGCATATTCCATGCCTGCCATTGTGGTGAAATTGATTGCCCTTTACAACGCTGTGATGAACGCGCCAGCAGATAAACATTCCGTCAACGGAATTGTGGTGGCTGTTGTTATTCAGAATTCTTGATTTGGGAGATCCTGTACCAGGATGCATACCCATATTGGCAGAGCCCTCGATCTCACAATTCTGCACCGTAACATTTTCAGTGATCTGCCAGGTGATACCTTCGCCATTAAAATCTTTTACATGGATGTTGTCAATGGTAACATTTTTTGATTTAAAAACCGCAACACCACCTCCATTGCATCCGTCCACCGGTTCATGATGTGGCCTATTTCCATCTATTACAAGGTTCGATACAACAACATTTTCAGCATCCTTAATTAAGACTCCTGAACCTGCATTGGAGACCCGGCCACCCCTGTCGGCACGGTAGTCCCTGACCAGGTAGCTGTCAATATAAAGTACATTGTCTTTAATGTCGGTAATTGTTCCGGCAGATACATTCCAACAGGATGACTGTGGCTCATCCCAGATCTGCACACTCATACCGGGCTCAAATCCGGAAGCATCCTCCACCATCAGTTTAAGTTCACCGATATCGGCATCATCGATCAATCTTGAATTAAAACCCTCAGCTCGTATTAATACAGTGGCAGGACCCGACCCAATCAAATTTACATGAGACCGGAGACGTACGGCATCTTTCAGTTCGAAAACTCCATCATTTAGTTTTACCGTACCACCTTCGGCTGGCAAGGCATTCACAGCCAACTGAATAGCCTTATTTGAGAATCCGTGTACATCAGCCTGTTCCCCTCCAACCGTAATGGTGATTCCTTGATACTTTGGAGCAAGGAGAGCATCAATTCTATAATCGTCATACTGTGCATATGCGATATTCGATGCTACCAGTAAAATAAAAACGAGTTTTTTCATCCTATCCTGTTTTTGAATATCTGATCTTACTTTATTTCGACAGATTAACCTTCAGGGAAAGCTCCTTTAGCTGTGCTTCGGAGATGGTGGAAGGTGTATCGATCATTACATCACGGCCCGAATTGTTCTTGGGAAAGGCGATCACATCACGGATGCTCTCCAGTCCTGCAAAAAGGGCCACCCAGCGGTCGAATCCAAAGGCAATCCCTCCATGGGGTGGCGCTCCGTACCGGAATGCATTCATGAGAAATCCAAACTGTTTCCTGGCCTCCTCTTCTGTAAAGCCCAGGTACTCGAACATCTGTTTCTGTAACCCTTCGTCATGAATCCTGATGGAACCTCCTCCAATCTCCACACCATTGATCACCAGGTCGTATGCCCGGGCCCTGACTTTGCCAGGATCGGTCCGGAACAAATCCATATCCTCTTTATAGGGACTGGTAAAGGGATGGTGCATGGCGTGGTACCTCTCCGTTTCTTCATCCCACTCCAGCAGAGGAAAATCCACCACCCACAGAGGTCTGAATACATCACGATTTCGCAATTCCAACCGGTTCCCCATTTCGAGCCTCAACTCGCTGAGTGCCTTCAGTGTCAGTTGCTGCTCACCGGCAAGCACCAGTACAAGGTCGCCTGGCTTAGCGTTAAACAAGTCAACCCACTGTTTCAGTGAAGCTTCATCATAGAACTTATCCACAGACGACTTCAGGCTGCCGTCTTCATTATATTTCACATAGATCAGGCCCTTCATGCCGATCTGGGGTCGCTTTACAAAATCGGTGAGTGCATCAAGCTGTTTCCGGCTGTACCCGGCGCATCCTTCAGCGCAGATCCCGCCAATGTATTCCGCCGAATCAAATACCTGGAAGCCTTTGCCTTTTACCAGACCGGACATCTCACTGATCTCCATTCCAAAACGAAGATCTGGTTTGTCATTTCCAAATCTGCTCATGGCCTCGGTGTAAGCCATCTTTGGGAAACTTCCTTCGATCTCCACCCCCTTGATGGCACGGAACAGGTGTTTGGCCAGTCCTTCGAAAGCATCCAGAATGTCATCACGGTCCACAAAAGACATTTCACAATCGATCTGGGTAAACTCGGGTTGGCGGTCGGCTCTCAGGTCCTCATCCCTGAAGCACTTCACGATCTGGAAATATTTATCAAATCCCGCCACCATCAACAGCTGCTTGAAGGTCTGGGGTGACTGTGGCAATGCGTAAAACTCGCCGGGATTCATCCTGGAAGGAACCACGAAATCCCTTGCTCCTTCAGGTGTGGATTTGATCAATACAGGGGTTTCCACCTCAAGAAAACCCTCTTCACTCATGTATTTCCTGATTTCCATGGCCATGCGGTGACGCAGCTGCAGGTTCTCCCTGACCACCGACCTGCGCAGGTCCAGGTAACGATACTTCATGCGCAGATCATCGCCACCGTCTGTCCGCGTTTCAATGGTAAACGGAGGCACTTCGGAACGGTTCAACAGGTCCAGCTTATCCACAAGGATTTCGATATCACCGGTGGCGATCTGAGGATTTTTATTGCTCCTTTCAGCCACCTTACCTTCGGTCCTGACCACGAATTCCCGACCCAGCTTACGTGCTTGCTCACACAGACCCGGATTTATCTCCATATTAAACACCAGCTGCGTAATTCCATAGCGGTCACGCAGATCCACAAAAGTCATTCCTCCCAGGTCCCTTGATTTCTGGACCCATCCTGAAAGGATCACTTCCTCACCAACATTTTCCATTGTTAACTGACCGCAATTATGTGTCCTGTACATTTTACCTGATTTTATATGAGAAACCCTCTACGATGTTTATTTTTGTAATGCAATGTGTTGCAAATTTAATAACTTTTAGAGACGATTCGTAAAGAAACTTAACAGCAATTCGCAAAGAAATTTAACGCAGCATGATGTACCCGGTTTTATCAGATGAGTATTTTATGAATGAAGCACTTAAAGAGGCACAGAAGGCCTTTGATGTGGAGGAGGTGCCGGTGGGTGCTGTTATCGTCATTCAGAACCGCATCATTGCGCGGGCCCACAATATGACAGAGCAGCTCAATGATGTAACCGCCCATGCTGAGATGATCGCCATCACATCAGCATCCAATTACCTTGGAGCCAAATACCTGATCGATTGCACGCTGTATGTCACCCTCGAACCATGCATCATGTGTGCAGCGGCACTGAAATGGGCACAGCTGGGCCGGATCATGTATGCTGCTGAAGATCCCCGTGAAGGCTTCTCCTGCATGGGGGAACCGATCCTGCATAAGAAAACTGTGGTGACAGCCGGGATCCTTAAGGATCAATCCACTGCACTTTTGCAACAGTTTTTTATGAATCGCCGAGATCTGAAGAATTAGTAATTGTCTCAGCCAGGCCTGGCCGGATCTTAACCAGTTTTGGCCGGATCTTAAGCAGGTGATACAGTGAAACCTGCTTTTTCCATGTCCTTCCAGAAACCCGGGTATGATTTGGTCACCACCAGGGGATCTTCAATGGTGATCGATCCAAAGGGTTTGGCCAGTGGGGCAAACGCCATGGCCATGCGGTGGTCATGATAGGTATGGATCACCGGATCCTGCTGAGGTTCACACCGGGTTCCATCCCAGGAGATCCACTCCCCTCCCTTGTCGGATTCGATCACAAAACCCAGCTTCCCAAGCTCTGCCTCAAGGGCCGCAATACGATCTGTCTCTTTCACCCTCAGGGTCCGGGTACCGGAAAACCTGAATGGCACATCCAACGCACACAGGGTAACCACACAGGTTTGCACCAGGTCAGGGCACCCGGTGAAATCGTATTCATACTGCTCCGGCAATTTAGGTTGAACAGAATGCAACGTAACTCCCTCCTGATTAAAACTGCTTTCCACAGCCAGCTTTTCAAATAAATTCACCAGGGCAGAATCTCCCTGCAAGCTATCCTCTGATAAATTGGGCAAAACGATCTTTGATCCTGGCAACAGTGCAGCCACCTGGTACCAGTAGGAAGCACCACTCCAGTCGGATTCCACCTTGAAGGGTGCCATGGTATAGGTCCGTTGTGGTATCACAATGTGCTGTCCATTAAAGGTTGCACCAATTCCACACCGGTTCATCAGGGCCAGGGTCATTTCAATATAGCTAGCAGAAACCACTTCCCCCGCAAGGGTGATGTGCAATCCACCCTCCAGTACCGGACCAACCATCATCAGGGCACTTATAAACTGACTGCTGATCCCTCCGTCGATGGTGATGCTGCCTCCCATCTGAAGACCGCCCGATATCTTTAAAGGTGGACATCCCTCCTTTTCCATATAATCAATACGGGCACCCAACCTGCGGAGCGCTTCCACCAGCGGGCCGATGGGCCGTTCTTTCATCCGGTCCGATCCTGTTAATATCACTTCTCCCGACGACCTGGCAGCATAGTAAGCTGTTAAGAAGCGCATGGCTGTACCGGCATGACCTACATTCTTTACCACCGATCTTTCTCCCAGTGCCTTTAACAATACCAGGGTATCATCACTGTCGGAAAGATTTTCAAGGGCAACACCGGAATCTGCAAGGGACCGGATGATCAGCATCCGGTTGGAGATGCTTTTAGAGGAAGGAATATATATTGTACCTTGCGCAGGTTTTATGTGCCCCGAGATGACATATTTCATGGTTCAAAGATAATAAATAGCATATATTCGTCCCGAAAATAGTGCGATAACAAATTCTGAAGAATTGACCATGATAGATTTTGAAGACACCAGGACGGCTTTCAGTATTAAATCTGACAGGGACCTTCGCAGGGCATACATGCTGTTTAAACTGATCTCATACCCTATTCTTGTGAAAATCGGGAATCCTGTAATCCAGGTCTGTTCAGCCCTGAGGATACCCATCGGATGGATTGTAAAGCCCACAGCGTTCAAACATTTTGTTGGCGGGGAAACCCTTGAAGCCTGTCAGCCTTCGGTGGAGCTGCTTAAAACGGCCAATGTTTATTCCATACTGGACTACTCCGTGGAGGGGAAAGATTCTGAAAAAGCCATTGAAGCTGCCCTCCAGGAAACCATCCGGGCTGTAAAACATGCAGGCAACAATCCGGACATTCCATTTGCCGTATTCAAACCCACTGCATTTGGCAACAGCAGGGCGCTGGAAATACTGAGCGGTGCTTCTGTGCCGGATAAGGAGGTCATGGGAGAAGGGGGAAAATTCCGGGACAGGATCGACCAGCTCTGCAAGACCGCTTTCGACCATGATGTGCCCATCCTGATCGATGCCGAAGATACCTTTTACCAGCACTTTATCGATTCAGTGGTGATGGATATGATGCGCAAATACAATTACAAGAAAGCCATCGTCTTTAACACTTACCAGATGTACCGGCATGACCGGATCGGAGTGCTGGAGGCAGATATCAAGTCAGCCCGGGATGAGCACTTTTTCCTTGGGGCCAAATTTGTAAGGGGAGCTTACATGGAGAGGGAAAGGGAGCGCGCACGTAAACTGAGGTACCTGGACCCCATTCAGCCCGACAGGAAGAGCACAGACAGGGATTATAACCTGGCGCTTAAGATCTCCATTGATAACATCGATGTAGTTTCCATTTTTAACGGGACCCACAATGAGTACAGCAGCGTCTACCTGACCGAATTAATGAACGAGCGGAAGATCAAACCATCCGACAACCGGATCTGGTTCTCCCAGCTCTTTGGAATGAGCGAGCATATAAGCTTCAACCTTGCCGCAGGGGGATTCAATGTGGCAAAATATGTGCCCTATGGCCCCGTCAGGTTTGTACTGCCCTACCTGATGCGACGGGTGGAGGAAAATACTTCTTTGAAAGGACAGACGGGAAGGGAACTTTCGCTTATTAAGAAGGAGAAAATAAGAAGAAAATCATGATAGTTGACAACCAGCGAAATACTTACCGCATATGGATCAGGAGGCTCTTGAAGGCCATCCTGTTTACCCTGTTGATCCTCTTGATTATTTTTATACCATGGTTTGAAGTGGCTGACAGCTGGCTCAGTAAATACCACCTGATCATTGCCGTGGGAATCATCTACATTGTAATCTCACTGGTGAATTACCTCAAGGTCCCGTACTTCGTTTCATACAGTGACCATGGGGAGATGATTATCATGCGTTATTACCCCGTAAGTATTTTTACCAGTCGGAAAAACTCCATTGAAATACCCAAAAAGCAATTCGTTAAGTTTGAACTTCAGGATTTCTTTTTTGGCAGCCAGCAGAAAATCATTCTGTATCAGAATTTCAGGAATAAGGTTGCCAAATACCCTCCCATCAGCCTGTCTGCCATGGATAAAGAGGACAGGGAAAAGATCATTCAGTCGCTCAGCAAATACATCTCTTCTTAATCATTTATTTTTCCGGAAAGCGGTCTGATTGGTGAAAACGGAAGCAGTGACCACCTTGTGCCGGAATACTGTAAAACAAAATCAATCTTCCCGCATGACCAGGCTGCCATGAAAGCTGTTTAGCTGGCAATCTGAAATATTGCAAAGAAATGGACCATGCCTATGCGGAATTGGAGTATGATATTACAACAGTTTTTGATTAAATTTGAAGATAGATGCAGAATTTGAATTTAGGCGTTTACACAAAGTTTTCTAAGGACCCGTTATTATATCACCATGGAATATAAAAAATCAGTTGTTGTTACAGGTATAGGAGTCTTTACTTCCATTGGTTGCAATCGGTTTGATTTTTGGGATTCACTCATAACTGGAAAGTCAGGTGTAAACAGAATTCAGGCCTTCGACTCCACAGGTCATATGAGTCAGGTCGCATCAGAAATTTTAACGTACAAACCCGGAGATTATTTTGATCGGAAAGAATCACGCAAAATGGCTCGTGTTTC
>SDBV01008354.1_pt1 | contig 13997 bp, 12 predicted proteins | sample 2277081 | NCBI WGS metagenome assembly SDBV01 (sample SAMN10402039, study PRJNA504765) | marine sediment metagenome | isolation source: marine sediment core GS10_PC15, 223 cmbsf | place: Arctic Ocean: Southern Knipovich Ridge | collected 2010 | reverse complement strand
TCAGGGTATTTACCTGCAACCGGACAGGCCAGGACAACGGCAATTTCCTCCATTTTGCATGTGCCGATGGAATGCTGGAACAGGTCGTAAAACACAAAGTTTCCAGGGGTCATTTCATCGATCACTGGAAAATTATTCCGGGTGCTGCAATTGGGGGTGTCGCCGTATAGGACCATGGGTGAATATTCATGGAATTGATCTTTCAGGTTTTTTAAGTCTGAAATGGCTTTCTGGTGGATGGTGTCTCTTTCATTCTGACTGGCAGCTTTGTAAGAATGACCGGCATGGCAATAGAATCCTGAAAAGAGGAGTTGCCGGTTCTTCCGTGAGCCTTGAATGATGCTCTCTATCTGTTCGAAATTCTCCGATATTACTCCGGTTCTTCCATAGCCGGTGTCGATATCGATGTAGAAACTGACTTCATTTTCAATCTGCTCTAAAAAGGGGAGGATCTCAATATTGTCCACCAGGATGGAGATCTTGATTTTCTCTGATAACCGTTTCAGGTTTTCAACTTCAACAGGGTTGAATGGAAAGGCAACCAGGATATCTGCCCATCCTGCCCTGGCAAAGTATGCGGCCATTTTGAACGAAGAGACTGTAATTTTTGAAACTCCAAACTCCCTGAACCAGTTCCCGATTTCAAAAGATTGGTGGGTTTTGAAATGGGGCCTGAAAGAGAGCTTGTTTGCGCGGGCTTTTGAGGCCATTTTCTCAATGTTCCTGAGGCATTTTACTTTATCCAGAAGGAGTTGCGGCATTTCTAAAATAGTTGAAGTTTTTTCATGGATTTCAATGGTGCATGTTTATCACATAATCCAGATCTGCTTTTACATCCTCCCTGAAATTCTGCCAGTGAAATGCCCTGAATTCGGGCCATTTCTGGTTGTCGTGTCCCATGCTTACATAAGGCATGGGGCTGTAGCGGTCAGCGGTCAACCGGATCACATTCTCCCAGTGTGTAACACAATGCTCCAGGTGTTCAATGGATGTTTCTTTCTCCTGTTGATCTCCGGTCAGGTTGTAGGTTTCCAGGGCTACCCCGGCACGCAATTTCCCGGCAAAATAGTATCCAATATGACACCAGGTTTCAAGGTCGTCCAGTTCCGAATCCAGGGTGGCTTCATTCCCCGGATTTCTTAATTTCCGGATCAACTTCATGGCTTCGCCACATCCATCCTGCAGCACTCGTGCCAGCATCAAAGGAGTGATCAGTTTATCGCCAATGGGAGAACCTTCTTCTTTCATTTTGCAATAATCTTCAATACCAAGGTAACGGGCATCCAGGGTCTCATGCCTGATGAGTTCCTCAATGGATATGAAAGGAGATCTGCCGTCATCAAAACCGGTGGTCCAGGGTGCCAGGAATCCTTCGCTGTAAAGGGTGAAATCCCATGTGGATTTGTAAAAGGAGGCCAGGTATAAGGGCACTCTTGATGCAATGGAGTATGCTTTTAACAGTTCCATACCATCAATATTCGGGTAGCGGTTTTCGATTGCCATGGCAAAGGAACTATCCTTTTCTGATGGATTGTAGGTCAACCGGCCCCACAGGTGGTAAAACAACCATTGCTTCTGGAATGCATATTTCCAGGTTTTATGGGGATGATCCTTGTGGGAGTAATCTTTTGCTGGGATGTAACCTTCCGAGCCAACAAAATAGCCATCTACGTAATCATGATGGTTGATCAGGAGATGACTTCTGATGAATTCCGGATCTCCCCACCGAAGGACAAAGAAATCTTCATTGCGGATCATCCAGGCAATGAAATAGTTTTCAGGTTCGGGATCCCAAAAATCGCGCATAATGGTGCCCTGGTCATTGGAATGTGTGAGTGAAAGATAGGGGGTGGAATGGCCGTGAGACCAGTTGAACTTCACTTCCACAATGGTCTTTTCAGGAAGATCTGCATGGTCAATTACACTTCTCATCTCTTTTGGGTCACCAGCAAGAACAGCCCTGTGTATGAATTTTATCTTCCTGTCTGCCTCATTCATTCCTTCCACAAAAGTTGCCTCTATCCAATCCTCCCGTTCTTTGGGTGTCATTTTGTTCTCTCCCCAGTTACCCATCCAGTCGGCCAGGGTAACACCCAATCCCGTAAGATCCTCGTATTCATTGATCAGCTGAGTAACCGATTCCCTGGTATATTGTTTCACGATTTCCGAACGATCGTCATGAACTGTGGCTCCGTATTCCATGGCAAACTCCTTTGAAACCACAATGTTCCAGTTCACCAGGTATGTTTCAATTCCGCGATCTTTTGCCATTCTGAACAGGGTTTTCCAGAATGCCTTCCATTGATGCAACTCCTGTTCGTCGAATGGTGTTGCTTCGGGATAATTTTCTGCACGGATCATAAAAGGAAAAAGGTGCGTACTCCAGAGTGTCAGTGCATTGAAGCGGTTCTCCACCATCATATCCAGAAAAGCTTCCCAGAAATCAAGGTCCCTGCAGGTTTCTTTGTGCAGATCGGTTGCTGGTCCCGGCCTGTAGGGAGCCCAGGGCAGGTTGAATTTCACTGCCCGGAAAGCAAAAGCCGGATTCACCTGCCTCTCCTCCAGCCGATCGAAGTCGCAGGTTGGTCCAATTTGCTCCATCAGGTCCATCACTCCATACAGGCAACCCAGATCAGTTTTACCGAGTACGAAAATTGAGTCGTTGTGAATCAGGATCTTATAGCCTTCCGGGTCAACTTCTGCGATTTGTTCAGCGAAGTACATTAGTGGTTTATGATCCGGGAGATGATCTGGTTGATGATCCGGGAGATGACCTGGATGATGATCGGCGGATAATATGAATATACTTTTATTGGATATCCCGGAGGCTTTCAGGTGGTCAGTCAGGCGGGCAGCACCATAGTTTATTATGGGGGAGTCGCTGTTAAAATTTATTCTTGGAGTCCCTGGATCGTCACATGCGTGAATGAAAAGAGGCAGGAATATGGCAATTTTCCTCAGCAATGAAATCATGTTTTTGCAATTTCCTTAATTGCATAGTAAGATAGGGAAAAAATAGAGTTTCGATACGTGAAAGGCAGATTGGTTTAATCCAGGTTCCGGACCCTGTCGATCAGCCCGATATATTCTTCCCTGAATCCATATGGATCGAACAGGCGGGCACTGTTGCCCCATTGCTTCAGATCCTGGAAAGTCAGATCTCCTTTGTATTCAGAATTCTTCAGCAGTAATCCGAACCCGGTGACAGACGCGGCGAAGCGCATGTTTTCCGAAGATGCATCAAATGCGTTCCTGCTGTTGTCCAGGTTCAGGGAAAGGAGCCTGCTCTGATCCTCGCCGGGTCTCTTATACCTGAACTCCAGGGATCCGAAACTACCTGCGGTCCCTTCAACCGGGATCACCTCGTACATGGCCGTGATGGTTTGTGTGGCCCCTATTTCACCTGCATCCGTCGAATCGTCCTCAAATTCAGTATTCTCGAGTACCCTGTTCTCATAGCCGATAAGGCGATAAGAATCTACCGTCAGGGAATCGAAGGTGACCTGTATTTTTGCATCTTTGGCTACGGTAAAGAATTTGTCATATTCCTGGACAAAAACTTTGTAGATCTGGTCGCCGTTGTCTATATACTCGTAGTTGCCATCACCCTTATTGGCCACCTGTTCCATCATCGACTCGTTCAGATTCCCATGACCTACACCGCAGATGGTCAGGTAGATACCCAGATCTCTGTAATCCTGCACCATTTCAATAAGGGCATCAGTCGAGGAGACCCCCACATTGAAGTCCCCATCCGTACCCAGAATAATTCTGTTATTTCCCCCTTCCATATAGTTTTCTTCAGCAATTTCATAAGCCATTTCAATGGCAGCACCCCCGGCTGTGGATCCTCCTGCCATTAAACCATCGATTGCATCCTTAATTTTATCGGTTTCTGAACCTGAAACGGATTTCAGGACCACATCCACTTTTCCGGAGTAGGTGACAATGGCTACCCGGTCTTTGTCCGACAGTTGTTCGGCCAGTCTTTTAAATCCGGATTTGAGCACGTCGATCTTGTCTTCGCTGGCCATGGAACCGGATACATCAATGAGGAACACAAAATTGGCTGGCGGACGATCCCCATGCAACTCCATGCCTTTGAGTCCGATACGAAGCAAATAGTGATCCTCGTTCCAGGGACATACCGAGGTCTCACTGTGCAGTGAGACATTTTCACTGGTGGGCTCTGGATAATCGAAGTTGAAATAGTTGATGAACTCTTCCACCCTGACAGCTTCAGGCGGGATCCTGTAACCATCACTTTCATAACCTCTCATGTTGGCATAGGAGGCGCCATCGGCATCAATACCAAATGTTGATACTGGGTTCTCCCCGGCCCTGACAAACGGATTCTCTCCATAATCGGTGTATTGGTCACCTCCGCCTTCCAGGCGTTCTCCGGCATAATTATCAAGATACGGTCCATCCTTAAGGCCCGATTCAATTTCTGAACATGCACCAGCAAGTGCAAATAAAGTGAGGACAATAAATAGTTTTTTCATGGTTTCAGGTTCGTTGTATTGGTCAAGGGTATGATGCAAAACCCGAACCGAAAGTTGCGTCCAAATAGTATTCAGGATCAAATTTCCAATGTGAGTAAGGCTGTTCTTATTCGAGAGGTCCGATCAACTCTATGATGGTGCCGTCCGGATCGCGGACCAGTACGAAATGTTTATCGGTCCCCAGGGGAACCGGTGTATCCCCCAACAGTTCAACGTTGTGCTTTTTGATCCTTTTCAAAAAGGGAGCAAGGCTGACCACACTGATGGTAATGTACTGCATGCCGGTGTCGTCCTGAATGTGTTTGGAGGTGGGGTGCCCGGCATCCTTCCCGAAACTCATGAGTTTCCATTGATTCGCTTCAGGCTGGTCCTCCAACTTTAAAACATCCACATGGAAAGCGACTCCATCGCTCAGTCCTGAGATCCTGCCAAACTCTCCATCGACATCAAATTCACCCACTTTCTTCATTCCGATCACATTGATATAAAAATCAAGGGACTTTTCGATGTCAGCGACTACTACGCCGACACCGATGGTATTGCTCGAAAATTCGCTTTGTGCCATGGTATTGGAAGTTAAGATAAAGGTCACTGCTAACAGCAGATAAATGTGCAGCTTTTTCATGATATATTTTGTTATAATGTTGTAAGCTAGGTTTTTACTGAATCATACACCAGTACCCTCTCCCACAGGGAAGATGCATTGTTTATGAAGTTCTTATGCAGCGGATGTTCCTGGTATATATCGTGTTCTTTTTTTGAATCAAAGGAGAGTATCAGGCTATAGCTGTAAGTACTGTCAATGACCTCACGGTCAGTGTCAGCGGGCGTTCCCACATGCTTGGTCTTGATCACCTCCACATTGTCGATGAACTTCATAAGCTCGGAGAGAAAACGTCTCTTGGATTCTGCATCCTTCTGTTTGAGCCAGAAGAACACAATATGTAAAAAATCTCCTTCAGGGCTGCCTGACTTCTCCTTTGCCGGGACACTGTTAACTCCCATGGCGGTTCTGGCAGTTGAGGCCGTTGCCAGTAAAGCTGTAAAGATGCCCAGCTTTCTGATAAATTGTCTTCTTTGTTTCATGTGATAGTCATTTTCATATTTGGTTCGACGGATTCGTTTTATTGGTATTTCTGATCACAACCCGGCAACTTCCTGCAGGTATTCCCTGCTCATCTTCAGACTCTCCCGGATGGGCCTGGTTCCGTTAAAACCAGACTCAAAAGCAAGTTCAATGATGATGTCCCCATTAAAATTGATCTCTCTGATGATGTTCCCGATCGCTGCAAAATCAACATCACCCTCACCAAGGGCCTCTGGCCACCTGCCGTTGTTTAACTGATCGCGCAGGTGCAGGAATACTATATTGTCTGCAAGCATGCATCCCGGAATTCCGAGCATAGCCATGCTTGCTGCCGATATGCTCAAACTCAAAAACTCCTTCCGTTTCATTCGTTATAATTTATTAATAGATTGAAAATTAACTAAATTACAGGCTGTATCTATGAGGTAAATATACATATCATTTTTATCTGGAACAATTGAGCAGTAGCGTAAACTCTTATAAAGAAAGCTAAAATGAAAGCCCTGGTCCTTGAAGAGTACAACAAGTTTGTTTACAGAGATTTTCCGGATCCTGATGTGGCCGGCGACGAAGTCCTGGTAAAGGTAGAAGCAGCGGGGATCTGCGGATCCGATGTGCATGGAATGGATGGAAGTTCAGGGAGGCGGATCCCACCCCTGGTTATGGGTCATGAAGCTTCCGGGATCATTGCAGCCACAGGAAAAATGGTTCAGCAATGGAAAGTGGGCGACCGGGTGACTTTTGATTCCACCATATACCGCCTGGACGACTGGTATTCGCGCAAAGGGTTCTATAACCTGAGCGACAACAGGATGGTCCTGGGGGTCTCTCCCGGGCAGTACCGGCGGCATGGAGCCTTTGCAGAATATGTCAATATACCTCAGCACATCCTGTATCGGATACCTGACCAGGTGAGCTTTTCACAGGCAGCCATGGTGGAGCCGGTGGCGGTGGCAGCCCATGCAGTGGAAATGACACCGGTTGAGTGGAATGATACGGCTGTTGTGGTGGGAAGCGGGATGATCGGTCTGTTTGTGATCCAGGTCCTTCGTGCAAAAGGGTGTGGAAATATTATTGCAGTGGACCTGGAAGATGAAAAATTAAAACTTGCTTTGGAACTGGGGGCAGATCATACACTGAACCCCAAACGGGATGATGTAAAGAAAGAGGTGCTGGCACTTACTGGAAACAGGGGAGCCGACATTGCCTTTGAGGTGGTCGGTATCTCCGATACAGTGAACACAGCCATTGATTCTGTTAGGAAAGGAGCCACAGTGACCCTGGTGGGGAACCTCTCTCCAACGGTGGATATTCCTCTCCAGGCAGTGGTTACCCGGCAATTGAGACTGCAGGGTAGTTGTTCCATCTGTGGTGAATACCCTGCAGTGCTGGACATGATCGCTCGTAAGGAGGTCAACGTGGACGCCATCCTGAGTGCTGAGGCCCCGCTGTCAGAAGGGGCAGAATGGTTTCAAAGGCTCTACAATAAGGAGCCGGGTCTGATCAAGGTGGTCCTGATACCAGGTGGGTGAGGCCCGAAAGATACAACCAGTTTCTGCCACAACCGGATGGCCCTCTGGTTGCTTTTCACCACCAAGTTAAATTGCATGGCCTTGTAACCGAGCCGCTTTGCTTATTTCAATTGGTGCCATCCGTTTCAGGGTTGTAAGAGGGATGCCTGGGTCCACTCCCGAAATAGGGATGTTCATCAAACTCATCTCCCCCTCCAATTACCCTGGGATCGCCTGTAATTTCAAGCTGCTCCATCAACTGTGCTGCCAGTTTTTCCCTGATCTCTGCGTATTCAGGTTCGCTGGCAAGGTTGATAAGCTGCTCAGGGTCTTTCCGGCAATCGTATAATTCTTCTGCCGGCCGTTTACCAAATGATAAATCCCAGAGTCGGCGGTGATGCTCGTCCAGTTCCTTGTTCTCATCCATGTAGGTTTTGGTAGGTCCGTTGTCACAATCCCCGAGCCAGCAATAGGGGATGGCGGCCTTCAGGTAATCGGGTGTCCCGTTGGGCCAGCGGTCGGGTTTGAAGTTCCTGATGTATAGAAAATCATGGTTACGGATGGCCCTGCTGGGAAACCCTCCCATGTTCTCTTCCTGGCCCGGAACGTGTCGCTCCTTTCCGTGCAATACGTAGCTGCGGTTCCTGGTATCAACGAATCCGCTTTCAGCGCTCTCAAACAGGTTTACCAGGCTTTTCCCGGTCATCACCTTTGGAATTTCCACACCGGCCATTTCAAGGAAGGTGGGGGCCAGGTCGGTAAAGCTGACGAAATCATCGAGAACCCTTCCGGGTTTTTTGATGTTTGAGCCCCAGCGTATGGCCAGAGGTACCCTGGCACCTGAGTCGTAGTTGTTGGATTTGCACCTCGGGAAGGGCATGCCATGGTCGCCTGTAACAACAATGATTGTATTCTCCAGTTCACCGGTCTCCTCCAGCATGCGAATGGCGCTGGCCACCAGTGTATCGAACCGCTGTACTTCATAATAGTAATCGGCCACATCACTTCTGACCACAAGATTATCCGGGAAGCATTCGAACAGACGAATCCTGTCCAGGTCCATTCCGCTTTGAGCTCCGGTTCCCTCCTCATAAGGTCTGTGTGGATCCCAGGATCCCAGCCAGAAACAGAACGGTGTATGTTGGGGTTTGTCGGCCAGAAACTGTTCAAACCCACCATCGGTGTAATTTTTACCGGCAGGGTGCCTTTCCCAGTCATCTATTTTGCCAGGACCCCAGCTCTTCCTGTAGTATCCGATCTTATAACCGGCATCTTCCAGCAGAAGCGGGTAAACAGGGGTGGATGGGTCCAATGTGCTCCAGAGGTTGGCACCCGGGCCAAGCCTCCAGTGATACTGGCCGGTGAGAACTGCATTCCTTGACGGGGTGCAGGAAGGAGATGAGATGTACGCGTGGTTGAATAAGATCCCTTCGCGGGCTACGCGGTCGAATGCAGGAGTCTGAACCACCGGATCACCGTAGATGCCGGCATGGGGCCAACCCCAGTCATCGGCAATGGCAAACAGGATGTTGGGTCGTTGGGGTGGTTCTTCTGTACAACTGAAGATAAAAATTGAGGCAACCAGCAACCCAAGGATGATAATCGGCTTAAAAAGATGTCGGGGTTTCATGATGCGGATGGAGTAAATGATTTTATGCTTAAATTGGATTCGAAAATTCCATTTAAAGATCCATACCGTGAAAATAATCTATTCTTTTACAACAAAGGTTCTTCTGTTGCATCTTTTATTCTTTTTATGTGCACTTCTGTTGCCTGCACAGGTGAAGGACGACAACTCTGTGCAGAATCAGTACGACGTAGCAGCTTATGTCTGGCCTTCCTGCCATGATGAATCCAGGATCTGGTCAATAGCTTTGGGGATATGGAGGGAACCAGGGAAGCCGTTGTGCACAGGGGCAATACACCCGAAAGCTTCGGTGCATATCTTCAGGAGGCTAAAGGTTATGTGGATGATCGACCCGGACAGCCTCCCCTGATCCTGATCAATGCCTGGAACGAATGGGTTGAGGGGGCCTACCTTGAACCGGATATGAAATGGGGATACGGCTACCTGGAAGCTGTAAAAAAAGTGATGTCCGGAACTTACGATGCCTATTGATGCAATAATAAAACGTTGGTAAAACGCGGATAAAATCCATGGCTAAATATCGAGCCAGGTTTTAAATGCGGATAAGCGCTCCCGGCTGATATAAATCTCTGCATCGCCGGAATGCAGAAGCTCCACTTTAAGCTTGGTTCCCGACATGGTTATCAGGTCCGAGATTGCCCTGTGGGTTGTGATATACCTGCGGTTAATGCGATAAAACCGGACAGGATCCAGCAATTCCGCCAGTCCGTCGAGTGTAAAGTCTATCACATAATTCCGGTTATCAGCTGTGTGGAGGTAGGTCCCCTTCTGAAGGCTGAAGAAATAGAGGATCTCCTCCACATCAACTGTTTTTATCCGGTCGCCTACCTTAATCATGAAGCGGGACTTATAAGGATTGCGGATCATCTGTTTGATGCTGCTCAGTAAGTCAATACTGATTTCCGGGATGATCAGTTCACGGTTAAAGTATTGCTGATATTTGTTGAGCGCAGATCGAAGATCCTCCTCTGAAATCGGTTTTAGCAGGTAGTCAACGCTGTTTACCTTAAAAGCTTTAATGGCATATTCCTGGTAGGCTGTGATGAAGATGATCGGATATTCAATACTCACCTGGTCGAAAATATCAAAAGACAATCCATCGGCCAGCTGGATATCCATAAATACCAGGTCTGGTTTTTCATTATGATTGAACCATTGCACTGCTGTTTTTACGGAATCAATGATGGCTAAAACGGTCATGCCGGGATCAATCTGGTAAAGCAATGTTCTGATCCGCTCTGCCGTCAGGTGTTCGTCTTCAATGATAACAACTTTCATCCGATGCAACTTAAGATGGGACCGTAGGAATGGTTACTGTAAATGTTTGCTGTTCTTCCTGAATAAGTAAAGGCTTTTCCGTAAAAAAAGCGATCCTCTTCTGAAGGTTTTCAATGCCCATACCCGGTGATTTCTCTGTTACCTCTTTCTTCTTAAGGCTGTTCTTAATGACAACCTGGTCTTCACCGGATGTGTATATATCAATGACGAGTGGATGCTCCCTGGAAACCTCATTGTGCTTGATCGCATTTTCCACCAGCATTTGCAGGGAGAGAGGGATCATCATCCGGTGCTGGCCCAGTTCCAGTTTGATATGAACCTGAAGGTTTTCTCCGTATCGTATTTTTTGGAGATAAATGTAATCTTCAAGAAACTTGACCTCCTCCCTGAGTGGGACCAGTTCACTATCCCTCTGCTCCAGTACATAACGATACACATCCGATAGTTTGTGAACGAAATGGGTGGCTTTTTCAGTATCGGTATTGATCAGTGTGACCAGCGAACTGAGGCTGTTAAACAGAAAGTAAGGCCTGACCTGGTCCTTCAGGGTCTGGTACTGAAGGGCAAGGTGGGCCCTTTTTAGTTCCTCCTGCTGAATGGCCGCATCCCTCCAGTTCTTAAAAAACAGGACAGCATTCCCAAGGATCAGAGACAGGAACATGAAAATGTATACAACTTTCAGACTTGGAAGTATGAATGAAATGACAGAACGAAAATTGAGGTCCTCTGATAACCAGATCCATATTGAGAAACCGATGAAAATGATAATTCCGGCAAAAAGGGTCATGGCCAGAACCTGTACAACAAGGCGCTTAACAGGGTATTTAAGCCAGGGGAGTTTTCGTTCCAAAACCACTACAATATAGAGCATCCCCTTCCATGCCGGATAACCCATCAGGATGGAGAACATACAATTTCTCAGAACTACCTCCAGCGACCATATGTGCCCCGGAATGGTGAAAATTGACAGCACATTTCCGATCAGGATCAATATCAGGAAATCCCTTAATACCAGGAGGATATGTCGGTATGTTTTTTTGATTACCACTGTGATTGGATTTTAGAGGTGCCCTTTATTGATATGGAGAATATTTGTACAATATACTTAAATGAGCGGTAACCGGAATTCATCATTCTGGCTGCTGTTGAAGTTTATCCAGTTCGGCACTGTTTGCATCCTCCCCCCAGCTGGGCCAGAGTGGATTTTCATTGTGGAAGGCTTTAAATTTGGCCTCGGCTTCTTTCAGAATAGGTTTGGCCACATCGGGTCCGCCACCCATGGAAGGAGGCAGGTTAAGCTTATTGACCCCTTCAAGGAAATAGGTCCTGGGATTGTCAGGATTGAGAGCCTTGGCAGTCCCCAGGGAAGTGAACATTTTTTCCATATAGAGCATACCCCGGCCCATGGGGTCCACAAGAATCCTGGATGGATAAAGGAAGGCCTGTAGTGTGTGAATTTCCGATTCTTCCGGAGCCAGTACAAATGCCTGGTCGAGAAGTAGTTGTGCCCGGTCGAGCAATAGATCCCTCTGGTTTCCATCGGGTTCATCAAAACTCATTGTTACCAGGGTGTAGGCACCATAGTAATATGGGATCCATTGATTTTTCTCTGCCATGGCAATTCGTTCAAACTGGTTGGCGCATTTCAGGTATTCATCGCTTCCAGAAGCATTGTCCATCAGATCAATGGTTTGAGTCATGATTTTCAGGTAAGTTTCGTCCTGCGAGAATGATGAAATTGAAACAAGGATGATTGTGAGTAAAAAGCTGATTTTTTTCATGATTTTCTTTGTTTTAAAAGGATATTAGCATTAACAATACGGCCTGTCTTCCAACTGAGGGTATAATGGGTTGAGATGCATAGAGACCGTCTTCTCCCGGGGTGCTGGAATAATTGTAACCGTAGACATTCTTAAAACCAAACAGGTTTGTGATATTCATATGGATGATAAAATCATTTTTGAATAGTTGGGTGATATAGGTCAGATTAAGGCTGATATCATTATAAGACCTGGTCCTGCCATCCATAAATGTATCGCTGTTTTTGTCATCATAGGGCCTGGGGCTGGCAAAGGAATAGGTCAGGCCGCCAAACGTACTGAGCCTTGTAAAGAAGTATTTACAGACCACCGACAGGTTGTGTGCGGATGCGTAACCGGGGACAGCACTTGTTGGATAGTCTTTGTAATCCCTTTGGGTATCCAGGTAACTATAGGATATCCAGTAGTCCAGGCCTTTCACTGTTTCCCGGTCACGCCAGAAAAGGTCTACTCCCCTGGCATATCCGGATCCATTGTTGTTATAATCTGAAGGGTCCGTACTGTACTGCTCTCTGAATTTCACAAGTTCGTTATACTGTTTCATATATGCTTCAATGCGGAAGATCCTGGTACTCTTTTTATACTGGAAATTCAGGATGTAGTGGTCGGATTTTTCCTCGGTTAACCAGGGCACAATTTTCAGATAATCATATCCGGGCTTCTGGTGGAACTTGCCATATGCAAGGGAAACCTGGCTGTAGGTGCCTGTTTTATAGGCAGCTGAAAATCGCGGGGAAACGTTTATCTTTTCCAGAAAGGATCCATACTCGGCCCTGACTCCCACTCGAATTGCTATATTCGGGGAGAGTTTGATTTCCGGTTCAATAAACATTGAAGGTTGCAGATTGGTGATTTCCAGCCTGATGGTACTGTCCAATTCGATCTGTTGTCCATATTGTTCGTGGATCAGGTCAATACCCATCCTGATCTTTATCTTTTCAGAAGTGAGATTGGTCAGGACCAGCTTGACATCTGAAGCATAATTGGTGGTCTGGATCGGGTCCCCTTTATAGATTATGTTCTCCAAATCCTTGTTGTATGCAATTCCCGACCTGATCAGCCATTTTTCATCCAGCTCCCCGGTAAAGGATGTGCTCGCATAGAGCGTATGGTTGGTTATTTGGATCTCATCCAGCGTGCCCTCTTCAAAATTATCATAGTTCATCTGCAGCCCGATGTAGTTATAAGAGCAAAACACTTTCAGGAGTCCTGTTTTCCCCATCCTTTTTCTATACATCATCGTACCATCACCAATTACAGGATCTTTGGTCCAGTCCACAGTTTGTTTGAAGAGTTTATGGTGCAGTGCATTGTTGGCATATAACCCTGTCAGGGCCAGGGATGAATTTTCCCACCTGCGGGCCATGGAGGCATTGGCACCTACCGTCATTATTGCTACGCTGGTTTTATCATCCGGTTCCAAGCCGTTGGTGGTCAGATCGACGATCGATGAAAGAGCCTGTCCGAATTCCGCAGAGTATCCGCCTGTACTGAACAGGGTTTCAGAAAAAAGCAGGGGTGAATAGCGGCCCCTGGTGGGAATGTCCGGCATTTTTGAGAAGAATGGGGACTGGACCAGCATACCGTCCATATAGGTTGTTGTTTCATAACTGTCGCCACCCCTTACAAACAACATTCCTTCTTCACCCACCTTCTGAGATCCCGGCATGGTGGCATATGCACCATAGATATCGCCCATGGCGCTGGCCGTAGTTGCTATATCAAAAGAGGTGAGTGTGGCTGATTTCTTTTTATCGCTGGCACAGAATATACCTGCTGTTATTGCAACCTCGTTGATTTCGCTCACCAGCTCTTTCATAACAATGACAATTGCAGTATCCCTCCTGTCAAGCAGGATCTCCCGGTTGTAGCTTTGATAGCCGATGAAACTGGCCACAAGCAATTGCTTCCCGGTAAGATCTGTTGTAAGTGCAAACTTTCCTTCCGCATCTGAAGTGGTGCCGTCGTAGGAGCCTTCAAAATAGATGTTGGCATTCATGACAGGATTTCCTTTCCGGTCGGAGATGGTGCCTGAAATTGTTTGCTGGGCAGTTACATCCATGACCAGGAAACTGAACAGTATGAAACTTAAAAGTCTCATTTGATTACCAGGATTAGGTTTTCTTCAGCCACACTGCTTACTTCAGC
>SDBV01008353.1_pt1 | contig 13999 bp, 6 predicted proteins | sample 2277081 | NCBI WGS metagenome assembly SDBV01 (sample SAMN10402039, study PRJNA504765) | marine sediment metagenome | isolation source: marine sediment core GS10_PC15, 223 cmbsf | place: Arctic Ocean: Southern Knipovich Ridge | collected 2010 | reverse complement strand
CAGGCGGTTCTACAGCCGGCGGTGCAGGAATAAAGCTTGCTTACAAAATTGCCAAAGAAAATTACATTCCTAAAGGAAATAACCGGGTAATTTTAGCTACCGATGGCGATTTTAATGTAGGTGCAAGCTCTGACGGAGAAATGGTAAGACTAATTGAAGAAAAAAGAGATGACGGAATATTTCTTTCAATCTTAGGTTTTGGTATGGGAAACTACAAAGATTCTAAAATGGAGAAAATATCTAATGCAGGTAACGGCAACTATGCTTATATTGATAATATCCTTGAAGCAAAGAAAATTTTTGGAAAAGAGCTTTGGGGAACGCTTTATACTATTGCCAAAGATGTTAAGATACAAATAGAATTTAATCCTGCAAAAGTTAAAGCATACCGGCTTATTGGCTATGAGAACCGTATATTGAATAAAGAAGATTTTAACGATGACAAAAAAGATGCAGGTGACATTGGCTGCGGGCATACTGTAACAGCATTGTATGAAATTATACTTGACGGTTCTGATGAGCAGGTTTCTGATGTTGACCCGCTTGAGTATCAGAAAGTAAATGTTGTTAACAGTAAAAATTTAATGACTGTTAAATTAAGATATAAAAAGCCCGATGAAGATGTTAGTAATTTAATAGTAGAAAAAGTTAAAGAAGGAGATATAGCAAAAATAACGGATAATTTCAGGTTTGCTTCAGCAATTGCAGAATTTGGAATGTTGCTCAGAGACTCAGAACATAAAGCAAATTCATCTTACGACCAGGTTTTAACACTTGCAAAGCAGGCAAAAGGAAATGATGCTGACGGCTATAAAGCAGAATTTATAACCTTAGTAGAAATGGCTGAGCTTTTAGGGAAGTAGTAATCGGTTATCAGTAATCAGTAATCGGTTATCAGTAAGTAAATAAGGGATGGCATTTTTTTGAGAGATGTCATCTCTTTTTATTTTATATAAAAAAATAACCTAACCTGACAGGGTCTGAAAGACCTGTCAGGGTTTGGTCTGAAAGACCTTTCTGGGTTTTGCGAACTAAACCCTGTCATCAGTCAGCTGACTGACTGACAGGTTATTGTATTACTATTTTTTTAACCTTCAACAATTTTTGACTTTGTACTTTTATGATGTAAATACCTTCAGGTTGTTCAGACAAATCAATTTGCTCAATAAGTCGTGATCATTTCCAGAAATATTTTTTACCACCTCTTACTGCTGCCTCATGGATGTCATCTATCTCGGACCTTTGTTTTCTTATACTTCTTTTTTCTTCTATATCATTTTTTTGGTTGTATTCTTTTTGTTCCTTTGTATCAATAATCTCAAAATTAATTCCGATTAGTTTTTCTTTAAGTTTCTCTATTATAAAATCTATTCGCTTTTCAATAAATAGATCAAGTCCGTTTTCAGGCATTGAATCTATTCTAGACCACTTGATCAATTCTTCTGGCAATAAATGACTCTTCATCACATTCACAAAAGAAGAGTTATCATAATTTTTTAGGTATTTAATGGGATTTTTGTCACTGATTTCAAGGTTTGCAATTTGAGTGAGGTACGCAATATTCATCAGACTGTTGCTATTTAATTCATTCTTGCCTGGATTAGTAGCTATGTAGTTTGTTGGAAATATATGATGCAAATTAGGTTTATCAGTCAGCAGATAGTAAACGTCTGTTATGACAGATCTATCTGGATATTTCCAATCTTTTGGCTCTTGGTTTGAATAAAGTGACAAAATTGCTCTAGATAATCTACCTTTTGAGCTATAGGATGAGGTTCTTAAATTATTCTTATCAATTAAAAATCTATCAAATTGTGTCAATTCACCTTTTTTGCCTTTATTTAGAAATTTTATATGATTCCAAAGATGAGTCGTGTTCCTTAAAAGCTCGTCATTGTGAAAACTATAAAACCAAAAGTATTTTTTGAGAAAATCATAATCTGGGTTTGAATTATCAAAAAAGTAAGAAGCCAAAGTCATGTAAAAATATCGGAAAGGAATAAGTTCTGGACCCTTCAAATGTAAATGATTTTCAAAAAAATCAAATAGTTTCAATAACACCTTCTTTTCTTCAACTTCAGCCCAAACTTCCTCTATATCTTCAGTTTTTATCTTACTCAAATATGGTGGGGTTATATTGTGAATTCCTGAGTCAGGTTTTTTTTGATTTATGAAAATTGATAATATTTGTAGGTAAGTCAGATCGTCAATTTTAGAAAAATTACCTTGTGTCTTATCTCTAAAGTCATTTATTAAGTCTCTTAGATAGAATACTTCGACATTTTCGTCACCAGGTCTAAATGTCTTGGCAACAACTATATCAAATATATCTAATTGTTTGCCCTCTACATTTACTCTTTCAAATATTTGACAAACCGCAGGAAGTTGTATGCCTCTTAATACAATAAATGCAATTTTGTAATTATCCAAAACTTCTTTTATTTTTCTAAGTTGTACTCTGTAGGGATGGTCATAGTCTGCATAGCCTTGTTCAACTAGTTTTTTCTCTATAACAGAAAAGTTTTCTTTAACATCTCTGATCTTCATAATCAAACCCTCATCATATCTATTTTTCTTACCAATATTCTGCCTTATTTCTCCATTTCTATCATCTATCTCATCCCAGAAAAGAAATCTTTTTTTATAACTTTCGTCATCGGTTTCCTCTTCGCTACTAATTGTAATGTCTATATAAAGAGTAGGGTCGAAATCCCCTTTACCCTTAATTGTACCACCGTAGATGGAAGTTAAAAGTGAATTTGTTCTTTGCTGACCATCAAGTATATATTTATATTCTGTTCTTGCTGAACCATCTGTTATCTCGTGCCCGCTAATGGCACGGTGATTTTGCAGCTTTATATCTGTTTCCCAAATCAAAATACTTCCGATAGGGTAAAATTTATAGATACTATCCCAAAGTTTTTTCACATTTTCCTCTCCCCAAACGATGTTTCTTTGAAAAGTAGGTATTTGATAATTCTTCTTTTTTAAACTCTCCAAGTAGATAGAAATTGAGCCATCGTCAGGTTTAATTCTATCAGCATATGTTATCATTTTTGCCTCCTTTTTTATTTCTAAAACTTAAGCAAAATTTCAGCTAACGTTTGAATATACCCTATTAGCTATATATTACTATGTCTTTTGTTTTATTGAATATAAATTTAATTCGTATAATATTTTCAAATATAATAATTTTTTTTTTAAATATTCATTGTCTTTTTTTGTCTTATAATAGACTATACCGTCGTGTTATGGCCCGTTTTTATCATCATTCCTTTCCGCTAATGTAAAAAATTCATCTAATTTATTTTCAAGTAATTTCTTATCAAATAATTTGGTCTGATATTTAGAAATCAGAGTTGGGGACATACTTCTACTTAAAGCGTATTCAACGACTTTTGTATCTTTGTTCTTACACAGTATTATTCCAACGCTTGGCTTTTCGTGTTCTTTTTTCACATCTCTATCTAATGCTTCAATATAGAATTCCATTTTACCCAAATATTCAGGTTTAAAGTCTGTAATTTTTAAATCAATTGCTACCAAACATTGTAAATCTCTATGAAAAAATAGCAAATCAATGTGAAAATCTTTTTGTCCTACTTGTATTCTATATTCTTCACCGACAAATGTAAAATCTTTTCCAAATTCAAGTATAAAATTTTTTAAGTTTTCAATTATTGCTTTTCGTAAACTTTTCTCTGAAAATTTGCTTGGAAGAGCCAAGAAATCTAAAACATAATTGTCTTTAAACACCTTATCTACCGTTGGGTGTGTTTCTCTCACCGCTGGCGAGAGTTTTTCGTTAGAAAGTATAATTCTTTCAAATAGAGCACTATCAATTTGTCTTTCGAGTTCTCTTTTAGATAGTCTTTCATTGATTGATAATCGAATGTAAAACTCTCTTTCTTTTTCAGTTTTAGATTTCGAAATTATTATCATATTGTTTGTCCAACTAATTTCTCTCACCAGTGATGAGAGTTTCTCATTTTGATAATAAGTTTCGCAGAATTGCTTCATTCTCCACAGATTTTGTGAAGAAAAACCTTTCAAATCGGGTTCTGTTCGTCTCAAATAGTCAGACAAATTATTTACAACACCTTTACCCCATTCAGATTTATTGATTTTTTCACTGATATATTTCCCAACGTTCCAATAAAGGTTTATTAATTCGGTATTAACAGCACTAAAAGCCTTTTCCTTTGCTTGGTTGATTATATCTCTAATTTCAATAAATTGTCTTTCTAAATTCATTATTTTCTTATTTGAAATTCAAAGATAAAATTTTTTAGAGAGTTTGTTTTTCTTGTCTCTTAATGGGCTATAACGGTTGAATATCCCCAATTGGCTATATATTAACTATGTCTTTCGTTTTATTGGGTATAAATTTAATTCGTATAATATTTTCAAATATAATAATTTTTCTTAAAAAAAGAGATTTGAGTTCAGAGCATCAGAACATAAAGATATTAACAGAAGAATTTACCAGGAAGAATTTAATAATGCTGTAAATTATGCGGAGAAATTAGGATTGAATTTTACAACCTAAAATCATCTCATCAAATACATCTTCCCAAAACCTTTATGAAAGTATTTTTCCGCTCCTGTTGCTCTTTTTTCAATTGATTGCCCGTTGATAGAAATAATTACACGATAGAAATACACTCCATTAGCCAATTGGTCGCCATACATATCTGTACCATCCCAGGCATAATCTGTTTTGTTCGGTCCGATGTGGATATTTCCAAGTTCGCTCAAAGTAATTACCTTAACAAGCTTACCTGTAATAGTAAGAATTTGTATGCGAAAATCCGTTGGGATTTCTGAACCTGTAAGCGTGAAAACAAAACGTGTAGATGTTGAAAATGGATTCGGATAATTAAAAATATCAGTAATCGTACTTTTTGTAATTATCTCAAAAGAAATTATGTAATCAATATCGCCCGACTCATTATTAGAAACATCTCTTGCCCAAACACGCAGCTCGTATACGCCGTCTTCAATAAATTCAGGAGTATAAACCAGCTTACAGCTATTATCAGGCAATTGAGCCGGTATCCATATCAAAGTATCATTATCAATATCTATTTTTTTTTCTACACCTGTATTATGAGACTTTAAATAAACTTTAAATAAAGACGGGTCATTTAGAGCTAAAAACTTATTTTCATCATTCAGCTTAATTAATATTTCAGGTTTAGCCGAAACAATATCCCCGTCAAGAATGTGAACGCCGTCAAATGTAACATCTAAAATCGGATTGGTTTTATCAGATAGAACATAGAAAAATATTTGAGCGATATTATTAAAATGATACTGTTCCAACTGGTCATAAACACCGGTTTCAGGATTAACAGGATTTACTTCTATCCATAAGCTGTTTAATCCGGGGTAGTCATAAGTAGGAAAGGTGATGGTGTCAATCAGCACATCTCCGGCAGGATGTGGTCGTAATCGTTTGGTTTCAAGAGGGTGAATATTATTGTCACGGTCCTGTAACCAGTATGAAATCAGCAGACTATCCATATCATAAGGGCTGATATTTTCAGTAGCAATTGAAAAAATTACATTATCACCTTCGTCAATGGTATCTTTATAAAAATAATAACCACGAATAGGATTAATCGCTGTTTCAGGGGCACCTTCATAAGTAATTTGCCATCTGTCAAGCTGCGAAGGTGTTTTAAGAGAGTCATCCTGAGTGAACAAGTTAAGTTTTAAATAAGGATATGTTGCAGAATCAATGGAATCATATAAGTTATAAATGTCGGTTGTTTCTACAGGAATATTATCTATAAGCACATCTTCAGAACCTGAAGCAGTAATTCCGGTTACTTTAAGCTTACAAATATCCTGTGTAGGTGTTTCAAGAGAATGTTGACGCCAGTGTAAAGATTTCCAATAGGTGGCAGCTCCAATTAATTCGGATGTAACATAGCCATAATTAAAATTAGTTTCAAGCGTATCTTTTAAAAAAATTGTGTCAGTAGCTGAATTGCCGATTTCTTCATGTGCAGTGCCTGGGTATCCTTTTTTAACAAAGAAAATATAGGGGTAATTACCCAGTGAGGTATCTATATTTGTGGCTCCTAAGTCTGTAAAAGCTGAAATAATATCAGGGCTCCATTGATTAAAACATCCATTATTAAAAGTATACACTAATATATAATTTCCATTCGGAACTTTCTGAAGCATTTTTGCCATACTGTCTCGTTGCGGGAGCCAGTAGTCACTTGAATAAAATACAAAATAATTGGTAGGACTCATCATGGTCGGGTTACATTCCCAGCAATATTTATAATTTGTTTGTCCAAAATCCTGTATGTCTGATTTCCATGGCTCTAAAGTCATTGAATCAATTACAGCAACTAACATTGCAGCACGGGCACAACAGCTTGAACGAGCTTGTACGGATGCGTCAATTGAGTATTTAACATTATACCATTGATTAGCACCCCAGGCGGAACCAATATTTTGACAATGAATTTGTTTAGGAGTAGTAATAAAATCAAACTTCGGTTCAGAACGATTATAATTAATAAAATTGTAATCATCATTTTTAAACTGGAAAATATGTGCCTGGGACCAGCCGGTTTTTCCGGGAATATAAATAAACGAACTTTCTCGCCAGTTATAATCATCAGGATCTATATAATCTTTACTTACCCGCCAGTAATAAACAGTGCTGTCGGTTAATATTAAGGGCGGTGTCCAGCTAACAACTCCACCAGTATGACTGATTGTTGTATATAATAAGGGACTATCAAACGTATCAGTAGTATCTATTTCAAACATACTGTTTTGTAGTGGAACAAAGGGGTCACTTGTTGAGGCTTTTAAAGTAACTATTGAATCAGGGAATATTGCATATTTATAAGGATAAACAGGAATCAGGTCACTTGAATGTATAATTAAGCTAATGAAAAAAACATAGTTGTTATCTTCGCGGAGTTCGGTAATCTGCCCCATTGCATCAACCGTAATGCTAAATTGATTTAATCCTACGCCCTTAATTATATCTACTGGCAAAGTAACATTTAAAGTATTTTGAAATAAACATCCTGCCATTGAGCGATAGGTGGTTTCAGTTGAGCCATCAGGATATATTCTGTTAATTTCTATTATAAAAGTATCGGTTGTAGCTCTACCTATGTTGGTAACTATAATATTAAGAGCAAATGAATCTATTTCAGTGGTTACATAAGCAGGAGTAAAGGATATTTTAGAATGAGAAATAGCTAAATCGGGCAAAAGGTGAGAATTAATAACAATAGCAGGGTCGCCGTGTAATGTAAATTCCAAACAGGTATTTGTTAATTGAACATTATCCAGCTGACCTTGCTGGTATGTTTCAATAGTTTGTTGAATACATTTTCCAATACTTTTTCCATAATTTTTGTGAGCAATATTTTTATACCATTCTGTTGAATAGCCATGTAATTTAGATTTATAACTAAAACCTATTGTGGCAAGGTAACCTATACTACCTTTATCGGCAATTAAAATCCATTCTTCGCTTATGCTTAGAGAAGAAAGTTGATGAATATCCCCGGCAAAGCACGAATTGGCAAGTATAAAGGGATATTTTCCTTGGTTATTGAATACAGAAGGATGGTCAATTTCCTGGTCAAAACCAACATATGTCCCGTGACCAAAAAAAGTAATTATTGAGGTTCCATTATTGATTAGAGCGGTAATTGAATCACATTGAGTGTATTCAATTGGAAGTGAGCTGTTTTTTAAGAAAGTTGATACATATCCGCCAAACAAAGTGTCTTCAATTATACCTTCATAAGTATTAAGGAAGCCGGCAATTTCATTTTGTTCAGAAGCGTCCTTTCCACCCCCAAAATGCAGAATATTTTTCATCCATTCCTCAGCTTCATTACTTTCATATTCTATAACTTTACTTAAGTAAATTTCTACATCATCAGGTGAATGTGCAGCTAATCTTCCGGTAGGAATTGCCGGTTGAAAATCAGTGCCGTTTAATCCTGCTGTTAATAAAATATCGCTTGATGGGTATCCAAATGAGGGAACCAATGTATTTTCATATTGTATTGCGTTTTTCCGGTAATAGCGTGCATGTATTGATTTTCCGAGCAAAAACAAATACTTCGGAATACTGTCCCAGGTATTTATAACATAGTTAACAAAATTTTTTATAGCAAGAGGATGCTTTTTTATTCCATACGCAAACTGGTGATAAAGCTCTTCAATATTTACAACTGTAGCATTAAAACCTGTCAAATTTCTGTAAGTTTTGTAATTATTAGCTTCATTCCAGAGCTTTGGATGTGTAATGATAATGTAATCGGCATTCAAATAAGAGTAATCAGTAAATGAAACAGGTTCAATTTGTGTAATATTATTAATTGCCGGTTCAGAGCTTATGTAACAATCCCTTTCAGATGTAGAATTGGGAATTAATGCCCTGAATACACTGCCCGGTTTAGTAACAGTAATTCGTTTATGGTTAGTAATATCATATAAAACGGGTGTTGTTCCTCCATCAAAATCAGAAATTTTAATTAAAGTTGTGTCTTCACTATTGTTCGGAAGTATGAACTTAAATGAACTTTGATTTTCAAAATTATATGTATGTGGATATTTAATTGAAACATAAGCAATAGCATTTCTGTCAACTACACTTCCAACATCATCAATAATATCAAAATTAATAGTATTGTTTAAGGCAGATGTAGGAATGGCAAACGATTCCTTAATAGTAGTATATCCATTATAATATGCATTAACATAAGTAATACCAAGAATATTAACTTGCAGATGATGGCTATTTGCATTCGCCCCAACAACAGCTATTTCCATTTCTGCATTAAGACCGGGATAAGCTTCAGGAGTAGAAATATTTTTTGTAATAGATGAAGTAAAAGCACTACTAAACCAGCCTTCAGCTATAGTATATTCAGCATTAGAAGGTCCCGAGTAGTAATGTGATGTATATCCAGTAAAAATATGTTTTATACAATATGGTGATGTATAATCGTAAATTGCAGGATTTATAACTTCCATCCGTCTATTGTCAAGTGATGTGTTCCAGGTTAAAAAGTAGGAAGCAGTATCGTTAAATAAGCTATAATTAGGATTGGTCTGACTTTCAGGTGCATCGTAAACAGCACTATCAAGCCATCCGTCGTTCTTTTCAGCAAAAAATTCAATATACTCTAAATCACTATAAGCAGTTTTTACATATATATATTGTTCTTCGCCTCTAGCAAAAATCTGAAAATTATCAGGGATAATTCCACCACCAAAGTCAACACCGGCATTTTCTAATGTTTGCCGGCTGATACGGTATATTCCATCCTGAACAACAGGAATTCTGAAATATTGCTGAGTAAAGTCTTCTATCCACTCGTTTCCATAAGGTTGAGCAAATAAAAATGATGATAAAATAATTAAGATATAAAAAATTATTGTTCGTTTCATTCGTAATGAATAAAGGATAAAAAAAGTAAATATACAAAAATATAAATAAAAATATATAAACTATTTTTGTCTCTTGAGTTCTTGGACAGCCTGGCGGCAGGCATGCAGGAAAAATGAACAAACTCTATTTAGAGTTTGTTCATAAAATAGTGTATTAAGTTATCACTATGACTTTATGAACGGACACTATTTAGTCGGGGTAGCAGGATTCGAACCTGCGACCCCCTGCTCCCAAAGCAGGTGCGCTAGCCGGACTGCGCTATACCCCGTATTAATATTCAATCGTAAGCGGAGAGGGGGGGATTCGAACCCCCGGTACCAAAAAAGATACGTCAGTTTAGCAAACTGGTGGATTAAGCCACTCTCCCACCTCTCCTTATAATAATAAATTGTCACGATTTATCGGGAATTACTTATTCCCGAGTATTTGCCATGCAGTTAACCAGCTAATTAAATCAAGGTGTTGCAACCCATTGTTTATTAATAATTTCAATTATTTATAGGTTTTATAATTAATACAAAAGTATAAAATGTTTTTAAAATCACAAAATATTATTTTTAATTAAACAATAAATATAATAATTTTGAATTTTTATATGCACTTTTGCTTTTTTAATCTTTAATTTTTTTTATCTTGGTAGCTATATTTTTTCGCCACAAAAGCACAAAGAAACTATATTATTTCAAATGTTGAAATTTGAATTAAAGCCGCTTTTAGCGGGAATGTCTCAATAAGGAATAATGGAATAATGGTTAAATTGTTAAATTGTTATTTTATTGTTAATTATTGATTTGTGAAATTAATTCTTAACCATATAACCATATATCAATGAATATCTATAAATTTCCATTAATTTTTATTTCCATATTAATACTTTCATTAGTTCCTTTTACTTATGGACAAAAAACAACATTTAATAAAGCTCTTAGAAAAAAATTAGATGAAGCAAATTATTATTATCATTTTGAAAATTTTCATCTTGCTTTGCCGGTTTATATGGAGCTATACAAGGCAGATAGTCTGAATACGGAAGTAAACTATAAGATTGGGGTTTGTATTTATAATACAAATAGAGATAAAGCAAAAGCAATAATGTATTTTGAAGAAGCAATGTATGGCATTGATGAAGAATGGAATGTTGGCAAAGAATATATTGATACATATTACTATTTAGGAAGATTAAGTCATTTGCAATTGTTTTTTTATAAAGCTGTTAGTTATTTTCAATTTTATAAATATTGGGTGGGTGAAAAAAACTTTACAAATGAACAAATTGATTATTATATTGATAAGGCAAATGTCGCCAGGCAATTTATGGCAAATCCTGTAAATGTAAACATTCAAAATATCGGCGATATTATTAATTCACCTTATCCCGATTATGTACCCCTTATTTCTTCTGATGAATCGGTTTTAATATTTACATCACGAAGAGAAGGAAGTACAGGAGGTTTTTACGATCCCGTTGGTGAGTTTTATGAAGATATTTATATCTCACATAAAGTTGATGGGCAATGGGCACCACCAGAAAACATGGGAGAGCCGATTAATACTGATTTTCACGATGCTTGTGTTTCATTGTCTGCTGATGGTCAACAACTATTTATATATAAAACAAATAAAGAGCTTACGGGCGGAGATATTTATGTTTCAAAGTTCATTGACGGAAAATGGAATAATCCTGAAAAACTTAGTTCAGAGGTTAATTCTAAAAATGGACTTGAGACAAGTGTTAGTTTATCTCCCGATGAAAGTACTTTATATTTTTCCAGTAGTAGAAAAGGCGGATATGGTGGAAAGGATATTTACAGAATTAAAAAAATACCTAATGGTGAATGGAGCTTAGCCCTGAATTTAGGTCCTGCAATTAATACAGCTTACGATGAAGATGCTCCGTTTATCCATCCTGATGGTAAAACTCTTTATTTTTGTTCAAAGGGACATAAAAATATGGGTGGCTATGATATTTTTCTATCAAGACAAAGATTTAAAACACTACTGGACGAAGAAACTAATATATGGAGCACACCTGAAAATTTAGGATACCCCATAAATACTGTAAATGATGATATCTTTTTTGTTGTAACTGCTGATGGAAAACGTGGCTATTATTCTTCAAACAGACAAGAAAGTGTAGGATATTCTGATCTCTATACTATTGATATGTTCGGTGAATCATATTATATGCTGCTGAAAGGTAAGGTTCTAACCTTACTGCCAAATACGTTAGTTGGCGAAGGCGGGCAGACAGGTGACTCATTAATGCCATTAAATGCTACAATTACTTTAATTGATATTCAAACAAAAAAATTACAGGGTATTTACCGCACAAATAAAAAAACCGGAAAATATGTTTTAGTTGTTACGCCCAAAAGAAAATACAAAATAATTGTAGAAGCAAAAGGATTCCATAATTATATTGATGAAATTGAAATTTTAGAAAGTGAACAAGAGCAGTATATTTTAAAAGATATTATGCTAAACAGAAAAAATGAATGAATGTAGAAAAAAATAGAAAACAATGACGTAAGCGTTCACAGAACGCTGAAATTGGAAATTAGAAATTAGAAAAAAATGAAAAGAGTTTACGAATTAGAGGTTTACAAACTAGCTGAAGAATTGTCTGATTTGGTTTGGTACGATTTTGACAAGTGGAACAAAAAGGTTCAAAACATAGTTGGTTATCAGATTATACGAGCATCTGATAGTATAGCTGCGAATATAGCAGAAGGATATGGACGGTATACTCCGGCGGACAGGAGAAAGTTTTATATATATTCAAGAGGATCGTTTGAAGAAACTAAATCATGGTTACGAAAACTTATTAGGAGGAAGGTTCTAAATAAGTCAGATGCTTCAAAATACCAAATAGTAATTGAAAAACTTGGTCCAAAATTGAATGCGTTTATCAATAGCACAAAAATATGATAATACAAATTTCCAATTTCTAATTTCTAATTTCAAACCGTGAACGGTTACACAATGACCAATGACCCCGATACGCTTCGCTACGGGCAGGCTTAATGACTTAAAAAATAACCATATAGCAATATAACAATATAACAATTGAAAAGAGCAAACAATATACTTGTAGCATTTGCCTTGTTATTTTTTTTAACAAAAAGTATTTCAGCACAAGATCCCCAATTTTCTCAATTCTATGCTGCTCCACTCTATTTGTGCCCTTCTTTTGCAGGTTCAGCAGATGGAAGTAGAGCTGTGCTTAATGTCCGCGACCAATGGCCCGCAGTTCCCGGTGCTTTTATTACTTATGCCTTTTCCATTGACCATTATTTTATGAAGAAGAAAAGCGGAGTAGGGCTGTTATTTGTTCGCGATCAGGCTGGTACGGGAAAATTAAGAAATACTAATATTGGCTTACAATACTCCTATAATTTTAGAGTTTACAGAGACTGGCATATTCGTCCAGGGATACACTTTTTATATTCTTGGCGAAATATTGATTATTCAGCTCTTATTTTTGGCGACCAAATATCTTTAAGTGGATATGCACCTGTTTCTGTTGAGATTTTCGACCCTTCTTTGAATAAAGCACGGTATTTTGACGCTTCGGCATCTGTTTTGGCTTATTCCAGGTTACATTGGTTCGGAGCAGCCGTTGAACACCTGTTTATGCCCAATCAGTCATTTGACAACGGAACACTTGGAAGTGAAAGTAAGCTCCCTGTTAAATATACTGTATTCGGTGGAACGAAAATGGGTTTAAACCAACAGTTAGGTAAATACAGAGAAGAAAGTTTGTCCTTAGCTTTCCTTTATAAATCCCAGGAAAAATTCGACCAGTTAGACCTTGGAGTATATTGGTTGAAAAGCCCGTTCGTCCTGGGTATATGGTACAGAGGAATTCCTCTTCTTAAGTCTTATGAAAAAGGTTATGGGAATAACGATGCAGTTATTTTATTAGTTGGGTATAAGCTGCTTGATTATAATTTAAGTATTGGATATAGCTACGATTTTACTATTTCGCGATTAATAACTTCTACAAATGGTTCACACGAATTGTCAATAATTTATACAAAGGAATTATTAATGAAAAGAAAACGTGTAATTATTCCCTGCCCTAAGTTTTAATCCTAAATTTAGCAAGTTTATTTTTTCGCCACACCTGTGTGTCCCGACAAGCTTGTCGGGATGCGCAGGCACAGATTAACACGCCCGCCTGCCAAAACGTAGTGGCGGGCAGGGATTTACACAGATTTTTAATATAGGAATTTTTGAAAAACTCAAATTATAAGAAAAAATCTTGCCACTAAAACACCAAATCACAAAATTTCACGAAAAATATTAGTGGGATTTCGTGTTTTAGTGCTTTTGTGGCATAAAAATTAAGCGTATTGATAGGTTTTTCAAAGGTTTCTAATACAAAGATAATAAATAATTTATATATTAAAAAAACTGCTAAAGTAATACCTGAATCCGTGAATGAAATTATAAACTCACCGTCATTGCGAGGGAGCGCAGCGACCGAAGCAATCCCTTTATAATCGGAGAGATTGCTTCGTGCCTCGCAATGACGAATACCTTCAC